>Ga0070717_10000216_pt1 | contig 40022 bp, 36 predicted proteins | sample LARL113metaG_FD_71366 | JGI IMG/M metagenome (GOLD analysis project Ga0070717, IMG submission 71366) | Corn, switchgrass and miscanthus rhizosphere microbial communities from Kellogg Biological Station, Michigan, USA - LAR L11-3 metaG | ecosystem: Host-associated > Plants > Roots > Rhizosphere ...
CCGCTACCGCGATCTTGCACGCTCACCGAGCCAACGCCACCACACCGAAGTGACCTCGAAGCGCTGACACCCAGGTGACCTTTTGGCGCTGACACTTCCCCCCATTGCGATTAGCGCTGCCCACGCTGCACCACGTCGTGTGCGCAGGTGTGCACGAGGGGTGTGACGCTGCACCACGGCGTATGCGATGAGGCCGACCCACCCTAACCGCCAACCGCTAATCGCCAACCGCTCTACCAACGGTAGAAAAGTGCAGGATCGATAACACCTGCGGCACAATTCCGCCGTGCCCCTCGCTCCCACCGACTCCGTCCGCGCCATCGTCCCTCTCGGCGCCCGCCGCGCGGCGATACTCGAATCCAACGGGCTCGAGCGCGTCGACGACCTCCTCTGGTTCTTTCCCTTCCGCTACGAGGATCGGCGCCACCCCGTGCGCATCGCCGACCTCGGACATCATCTCGATCAGCCCGTTCTTTTGCGCGGCGAGGTGCGCTCGTGCCGGGCCAACGTCTCGCCGGTGCGGCGGATGAAGATCTTCGAGGCCATGCTCGAGGACGGCAGCGGCGCGGTCATGCTCGTCTGGTTCAACCAGCCCTACCTCGCCGAGCAGATCAAGCGCGGCGACCGCCTCGCGGTCTACGGCGTGCCGCGCCTCTCGTATCACCGCCGCCTGCAGATCGAAAGCCCCGACTGGGAAACGTGGAACGACGAGGACGAAGGGGCGATCGTGCCGATCTACTCCAAGATCGCCAACGTCGCGCCGAAGGCACTGCGGCAGGCCATCGCCGCCGCGTGCGAAGCGCTGCCGCTGATCGACGATCCGCTTCCGCCCGCCCTCCGCAAGCGCCTCGGCGTCATCGACCTCGCCCCGGCCTTGCACGAGATCCACCGGCCCCGCGAGCTGACGCCGGAGTTCCTGCGTTCCCGCTCTCCGGCACACTTGCGGATCATCCTGCAGGAGTTCTTCACCTTCCAGCTCGCCCTGCGCGTGCGGCGCGCGGCCGAGGAGGTGAAGCGGAAGAGCCGGAGCATCCGCGTGAGCGATGAGATGCGCGAGGAGGTGCGGCGCATCCTCCCGTTCAAGCTCACCGCGGCGCAGAAGCGCGTCGTCAAGGAGATCGTCGACGACATTCAGAGCGATAGGCCGATGTACCGGCTGCTGCAGGGCGACGTCGGCAGCGGCAAGACCATCGTCGCCCTCATCGCCGCCATCATCGCCATCCGCAACGGCCACCAGGTCGCGCTCCTCGCGCCGACGGAGATCCTCGTCGAGCAGCACTTCCAGCGCATCCGCCAGCTCCTCGGCGAATCCGTCGTCGTCGCCAAGGCCACCGGCTCGATGGCGGCGGGGGAGCGCCGCACGTTGCTCGCGGGGTTGCGCGAAGGCATCATCAAGCTCGTCGTCGGCACGCACGCGCTGCTCGAGGAGCGCGTCGTCTTCAAGTCCCTCGGCCTGGCCATCGTCGACGAGCAGCACCGCTTCGGCGTCGAGCAGCGCCAGCGCCTCTTCGCCAAGGCCGACACCCCCGACATCCTGGTCATGACCGCGACGCCGATCCCGCGCTCGCTCGCGCTGGCGCTCTACGGCGATCTCGAGCTCTCGGTGATCGACGAGCTGCCGCCCGGGCGCACGGCCGTGAAGACGTACGTCCGCGCCTCCACGGACCTCGACAAGGTCTACGCCTTCGTCGACGACGAGCTCGATCGCGGCGCGCAGGCGTACGTCGTCTTCCCCGTCATCGAGGAGTCGGAGAAGCTGAACGTGAAGGCGCTGACGATCGGCTACGACGCCATGACCCAGCGCTTCTCCAAGCGCCGCATCGCCATGCTGCACGGCCGCATGAGCGCCGCGGAAAAAGAGGAAACGATGCAGCTCTTCAAGAGCGGCGAGCTCGACATGCTCGTCTCCACGACGGTGATCGAGGTCGGCATCGACGTGCCGAACGCCTCGATCATGCTCGTCGTCGACGCCGACCGCTTCGGCCTCTCGCAGCTCCACCAGCTCCGCGGCCGCGTCGGGCGCGGCGCGCGCAAGTCGTACTGCATCGTCGTCTCGGACAAGGAGAAGGAGCGCCTCGACCTCTTCGCCAAGACCAGCAGCGGCTTCGACGTCGCCGAGCGCGACCTCGAGCTCCGCGGTCCCGGCGAGTTCCTCGGCACGAAGCAGTCCGGCGTGCCGCGCTTCCGCTTCGGGAACATCGTCCGCGACCACGCGCTGATGGAGAAGGCGAGGGAGGTGGCGATCGAGGTCGTCGAGCGCGGCGTCGCGGAGGCGGACGGGCTGGCGCGCGAGCTGATCGGCGTCGCCGTCGCCGCGGGCGAGCGCGACTGAATGCGCGCTCCTTGCATCTGGCGCAACTGATGCTTGCCCATCCATTGCCATGAAGCAGGACGATTTACCGCCGCAGCTCCGCGAGCCGAAACATCCCGAGCCGCAGCTCTTCGAAGAGCTGCCGGCCGCTCCGCCGGACGCCGCGGTCGATCCGCCAACGCCGCCCGAGCCGCCGCCGCGCGCGCCCGAGCCGTTCCTACGGCGAGGCTGAGGTTCGGAGCGCCGCCGTCTCGGCGGCGCTCCTCTCATGAACGCAGGCGGGACGCCTGCGCGCCAGCCGGCGAGGACGCCGGCGCTACGAGCGCCGCTTCGCGGATCACGCGCACCATCGTCACAGGGTCGACCGGCTTGGCCAGATGGAAGCCGAAGCCTGCGGCGAGGATGCGCTCGCGGTCCTCGGCGCGCGCGTACGCCGTCAGCGCGACGGCGGGGACGTGCTGCGCGCGCTCCACGGCGCCGGAGCGGATCTTCATCATCAGCGCGTAGCCGTCCTCGCCCGGCATGGCGATGTCGCTGACGACGACGTGCGGCGAGCCGCGGCGCAGCGCGTCTAGCGCGGCGGTCGCCGAGCCGACCGCGATCACCGAGGCCCCGAAGCTCTGCAGCGCCGCGGCGAGCATCCGCCGCGTGTCGTCGTCGTCCTCGACCAGCAGCACCGACACGCCGGCGAGCGAGAGCGGCGCGGAGTCGCCGCGCGCTGCCGCCGTCATCGCCGCCGACGCGGTCGTCAGCGGCAGGGAGATCGTGAACGTCGCCCCGCGTCCTTCGCCGTCGCTCGCGGCGCTGACGCTGCCGCCGTGGAGCTCGACGATGTGCTTGACGATCGCCAGGCCGAGGCCGAGACCGCCGTGCGTGCGCGTCGTGCTGCTGTCGCCCTGGCGGAAGCGCTCGAAGATCACCGGCAGCAACTTGCGCGCGATCCCCTGCCCGTTGTCGGTCACGCGCACGCGCACCGCGTCGCGCTGCGGCTGGTCGACGCGGATGGCGATCGCGCCGCCGGACGGCGTGAACTTCACCGAGTTCGAGAGCAGATTCCAGATCACCTGCTGCAGGCGCTCGGCGTCGCCGGTCGGCACGCCGTCGATGCGCGTGAAGTCGAGCTGCAGGGAGATCCCTTTCGCGGCGATGCTCGGCCGCACGGCGTCGACCGCGGCTTCGATGATGCTCTGCAGGTTGACCGGCATGATGTTGAGCTGCAGCTTGCCGGTGACGATGCGGGAGACGTCGAGGATCTCGTCGATGAGCTTCGCCTGCGCGCGGGTGCTGCGCTCGATGGTGTCGACGGCGAGGTGGAAGTTCTCGCCGCTCGTCTCGCCGAGGCGGAGCATCGTCGCCCAACCGAGCGTCGCCGTCATCGGCGTGCGCAGCTCGTGCGAGAGCGTGGCCAGGAAGTCGTCCTTGGCGCGGTTCGCATCCTGGGCCTGGCGGTAGAGCCGCGCGTTCTCGATGGCGTAGCCGGCGCGCTGGCCGAGCTCCGTCGCGAGCGCGAGGTCGTCTTCGTCGTAGAGCCGCGCCGGATCGGCGGACATGATCGACAGCGCGCCGACCACGCGCAGCCCCGCCGTCAGCGGCACGCTGATGAAGGAGCGGAGGCCGAGCTCGTCGATGGTCGGGCGCGCGCTCTGCTCGATGTTGAAGCGTTCGTAGTGGCCGGCGTCGACGACCGGCACGAAGATCCGATCGCCCTTCTCGACGACCGCGCGAAGCCGCGCCGCCGCCCCCTCGGCCACGCCGCGCTGCGTCAGCCGCTCGGCAGCGGCGTGCTTCTCCGGATCGCGATGCTCGACCAGGAGCCGCCGGATCTCGCCATCGTCCTCGACGACGTCGATCGTGCACCAGTCGCCGAGGTCGGTGACGATGAGGCGCGCGATCTGCGCGAGCGTCGTCTCGTAGTCGAGCGACGAGGAGAGGACGCCGGAGGCTTTGGTGAGGAACGCGCGGCGCCATTCGGCCGCCTTGCGCTCGGTGACGTCGAGCGTGACGCCGCGCAGCACGAGCGCGCCGCCGTCGCGCTTCGCCGAGGTGCGCACCTCGGCCCAGATCAGCCGCCCGTCGCGGCGGCGCATCCGGAACGTGTGCACGGCCGGCTTGCCGCCCTCGATCGCCATCGACATTTCCTGCACCGCCGCCGGATCGTCCGAGACGATGACGTTGTCCCAGAAACGCGGATTGTCGATCCACGCCTGCGCCGGATAGCCGAGGAGCTCTTCGATCCGCGGGCTGACGAACGTGACGCGCTGATCGACGCCGGGCGTGCCGGTGGTCTCCCACACGACGCCGGGGACGCTCATGATCAAGTCGCTGAGCCGCTCGCGCTCGCGGCCGAGCGCGTCCTCGGCGCTCACGCGTGCCACGCCGAACGCGATCTGCCCGGCGATGGTCCGCGCCAGCTCGACTTCGCCGGGGTAGAAGTCGTGCGGCTCGCCGTAGTAGGTCATGAACTTGCCGAGGACGCGGTCGCGATAGACGAGGGGGAAGAAGGCGAGCGCGCGAATGCCCTCGGCGCGGAAGAGCGGAAGGAAGCTCGCGAGCGACGCGTCGGCCTCCACGTCGCGGACGCAGATAGGCTCCGGGCTCGGTGTATCGGGGCGCCACGGCGTATGGCCGTTGACGGCGGCGCGGTAGGCGTCGGAGAGGCCGCGCCAGGCGACGAAGCCGCAGAAATCGCGCTCGTCGAAGAGAAGGATGGAGGCGCGCTCGACCCGAAGGCTAGACTGCAGCGCGTCGAGCGCGGCGGTGTAGACGGAGTCGAGCGTGAGTGCGCGGCTGAGTGCGTCCGTGAGCCGCTCGATCGAGACGAGGGAGTCAATGTCCATGGACGAGGCGACGATTGTAGTCCTCTGTTAGACTCCCGCGCCCGTGAATCGTTCTTCTCAAACCGTGCTCAGCGGCCTCCGTCCGACGGGCCGCGTCCACCTCGGCAACTACTTCGGCGCGATCCGCAATTGGGTGGACCTGCAGGACAAGTACGACTGCTACTACTTCATCGCCGACTGGCACGCCCTGACGTCGGACTACGCCGATCCCTCGCGCATCGAGCAGAACACGTTCGACGCCACCGCCGACCTCATCGCCGCCGGTCTCGATCCGAAGCGCTGCACGATCTTCCTGCAGTCCGTGGTCAAGGAGCACGCCGAACTGCACCTGCTCCTCTCCATGGTCACGCCGCTGCCGTGGCTCGAGCGCGTGCCGACGTTCAAGGACCAGCAGGCCCAGATCGAGGACAAGGACCTCAACACCTACGGCTTCCTCGGCTACCCGCTGCTGCAGACCGCCGACATCATTATCTATAGGGCCAACTACGTGCCGGTGGGCGAGGACCAGGCTTCGCACCTCGAGCTCTCCCGCGAGATCGTGCGCCGCTTCAACAACTTCTACGGCGAGGTTTTCCCCGAGCCGCTGCCGCTGCACACGACCGCGGCGAAGGTGCCGGGGCTCGACGGGCGGAAGATGTCGAAGTCGTACGGCAACACCATCGGATTGACGGCCAGCGCCGACGAGATCCGCACGCTGGTGCTGACGATGTTCACCGACCCGAACCGCGTCCGCCGCAAGGATCCGGGCAATCCCGACATCTGCAATCTCTTCCAGTTCCACAAGCTCTTCTCCGACGACGAGACCATCGCCCGCGTCGACCGCGAGTGCCGCACCGCGGTCATCGGCTGCGTCGACGACAAGAAGCTCCTCGCGGAGATCATCATCGAGAAGCTGCGGCCGATGCGCGAGCGGCGCGAGCAGATCGACCGCGACCCGGCCATCGTCTGGGACGTGCTGCGCGACGGCAACCGCAAGGCCCGCGACCGCGCCGCGGAGACGATGGAGCTGGCGCGCGCGGCGATGAAGATCTCCTTCCCGGGGCTGCGATGAGCGACGAATTGCATGGAGGACAGGCGCTCTCGCCTGTCCCCGCCGAGCCGAATGACGACAGGCGAGAGCGCCTGTCCTCCATTGAGACCGAAGAAACCGACGAGTCGGCGTACAAGGTCACGCTGCCGTCGTTCCACGGCCCGCTCGACCTGCTGCTGCACCTCATCAAGCAGCACAAGGTCGACATCTACGACATCCCCATCCTGCTCATCACCGAGCAGTACACCGCGTACCTCGACGCCATGGAGGAGCTGGATCTCGAGATCGCGGCCGACTACATCTACATGGCCGCGCTGCTGATCAACATCAAGTCGCGCATGCTCCTGCCGCACGACGAGAGCGACGTGCCGGCCGAGGATCCGCGCAAGGAGCTCGTCGACCGCCTGCTCGAATACCAGCGCTTCAAGGCGGTGGCGGAGACGTTCGCGGAGCTCGACGTGGTGCGCATGGGGGTGTGGTCGCGGCCGCCCGCGCCGCTGCCCGGCACGACGGACGCCGACATCGACATGAGCGACGTGGGGCTCTTCGATCTGATCGACGCGTTCCGCGGCGCGCTCAATCGCTACAAGCTGAACCATCCGCAGTCGATCGCGCTGAAGCGGACGGTGCACAAGATCTCGGACAAGATGCGCGAGCTGTACGAGAAGGTGAGGGAGAAGTCGCCGATGCGGCTGCAGTGGTTCCTGGAGAACCGCGACCGCGACGAGCTGATCGCCCTCTTCCTCGGCACGCTCGAGCTGGTGCGCCTCGGCGGCATCTCGCTGCAGCAGGGCCAGCTGTTCGGCGAGATCCTCATCGCAAAAACAGAGAAGGAGATCGACGCGGCGCAGTTCGCGCTGTTCGACAATAGTTGATGTTCAGGGCGCAGAGCGCAGGGGGCGGGGCGCAGATAGTTTTCTTGCAACCGCGCGGGTTGTCGGCCTTGGCCGACGGTCGTGCGTTCGCGAGGACACCACCTGCGCCCCGCGCCCTGCGCCCTGCTCCCTAAAGGACGACCATGGAACCAACCGAGCTCCGCGCCGTCATCGAGGCCATCCTCTTCCTCAGCAACGAACCGGTGCGCACCGAGGATCTGGCCGAGGCCTTCGCCGACGAGGGCGGCCTCGACGCCGTCATCGCCCAGATCGAGGAGATCAAGCGCATCGTCGAGACCAACATCGGCGGCTTCATGCTCGAGCAGGCCGGCGGCGGCTGGCGCTTCGCCACGCGCGCCGAGCACGAGCCGACGCTGAAGAAATACTTCGACCGCAAGGGACAGAACCGCCTCTCCATCGCGGCGCTGGAGACGCTGGCCATCGTCGCCTACCGGCAGCCGATCACCGCGCCGGAAGTGTCGGAGCTGCGCGGCGTGAACTCCAACGCCGTCATCCGCACGCTGCTGGAGCGGCACATGATCCGCGTGGCCGGGCGGAAGAACGTCGTCGGCAGCCCGTTCCTCTACCGCACCACGAAGGACTTCCTGCTGCACTTCGGCCTCAACGACATCCGCGACCTGCCGCGCCTCGAGGAGTTCGGCGACTTGATCGGCGAGAACATCAACGAGGAGCTCGTGGCGGCGATCGAGAGCGCGCCCGAGCCGGCCATCACGCCGGCGGAGATCACCGAGGCGTCGACGGAAGAGGAAGCGGCGGCGAACGAAGCAGCGGCGCTCGACGATCTCGCGCGCGTCGACGGCGAGGAATCCCCTGCATCCACGAATGACGACGCGCTACAATCGGATGACGACGTACAACGAGAGTGATGCAGGAGCGATTGCAGAAGATCATCGCCCACGCCGGATACGCGTCGCGACGCGAGGCGGAAGCGATGATGCGGGAGGGGCGGATCACGGTGAACGGCCGCACCGTCACCGAGCTCGGCTCGAAAGCGGATCCCGATCGCGACCACATCAAAGTCGACGGCAAACTGATCACACGCGCTGAAGACCACCGCTACATCCTCCTGTACAAGCCGAAGGAAGTGATGACGACGGTGGAGGACCCGCAGGGCCGCCGCACGGTGATCGACCTCGTGCGCGGCGTGCGCGAGCGCATCTATCCCGTCGGCCGCCTCGACTACCACAGCGAAGGCCTCGTGCTGCTCACGAACGACGGCGAGCTCGCCTACAAGGTGTCGCACCCGAAGCACGGCTCGGTGAAGACGTACAACGTGAAGGTGCGCGGCGTGCCCGAGGAGCGGCTCGTCGACAAGCTCCGCCGCGGGATCACCATCGAAGGGAAGCGCACGCTCCCGTGCGAGATCGCCGCGATCAAGACGACCGGGAAGAACGCCGAAGAGGGGAACAGCTGGTGGGAGGTGAAGCTGCGCGAAGGACGGACGCAGCAGATCCGCAAGATGTTCCAGGCCGTCGGGCATCCGGTGTCGAAGCTCAAGCGCGTGGCCATCGGACCGATCGCCGATCCGAAGCTGCTGCCCGGCGTCTGGCGCGAGCTGACGAAGCACGAGGTGAAGCTGCTGGCGACGCTCAAGGACCTGCCGGCGAAGCCGCGCCGCGCCGCGGCCAAGCGTCCGGCCGCGAAACGCCCGGCGTCGAAGCGCCCCGCGGCCGGCGCGAAGAAGAAGCCGGCCAAGGCTTCGGCGAAGACGCGCAGCGCGAAGCCGGCCTCGCGCGGCACGACGACGCGCAGCCGCTCCGCGCGCCGCGGGTGATGGCGCTGATTGTCGCCATCGACGGCCCCGCCGGCGTCGGCAAGTCGACGGTGAGCCGCCGCGTCGCGCGCGAGCTCGGCGTTCCGATGATCGATACCGGCGCGATGTACCGCGCCATCGGCCTGGCGGCGATCCGCCGCGGGATCGGCCTGCACGACGCGGCCGCGCTGGAGTCGCTGGCGAACGAGACGCGCATCGACTTCATCCCCGGCGAGGAGCCGCGCGTGCTGCTCGACGGCGAGGACGTGACGGAGCGGATCCGCACGCAGGAGATCAGCATGGCCGCGTCGCACGTGTCGGCGGTGCCGGCCGTGCGCCGCGTGATGGTGCGCCTGCAGCAGGAGCTCGGCCGCCGCAACGGCGGAGTGCTCGAAGGGCGCGACATCGGGACGAAGGTGTTCCCGGAGACGCCGCACAAGTTCTTCCTCACCGCCCGCCCCGAGGTGCGCGCGATGCGGCGGCTTCACGACCTGGAGCTGCGCGGGACACCCGAGCCGTTCGAGAAGGTACTCGCCGAGACGGTGCAGCGCGACGAGCAGGACTCGACGCGCGCGGACTCGCCGCTGACGTACGACGAGTCGTACCGGCTGATCGACACTAGCGACGTGACGATCGACGAGGTGGTGCGAAGGATCGTGGAGGCGGTGCGGGGATCGTGAAACGCTCGGCGCCGCAGGAGCGCAACGCGGCGGCGGTGCGGGCGCGGATCGAGCGCGCCGTGCCGAACGACGCCCGCGAGCGCGCGCTTCCGCTGTCGCGCTGACGCTTCGCCGGTGTCAGCCGCGAAAAAAATCGTCCGTGCCAGACCCTATCTGCGAGTCAGAAAGGAGAAGTACATGGCACAGATTCACTACAAGGAAGCCGGAGCTCAGACCACAACCTCTGCTACGTTCGTCCCGATGACGAATGCCTTCGATGGCAAGCCGCTGGAGTTTAATCACGGCCCTGGCTCCGGCGTAATCCTCGTCGTTCTAAGCGTACCGAATCCACTTGCTACCGGAGCGAACCACCCGGGGATCGCCTTCGGACTAACAGTGAATGGTGTGCTATCCAAAATGATCGCGAGCTTCAGTAGCGAAACCGCGAATCCCGGTATGAACGCTCGCACGCCGACTACGCTGGTCTTGGCTGTGGGTATGGGCCCCAGTCCAGTGCACGTACAAGCGGTGTGGCGGGCACTCAATGGTGGCACGGCCAGCCTGGACAGCCATGCGAGTTTAAGCGGGTTGCTGACGGACGGCTTTGCTCCCGAGGTCTGAGCATCGACTCGACGCCCCCGGCGGCGGTCAACGGCGACTGCCGCCGGGCACTTCCGGGTAGGGGTTTAACGTCCTTCCATCACTCCTTTGATATCTGACACCCGAAACGCTGCTCGTAGCGAACCACGACACGATCGATCGGGCCATTCGGTTCGTGGCCCGGCGAGGAGATCTGTCGCCTGAAGATGCGGACGACCTCGCGGCTACGGTGAAGCTCGCGCTGATCGAGAACGACTACGCCGCGCTCCGCGCCTTCCAGGGGCGCTGTTCCCTGGCCACGTACGTCGCGTCGATCGCGCACCGCCTGCTCGCCGACGAGTGGATGCGGGTCAGCGGGCGATGGCGGCCATCCGCGCAATCGAAGCGGGCCGGCGAAGGGGCGGTGCTCCTCGAGATGCTCGTCGTCCGCGATCGGAAGACGCTCGACGAGGCGCTTCCTCTCGTGCAGAAGCTCGACTCGAGAATCACGCACCAGGCGGCAACCGCTCTGCTGGCTGCGCTGCCAAAGCGCGCCGACCGGCCACAAGTGGTTGCTCTCGACGGTGTGCCCGAGCAGGAAGCCGCTGCGTCGGACGTCGAAGAGCGCGTGCTCGCCCACGAGCGCGCCGGTGCGGCGGCGACGACCAACGCCGTCGTTCGCGAGGCCCTGGCCGGCCTGCCCGCCGACGACCGCGTGCTGCTGCGGCTCCGCTTCGGCAACGGCATGCGCGTGCCGGCCATCGCCCGCGCCTGGCAATGCGAACCGCAGATTCTTTATCGCCGGATCGAGACTCTCGTCCGCCGGCTTCGCCAGCAACTGGTCGGCGCCGGGATCGACGCCGTCATTGCCGCGCAACTGATCGGCAGCCATGACGGCAATCTCGAATTCGGTTGGACGGAGAGCGAAAAAACGGCCGCGGTCCAGACCACTCGATTGCAGAGGGGCGGCGCCGAGGAGTCGATGCCATGACCTTCGACCGTCGAACCGACTGCATCACATCCGAGGTCCTCGGCGCGTTTGCCGAAGGCCGCCTCGGTGCGGAGGAACGAAGCGCCGTGATCGCCCACCTCGATACCTGCGATCGCTGCCGCGGCGAAGTGGCCGTCCTCGGCGACTTCGTCGACTCGGCCGCGGAGCCGGCGCAACCGCGGCGAACGTGGTGGTGGGTTGCTGCCGCGGCGGTCGTGATCATCGTCGCCGCCGCGACGATGGTGTTCCGTCGCGATTCGCGGCCCGTCGCACCACTGATCGCCGCGTCGGCCGCGCTCGATCATCGCCTCGTCGAGCCGCGCCTCGGCGGTTTCGCCTGGGCCGAATACCGTCCCGTGCGCGCCGAGCACGGCGAGCAATCGCCGGAAAAGTTGAAAGTCCTCGGCGCGGCCGGCGACGTCCTGCAGCAGGCCCATCGCAATCCGAACGCCGAGGCGGAGCATGCCGCGGGCGTCGCGGAGCTACTGATCGCCCAGCCGGTCGCCGCCGTCGATCGACTGAACGCCGCGATCGCGAAGCGTCCCGACGACGCGCTGGCCTGGAACGACCTCGCCGCCGCGCACTACGATCGCGCCGCCCGCCTCGGCCGTCCCTCGGAGTACGCGTCCGCACTGGCCGCCGCCGATCACGCGCTGAAGCTCGACCCGCGCCTCGCCGAGGCGCTCTTCAATCGCGCGTTGATCCTCGAGCGCATGGGCTTGATCGAGGATGCGCGCGCCGCGTGGGCGCGCTACCTCGACGTCGACGGCGGCTCCGCGTGGGCGCGCGAAGCGCGGCAGCGGCAGCAGCAGCTTCCGCGGGCCGCACGCTCCTCGGCCGACTCTCCGCAGTACGCTCGCGCGTTCGCGGAGGTCGAGCTGCTCGGCCAGTGGGCACGAGCGTTTCGCGCCGGCGATCGTGCGGCGGCGGATGAGTTGGCCAATGCGCGCGACACCGGCGCCGCGCTGCAGCGCCGTTCCGGCGAGTCGCTCCTCGCCGAGGCCGTGAAGGCGATCGACGATGCGGACGACGGCGAACGCACGCGCATCGCCGACGCGCATCTCCTCTATCGCGGCGGACGTCGCGCCCTCAGCCGGCACGAAGCCGCCGCCGCGCGCGACGCATTGCTGCGGGCGGCGGCGCTGTTCGGCCGCGATCCGGCCGCAATGAACGCGCGGTACTTCGCCGCGGTGGCGGAATACGATCGCGGCGGCATCAACGCCGCTGGCGACGAGCTCGATGCGCTCGGACGCGATCTGCCCCCCTCGTTCAAGGCGTTGCGCGCGCAGACGGCGTGGCAGCGAGGCCTCGTCGACGGCAAGCAGGCGCGCTGGCCGGCGGCGCTCGAACGCTACCGTCAAGCGCGGACGCTCTTCGACGAGCTCGGCGAGACGTCGAACGCCGCGTTCGTCGACGCCCTCATCGGCGAGGCGGCGATTCTCCTGGGCCGGCACGACGAAGCGTGGGAAGGATGGACGCGGGCGCTGCGCGCACTCAGCGAGCACGGACTGCAGGACCGCCTCGCCGTGACCCTCGGCTTCATCAGCCGCACGGAATCGATGGCCGGACACGACGACGCAGCGTCGTCGATTCTCGATCTGGAGATCGCTCACGCGAACGGCGACGACACGCTGCGCGCCGACGCGCTGTTCCGGCGCGCGGTCGCGAGCGCGAGGCTGCAGGACTTCGCCGCGGCCCGCCGCGCCGTGGACGAGGGAGTGCGCACCGCGAATCGGATCGTCGACGCCAACGCGCGGCGCCAGGCACTCGGCGACCTGCAGCTGGCGGAGGGCGTCGCTTTCGCCGACGACCGCCGGCGAGCACTGGCCATGCTGACCGCCGCCGTCGAGCACGACCGCGCCGCCAGGCCGCTGCGATTGCCGGTCGCTTTGCGCGAGCGGGGACGGGTGCTGCGTGCGCTCGGAAGGATCGACGAGGCGACGGACGATCTTCGCGCCGCTGTCGATGCGATCGAACGTCAGCGGGCCGACGTCGAATGGCGGGACGTCCGCGCGACGGCGATCGACGGCATCGACGGCATCTACACCGCGCTGGCCGAGCTGCTCCTCGAGCGCGGCCGGACCGAGGAGGCGTTCGCCGTAGCCGACCGCGCCGCGGCGCACGCGTTCTACGGCGCCGCCGCCGCGCGGTCGGCCATGACGGTGGAAGAGCTGCGGCGGGGGCTGGGCCGGGACGCGGTGGTCGAGTACCTGACGCTTCCCCACGAGCTGGCGATCTTCGTCGTAACGGCGAGCTCTGTGGCCGTCGAGCGCGTTGCTGCCGATGATCTTCGAGCGCGCGTGACGGCTCTCGACGAAGCGATTCAAAAACGCGGCGACGTCCGCGGCGCGTCGCTCTATCCCCTTCTCGTCTCCCCGGTCCGCGATCTGATCGCCGGCGCGGAGACGATCACGTTCGTCCCCGATCCAGTGCTGCAGTCCGTTCCCTTCAGCGCGTTGTTCGACGCCGAAACGGGCCGCTGGCTGATCGAGGAGCACACCCTCCGCCTGGCGCCGGCGGCGCTCGGCGCCGCGGAGCCAAGCGCCGCGCGCGGCGCACGGATCGTCGTCATCCAGCCTCCCGCCTCCGATCTGCCGAACGCCGCCGCGGAGGCGGTGGCCATCGCTCAGCGTTATCGCCGCTCCGTCATCATCGATGGCCGCTCTCCGTCGGCCGCGCTGGCGGCGATGGAGACCGCTGACATCATTCACTACGCCGGGCACACCGACAGCAGCGGCGAGACGGGACTGGCATTGGGCCAGTCCACGCTGTACGGCGCCGACATCGCGCGCATGCACCTGCGCGAAGGGCCGCTGGTCGTGCTCGCCGGCTGCCGTACGCTGCGCGGGGCCGGCAACGGCCAGGACGTGGCCACCAGTCTGGCGCGGGCATTTCTGCTGGCCGGCGCGCGCGCCGTCGTCGGAACGGAGTGGGATCTCGACGACCGCTCGGCCGCGGCGTTCTTCCGGAAGTTGCACGAAGCCAATGCGGCGGCCGGAGACGCCGTCGCGGCGTTGCGCGAAGCGCAATTGGCCGCACTGTCCAATTCCGCGAGTCAGCCGGCCGACTGGGCGGCCGCGGAAATCATCGTCCGGTCGGTACTGACCGAGAGGAGGAAACCATGATCATCGAAGCCGCGGTCACGGTCTATTTCGTGGGACTGGTCAACTTCTACAAGCCGACGCTGTCGCACAGACGCGAGGTCATCGTGCCGTTGACGTCGTCGGGTCATTCGTCGCTGGTCGCGCATCAAACGACCATCACGATCGTCGGACTGGTGGGAAAAGAGGACGACAAGGCCTGCCGCGACGACCTGCACGGAACGTGGGATCCGGTAGGGACCTGCACGGTGCCGAACGTCTCCGGGCAAGTCATCACGTTCACGACGACGTCTTCCGGTCCGGCGGATGTCGCGACTACCGGGGGGTTCGATGGAATCCCGAGCATCACAGCCCCGGCGCTTTGCCCGTCGGCCAAGGACATCGATCCCTCGTTTCTGAAGGACCCGGCGAAGTATGCGGTGCGCCTGACGATCGAACACGGCACGCTCGACGCCTGTATCAATGGAAAAGCATGGGTCTCGTTTCTCACCACGGATCTCACTACCGGAACCCCGAATTTCGCCATCGGCACGACATCCCTGACACTGAGTCCCGACGCTGTCGTGAAGATCGTCAACATTCCCTCCGGAGCAGATACCCGGCCGCTCGCACACTTCGGTTGGTATTACCAAATGTATGTAGGAGCAGAGAAATGCACCGACATTCCGGCAGAGCCGGCCTGCAGCATGAAAGACCCGCCGACTTGCCGCCATTGCCCGCCAACCTTCGCTCGCGGCATCGGCGCGAGCGGCGACGTCGCCTGCTCGAACACCGGTTATCCCTGAGCTGCCTCATGGAGCAGGAGACTTCGTGCAACGGCGTGTTGCATGAAAGCGACCGCCGATGACTTTTTCTGTCCTCTAGAGGAGATTTAAACGATGCGCGATCGGATTCACTGTCTCCCAAAGGAGATTCATGAAACGGTTCGTTTCATGAATCTGATGCGCGATCGGATTCATTGTCCTCCAGGCGAGACTCATGCACCAAACCGTTGCATGAATGCGATCGCGCGTCAGTTTCGAAGCTTCGTTGCGCGGGATATGCGCTACACCAACCGCCGCGTCACGATCTCCGCGTCGAACTCCCGCCCGCCCCGCCGCACACGCAGCGCGTAACGCTTCCCCGGCTCGCCGAAGAACGCGCGGAGTCGTTGCACGGACACGTGCTCGCCGTCGACGCTCACGATCTCGTCGCCTTCCTGCAGGCCGGCCTCTGACGCGGGGGAGTGGGGCAACACGTAGCGGGTGAGGATGCGGTCGAACTTCAGGTCGGCGGCCTTGAAGCCGGCGCCGCTCATGTCGGCCTCGAACGGCTCGTGCAATGCGGCGTTCGGCGCGAGCAGCAGGCGGCCGCGGGCGTAGTCGAGCGTCACGGTGAAGCGGCGGAGGATCTCGCCGCCGATGAGGCCGTCGATCTCGCCGATGGCCGTCGCGCCGGCGCGGTCGAGCGACGCGCTGATCACCGGCGCGTCGAACGTGAAGCCGGCGACGGCGAAGCGCTTCGCGCGGCCCATCCGCTGCCGCGAAGGCCCGCCGATGCCGACGCTGAACGGCCCCTCGAGCGGCAGACTGTCGTATACGTGGTGCTTTTCCGCGAACGGGCGGTTCACGACCACCGCGCGTGCCGCGCCGGTGTCGACGAGCAGGCGCATCGGCAGCGTGCGCCCGTCGGCGAGCGTCAGCTCCGCGGCGATGACGGGCCGGCGCGCGTCGAACGTCACCGGCACGACCACCGCGCCGGCCGGCACGGCGGCGTCGCCGAAGCGGAGCGCGCGCCGCTCGTAGTCGATCGTGAACACGCTCTGCTCGATGACGCTCCGGCCGAGGATCCCGTCGATGGCGCGGCCTTCGGAGAGGCTCGGCTCCGTCAGCGGCACGCCGGCGATCCGCCCGACGTGGATCGCGTTCCCGCCGACGTCGAGGTCGACGTCGTGAAAGACGCTCGTCTCCACGACCGCCGGGCCTGCACCGCGCACTTGTCCGGTCTCGCCGGGAACGAGGTGGAGCGCGTCGACCGTGGTCTGCGCGAACGCGGAGATCTGCGCGCCGGTGTCGAGGAGAAACCATAACGGCGCGTGCCTGCCGATCGTGACCGGCACGTAGACGTGATTCTGCGTGACCTCGACCGGCACCTCGGCCGTGCGGATCGCAGGGGAGGACGCGCAGGCGAAGAGGAGGAGTGCGAGGAGCGCTGCTTTACCGCGGTAATATGAACGCATGGCACCTCGATCGAAAGTCACTGCCCAGGGTCAAATCTCGGTTCCGGCCGAAATCCGGCGCAAGCTCGGGATCGGCCCCGGCTCGATCCTGGAGTGGGAGGAAGAGGGCGACAAGGTCGTCGTCCGGCGGGCCGGTCGCTACACGTTTGAAGACATGCATCGCGCGCTTTTCCCGACGCCTCCGAAACCGCACACGCTGGAGGAATTGAAGGAGGGGATCGCCGAATATATTCGTGAGAAACATGCGCGCCGTTGACACGAACGTTCTGGTGCGCCTCGTTACACGCGACGACGAGAATCAGTGTGCGAGCGGCGAAGAATTCATCGAACGCGGCGCCTGGGTTCCACAACTCGCGCTGGCAGAGATGGTGTGGACCCTGCGTGTTTCGTACGGATTCAGTCACTCAGAGATCGCTTTCTCGATCGACATGCTTCTCCAAAACAACCAGGTCGCCGTGCAAGACCAGGACGTCGTCGAGGCCGCGCTCGAACACTACCGCCGTAAGCCTTCTCTCGGCTTCACCGACTGCCTGATCCTCGAGATCGCCCGCAAAGCCGGCCATCTCCCCCTTGGCAGCTTCGACAAAGCGCTGGGGAGACTCGACGGCGCCCAGCGGTTGTAGACGCCCTCTGCCTTAATTCCTTGACGCCCCGCTCCACCGCCGCTAAACTCCCGTTCTCGACGCGTATCAACAACTTACGGTTGTTTAGCGCTTCGTCGCGGCCTCTCGCGACCGGATCGGTTCTCGCGGGGCTAGCCCACGGAGGTATCCCGCTTCATGGCGTCAGGTGACGATCCGAACAACCAGAAAAAGCCGCTCCGGAACAATGACCTGGAAGGTCTCGGCATGGACGAGCTTCTCAGCCTCTATGAGAAGTCGAACATCGTCGAAGGGGAGATCGTCCGCGGACGCGTGCTCAAGCTGACGCCGTCCGACGTCGTCGTCGACGTCGGCGCCAAGTCCGAGGGACTGCTCCCCGTCGGCGAAGTCACCGGGTACGACGGCAAGGTCAAGGTCAAGCCGGGCGACGACATCGAAGTCTTCGTCGAGCGCCTCGAAGATCCGTCCGGCTACGTGATCCTCTCGCGCGAAAAAGCGGCGCGCATGCGGATCTGGGACGAGATCGAGGCCGCGTACAAGAACGAGCAGCCGATCAGCGGCCGCGTCGCCGACCGCGTCAAGGGCGGCCTCTCCGTCGACGTCGGCGGCATCAAGGCCTTCCTCCCCGGCTCGCTCATCGACACCAAGCCGATCAAGAACCTCGACGCCCTGCGCGGCCACGAGTACAAGTTCAAGATCGTCTCCTTCGACAAGAAGCGGAACAACGTCGTCCTCTCGCGCCGGGCCATCCTCGAAGTCGAGCAGAAAGCGCAGAAGGCGGAGACGTTCGGGCGCCTGCAGGAAGGGCAGCTCACGCACGGCATCGTCAAGAACATCACCGACTACGGCGTCTTCGTCGACCTCGGCGGCGTCGACGGCCTGCTGCACATCACCGACATCTCCTGGGGCCGCGTCAACCATCCCTCCGAATACTTCAACGTCGGCGACGAGATCGAAGTCCTCGTCCTCAAGTTCGATCCCGCCGCCGAGCGCGTCTCCCTCGGCTACAAGCAGAAGGGGCAGGACCCCTGGACCGACGTCGTCGAGCGCTACCCGCTCGGCACGAAGGTGCGCGGCCGCGTCGTCTCGCTCACCGACTACGGCGCCTTCGTCGAGCTCGAAGAGGGCGTCGAAGGGCTGATCCACGTCTCCGAGATGTCGTGGACGAAGAAGGTGCGGCCGTCGAAGCTGCTGAACATGGGCGACGAGGTCGAGGCCGTCGTCACCGACGTCAACGTGCCGAACCGCCGCATCTCGCTGTCCCTCAAAGCGCTGGAACAGAACCCGTGGGACACGATCTCGGAGCGCTATCCGGTCGGCACGGTGATCACCGGCCGCGTCCGCAACCTCACCGACTTCGGCGCCTTCGTCGAAGTGGAGGAGGGGATCGACGGCCTGATCCACATCTCCGACATGTCGTGGAACCGCCGCCTCAAGCATCCGAACGAGGTGCTGAAGAAGGGCGACACGGTGCAGGCGCGCGTGATCAACGTCGACGGCGAGAACCAGCGCCTGTCGCTGTCGATCAAGGAGTTCCTGCCGAACGAGTGGGACAACTTCGCGAAGGCGCACAGCGTCGGCGACGAAGTGGTCGGCAACGTGGCGAAGATCACCGACTTCGGCCTCTTCATCAAGATGGCCGAGGGCGTGGAAGGGCTCGCGCACGTGTCGGAGATCCAGCGCGACAGCAAGCAGAAGCTCGACAAGCTCTTCCAGATCGGCGAGCCGGTGCGGGCGCGGATCATCAAGATCGACTGGAACGACAAGAAGATCGGCCTCTCCACGCGCGACGTCCAACCCCTCACGGAAGACGAGCGCGCGCAGGCCGGCGGCGGCGGAGAGCACGAGCAGTCCGAGCCGGAGCCGACGCCGCATGAGTGAGAGAGAACTGCGTCAGGAGGAACCTTTGGACCAGCAGCCTGAAGTCGAGGAAGGGACTGAAGCCAAAGCGGGAGTGATGACGAAGGCGGAGCTCGTCGACGAAGTCGCGCGCGTCGTGCAGCTCACCAAGAAGCAGGCCGAGACGATCGTCAACATCGTCTTCGACTCCATCGTCGACTCGCTCCGTTCCGGACAGAAGATCGAGCTGCGCGGCTTCGGCAGCTTCCGCCTCCGCAGCCGCAAGTCGCGCACCGGACGGAATCCGAAGACCGGCGAGAAAGTGGAAGTGCCGTCGAAGAAGATCCCGTACTTCAAGCCGGGGAAGGAACTGAAGGAGTTGATCAATAAGACGATGGGGGGAGAGGTGGTGGAGGTAGGGGTGGAGGATGAGGACGACGAGGAAGTCTGACCCACGGAAATTCAGAACGCAGAATGCGAATGCAGAATGAAGAAAATTTCTAAATTCTGCATTCGCATTCTAAGTTTCTGAATTTCGCTTTTTGAATGGAAATTCTCTTCACCCCCTGGAGGTACCCCTACTTGACCTCGCCCAAAGCCGAGCAGCCGCAGGGTTGCATCTTCTGCGTTGCGGCGGCGACCCAAAACCCGCGTGAGGCTCTGACCATCTATCGCAGCAACGATGCTCTGGTCATGCTCAACCGCTATCCGTACACGAACGGACATCTCATGGTCGCGCCGGTGGCGCACGAGGCGCGGCTCTTCGACAGCACGGACGCCTCGCTGCGGGCGCTCATCCGCCTCACCGCCGAGGCGCAGCGCATCCTCTCCGACGTCTACCGGCCCGACGGCTTCAACGTCGGCATGAACTTCGGCCAGGTCGCCGGCGCCGGCGTGGCCGACCACTACCACCTGCACATCGTGCCGCGCTGGGGAGGCGACACGAACTTCATGACCGTCACGGCGCGCACGCGCCTCGTCCCCGAGGAGCTCGACGTCACGTTCGACAAGCTCCGGCCGCAGTTCGAGAAACTCCGAAAGGACCTCTTCGCTTGAAGTCGCGCACCTGGATCGCCGTGGCGCTGGCGTATCTCGTTCCCGGCGCCGGGCACCTCTACCTCGGCCGCCGCCAGCGCGCCATCGCTTACTTCTGCATCGTCGTCTTCATGTTCTCCGTCGGCCTCGCCGTCGACGGCGACCTCTACGCCGTCTCGCGCACCGGCGGGTCGCTGCTGCGCCTGCTCGCGGCGCTCGGCTCGATGGGCGCCGGCCTTCTCTACTGGATCGCCGACTTCAAGGGAATCGTCGGCGACATCACCTCGATCACGTACGAGCACGGGACGGCGTTCGTCATCACCGCGGGCTTGATGAACCTCCTGCTCATGCTCGACGTCTTCGACATCGCGGAAGGGCGGAAGGAATGAGCTTCCTGCGTAACGGGCTTGGAGCGCCGGCGTCCTCGCCGGCCGGACCGCGGGCGTCCCGCCCGCCCGACCCGCCGGCGAGACGCCGGCGGACCAGCCGGCGGGACGCCGGCGCGCCGAGGGGGAAGGAATGAGCTTCCTGCGCAACCACATCGTCCTCATGGTCCTGTACGCGATCGCGACGGCCTCTTTTTTCACGCTGCTGTGGAAGAAGGAGCGCGGCGAGCGGATCCGCTTCTTCCTCTTCGTCGCGATCGGCCTCGTCGCCGGCGGCATCGCGCTGGCGTGGGCGATGTATCCGTTCCCGCTGCACCGATGAAGCTCGCCATCGTCGCCGGCGAAGCCTCCGGCGATCTCCACGCCGCCGAGGTCGTGCGCGAGCTCAAGGCCCTCGACCCGGCCCTCGAGACCTTCGGCATCGGCGGCGATCTCCTGGCGCGCGAAGGCATGCGGTTGCTCCATCACGCGAAGGAGATGGGCGTCATCGGCCTCTTCAACGTCCTCCGGCAGTATCCGAAGTTTCGGAAGATCTTCGACGACATGGTCGCCGCGCTCTCCGTAGAAAAGCCGGATGGCGTGATGCTCGTCGACTACCCCGGCTTCAATCTGCGCCTGGCCCGGAAGTGCAAGGAGCTCGGCCTGCGCGTCGTCTACTACATCTCGCCGCAGGTGTGGGCGTGGCGGCAGGGGAGGGTGAAGCAGATCGAGAAAGTCGTCGACCGGATGATCGTCCTCTTCCCGTTCGAGGAGGAGTTCTACGCGCGGCACCGCGTGCCGGTGACGTACGTGGGGCATCCGCTGATCGACGAGCTCGCGGGCGTGCATCGCCCCGACGCGCCGCCGCACGAGCCGCTGCGGATCGCGCTGCTGCCGGGATCGCGGAAGAGCGAAGTCTCGGCGCTGCTGCCGGCGATGCTCGACGCCGTGGCGGTGCTCAAGGGCGAGCGCGCCGTCGACGCCTGGATCGTCCGCGCCCCGACGATCTCCTCGGCGGAGCTGCTCGAGGAGATGCGCCGCAGCGACACGATCGTGCGCATCGAGCCGCACGGCGCGGACGCGATCGCCGGCGCGGACGTGGCCCTCTCCTCGAGCGGCACGGCCACGCTCGAATGCGCCGTCATCGGCACGCCGGTCATCGTCATGTACCGCCTCTCGCGGGCCACGCACTGGATCGCCCGGCGCGTCGTGGTCGTGCCGCATTTCTCGCTCGTCAACATCGTGGCGGGGAAGAAGGTCGTACCGGAGCTGCTTCAACACGACGTGAATGGACAGCGCATCGCCGCCGAGGTGCGGGAGATGAGCGCGCCGCCGGCGCACGCGCGGCTGCGCGCGGAGCTGGCCGCGGTGCGCGACAAGCTCGGCGGTCCCGGCGCCAGCCGGCGCGCCGCGGCTGCGATCATGGGTACACTGACGGCATGAGCGTCTTCCGCCGGCTCTACGGCCACTTGCGCCGCTATCGCGGCTGGGCGCTCCTGGCGTTCTTCTCGATGATGATGTTCGCGGCCACGCAGACGACGCTGATGGCGCTCGTGCAGCCGCTCTTCGACGACGTCCTCTCGCCGCCGCACATGCAGAAGGTGAAGGCGCCCGACACCTCGGTCAAGCAGCGCTTCACCGACGTCATCCTCAAGCGCAACCTCCCGCAGGGGCAGCGCGGCGCGCTCGTCAACTTCTACGACAACGTCCAGGACCGCTGGCACCACTGGTGGAACGCCGGCGGCCAGCGCGAGGACAAGTGGCGGAAGATCCTCTGGCTGCTGATGGCCGTCTTCATCGTGCGCGCCTTCGCCGGCTTTTTCTCCGAGTACTCGTTCCAGAAGGTCGGCCTGTCGACGGTGCGCGACCTGCGCAACCAGCTCTACGAGCGCATCATCAACCAGTCCCACCGCTTCTTCTCCGAGCGCTCGACGGGCGAGCTGGTCAGCCGCCTCGTCTCCGACGCCGACGCCATCCAGGCCGCGGTGTCGACGCGCATGGGCGACCTCATCGAAGAGTCGATGACGCTGCTCGGCCTGATCGTCTACGTCTTCATCAACAACGCGCAGCTCGCCTTCCTCTGCTTCTTCGTCGCGCCGGTGATCGTCTATCCGATCGCGCATTTCGGGCGGCGCCTGCGCAAGACCACGCACCGCTCGCAGGAGCGGATGGCCGACCTGGCCACGATCCTCGAGGAGACGATCCGCGGCGTGCGCATCGTGAAGTCGTTCACGATGGAGAAATTCGAGATCGACCGCTTCCGCGCCGCCACGAAGCGCCACCTCGAGTCGACGCTGAAGGCGCAGCGCATCCAGGCCACGACGTCGCCGGTGCTCGAGCTCCTGGCCGGGATCTGCTTCCTGCTGCTCTTCTGGTACGCGCACAACCGCATCGTCGTGCAGCACACGCTGACCATGGGGCAGTTCCTCGCCTTCGTCGCGGCCATGGCGGCGATGTGGGCGCCGGTGAAGAAGCTGAACCGCGTCAATCTCTCGGTGAACAACGCCCTCGCGGCCGCCGAGCGCGTCTTCCGCATGCTCGACATCGAGAACGAGGTGCGGGAGAAGCCGGACGCGGTCGCGCTGGCAAGGGTCGGCGAGGGGATTCGCTACGAGAACGTGACGTTCAGCTACGACAATGGAGGACAGGCACTCTTGCCTGTCCCCCCTATCCCCGCGAACGAAGGACAGGCAAGAGTGCCTGTCCTCCATCGGATCAACCTGGCCATCGCTCCCGGCGAGATCGTGGCGCTGGTCGGCTCGAGCGGCGCGGGGAAGACGACGTTCGTGAACCTCCTGCCGCGCTTCTACGACGTGAGCGAGGGGCGGATCACGGTCGACGGCGTCGACGTCCGCGACGCCACGCTGGCGTCGCTGCGCGGCCTGATGGGCTTCGTGACGCAGGAAGTCGTGCTCTTCAACGACACGGTGCGCAACAACGTCGCCTACGGCCGCGCCGACGCCGATCTCGACCACGTCGTCGCCGCGGCGAAGGCGGCCAACGCGCACGAGTTCATCAGCAATCTCCCGAACGGCTACGACACGCTGATCGGCGAAGGGGGCGTGCTCCTCTCCGGCGGCCAGCGGCAGCGCCTGGCGATCGCCCGCGCGCTGTTCAAGGATCCGCCGATCCTCGTGCTCGACGAGGCCACGTCGTCGCTCGACACGGAGTCGGAGCGGCTCGTGCAGCAGGCCCTGAACCGGTTGATGGAAGGGCGTACGACGCTCGTCATCGCGCACCGGCTGTCGACGATCCGCTCGGCGGACAAGATCGTGGTCCTCGACAAGGGGGAAATCGCCGAGGCGGGGCGGCACGAGGAGTTGCTGGCGCGGCGCGGCGTGTATCGCAAGCTGTATGACCTGCAGTTCGCCGAGGAAGACCGGGCGGAGGCGCTAGCCTGATGCTGTCACTGCTCAGCGCGTGGCTCATCCGCGGCCTGCACGCGACGCTGCGCGTGCGCCACGTGAACGCCGAGAACCTCGGCGATCACAGGCACTGCATCATCGTCTTCTGGCACGCGCATCTCCTGCTGATGCTGCACGCGAAGTGGAGCGGCTCGTACGTGGTCATGATCTCGCGCTCGCGCGACGGCGAGTACATGGCGCGCGTCTTCGAGCACTACGGCCTCGAGGCGGCGCGCGGCTCGTCGACGCGCGGCGGGAGCGCGGCGCTGCGGGAGATGATCCGCGCGGCGCGCGCCGGCAAGGGCATCGTCTTCACGCCCGACGGGCCGAAGGGGCCGAGCCGCGTGGTCAAGCCCGGCCTCGTCGCTGCCGCGCAGGCCACCGGGCTGCCGATCGTGCCGATCGCCTTCGCCGCGAAAAAAAAAAGTTGCTGCGCTCGTGGGACCGCATGGTCGTGCCGATGCCGTTCACGCGCGCGCTCTTCCTCTACGGAGAGCCGATCGTCATCGCGCGTGAGGCGGACGTGGAAAGCGAGCGGCTTCGCGTCGAGCGGGCGATGAACGAGCTGGAAGCGGAAGCGGAAAGGATGATTGTGTCATCCTGAGCCGCAAAGACGGCGAAGGATCCCGTGCGGCAGGGGATCCCTCGCGTTGCTCGGGATGACACGGTGAGCCAATGATCCACTCCATGACAGGGTTCGGCCGCGCCGCCGGCGCGCTCTCGACGCGCTTCCACGTCGCGGTGACGGCGAAGTCGGTCAATCATCGCTTCCTGGAGACGTCGGTGCGCCTGCCCGAATACCTCTGGGAGCTCGAGTCGCTCGTGCGCGCGATCGCCTCCGAGGCGTTCTCGCGCGGGAAGCTCGACATCTCCATCCGCGTGCAGCGGACGCAGCAGCCGGAGTACGCGGTGCGCATCAACGCGCAGATCGCGAACAACGTGATCCCCCAGCTCCGCGCCATCGCCGAGGAGCTCGGGCTCGGCGGCACGTTCAGCGGCGGCGACCTGTTGCGGCTGCCCGACTTCCTGCAGGTCGACGCCGTCGACTCCGAGGTCACCGACGAGGAGCGCGACGCGCTGTCGCTCCTCGTGCGCGAGGCGCTGGCGCAGCTGCGCGGCATGCGCGCGCGGGAAGGGGAGTCGCTGCGCGCCGACATCAGCGCGCGGCTGCAGACGATCCGCGAGCTGCAGGGGCGCGTGGCCGCGCTGCGCGACGAGATCCGCGCCGAGCTCCTCACGACGTTCCGCGACCGCGTCGGCGAGATCGCCCAGCAGGCCGGCGTCGAGGTGCCGGAGGAGCGGCTGGCGCAGGAAGTGGTGATGATGGCCGAGCGCGGCGACATCGCCGAAGAGATCACGAGGCTGGCGCACCACGTCGAGCAGATCGCGAAGGCGGTCGACGGGAAGGAGCCGGCGGGGAAGAAGCTCGACTTCCTGTCGCAGGAGATGCTGCGCGAGATCAACACGATGGGCTCGAAGTCGCGCTCGGCGGCGCTCCGAACCGTCGTTGTAGAATTGAAAACCGAGGTCGAGCGGATCCGCGAACAGGTGCAGAATGTCGAGTAACTTCCACCCCGACGGGACGCTGTTCATCGTCTCCGGACCGTCGGGCGCGGGGAAGACGACGTTGATCAACCGCGTGCGCGAGCAGCTCGAGCCGATCGGGATCAACCTCTATTTCTCGGTTTCGCACACCACGCGCGCGCCGCGCGCCGGCGAGAGCGACGGCATCAGCTATCACTACGTCAGCCGCGCCGAATTCGAGCAAATGATTGCCCGCGGGGAATTTATCGAGTATGCCTTCGTTCACGAGCAACTGTACGGGACGTCGAAGAAAGAGGTCCTCAGCCGGTTGCGCAACGGTGAGGACGTCGTCCTCGACATCGACTATCAGGGGGCGCGGCAGATCGCGACCGACCCCGAGCTCAGCCCGCGCTCGTTGAACGTATTCATTTTTCCGCCGTCGTTCGAGCATCTCGAACAGCGGCTCCGCGACCGCGGCCTGAACAGCGAGGACGAGATTCACACGCGGCTGCAGAAAGCGATCGACGAGATCAACGCCAGCAAGGGGTTCTACCACTACGTGATCATCAACGACGATCTGATCGTCGCCACGGAATGTCTGAAGGCGACGGTGATCGCCAAGAAGTTGCAAACGAAGACCGCGCTCGACGCCATCGCGCAGATGGCCGAGCGCCTGAAGGAGGAACGGGATGGAAGGTTTGCCCGAGGGCATTGACAGCAAATTCCGCTACGTGCTGCTGGTGTCGAAGCGCGCCGAGCAGCTGATTCAGGGAGCCGCGCCGAAGTCGCGCTCGAAGCACGCCAAGCCGACGCGCGTGGCCATGGAAGAGATCGAGCGGAACCAGGTGAAGTGGCAGCTCACGCCGCCGGTGGAAGAGACGACGGCGATCAGCGAATAGCGATTCGGGATTCGCGAATCGCGATTCGGTTTTCACGACCGAATCCCGAATCGCGAATCGCGACGTCCTTTTCATGCGAGTCGTACTCGGCATCTCCGGCGGAATCGCGGCGTACAAGACCCCCGACCTCGTCCGCCGCCTTCGCGACATCGGCGCCGACGTCCGCGTCGTCATGACTCCGAACGCGGCGCGCTTCGTGACGCCGCTGGCGCTCGCCACCGTCTCCGAGCATGGCGTCATCGTCGAGCAGTGGGGAGATCCGGAGCGCGGCGGCGTCGACCACGTCGAGCTGGCGCGCTGGGCGGAGCTGCTGCTGATCGCGCCGGCCACGGCGAACGTCCTCGCCAAGCTCGCCACCGGCATCGCCGACGACGCGCTGACGACGTACGCGCTGGCGCACCGCGCCGCGGTCGTCGTCGCGCCGGCGATGAACACGTTCATGCTGCAGCATCCCACCGTGCAGCAGAACCTCGCGACGCTGCGCGCGCGCGGCGTGGTCGTGCTCGATCCCGATTCCGGCTTGCTGGCGTGCGGCGATGAGGGCGCGGGCCGCATGCCCGATCCCCCCGCGATCGCGGAGTTCGTCAAGCACCACCTCGGCGCGAAAGACCTCGGCGGGCGCTCGATCGTCGTCACCGCCGGGCCGACGCGCGAGCCGATCGATCCGGTGCGCTACATCTCGAACCGCTCGTCGGGGAAGATGGGCTATGCGCTGGCCGAGGCGGCGGCGCGGCGCGGGGCGCGGGTGACGCTCATCTCCGGGCCGACGTCGCTGACGCCGCCGGCCGGCGTCGACGTCGAGCGCGTCACGACCGCGCAGGAGATGCGCGACGCGGTCATGCGCGCGATGCCCGGCGCCGACGTCATCATCAAGGCCGCCGCCGTCGCCGACTACGCGCCGGCCGAGGCGGCGGCGAGCAAGATCAAGAAGGAGGCGAGCGGCGAGGCGCTCACGCTCGCGCTCCGGCGCACGCCCGACATCCTCGCCGAGATCGGCGCGCTGTCGCCGAAGCCGTTCGTCGTCGCCTTCGCGGCCGAGACCGACGCCGTCGAGGCGAACGCGCGCGAGAAGCTCCTGCGCAAGAACGCCGACCTCATCGTCGCCAACGACGTCGCCGACGCCTCGATCGGCTTCGACGCCGATCAAAACGAGGTGCTGGTCATCGCCCGCGACGGCACGGCCACGAAGATCGCGCGCGCCCCGAAGATCGTCGTGGCGAACCGGATTTTGGACCTGCTGGCAAAGTAATGCCGGCGTCCCGCCGGCCGGAAAGGCGGCGTCCCGCCGGGCGGCGAGGTCGCCGGCACTACTGGTTCTCGCACGCCAATAAAATCTTGTCCGTGATCTTCCAGACCGTGTCGTCACCGCACATGTTCACGGCCTCGACCACGCACTCGTCGCCGTCTTCGTCGACGACCTTGATGTCGTAGTCGTCGCAGTTGATGTTCGTCAGCTTGAACGAGCCGCCCTTGGCCTGGATCACCTCGTCGCCGAGCTGGTCGGGGCCCCAGTGCTTGCTGCTGGCCGGCGACAGATAGAGGTGGTGGATCTCCCACTTGCTCTGGTTGAGGACCTTGATCGTCGCCTTCTTTGCGGCAGCGGCGGGAAGCGTGAAAGCGGCGAGCAGAAGAAGCGTTGCGATCTGAGCTTTGCGCATGGTCGGCGGAGTATATTCGAATCATGGATGAACGACTGGCAAACGAGCTCGCGCTGCTGCGCGATTTCGGGTTTACGCATCTCGACGTCAGGGCACAGGAGACAGGGGACCGGGAACAGGTGGTCGATGCGACGAGTCAGGCGGAGTTGCTCGATGAAATGGCGAAAGTCGCCGGCGCGTGCCAGAAGTGCAAGCTCGCCAGGACGCGCACGAACGTCGTCTACGGCGTCGGCAATCCGAGCGCCGACCTGATGTTCATCGGCGAGGCACCGGGACGCGACGAAGACCTCAAGGGCGAGCCGTTCGTCGGCCGCGCCGGGCAGCTCCTCACCGACATCATCAAGGCCATGAAGCTGACGCGCGACGACGTCTACATCGCCAACGTCATCAAGTGCCGCCCGCCGGAGAACCGCAACCCCGAGCCCGACGAGCTCGAGGAGTGCCGCCCGTTCATCCGCCGGCAGATCGAGATCATCAAGCCGAAGGTGATCGTCACCCTCGGCCGCTTCGCCCTGCAGAGCCTCATGGAGCGCGGCTACGCCATCAGCGGCGCGCGCGGGCAGTGGCTCGACTTCAACGGCATCAAGGTCATGCCGACGTACCACCCGGCCTACCTGCTGCGAAACCCCGCGGCCAAGAAGGACGTCTGGGCAGATATGAAGAAAGTGATGGCGGAGCTCGGGACATGAAACGCGCGTTCGCGCTGCTGCTAATCGCCGCGCCCACCGTGTTCGCGGTCGAGCTGGGACCGGAGCGGCGGCTGGCGCGGACGCAGTCGGACGTCATCGTGGCCACGGCCGGCGGCTACGTTGCGTTCTGGAACGACGGCGCCGACATGAAGGGCGTGCACATCGCCCCCGACGGCACGATGGGAACGCCGGCGACGGTGGTGCAGAACCTCTACGTCGGCGGCGCCGTGCGGGATGGCGACTCGATCGTCGTCATCGCCGAGCAATCGCCCGGCTTCCTCTCGCCGATCGAGGTCTTCCGCGTCGGCCCCGACCTTCATCTGGCCAGCCCGATCGCGATCTTCGGCGGCGGCGGCCAGCGCCCGTCGATCGTCGCCGACCGCGGCGAGCTGTTCGCCGGCTGGCTCGTCGGCGAACAGCTCTTTCTCGCGCATCTCGATCCCTCGCTTCACGCGATCCGCCAGAGGGTGTTCCGCCTCGGCACGGGAGGGCCGCGCGTCGGCGACTTCGTGCTCGCCCCGAGCGTGATCGGCCTGCTCGTCGCCTGGAACGAGCTCATTCCCTGCGCGCCGCCGGCGTTCGCCTGCTTTCCGCAAACCCGCGTGCGCGCGGCGCGGGTGAGCTTCGATCTGACGGCCGATGCGACCGGCATCGACATCGGCCAGGCGGGGAGCACCGTCGGCGGGGCGTGGTGGGACGGCGCCGTGTGGAACGTGCTGTGGAACGACGACCGCCGCACGAACCTGTCGCGCATCGACGCGAGCGGGACGCTGCTCGACTTCGCGCCGCGCGTCCTCTTCGAGTCGCCGTCGCTGATCTACTTCGGCGCGCGTGGCGTCGACGGCTACGTCGCCGCGCATTTCGTCGGGACGCCGCCCTACATCACCGGCGTCGCGCTGGCGCGTCTGGGCGGCGACGGCGTACGGCAGGCATCGCTGCTGAGCACGATCTACGATCCGATCCACATCGTCCCCGGCGACGACGGCCGCGCGCTCTTCGGCTACAACGACGTCTCCGAGCTCAACGCGGACTACCGCATCGTCGACTTCAACGCCGAAGGCGGACGGCCGCGGCCAGCGCGGCGATGAGCGCGAGCGCGCTGACGATGGCGCCGGCGACGAAGCCGTTCGGCAGATAGCGCAGCACGACGTCGCTGTCGCCGGCGGGGAGGTACATCGCCAGGAACGCGTGGTCGCCGGTGTGCAGCCGCAGCGGCACGCGGGCGCGCGTGGCGCGCCATCCCTTCCACGCCGGCTCGGAGACGATCAGCCATCCGGGCGCGCGCATCGAGGCGTGGATGCGCAGCCGCGAGCCGTCGCGGCGGACGCGGACGTCGCCCTCGCCGTTGACGCGCGTGTACGCCGCCTCGCGCGACGTGATCCACCCTTCGGCGCCGAAATCGCGGCAGAGCGCCATCTCGTTCGGCGCCCCCTCCTGCGGTCCGACGTGGACGATGCGCGGCACGAATGCCCGCGGCAGCGCGCGCGGGTTCTCGACGATCTTGTCGCCGTCGAGGAAGTAGCGGACGTTCATCAGCGAGAGGAACGGCGCGCTCGGATCGTCGACGCGGTTCGACCACACCGGCTGCGGCTGGCACCACAGCCGGAACGTCGCCGCCAGCGGCTCGAAGGTCATGGCCTGGTAGCCGCGCACGTCCTCGAGGCCGAAGAGCGTGGCCAGGTTCGGCGTCAGCGTCGCGCCGACGCCGGCGATGCGGAACGGCTCGTCCGTTTGGGCGAGCGCGCGCAGCTGCGGCAGCGGCGGCGTAGCCGCGCGGGCGTCGAGCGTCGGCACCGCGCCGCCGATCTCGGCGACGCGTTGGACGAGGAGCAGGGCGAGCAGCGCGAGGGCGATGCGCCGCGGGAACGCCGCGATGCACGCGACGGCGAGCAAAAGCGGGACGAGCTCGCGCATCGCCGCGAGCTCGAGCGAGTGCGTCGCGGCGATGAGCACCGCGGCGACGGCGACGACGAGCCACTTGTCGGTGCGCGCCGCGCCGATCGCTGCCAGCACGCAAATCCCCATCGCCGCGAAGGCGATCAGCCTCGCGTTCACGGCGATGCTGAAGAGCGGCAGGTGCCTGAGCAGATCGTTGACGCCCGGCGCCTCCGCGCCGGCGAGCCAGCCGAAGGCGACGAGCGCGGCGAAGAACGCGACCTCGCGCCGGCGCACGCGCAGCAGCGCCGCGAGCGCGGGGGCGAAGAGGATCGCGCCGGCGTAGCTCGTCCCCGCCCACTCGTGCTGCAGCTCCGCCGCGTGCGGCGTCGTCTCGGCGAACGGCACGAAGTTCGTGGCCACGATGTGCGCGACCTGCGCGAGCGAGTTGTGCGTCCGCCAGCCGCTCTCGCGGTGGAGGAACTCGCGCGTCTGCGGGATCGCCTCCAGCATCGGTCCGAGGTGGATCGCGCAGAGGAGGAGCGCGGCCAGGCCGGCGCCGAGCGCGTACGTGAGCGTCCGCCGCTCGCGGAACTCGAAGAGCGTGTACGCCGCGGCCATCGCCACGACGTGCAGCTCCGTCTCCGGATGTCCGGCCAGCGTGAGGAGCACGAGCGCGAGCGTCAGCACGGCCGCGGAGCGCAGCGACGGCGCGCGCGCGACGAGGCGCCCGCCGAGGAAGACGAGCGGCGCGACGGCGATGGAGAGGCCGTGCGCGGTGAGGATGAACGAGACGACGTGCGTCGAGAACGCCCACGCCGCCGCGCCGAAGAGCGACGGGAGCTCGTCGAGCTCCAGCGATCGCAGGAAAAGGAACATCGACAGCGCGGCGAGGAAGTACGTCATCGCCGCGGTGAACGTGAGCCCGCCGGCGAGCGGCAGCAGCAATCCGAGAAGCGTGACCGGATGGTACGGCGCCGACTGCGCCGCGCCGGCGAGCGGACCGCCGCACAATTCGTACGGGTTCCAGAGCGGCCACTCGCCGCGATGCACGGCGGCGCGCAGCGCGGCGTTCCACGGGATGAACTGCGCGTAGACGTCGCTCAGCGCGGGATTGACGGTGCGCGTGACGCCGACCTGCCGCGCCACGGCGGCGAGCGGCGCGTTGGTGTAGGCGAGATCGAGCGGCGCGTAGACGCGGCCGCCCAGCAGCGCGCGTCCGGTGAAGCAGAGCGGCAGCAGCGCCAGCGCCGCCGCCGCGCGCCACGAAAGCGGCGTGAGCCGGCGGGCGAGCGCAAGGCACGCCAACGCAGTGAATAGATAGAGGAGAGCGGACACCCACCGAACAGAATAGTGGAGGACAGGCACTCTTGCCTGTCCTCTCGTGCCACGAAGCCGGGGACGACAGGCAAGAGTGCCTGTCCTCCACTAAGATGCGAGGGTGAAGTCGTTCCTCGCCGCGATCTCGTTTTTCGCCGCCCTCCCGCTCTTCGCCGCGTACGCGTCGCGCGACGCCGTGCTCCCGATCGCCGGCCGCGCCACGGGCGCCGACGGGCGCCTGTTTCTCACCGCGCTCTGGATCACGAACGCTTCGGAGCGCGACGCGGCGGCGGTCACGCTCACCTTTCATCCGGCCAACGACAAGCTGCCGTCGCATGCGTCGCCGCTGACGCTGAAGCCGGGGGAGACGCGCGTCATCGATCCGATCGACGCCGGCGTCCTCGGCGTGGCCGAAGCCCTCGGCTCGCTGCGCATCGTCTCCGACGGCGACGTCCTCGCCGCCGCGCGCGTCTACAGCCGCCTGCCGGGCGAGAGCGGCGCGCGCAGCCTGGCCACGTCGTTCAACGCCATCCCAGCGCAGTTCGCCATCGGCGACGGCGAGTCGGCGACGCTACAGGGCCTCTCGCCGGCGGACGGCCGCTACAAAATCTACTTCGCCGAGGTCGCCGGCATGCCGCTCGACATCGTCGTGTCGCTGCTCGACGCGCGCGGCGTCACCCTCGCCTCGAAACGCATGTACGTCGACAAGAGCCGCCAAATGATCGCCGACGCCGCCGATCTCTTCCCGCAATTCACCAGCGGCACGGCCGCGCTGCGCGTCGACGGCGTGAACGGCAGCGGGCGCATCGTCGTGGCCGGCTCGCAGATCGCGCGGGAGAGCCAGGATTCGACGCCGTTCGAGATGAGCTTCACCACCACGCCGCGCGACCGCCTCGGCGCGTGGGAAGCGCTGACCTACATCGCCGTCGCCGTGGCCGCGGGCGCGGCGCTTTTCCTCCGCCGTAACGGAGCGCCGGCGTCCCGCCGGTCGGCGGCGCGCCGTCTCGGCGCGTGGCGGCGGGACGCCGCCGGGCCGGCCGGCGAGGACGCCGGCGCTCCGCAAAGCTGATGGGCCTCGCGGACTTCGCCGACGTCGCGCTGCCGGTCGCGGTGCACGGCACGTTCACCTATGCGATCCCCGCGGAGTTGCGCGACGACGTCCGCCTCGGCTCGCGCGTGGAGGTGCCGTTCGGGCCGCAGCGCTCCACCGGCTTCGTCGTCGGCTTGCGCGATGAGGCGGGCACGAAGAACGTCAAGGCCATCCGCGCCGTGCTCGACGACGATGAGCCGTCGCTGATCCCGGAGATCCTCGATCTCTGCCGCTGGGCCGCCGAGTACTACCTCGCGCCGCTCGGCGAGATGCTGCGCGTGGCCCTGCCCGCGAACATGGCCGCGCGCGGGCATCGCGAGGTGTCGCTGGCGATCGATGATTGGAGCGGACCGCCTGCCGACATGGTGCTGATCGACGAGCTGCGCCGCCGTCCGCTCGCGTTCGCCCAAGCCGTCGAGGCGAGCTCGCGCGCGACCGTGCGGCGGCTGCACGACGCCGGCGTCATCGCCATCGCCGACCGCCTGCGCGACGCCAAGGGCGTCCGCTACGACCGCTTCGTCATCTTCGAGGCCGCGCCCGGCCCGCTCACGCCGAAGCAGCAGGCGGCCGTCGATCTCCTCCAAAAGCGCGGCGGCGAAATGTCGGTAACCGCGCTCGAGCACGCCGGCGTCTCCGCGGCGGTCCTCGGCGCGCTGGCGAAGAAATCGATCGTCCGCATCGAGCGCCGCGCGCGGCGGCACACGCTCGACGCCTTCCTGGCCGGCCTCGACGCCAACGCGCCGCTCGACATCCACTATTCGGACGAGCAGCGCGCCGCCATCGACGCCGTGCGCGGCGCCCTCGGCACGTTCCAGCCGTTCCTCCTCGAAGGCGTGACCGGCAGCGGCAAGACCGAGGTCTACGTCGAGGTCATGCGCGAAGTCGTGCGGAAAGGGGAGCAGGCGCTGCTCCTCGTCCCGGAGATCTCCCTCACGCCCGTCTTCGCGGCGCGGCTCAAGCAGCGCTTCGGCGAGCGCATCGCCATCCTCCACAGCAGCCTCTCGGCGAGCGAGCGCTTCGACCAGTGGTGGCGGGCGCGGCGCGGCGAAGTCGACGTCGCCATCGGCCCGCGCTCCGCGCTCTTCGTCCCGTTCCAGCGCCTCGGCATCGTCGTCGTCGACGAGGAAGGCGACGGCGCGTACAAGCAGGACGAGACGCCGCGCTACAACGCCCGCGACCTCGCCGTCGTCCGCGCGCAGCTGCGCGGCATTCCGGTCGTCCTCGGCAGCGCCACGCCGTCGCTCGAGTCGCGCGAGAACGCCGCGCGCGGCAAGTACGCGCTGCTGCGGATGACGAAGCGCGTCGAGGCGCGGCCGCTCCCCGAGGCCGACGTCATCGACCTGCGCAAGGAGAAGGCGGAGAAGGAGGACAAGGGCTTCGTCATCTTCTCGGCGCCGCTCGAGTCCGCGCTGCGCGACGTCTTCGCCGCCGGCGAGCAGGCCATCATCCTCATCAACCGCCGCGGCTACGCGCCATACCTGCTCTGCCGCGAGTGCGGCAACGACTTCCGCTGCAAGGACTGCAGCGTGACGATGACGGTGCACCGCCGCGCGGCGCTGCTGATCTGCCACTACTGCGGCGCGCGGCGCCCGATCCCGTCGAAGTGCCCGCTCTGCGGCGGCGAGGTCTTGCAGCCGGTCGGCTTCGGCACGGAGAAGGTCGAGGAGCGCTTCCGCCGCGAGTTTCCCGACGTCGCCGTCGAGGTGCTCGACCGCGATTCGACGCGGAAGAAAGGGGAGCTCGTGCGCATCCTCGACCGCTTCCGCGCGCAGGCGACGCAGGCGCTGATCGGCACGCAGATGCTGAGCAAGGGACACCACTTCCCAAACGTGACGCTGACGGCGGTGCTGAGCGCCGACTCGATCCTCGGCTATCCCGATTTTCGCTCGGCGGAGAAGACGTTCTATCTGCTGACGCAGGTCGCCGGCCGCTCCGGCCGCGGCACGAAGCGCGGCAAGGTGCTGATCCAGACGGCGTTTCCGCAGCACTACGCCATTCAGCACGCGCTGCGCCACGACTACGAGGCGTTCTTCGAGTCGGAGATCCAATTCCGCCGCACGTTCCACTACCCGCCGGTGACGGCGATGATCGCGATCCTGTTCCGCGGCGAGCAGCTGCCGGACGTCGAGCGCGCCGCGATGGACAGCGGCCGCCGCCTCGAGGAAGCAATCCAGCCGCTCCCCGGCACGCGCATCCAGGGCCCAGCGCCCGCGCCGCTGGCGCGGATCAAAGGCGTCTGGCGCTACCAGATCCTGCTGCGCTCGCCGCAGCGCGCCGCGCTGCGCAAGGCGGTGGAGGCGGCGATGGTAGGGAAGAAGTGGAAAGGGGTGGACGTGGCGATCGACGTGGATCCGATCAATATCTTGTGAAAGGGGGCAGGGCGCAGGGGGCGGGGCGCAGATGGTGCCCTCGCGACGACAACCACCTGCGCCCCGCCCCCTGCGCTCTGCCCCCTACTCTGCAACGTTCCCCCAATCTGCGACACTACTCATCATGGCCATCACCACCGAATCCACCACCTTCACCAAAGACGTCCAGGGCCGCTATCTCTGCAACGACTTCAGCGAGCTCTTTGCCGGGCCGCCGTTCGACTTCATCGTCGTCGGGGGCGGCACGTTCGGCGCGGCCATCGCCGAGCACCTCTGGTTCCGGCAGAAGCAGAGCGGCGGCGGGCTGCGCACGCTCGTCATCGAAGGCGGTCCGTACGTCCTCGGCGAGCACGTGCAGAACGCCGGCATCCAGGGCTTCGGCGACGCGCCCGGCGTCTCCATCCTCAACGACGCCGCGCCGCAGCCGGAGCCGGCCAAGAACGAAGTGTGGGGCGTGCCGTGGAAGTCGGCCACGCCGTTCACCGGCCTCGCGTACGTCGTCGGCGGGCGCTCGCTCTACTGGGGCGGCTGGTCGCCGCGGCTGCTCGACGAGGAGATGGCCACGTGGCCGCCCGGGACCGTCGCCGATCTGAAGGCCACGTACTTCGGCGAGTCGACGCGGCAGATCGGCGTCGACGAGACGAACGACTTCATCTTCGGCGACCTCCATCAGGCGCTGCGCCAGCAGCTCGCCGACGGGCTGGGCGGCGTCGGCGCGGCGATCCAACTCGATCAGCTGCCGGCCTCGCCGCTGCTCAAAGGCGGCGAGAAGACCGCGGACCTCCTCCGCCTCCTCGGCCTCGACAACGCCGGCGGCTTGTCGGATGACGAGCTGAAAAACGTCCTCAAGCTCGAAGCGCCGCTCGCCGTGCGCGCCCATCCGCCGCACGCCGGCTTCTTCCCGCTGAACAAATTCAGCACCGTGCCGCTGCTGGTGAAGGCGGCGCGCACGGCGTACTCCGACGCGAACGGCGACGACGCGCGCAAGGAGTTCATGATCGTGCCGAACACGCACGTGCACCGCCTCGCCGTCGGGCAGAGCGGCGCGAACTCCTGGCGCGTCTTCGGCGTCGACACGAACAAAGGCTTCCTCCCGCTCGCGCCCGGCGGCGCCGTCATCGTCGCCCTCGGCACGATCGAGAGCGCGCGCCTGGCGCTCAACTCCTTCGCCAACAGCGGCATCCCGACGCTGCCGCGCATGGGCAAAAACCTCCTCGCGCACGTCCGCTCCAACCTCGCCATCCGCGTCCCGCGCGCCGCCATCGCCGGCCTCGCCGCGGCGCACGGCGAGCTGCAGACGTCGGCGCTCTTCGTCAAAGGGCGCGCGCCCGGCATCGGCACGTTCCACCTCCAGATCACCGCGAGCGGCGGCTCGAAGACGGGCGGCGCCGAGGACGAGCTGTTCAAGAAAGTGCCGGACGTCGACTTCTTCGATGCCCTGTCGACCGCGGACGACCAGTTCGTCGCCATCGCCATCCGCGGCATCGGGCAGATGGAGGCGGCCGACTTCGGCAACGTCAACGCCCATCCCAGCCGCGTCGACCTCGACGTCAACCGCAACGACGAATTCGGCATCCCGCGCGCCTTCGTGACAATGCAGACGACGGCCAACGACGGCGCGCTGTGGGACGTGATGGACACGGCGATGATGCAGGTGGCGAACCTCTTCGCGAACGGCCAGCCGATGCAGATCCTCCAGCAGAACCGCGACGGCCTCGGCACGACGCACCACGAGACCGGCACGCTGTGGATGGGCACCGACCCGGCGCGCAGCGTCACCGCGCCCGACGGCCGCTTCCACTTCACCGACAACGTCTACGCCGCCGGCCCGTGCCTCTTCCCGAGCATCGGCTCGCCGAACCCGATGCTCACCGGCATCGCCCTGGCGCGGCGCACCGGCGACGTGATCATGAAGCCGCCCGCGTTCGTCGCCGACGCCGGCTTCACCGCGCTCTTCGACGGGCAGTCGATGGGCGACTGGACGATGTCGACGATCCGCAATCAGCCCGGCCGCGACAACCCCGGCCGCTTCCTCATCCGCCGCGGCGTCCTCGAGGCGCAGCCCGGCACGGACATCGGCCTGCTGTGGCTCAACCGCCCCACGCCGCCGCGCTACGTGCTGCGGCTGCAGTGGATGACGACCGCGCCCGACGACAACTCCGGCGTCTTCGTGGCCTTCCCGAATCCCGACGGCGAGAACTACGACAACACGGCCTACGTCGGCGTGAACCTCGGCTTCGAAATTCAGATCGACAACCTCGGCCGGCCGGACGGCGCCGTCATCCATCGCACCGGCGCGATCTATTCGTTCAAAGGCGCGACCGACGGGCCGCTCGTCCTCGCCGCGGTGGGGCAGTGGAACGACTACGAGATCACCGTCGACGGCGCCGACATCACCGTCGCCCTGAATGGCAACGTCGTGAACCGCTTCCACTTCACCGGCGATGCGGCCTTCCCGCGGCGCGGACAAGGCTCGTTCATCGGGCTGCAGACGCACACGGGGCGCGTGCAGTTCCGCAACATTCAGTGGAAGTAGCCGTGGAGGACAGGCACTCTTGCCTGTCGTTTGGGCGGGGCGACAGGCAAGAGTGCCTGTCTTCCACCGCGTTACGCGATCGGCTCGCGCCGCAACGGCTCCTTCAGCGCGACGAGGTCGTCGAGCAGGCGCCCGTCGACGTCGGGATCGACCGTCCGCGCGATCTCGGTCAGCGAGCGCACGTGCGAGAGCACCGCGACCATCCCGCCGTACACCGGCTCCGACTTCGAGCGCTCGAAGGTGTGGAACGGGCAGCGGCGGCCGAAGAGGCTCGGGTCGAGCGACTGCACGCACGACACGGCATGGTTGACCGACCAGGACAAACGGTCGCCGAGGTCGCTGGGCGGATGGTTCGTGCGCGTGTGGCGGGCCGTGTCGGCGAGGCGGTCGAGGGCGCGGCAGAGTGCGCGCCCCACTTCCTCGATCGGCACGCGGCGCGGGTCGTCGTGGTGCAGCGTCGCGATCGAGACGTAGAGCTTCTCGATGCGCCGGCGGACGTCGTAGTCGAGCTTCCAGATGAGCCACTCCAGGGAGGGCACGTGACGCATCACCTCGTTGCGTCCCCACACCTCCAGCAGCGGCTTAGTTGCTGGCTTTTCAGTCGCTTCCGTCAAAGTCATGTTCGTGTTAGGGTGCGCCTCGATGAACGGCGATCCGATGCAGTTCGAAGAGCCGATCCTCCAGATCCGGCGCCAGATCGAAGAGGTTTCGGCTGCCGACGGCGACCCGTCCCAGCTCGCTGAGCTCCAGGAGAAGCTTACCAAAACCGCGCACGACATCTACGCCAACCTCACGCCGTGGCAAAAAACGCTCGTGGCGCGGCACCCCCAGCGGCCCTACACGCTCGACTTCATCGCCACGCTTTTCGACGAGTGGACGGAGATCCACGGCGACCGCAACTTCGCCGACGATCCCGCGATCGTGGCCGGCTTCGCGCGCTTTCACGGGCAGCCGTGCACGGTGATCGGGCACCAGAAGGGGCGGAACACGAAGGAGAAGATCGTCCGCAATTTCGGGCAGCCGCGCCCCGAGGGGTTCCGCAAGGCGCTGCGGGTGATGAAGCTGGCGGAGAAGTTCAAGACGCCGATCTTCTCGTTCGTCGATACGCAGGGCGCGTACCCCGGCGTCGGCGCGGAGGAGCGCGGGCAGGCCCAGGCGATCGCGGTGAACCTGCGCGAGATGGCGTCGCTGCAGGTGCCGATCGTGGTCTCGGTGATCGGCGAAGGCGGCAGCGGCGGCGCCCTCGGCCTCGGCGTCGGCGACCGCGTCTTCATGCTCGAGCACGCGGTCTACTCCGTCATCTCGCCCGAGGGATGCGCGGCCATCCTGTGGAAGAACGCGTCCGCGGCGGCCGACGCCGCGGCGGCGATGCGCATCACCGCGACCGATCTCAAGAAGTTCGGCATCATCGACGAGATCGTCCCCGAGCCTCCCGGCGGCGCGCACGCCGACCCGGCGCAGGCCGCGGAGCTCCTGCGGCCGTACCTCGACAAGGCCCTCAAGGAGCTGCAGAAGGTGAAGGCCAGCGTGCTGCCGGAGGAGCGGTACAAGAAGTTCCGCCGCATGGGCGTGTTCGAGAAGGGGTAGTGCACCCGCTCCGAATGCCTCACGCTGCTGGCGATCCTCGCCGCGGCGAAGAAGGTGCGCAGGGTAGGGATTTCGCCTCGACTGTCCCTCCTACATGTATGAAAACGACGCTGCCGATCGTCCTTCTGTTTGCGCTCACCGTCTGGGCCGCCGACCCGCCGAACCTCGACACATTCAAAGGTTGTGGGCTCGACGGAGTGGCAAGCAGCGCGTGCGGCAAGAAGCTCGACCGCCTGAAGAACCGCTACGCCCCGGCCTCGGGAATCAACCCGCAGATCACGATCGCGGCGATCCTCGCGCCCGGTGACGATACGACGCGATGGAAAACATCCGACGCCGCGGAGATCACCGGCTACGTCGCCAGCGTGGAGCCCGGCGGCTTCGAGGAGAGCTGCAACTGCAAGCGCGCCGACCTCCAGGACATCCACATCAACGTCGTCGGCGATCCCAAGGATGCGGGCAAAGGACCGCGCACGCTCATCGTCGAGATCACGCCGCGCGAGCAGTTCCTTCACAAGCAGTGGACGCTGGCGTGGGCGCAGCAGAACCTGACGCACAAATGGGTTCGCTTCACCGGTTGGATGCTGTTCGACGCCATGCACTCCGCGGAATCGGACCATACGAAAGCGAAGCCGCAGCAGTGCGGCAGCATCAAGGTGCACGAGATCTGGCGCGCCACCGCGTGGGAGATTCATCCGGTGACGGACCTGCAGGTCCTGCCGAAGAAGCCGTAGCGCCGTGTATCAGGGAAATCGGGTGTGCCGTTGACGGCGCCGAGGCGGCAGATGCGAGGCGCCGCGACGCAGGCGATGCGGGACATCGCTGAGGAGCGGCAACGAAGCAGATGCCGCCTCG
>Ga0070717_10000217_pt1 | contig 39845 bp, 37 predicted proteins | sample LARL113metaG_FD_71366 | JGI IMG/M metagenome (GOLD analysis project Ga0070717, IMG submission 71366) | Corn, switchgrass and miscanthus rhizosphere microbial communities from Kellogg Biological Station, Michigan, USA - LAR L11-3 metaG | ecosystem: Host-associated > Plants > Roots > Rhizosphere ...
TCGCGCACGGAGAGATTCGGGAAGATCTGCCTTCCTTCCGGCACGAGACCAATGCCGCGTTGCGCCACCTTGTATGATGGCAGGCCGCGTATCTCGTCGCCGAGGAAACGAATGGTCCCGGCGCGCGATTGTGTCAGCCCCATGATCGAGCGCACGGTGGTCGTCTTGCCCATGCCGTTACGGCCCATGAGCGTGACCATTTCACCAGCGGCTATCGCAAATGAAACGCCGAACAGCACCTGACTGAGGCCATAGCAAGTCTCGATCCCTGTGACCTCGAGGACGCTGTCAGCCATGAACAGCCTCCTGCTCGCCGAGATAAGCGTCGCGCACCTGGGCATTGTTGCGGATGTCCTCGGGTTTTCCCGAGGCGATCACACGTCCGTAGACCAAGACTGTAATGCGGTCGGCAAGCGCGAATACTGCTTCCATGTCGTGCTCGACGAGCAGAATGGTCAGCTCCTTCTTCAGGTCGCGCAGCATGGACACCATGCGCGCCGACTCTTCAGGACCAAGTCCTGCCATCGGCTCGTCGAGCAGAAGCATGCGAGGCCGCGACGCCAGCGCCATTGCGAGCTCGAGCTGCCGATGTTCGCCGTGACTGAGAGCGGATGCGGGCAGATCGGCGCGCGCACTCAGGCCGACGCGCGCGAGGGCCGCCCGGGCCGGATCACGCAGTTCCGGCTCGCGGCGCGCATTGCGCCAGAAGTGAAATGAATGACCGGCATGCGCCTGGACCGCCAGCGCAACATTGTCGAGCACGCTCAGGTCGAGAAACAGCGAGGTGATCTGGAACGAGCGGGCCAGCCCGAGGAGACTTCGCGAAGGCATCGACACGCTGGTAATATCGTTGCCGCCGAAATTGATGCGGCCAGAATCGGGTACAAGTTGTCCGCTCAGTTGCGCGATAAAAGTTGTCTTGCCGGCGCCATTCGGGCCAATGACGGCGTGCAATTCCCCTTCGGGAATACCCAACGTCAGGTCATCGGTGGCGACGATGCCGCCGAAGCGCTTTGCCAGGCCTTCGACCCGTAGCAATTCAGCCATGGCGCGCCTTCCCCAGCAGACCATCGATCCCGCCGCGCGCGAAGAGCACGACCAAAAGCAGCAACGGTCCGAGGATGATCTGCCAGTATTCGGTGATGCCCGAGAGCACTTCCTCCAGCACGAGCAGCGCCACTGCGCCGAACAATGGGCCGAAGGTGGAGCCCATTCCACCGAGCACAACCATGATGATGAGATCGCCTGAACGCGTCCAATACATCATTGCCGGGCTGACGAAATCGGTGTGATTGGCAAGCAGCGCCCCAGCAAGACCGCACAGCGTCCCGGCAATGACAAAACAGATGAGTTGATAGCGATAGGTTGGAAAGCCGATCGCGCGCATGCGCATATCGTTCGATCGCGCACCCTGGATTGCCATTCCAAAACGGGAGTTGACGATGCGCCACACCAGATAGATCGCAGCACACAGCAAAGCCAGGCAGATGTAATAGAATTGAACTTTGTTCGAGAGATTGATCGGCGCAATGAACTGGCTGCGCTTCTGGATCGTCAGGCCGTCATCACCGCCATAGCGCGCAAGCCCGGCAACAATGTAATAGGCCATCTGCGCAAAGGCCAAAGTGATCATGATAAAATAGATCCCGCGTGTGCGAAGGCTGAGCGCCCCGATCACGAATGCGAAAAACGCGGACACGAGAAGCGCGACGGGCCATTGCACAAAGCCTGACGTGATCCCTTCGAAGGCAAGAATCCCGACGGCATAGCCACCAATGCCGAGATAGGCCGCGTGGCCGAAGCTCATCATCCCACCGTAGCCGAGGAGCAGATTGAGACTCACCGCCGCGAGCGCGAGGATCACTATGCGCGTGAACAGCGTGAGCAAGAAGCGGCTACCGGTAAGTTCGACGTAGAGCGGCAGAAGCAAGAGCGCGAGCAGCAGCAAAAGACCTACGACAGTGCGCAGATTGAGCGTCGGGATCATTTGCTGTTCGCCGGAAACAGGCCCTCGGGGCGAATGATCAGCACGATCGCCATCAGCAGATAGATCAGCATGGACGACAGCGCCGGCGCTGCCGTTGCTGCCGTTTCCTTGCTGAACGTAAGCCGCAGCAAATCGGTGAAATACGCGCGGCCCAGCGTGTCGATGAACCCAACAAGAATGGCTGCGACGAAAGCGCCACGAATCGAGCCCATACCGCCAATGACGGTGATGACGAAAGCGAGAATGAGGATGTTCTCGCCCATGCCGATCTGAACCGTCAGAATTGGCGCCTGCATCAGCCCCGCGAGCCCCGCCAGCGCGGCACCGAGACCAAACACGAGCGTGAACAGCAGCTTGATGTTCACTCCGAGTGCGCCGACCATCTCACGATTCGATGCCCCGGCGCGGATCAACATGCCAAGGCGCGTGCGCATGACGAGAAAATAGAGAAAGGCCGCGACACCAAGCGACACCACGATGATCGAGAGTTTGTAGGCGGAATAATCGACGCCCGGCAGAATCCGAACCGACGTATTTAGCCACGACGGCAAAGGCAGACTCATGCCGCCGGCCCCCCAGATCAACCGCACCAGTTCGTCGAAGAACAGGATCAGACCGAAGGTCGCGAGTACATGATCGAGATGATCTCGGCCATATAGTCTGCGCATGACGATGACTTCTACCGCCATGCCGACCAGCAGCGTTGCGCCAAGCGCCAGGACGGCGCCGAACACGAAGCTGCCGGTCCATGCCGCGAAGGTCGCGGCAAAATAGGCGCCGAGCATGTAGAGCGAGCCGTGCGCAAGGTTGACCAGGTCCATGATGCCGAGGACCAAAGTCAAACCGGCAGCGAGCAGGAACAGCAGGAGGCCGAACTGCAGACCGTTCAAGCATTGTTCGATAAACAGCGTCATGGTGGGCGCCGATCGCTATGCGGATAAGCAAACGGCGGCGGCGTCATTGCGCCACCGCCGTCATGATCAGCGGGTGATCATCTCATGTGACATTGAGTGACGAAACGATCCTGGTTGTCTTCCACGATCGTTGCGACGGTCTTGAGAACGAAGTTGCCGTCCGCATCCTTCACCGCCTCTTGCAGATAGAAATTCTGGATCGGCATATGGTTGGTGTTGAAGCGGAAATTCCCCCGCACCGATTTGAAATCGGCCTTCTCCAACGCCTTCTGCACGGCAGCTTTGTCAGAAAGGTTCCCCTTGGTCGCGGCGACTGCCGACGCGATCAAGTTCGCCGCGTCATAGGTCTGCGCACCGTAAAAGGACGGCCGCAGGCCCGGATACTTCTTGAGATAGTCGGCGACGAACTTCTTGTTGGCTTCGTTCGGGAGGTCGTTCACCCACTGCTGCGCACCGGGCACGCCGAGCGCAAGGTCCTTCTGCAGTGGCAGCGAAAGCTCATCGATCGTGAATGCCGTGTAGAGCGGAATCTGCCCCTTGAGGCCGGACTGAGCGTATTGACTCAAAAACTGCACGCCCGCCTTGCCCGGATAGAAAACAAAGATGGCATCCGGCTTTTCCGCCTTTGCTTTCGCAAGTTCCGCGGAGAAGTCGAGTTGATCAGGCCATTTGGTCAGTTCCTGCCCGACGATCTTGCCTTTGAACGTGGACGCCACGCCACCGAGCATATCCTTGCCGGCGGCATAGTTCGGCCCAATCAGAAAGGCTGTTTTCACGTCTTTCTGATTCATGTAGTGGCCCATCGCCTGGGGCGTCTGATCGTTCTGCCATGATGTCGAGAAGATAAAGGGCGAGCACTGCTCACCCGCTATTTGATGCGGGCCGGCATTCGACGTGATCAGGAAGGTTTTGGCATCGACCGCCGACTTCATCGAAGCCAGCAGCACGTTCGACCAGATGTACCCGACGATGAAATCGACCTTGTCGGATTCGATCAACTTATCGGTCTTCTGCTTGCCGACCTCCGGCTTGAAGGTGTCATCTTCGTATACGACCTCGACCGGAAGGCCACCCATCTTGCGGCCCATATGATCGAGCGCCAGTTCGAACGAATTGCGCATGTCGTTGCCGATGACGGCAACAGGTCCGCTGAAGGTGCTGACGAAGCCGATTTTGATCGATTTGTTCTGGGCCACCGCCGGACCCGCCGCAAGCAGCGCGACCGCGCTTGCAGCTAACAAGACTTTCCGCATGATATTTCCTCCCAGGGGCCTTTTCCGGCCATTGTATGCAGGCCGCTAATCTACCGGGACCTGCGCCCAAAGGTCCACCGCCGTCAGCGACGCAGTGTTGCGTCGCGCTGAAAAGGCCAGCAAATCCGGCTTGTTGGCCATGCACCCGTGGCCATTGACCGCCGCGCCGGCCGACCGGCAGTGTGGTTCGCAAGACGGCTGTGCAGGTTCTCCGGGGAAATCGACCTTTGTCCAAGGCAATCGAAAAAACTTACGACGGCATCATCATCGGCGCCGGGCATCACGGGCTGATCCTCGGCGGCTATCTGGCACGCGCCGGCCTCGACATCCTGCTGGTCGAACGTCGACTGACCTATGGCGGCGGATTGTGCACGCGCGAAGTCACGTTGCCGGGCTTCTACCATAATCTGCACTCGATCAATCATTTCCACATCAGCGAAACACCCTGGTTCAAGGATCTGAATCTGGACGAGCGGGTCACCTACGTCACGCCTCGCTATGAGTTCGGCCAGGCGCATCACGATGGATCTGCACTCGTGCTGGGCCGCGATCTCGAAGAGTCCGTCGCCAACATTGCCCGCTTTTCGAAAAAAGATGCGGCGACTTTCCGCGAGTGGAACCGCAAGGCTGAAAAGATAACCGCGCAGATTTTCCTGCCGGAGCGCTATGCCGAGCCCTTGTCGCAAGCGGAGCGCGAATCGCTGTTGTCACGCACGGCGCTGGGACGCGAGTTCCTCGAAGTCTCAAATCGCCAGCCGCTCGATGTCGTGCGTGAGTTATTCGAGAACGAACATGTCCGACTTTTGTTTCTGTTCAAGGTCTCGCTGTTCGGCACCTGGCTGGTGGATACGCTGTCAAAAAGTTCACCAATGGGCTCCGTCATTCGCGCCTTCGATCTGGAAAGCGGCTATCAACTCTGTCAGGGCGGCTCATTCAACCTGGCGCGCGGATTGATGGAAGCCTTCATTGCTGCTGGCGGCACTTTCCAGCCACAGGTCAATATCAACCGCATCGTCATCGAGAATGAGCGGGCCACCGGCATAGAGCTGGCTGATGGCCGTACCGTGCGCGCGAAGCAATTCGTCGCCTCGACGCTCGATGTCCATCAGACGTTCGAGAATCTTGTCGGACGCGAACAATTGCCAGCCGCATTCCTCAAGAAGCTCGATGCGTTCCAGTACACGGCCTGGAGTCTGTTCGGTCTGCATCTCGCCCTTGATGAAAGTCCAAGGTTTGCAGCCGAAAAATTCGACCCCAACATCAACCGCACGCTCAAATGGAGCATCGGCGCGGAAACGATGGAGGACCTTTTCTCGGCCCACCAGGATGTCCAGGCCGGCCGCGTTCCCAAGCTTGTGCAATTTGGATCCGGGCCCTTGAGTCTGCTCGATCCAACGCAGGCGCCTCCAGGCAAGCACACGACGTATTGCTGGCACGTGATGCCGCTCAACCCCGATCTTGGCGGCCAATCCTATGAATCGTTCAAGGAAGAATTTTCCGATAAGATCATCGAGTGCTTTGCGCGCTATTGCCCGAACATGACCAGTAAGAACATTCTCGGGCGATACGTCTATACCGGCCGCGAATATGTTCAGGAAATGATCAACATGCGCGGCGGGGACATCTTCATGGGCGCGTTCAACGCCGAACAGGTCATGTACAATCACTTCGGCTATCGCTCGCCGATCCCTAATCTGTACAACGCGGGCTCCGCCGGCCATCCCGGCGGCGCAATTTCCGGCGGCTCGGGCTATATCAGCGCTGACGTGATCGCGCGCGATCTCGGCATCGAACCGTGGTGGACGCCGTGGGATGCCCGCGTATCGCTTGAGTCTCTGCCTCGGCTGGAGCGAGGCGCCGCATGATTCCGGGTTCGCGTCTTCGCAATGTCTGAGCCAGACAACATCGTGTTTCCCGGTCTGAAGGACCGCGTCGTCATCATCACCGGCGCCGGACAAGGCATCGGCCGCGTTCTGGCAAAATCGTTCGCCGCGGCCGGTGCGCGCGCCATCATCGCCGAACTTAATGAAAAGAAGGCCGCCGCGGTTTCCGAGGAAATCCTCAAAGCCGGCGGCCAGGCGCTTGCAGTGACGACCGATGTCGCTGACCCCGCCTCAATCGAACAGATGGTCGAGGTGGTTGAGGACGAATACGGTCGCATCGATGTCCTGATCAACAATGCAGGCATCTTCTCGACGCTGGAGATGCGTCCTTTCGATCAAATTCCGTTGGAAGAATGGGAGCGTGTCCTTCGCGTCAATCTGACCGGGCCATTTCTTTGCGCTCGCGCTGTGCTGCCCGCGATGCGGCGGGCGAAATGGGGACGCATCGTCAATATTGGGTCGGGTGCCGTGCGCCTCGGACGACCGAACTACCTGCACTACATTGCCTGCAAGGCCGCGTTGGCGGGGATGAGCCTGTCGATGGCCCGCGAGCTTGGCGCCGAAGGCATCACCGTGAACGCCATATTGCCGGGCGCGACCTTCACCGAGATCGAGCGCAAGACCGTGACGCCGGCACAGAAGGAGCGCATTATTGCGATGCAATGCGTCCCGCGCGCTGAAGTTCCGGAGGATCTTGTGGGAGCCGTGCTGTTCCTGGCGTCCGAGGCGTCTGCGTTCGTCACCGGCCAAAGTATCAATCTGGATGGCGGTGTGACCGGATCATGAGTGCCACTCCTACTGTTGCCATTGTCGCGCCGGGCAATATGGGCGCCGGCGTCGGACGCCGGCTCACCGAAAACAAAGTGACGGTGCTGACTTCACTCGCCGGTCGCAGCGAAGAAAGCGCAAAGCGCGCGCGTGAGGCTGGCATGCAGCCGGTCGAGGACCGCACGCTGGCTGAAGCCGATTTTTTCCTCTCGATCATCCCGCCCGGTGATGCGCTTGGTCTCGCCAAGCGGCTTGCGCCCGTGCTGACTGCGGCCAACAAAAAACCGCTGTACGTCGACTGCAATGCGGTTAGCCCGCCGACCGTTCAAAAAATCGCAGACGAGATTGCCACGACCGGTTGTCCGTTTGTTGGCGCGGGCATCATTGGGCCGCCGCCGAAACCAGGATCGACCAACACAAAGATTTACGCATCCGGCTCCGCTGCCGCCGACCTCGCCAAACTAAGCGATTACGGGTTGATCGTGCGCGTCCTCAATGGACCAGTCACCGCGGCATCGGCGCTCAAGATGTCGTACGCGGGCATCACCAAAGGTTTTACCGCGCTCGGCACGGCCATGATGCTTGCCGCGACCCGAGGGGGTTCAGCCGACGCACTGAGAACGGAGCTTGCCGAAAGCCGACCTGATTTGTTGCGCTACCTTTCGAACCAGGTTCCATCGATGTATTCCAAGGCGTATCGCTGGGTGGCCGAGCTTGACGAAATCGCCTCCTTTGTCGGCGACGAACGCGCCGAACATGAAATGCTCGCTGCGGCTGCTCGACTTTACGAGCGCATCGCCGACGACTTTGAGAAGGAGAAGAATGAGATCGGCGTACTCGACCGGTTTCTCAACAAGCCATGACTGCCGATCCTCCGATCCTCGTCGATGTACGCCCCGGTTATCGGATCATCACCCTGAACCGGCCCGAGAAGCTCAACGCCTTCAACGAGGCGATGCATCTCGCGTTACGAAAGGCGATCGACGACGCTGAAGCGGATGAAAGCTGCCGTACCCTGATGATAACGGGCGCGGGCCGCGGCTTCTGTACAGGTCAGGATTTGAGCGATCGGCTTGCCAAGCCGGGCGAATCCGTCGTGCTGGGTGGCGCTCAGGAAGCTTACTACAATCCGCTCGTGCGCCGCCTGCGCAGTCTGCCCTTTCCTGTCGTCGCAGCCGTGAATGGAGTGGCCGCTGGCGCCGGTTGCAACATCGCGCTTGCTTGCGACATCGTTATCGCCAGTCTGAAGGCGAAATTCATTCAATCCTTCGCGCGCGTCGGATTGATACCGGATTCCGGCGGCACATGGTTTCTGCCGCGACTTGTCGGAGATGCGCGTGCGCGCGGGCTGGCTTTGCTGGCGCAGGATTTGCCGGCCGACAAAGCGGCTGACTGGGGTCTGATCTGGCGTGCGGTAGAAGATGAAGTTCTGATGTACGAAGCGACCAGAATCTGCGAGCACTTCGCGATCGCGCCGACGCAAGGTCTGGCGCTGATCAAACAGGCTTTGAATGCGTCGCCCATGAATACGCTCGATGCGCAGCTCGATCTCGAGCGCGATCTTCAACGCGCGGCCAGCACGACGCCCGACTACGTGGAAGGCGTGCGTGCGTTCATGGAAAAGCGCAAAGCCAATTTCTCCGGGCGCAAGAAATGAGCGGGCCGAAAACCAGAGAACCGCTACGCGTGGGCATCGCCGGTCTCGGCGCCGTCGGTCTCGAAGTCGCGAAGCGTCTGATTGCCGGAGTGCCGGGCCTCAAACTCACGGCGGTCGCGGTTCGCGACGCCGAAAAAGCCCGCCGGGCACTGCCGCAAGTCGGCGAAAGCATACCTGTCCGCAAATTGACGGAACTCGCAGATGACTGCGATATCGTCGTCGAATCTCTGCCGCCGGCGCTGTTTCGCGATGTCGCCTTATCGACAATCGACAAGGGGCGCATCCTCATGCCGCTCTCGGTCGCGCAACTGCTCGAGAATAGCGACCTGATTGAACGCGCCAGGCAAAAGGGGGCCCGCATTCTTGTGCCTACGGGCGCCCTGGTCGGACTGGACGCCGTCCGCGCGGCAGCTGAAGGCACCATTCACTCGGTCAAGATGGTGACGCGCAAGCCGCCAGCGGGCCTTGAGGGCGCACCGTACCTCCGAGAAAAAGGAATTTCCGTGAGCGGTTTGAAAGAGCCGCTGAAAGTGTTCGACGGCAGCGCACGAGAGGGAGCCCGCGGATTTCCCGCCAATGTCAACGTCGCTGCTGCGTTGAGTCTCGCCGGCATCGGGCCCGACCGCACTCAGCTCGAGATCTGGGCCGATCCGAACGTCACCAGAAACACTCACACGATCTCCGTCGATGCCGATACCGCACGCTTCACGATGACGATTGAAAACATCCCCTCGGAAAATCCGCGTACCGGCAAGAGCGTGGCACCCTCGACCGTTGCCGCGCTGCGCGCGATTGTATCTGAACTGAAAGTGGGGACCTGACGGGGTCAGACGCGCAGGAAGATCTTGTTACGATACAGGTAGCCGGCAAGCGCGATGGCGAGAGCGAGCCCCAGCAAATGGGCAACAAAGACTCCCATGCCCGGGGTCACGATTTGGTCGAACCAGGTTTTTATGTCGCCGCCCACGAAACGCAAAGCAAATGGTTCGAAGCCGGTAATTCCGTTGATGAAATAGATCGCAATGGCATTGGCGCCAATCCACACGAAGGCAGTCGCCCACACCTTCCATCCCCAGACATCAATGGCCTGGTGCATGAGACCGAGCAGGATGGCACTGTAACCGCCGGCGACCAGCACAAATGACGACGTCCAGATCTCCTTGACGATCGGAAATTGAAGGCTCCACAGATAACCAGCGGCAACCATCGCCGCGCCACTCCCTATCAACCAAAGCGACTTCTGCGTTGGGGTGGCGCGATCGTCTTTGAGCAGCAACCCGGCGAATACGCCGAGCAAGCAGGTTGCAATAGCGGGAAGCGTGCTCAGCAGCCCTTCAGGATCGCGAGTCTTGTCCCACAGCCGTCCAGGCAGAAAATTAGCATCGATCCAGTTGGCGAGATTTGCGTCAGGCTCGAACGACCCGGCACCCACCCCAGGTACTGGCACGAATGTCATGAGCGCCCAGTAGCCGCCAAGCAGCCCCACCACCGCAACCACCAAGCCACGCCAATCGAGAGTCAAAAACAGGATTGACGCGAACAGGTAACAGATGGCGATCCGTTGGAGGACGCCGACAAAGCGTATGTCGCTCCAGGGCTGGCTGAATCCGCCGTAAAAAACCAATCCCAACGCGTAAAGCAAAAGGGCCCGGCGCAGCACGTGCGCGTGCGTGCGGACCATTCCCTCGCGCTCGACAAGACGAGGCAAGGCCAACACGATCGATACACCGGTGACGAAAATGAAGAGCGGAAAGATAAGGTCGTAGAAACGGAACCCCACCCACTCCGCATGATTCATCTGCCCGCTGAGGAAGCTGCCCACCGAGTTCAGTGCCGGACCTTTGTTGCGCAGCATCCGGTCAAGCGTCCAGATCGCGCCATCGGCACCGATGATCCAGAAAATGCTGAATCCGCGCAGCGCGTCGACCGACACGACACGACGAGTCTGCAGGGCAAACAGCGCATCTACATAGCGCATCGGGAGCCGGTAACGGTGGCTGGCATCGTGCGAAGGAAACGGACCCGCACGAAAAAGGTTTCGATAAAGACCCGCGCAGCAGCGGTATTATCCGGCAACAACGATTCTATAAAATGAACTTATCGTGACGTCGCGGCCGAACCTGCGGCCGCGACGTCAGCGAGAGCAAGATGCAATAAGGACCTAGTGGGCTGCCGCCACCAGCGGTGTGTCGCATCGGCCAACCGGCTCCTGGACACGAAAATAGTTCCGACCGACGAAGGATCGATCATAGTGATCCCACGACGTCTTATGATCGAGGGCCTGAATACCGGAAAGTGTTACCGCAAAGACGGAGCTTTCCATGTCGCGCTGTTGCGCGTCCAGATTTTGCGGCAACCGTGAACTGGCATAGTCCACGTAATAGACCCTACGCACGCATGAGAAATTGCTGACCGCGTCGAGCGCCGCTTTCGCTGTCATCAGGTGATCTGCATGGTCGTTCGGATTGATCCGTGTATCGGTTTCCGCGACATTGATCTGAACCAATCCAGCCCGCCCGCGCTCGTAGACGATGATCGCGCGCACCGTAGCGACCAGATCTTCCCACCCGTGGTAGGTGGCAGAACCGTCGACCGCGCGCAGGATATCATTCTCACCGCTCGCCAGCCGCTTCAGCGATTGAAAGCCGGTCTCGGGATAGCCCGCACCGGACGCGTTGCCATCCGGAACACGAAGGAAATATCCCACGGTGTTGCGATAGCTGACGCGGTACACCGAGTGCCCGTTGAACATCATCGGCGCGGCAATACGCTCACCCGGTATCGCGTCCGCATCGGCCATGAAACGAATAGCGGCCTCGGCCCCGTTTTCGCGCGCCAGATAAAACGGATGCTTGCGCCCGGCTAAACCGGTACCCAGGCCGGCATCGCCCGCGGTCACGTGCACGAATACAGTCTTGGCTGCTCCGCCGATCACGTCCTGAAAGGCGGACGGATTCATGAACAACTGCCAATCGTCTTCGTGCGCGGCAAAATAGAACGACACTTTGTTGGGCCGTTTGGCCTCGTCAGCCAGCGCCGGGGCGGCCGCCACTATGGCGCCGGCCAGACAGGCGGCCGCAATGACTCGAATTATAGTTGGCATCCTCATCCCCCCAGCACAGGCGCAGTTGTTGTTTTGCCAGATAGGATAGGAAAGTGCCGATCGCAATGAAAGGAGCGGAATACCGCAGCCTTACCGGCAGGCGGACCAGGCCATAGCCGTTTGACAATCCAAGGGTCCGGTTTATCGTTTGTGTACAAATAATTAGCTCCCCGCCCGAGGCTTCCGCCGCATGAAACCCGCGCCCTTCGTTCACCATGTGCCGAAGACGCTTGATGAGGCGCTGAAGACGCTGGCCGAGGTGGCACCGAAAGATGGCCGGGTTCTGGCGGGCGGGCAAAGCCTCGTGCCCATTATGGCGTTTCGCCTCGCGAAGCCGGCCCATCTCGTGGATATCAACAACGTTGCCGGGCTCGACAAGCTTGCGAGCGACGGGAACACCCTTTCGATTGGCGCCTGCGTGCGCCATGCGGCGTTCCACAAACCCGTGATCGCCAGTCCGCTCGGACAGTTGCTCACGGTCGTTGCCCGTCATATCGCGCACTATCCGATCCGCATGCGTGGGACGTTCTGCGGAAGTCTCGCGCACGCCGACCCTTCGTCGGAATGGTGTCTGGTTGCCGCAACGCTCGGTGCCACTCTTGTTGCGCAAAGCGTGCGTGGCTCACGCGCCATCACGGTGAGTGACTTTTTCGCCGGCATCATGTCCACGACCCTGGCGGAAGACGAATTGCTCGCAGAGGTGAAACTGCCCCTGCTTTCTAATGATACAAAATTTGGCTTCAACGAATTCAGTCGTCGCGCCGGCGATTTCGCCATGGCAGCATCGCTCGCGACATACCGCCTGCAAAACGGCAAGATCCGCGATGCGCACGTCGGTGTCGGGGGTGCTGAGTCCTTTCCGCGGCGCATTCCGGAGGCGGAAGCTGCCCTGAACGGCAGCGGCGCAACCGATGCTGCGTTTCGCGCTGCCGCGGATGCAGCTGCGAAGGCGATCGATCCGCTCGAGGATCATCAGACCAATGCCGAATATCGGCGCGACCTTGTGCGCGCGGTCATACGGCGTGCTTTGGAGCAGAGCATCTCGTGAGTGGACACGGCACCCGCGGCTCCGGAATGACCTGGGTCGGACGCGCCATCCGTCGCCTCGAAGACCCCGCGCTCATTACCGGCCAGGGCCGGTTCACAGCGGACCTTCCCGCCGCACATTGGGTGCGCTTCGTGCGCAGCCCTGTTGCCGCCGGGAAACTGGCAGGCATCCGCGTTCCAGCTGGAGCGATGGTGATAACCGCGGCCGACCTCGACGGCGTGAAGAAGATTCTGCCGATGCTGCACAAGTTTTCGTACAAGCCCGTCGGTCAAGCACCGCTGGCCGACGGCGTCGTTCGCTTTACCGGCGAACTGGTTGCCGCAGTCGTGGCCCCGACGGCGGCGGAGGCGGAAGATATTGCGGAGCGTGTCGAGCTATCGATCAATGAGACGGCGGCAGTCAGTGACGCTCGTACCGCGCTCAAATCGGACGCTCCGCAGATCCACCCCGAGGCACCTGGCAACGTCATTCTCGAAGGAAAGGTGAAAACGCCGGATTTCGACGCCACGTGGACCGCGGCGGACAAGATCGTCACGATGGAAGCACGGTCGCGTCGCCAGAACGCAACACCGATGGAGGCGCGCGGCGCCCACGCCGCTTACGATCTCGCAACCAAGCGCGTTACGCTGACCTGCACGACGCAGATGCCTCACCTGACACGGACGGCAATTTCCGACGTCCTCGGTTTCCCTGAATCCGATCTGCGCGTGATTGCGCCCGACGTCGGGGGCGGCTTTGGACAGAAGATGTCGCTTGCGAGCGAATATGTTGTGCTCGTGTGGCTGGCGCGAAAGCTGAAAAGCTCGCTGAGCTGGATCGAGGATCGTCGCGAGAACCTCATCGCCGGCTTTCATTCGCGCGATCAGTACATCACGCTCGAAGGTGCCTTTGACAAAAATGCCCGGTTGCTCGCACTGAAGGCCGACATTGTCGCAAACGTCGGCGCCTATTCCTGCTTTCCCACCACGTGCGGCGTCGAACCCTTGATGGCGATGGCCGAAATGCCCGGGCCTTACGATGTGCAGCAATACCAGTGCCTCGCTCGTGGCGTCTTGACGAATACCTGCACGATGGCGCCATACCGCGGCGTCTCGCGCCCGGTGATCACGTTCACAATCGAGCGGCTGATGGACAAGGCCGCGCGCGCGTTCGGCATCGATCCGATCGACATCAGGCGTCGAAACCTGATCGACAGGTTTCCCTACAAGTCGGCGATGGGCCTGGAATACGACGAGGCCACGTACAAAGAGACGCTGGAAATGGCCGTCAAAGCGATCGACGTGCCCTCCTTCCGCAAGCGTCAGAGCGAAGCGCGCGCCAAGGGCCGTTACCTCGGGATCGGCCTTGCGACTTTTTCAGAACGCACCGGCTATGGCAGCCCGGCATTCGCTGCGCGCGGGATGGAAATCACGCCCGGGTGGGAAACCGTCATTGTTTCCGTCGATCCATCCGGCTTTGTCGAAGCTCGCATCGGGTCATCGCCGCACGGCCAGGGCCTGCACACCACGCTTGCGCAGATCATTGCCGACGAGCTTGGCATCGTGCCTTCGATGATCAAGGTGGTGCACGGCGACACTGATCGTGCGCCCTACGGTTGGGGCACCTTCGCCAGCCGGTCCTTGGTGATTTCGGGAGGGGCCACGCTGATCGCCGCACGAAAGGTCCGCGCCAAGCTGCTCAAGATAGCAAGCCATCTGCTCGAGGCTGCATCCGACGACATCGTACTCGCTGACGGGGTGGCCAAAGTCGCCGGAACAGACCGCACAATCCCGATCGCGAAGCTCGCGCGCGAGGCTTACACGCAGACGCATCGCTTCAAGGGCGAGATTGAGCCCGGCATCACCGAGACAGGTCACTACGATCCCCCGGGTACTTTTTCCAACGCCTGCCACATCGCAATCGTCGACGTCGACGTGGAGACCGGCCACGTAAAGGTCGAGAAGTTTTTGGTAGCGGAGGATGCAGGCCGGATCATCAATCCCATGATCGCGGACGGTCAGGTGCAGGGCGGCATCGCGCAGGGGATCGGCAACGCATTGCTCGAGGAAATAATCTACGACGAAAACGGTGGCATTCTAACCGCCACGCTGGCCGACTATCTGCCGCCGACCGCCCGCGAAATCCCGGCCATCGAACTCCACCACATCGAAACCCCGAGCGTGAATTCGCTCACTCAGGCGAAGGGGTTGGGCGAAGGCGGCACAATCGGTGCACCGGCAGCGGTGATCAACGCGGTCAACGATGCGCTTTCGCCGTTCGGAGTGGAAATCAACGAGATGCCGGCGACTCCCCAGCGCATCCGCGCCGTTTTGCGCAAAGCTGAGAAGGCCGCATGAGCGAGAAAACCGCGATCACGGTGAATATCAACGGCCGCGACCACGCGATCGCTGTCGAACCGCGGCGTACCCTGGCCGATGCCATCCGTGAAGATTGCGGACAGACCGGAACGCACATTGGTTGCGAGCACGGTGTGTGCGGTGCCTGCACGGTCATTGTCGACGGGGAACCAATGCGCTCCTGTCTGATGTTCGCCGTGCAGGCCGATGGCAAGAAAATCCGCACCGTCGAGGGTCTGGCTGACGGCGACAAGCTGCATCCGATGCAGCAGGCCTTCATGGATCATCACGCGCTGCAATGCGGTTTCTGCACTCCGGGTTTCTTGATGCTGGCGGTCGGAGTTCTAGAGCGCGATCCGGATATCAGCAACGAAGATCTTGTCGACGTGCTTTCGTCCAACCTCTGCCGCTGCACCGGCTACCAGAACATCATCAAGGCGGTGCGCGCGGCAGCGATTGAGATGCAAAAAAGATGAGCGGCTCCGCTCATGTCCGATAAACGGAAATTCATCGGCCGTTCGGTGCCGCGTCTGGAAGACCGGCCGCTGCTGCTGGGGCTTGGCCGCTTTGCCGCCGACATTTCGTTCCCGGGTCAGTTATGCATGCGCGTCGTACGCTCAGACGTCGCGCACGGGAAAATAACCGCGATCGATACCGAGGCCGCACGAGCGCTGCCTGGCGTCCACGCCGTATGGACGCATGCGGACGTGGCCGATATCCCGCAAATTCCGTTCCGACTGACCGGCCTCAAACCGCTGGAGCCCTATCAGCAGTCGGTCCTGGCGAAGAGTGTCGTGCGTTACATCGGTGAACCCGTTGCAGCTGTTTTTGCCGAGGATCCGTACCTCGCCGAAGATGCCGCTGACCTCGTGGCGCTCTCCATCGAGGCACGTCCGGCGACCACCTCGGCAAGCGCGCCGCCGGGCCAGTACGAGCAAGGACTGACGACAGAGCCCGGGGTCATTCAGAAATCATACGGCGATGTCGACGCCGTATTCCGCACTGCGCCTGCGATCGTCTCGCTGGAACTGTCCATCGGACGGCACTCCGGCGTGCCGATCGAGACGCGCGGAGCGATCGCGCGCTACGACGAGGCACGCGATGTGCTGGAATTGCACGGCGCTGCAAAGGTCCCGCATTGGAATCGCGACACAATCGCAAGGATGTTGAAACGGACACCAGAGTCCGTCCAGCTCTACGAGGGTCACGTTGGCGGCGGGTTCGGCGTCCGTGGTGAACTTTATCCCGAGGATCTTCTGGTCTGCGCCGCCGCGCTGAAGTTTCGCCGTCCGATTAAATGGATCGAGGATCGGCGCGAACACCTGACCGCGGCCAATCATTCGCGCGACCAGAGCCACCATGTCCGTGCTGCGATCGATGCACAGGGCCGAATTCTCGCGATCGAAGACGAATTCTTCCACGATAACGGCGCCTATATGCGCACGCACGCGGCAACCGTCCCCGATCTTGCCGCCGCGATGCTGCCTGGTCCTTATCGGGTGCCGGCGTATCGTGCGCTCGGGCACATTCGCCTCACCAACAAGACACCCTGCGGCACCTATCGCGCGCCCGGCCGCTACGAATCCACCTTCGTGCGCGAACGTCTTCTGGATGCAATCGCGGCGAAGGTCGGGATCGACCGTGTTGAAGTTCGCAAGCGGAACCTCATCGGCAAAGGTGCGATGCCTTATGCGCTCGGCCTCGACACGCTCGGCACAAAAATCGTCTACGATTCCGGTGACTATGCGCTTCTGCTCGACAAGGCGCTGAAAGCCGCGCACTGGGACGAGCTTCAGGAGCAGCTTCGCAAGCGGCGCAAGAACGGCGAGAAGGTCGGGGCCGGCGTCGCAATGTTCGTCGAGAAAAGCGGACTTGGTCCGTTCGATACGGTTAGGATCGAAGTGACACTCGACGGCACCCTTGAAGTGATCACCGGCGTTGCTTCGATTGGCCAGGGCGTGGAGACGGTCATCGCGCAGATCTGCGCCGACACGGTCGGCATCGACTACACCAACATCCGGGTTATTCATGGCCAGACCGACAGAATCGCCCGCGGCATGGGCGCGTTCGCCTCACGCGTCACGGTGATGTGCGGGGAAGCCTCGCGACTTGCTGCAACAGAGCTACGCGCTCGTGCGTTGAGCGCCGCCGCGGAACTGATGCAGACACCGGCGGAAACGCTGGACGTCGTCAATGGAGAAATCGTTCGCGTCGACGCGCCGGGCCCATCGATGCGGTTAGCCGATCTCGCGCGTACTTTGCCTGACGGCCTGAGTGCCGAAGCAACTTTCGAGTCGACTCACATGGTCTATCCTTACGGCGTGCACGTCGCTGCCGTACGTGTCGATCCAGAAACCGGCAGCGTTGCTGTCGAGCGCTATGTGATCGCCTACGACGTCGGAAAAGCCGTCAACCCGAAGCTGGTTGAGGGCCAGATTGCCGGCGGTCTGGCGCAAGGCATCGGCGGCGCCCTGCTGGAGGAGTTCCGATATGACGCGGCGGGCGAGCCTCTTTCCGTGACTTTCGCCGACTATCTGATGCCAACGGCACGCGAGGTGCCGGAGATCTCGATCGTGGTCTCCGAGGATGCGCCTAGCCCGCTCAACCCTCTGGGGTTGAAAGGCGCAGGTGAAGGCGGCGCCAATCCCGTCGGTGCAGTCATAGCCTCGGCGATCGACGACGCCCTTCAGCGCCCCGGCACCGTGACACAACTTCCGGTCACGCCGCAGCGGCTGAAGGCCATCATGTAAGATTGTCTACCCGTCCCCTCAGCCCTTGGTTACACTTCCAGACGACCCTTCGAGGGTCGCGAGAAACAAAAAGATATCGGGGTAGGAACAATGACAATCATTAGCAGACGGGGACTGGCCATTGTGGCCGGCGCCCTGGCCTTGTCGTTCAATGCCAACGCCCAGGAGCGCCACTACCGCTTCGCGCACGATCAGCAGCTCAACTCTGGCTACAGCGTCGCCTATGACATTTTTTCGGCCAAGCTCAAGGAATTGAGCGGCGGAAAAATGCTGGTTGACCAATATCCCGGAGCGCAGCTCGGACAGGAGCCGCAGCTTCTTCAGCTCGTCAAATCCGGCGATCTCGATTTTGCGATCGTTTCCTCAGCAAATACCGCGACGATCTCGCCGCAAGCGGGAGTCATGTCCCTGCATTTTCTGTTTCGCGGTGAGGACCATATGGTCAAGGCGCTGGCCGACCCGCAAGTGTTCGAAGCAATACGCGACATGATCGACCAGACGGTGCAAGGGATCCATGTCATCGGCCTTGGCACGCAGGGCCTTCGCAACATGTACAGCAAGAGAGAGATCCGCAAGATTGAAGATATCAAAGGTCTGAAAATCCGCGTGCAGGCGACCGCGACCGAGGACGCAACCTTCGCGGCTTACGGTGCCCAGACCGTTCACATGCCGTTCGGCAGCGTTTACACCTCACTTCAGACCGGCGTCGTCGATGTCGGCGAGAACTCGGTCAACGTGTATCTCATCAATAAGCACTACGAACCTGCGCCCGTGCTCTCACTGACACAGCATGAGGCCAACAACGCCATTCTATGGATCAGCGACAAGCTGTGGCAGAGCCTGAATGACGACCAGAAGAAATGGGTGCTCCAGGCCGGTCGCGACGTCTCAACGCAAGAGCCGAAGAAGGCCTTCGATCTCGAGCGATCGGCTGCCGACAAGCTCAAGGCGATCGGCATCAAGATCGTACCCGATGTCGACAAGTCCGGTTTCAGCAAAATCTCGGATCCGATGCTCGACAAGCTCGCCAAGGAGCTCGGACCCCACGCCGACAAAATCAAAACACTGATCAAATCAATCCAGTAGCGGTCCGCGAACCGGAGCTAAACATGGAGAGGCCCGACCGGCCTCTCCAGATTGACGGATGCGTCTAATGAGCATCGCCGACAGACTGGTCCTGCAGCGCCAGCGCCACCTTAAATGGAGGGCGCTTGATCCACTTGAATTGATCCTGATGATCATCTGCGGCCTGACGCTGTTTGGTTTTTCGATGTCGGTTTGCGCCGACATCACCACTCGCATCATTGGCCGCCCCTGGCTCTGGCTGCAGGAGGTTACGTCCACTCTTTTCATATACGGAATTTTCATCGGCGCGGCGGTCGCGACACGCCGTAACGATCACCTCTATCTCACGGCCGTAGCGGAATCGATGCACGGCCGGTCACGTCTGATCGCGGAGCTCGTCATCCGCCTGATCGTGCTCGCGGTCGCTTTCTGCCTCATCTATTACGGTTACCTCAATTACTTGCGTGGCTTCGGCAGCTTCCGCTTACCGTCGAACACGCCCATCGCCTCACTTTATGCCGCGATTCCTATCTGTGGCGCGCTCATCGCGTTGTTCACAGTCGAGCAGATCGTCAATGGCTGCCGCAACGGGTTCGACCATCCGGAGCCGCAGGAGCCCGAGCATTCGGCCGCCTTCGGCGCATCGAGGCCGGAGGCAACCCCGTGAGCGCGCCGATCATCCTTGCGTTGATGACGACCTGCTTTCTGTGCTTCGGCTATCTCGGCGTCCCCGTGCCGTTCGCCCTGCTGGGAGGGGTCTTCGTCGGTGCGATGCTCGCGGATGTCTCGCTCGCCGCGATCATTCAGAAGGTCTTCGACGGGGTCGATAACGAAGCCCTGCTTGCCATCCCGTTCTTTCTCCTGGTCGGCGAACTGATGAGTTCGGCGAATGTGGTCGTCCGCATAGCGAATCTGTCGATGGCGCTCGTGGGCCACATGCGTGGCGGCCTGTCCCAGGTCGTCACGGTCTTCAGCATGTTCTTTTCCGAAATGTCGGGTTCGACCACCGCCGACGTCGCGGTGATGAGCCGCGCGCTTGCCGGTCCGATGAAGAAGGAAGGGTACGGAGGCCCCTTCATCGCCGCCATCATCGCCGCGGCATCGACGATTGCGGCACTGGTGCCGCCGAGCATCACTGCCGTCGTTTACGGCGCGACCGGCAACGTATCAATTGCAGGTCTGTTCATGGCCGGCTTCATGCCCGGTCTGATGATCGGCTTTGGATTGATGATCTATTGCTATTTCTTCGGGCCGGTTGGATTTAGACGACCGCGCGCTTCGTTCGGAATGATTGCACGCGCGACCCAAGAGGCCGCGCTCCCGCTGATGATTCCGGTCATTCTGCTCGGTGGCATCCTGACCGGATGGTTCACGCCAACCGAAGCCGGTGTCGTCGCGGCAGCCTGGATCATCATCGTCGTCATCCCCGCCCTCAATCCCAGGCACATCTGGAACCTGCCGTACGATTTCTGTCTGGCGGGCCTGATTTTCTCGCTGCCCCTGATCACCATCGGCGCCGCCAATGCATTCGGCTACCTGCTTGCCTATCTGCGCGGAGCGATCGTGATATCCGACTGGATCATCGGCATCGCGGGCACCGATCCGCATCTCATCATGCTGATGATGGTGCTTCTGTTCACGATCGTCGGTGACTTCATTGAGCCGGTGCCGACTATCATCATCTTCATGCCGCTCGTGAATGCGCTGACAGCGGCCGGTCATATCAATCCGGTGCACATGGGCGTCGTGCTGATTGCGACACTCGCGTTCGGCTTGATTACGCCACCTTACGGACTTGTGCTGCTGATGGCTTCGAAGTTCGTCGGTGTGCGCTTTTCGCAGGCGTTACGTGCGGCGTTGCCGATCTACGTCGTCTTTTTCGCAACGATCGCATTCTGCATATACTTTCCCGAGGTGGTGCTCTGGCTGCCGAAACAAGTTTTGCCGGCCTCGGTCGGATGCTTCCAGAGCCCGAGTGGAACAGGGCTGATCTGCCCACAGGGGTGACCGTGCCAATCGATAGCGACGTAAAACCAAGACTGAAGGCGCCTGCGGGTCTTTGCGACACCCACATGCACGCCTACGACGGAAGCTATCCAACAGCCTCGACGGCGAAATTCGTGCCGCCGGATGCGCCCATTTCCGCATATCAGAAGATGTGCCGCAGGGTCGGCATAGAGCGCACGGTGGTCGTGCAACCCTCGACCTACGGCAAAGACAACCGATGCACGTTGAAGGCGGTGGCGGACATCGGTCCAAATGCACGGTGCATTGTCGTCGTCGATGAAACTGTCACCGACGCGGAACTCGACCGGCTGACGAAGCTCGGCGCCCGCGGCATTCGTTTTTTCATGCTGCCGGGAGCTCCCCTGCCCTGGGAAATTCTCGAAACCATGTCGGCGCGGGTAGCGCCATTCGGCTGGCATGTGCAACTGCAACTCGACGGCCGCAACCTTCCGGAACACGAGATCGCACTTAAGCGGTTGACCAGCACGCTCGTCGTTGATCACGTCGGAAAATTTCTCGAGCCGATTCCGCTCGATCACCCCGGATTCCGAACTTTGCTGAATTTGCTCGAAGGCGGCCGTACCTGGGTGAAGCTGTCGGCCCCCTACGAAGTCTCCAAGGTTGGTCCGCCGTACTACGACGATGTCGGCAAGCTCGCCAAGGTGTTGGCTAAAACAGCGCCCGAACGAATGCTATGGGCATCCAATTGGCCCCATCCGACCCCGAACGTGGTCATTCCGGACGACGCCTTGATGCTCGATATGCTGCTGGACTGGATTCCGGACGAACGCGCGCGCAACAAGGCGCTCGTCGATAATCCGGCCGCGCTCTACGGATTCTGATCAGGGCGGAAAATTCGGTCGATACCCTTTTTCAGCCGCTTCGATGCGGCCGGCAAACGGCAGGCCTACATGGCCCGGAAACACCAACGCGCCGCTCGAGGCGCAATAGTCCAGCACTTTACGCCGGCTGACCTTCGCCTGCGCCGCGTCGGAATTCTTCGGGAAGTTCCAGTCCGGATAGTAGACTTGCAGGAGGTGATGCCACACGTCCCCGATGAAGGCCGCGCGGTGACCCTTGCTTTCCAGTTTGAAGAACACATGCCCAGGCGAATGGCCCGGCGCTGAGTCGATCTCGATAAACTCGTTGAGCCGATGGGGCCCGCCGCTGACCAGATCGGCTTTCTCGTGTTCGAGAATAGGGACGACGCATTCGCGAAATGTACCGAGTTCGGCTGGACCTTCTTTCGGGTCGGCATCAATCCGTGAGAAGTAGTCGACATCCGGCTTGGAGAACACGTAGCGGGCATTCGGAAATGTCGGCACCCATTTTCCGTCCTTCTGCAGAGTGTTCCAGCCGACATGATCGTGATGCAGATGCGTGCACATGACGAGGTCGATTTCCTCCGCTCGCACGCCGGCAGCGGCGAGCCGCTCGAGATAAGGCAAATTGAGCATGTGCCAGAAGGGCCGCCCCGGCTTGACCTTGTTGTTGCCGCAGCACGAGTCGATCAGGATTCTCTTGCCACCGACCTGCAACAGCCAGCTGTGAACGGCGAGCCTGATGCGCCCGGATTCGGCCTCGTAATGATGAGGCGCAAGCCACGACCCGTGTTCCGCCAGGTGCGCGTCACTGAATTCCGGAAAGATTTCGCGAAGCGGATAAGTCGGAAGATTTGTCTCCTCGACACGGACAATGGTGGCGTCACCTACGCTGAACAACATCTTGCCCTCGCAATCAGCCCAGCTTGCGCAGCAGCTTGGTAATTTGTCGCTGTTCGTCCGCCGTCAGAGGCCCGAGCGTCGCCGCGGTAATCTCGGACGCGACGGTCATGGCTGCCTCCGTCACGGTTCTGCCGCGCTCTGTCAGCGTGACAGCCCTACGGCGGCGATCCTTGGGGTCGTTGAGGGCGGTAACAAAGCCGCGCAAATGCAGCCGGTCGACGACCCCCTTGATGGTTGCGGCGTCGAGGTAGATCAGCCGGCCAAGATAATTCTGCGAGCAGGGGCCGACCTCGTACAGTTTGGCCAAGGCGGCAAACTGGGTCTGTGTCAGCCCTTCGATCATACGCGAGGTGAAGATCGACGTGTGACGCTGCGTCGCGACGCGCATGAGGAAGCCAGCCTGGTCGTCGAGAACGTAGCGTCCGTCCGACGCATCGGTCTGCGTCACGACTTTCAGTTTTTCTCTGTGCAACGATCTCATGTGGTCACCATGCTACACCGTCAGATAAGTCCTTTGAACCTCGGGGTTGCGGTCGAGTTCTTCGACAGACCCCTTCCAGTGAATCTGACCCTTCTCGAGCACGTAGACGCGATCAGATACCAACCGGGCGAAGTGAATATTCTGTTCGGACAACAAAATCGACAAGCCCTGCTTCTTGAGCGCGAGAATGGTGTTCGCCATTTGCTCGACGATCAAGGGTGCCACGCCTTCGGATGGCTCGTCGAGTAGCACCAGCAGCGGATTTCCCATCAGCGTGCGCGCGACCGTGAGCATTTGCTGCTCGCCGCCGCTCATGCGCCCGCCGGGCCGATCGGGCATCTCGGCGAGATTGGGGAAAAGTGTGAACAACTGCTCCGGCGTCCATGACGGCGCCGGCGTACCATCGGCAAAAAGGCGCTGCGGTTGACGGCCGATGTCGAGATTTTCCATGACCGTCAGATCGACAAAAATGCGACGGTCTTCGGGCGTGAAGCCAAGACCCCGGCGCGCAATCTCGAAAGGCTTCCGGGCTGAAATATCCTCGCCGTTAAAGCGCACCAAACCTTTACGCTGGGCGAGGAGCCCCATCACCGCCTTCATCGTAGTCGATTTACCGGCACCATTGCGTCCCATCAGCGCGACCACTTCGCCGCGGCCAACGTCGAAGCTCAGGTCATACAGAATGCGCGCCGCGCCATACCAGGCGCTGAGGGATTCCACGGTCAGCATCGCTTCGGTCACGATGTGGCTCCCGCAAAAGTCTTGCCGGTGCCGAAATAGACTTCACGCACTTGCGCGTTGTCGCGGATCCCCGCTGGATCGCCGTCCGCGATCAGCCGTCCCCTCGCCAGAACGATGACCCGATCGGCGAAGGCGAATACCACGTCCATCGAGTGCTCGGTGAAGAGAACCGAAATCCGCCGCTCGATCACCAGCCGTTTGACGAGCGCAATGAGTTCGTTGCGCTCGCGCGGTGCCATGCCCGCGGTCGGCTCATCCATCAGCAGGAGCCGCGGCTGGTTGGCGAGTGCAATGGCGAGCTCAATGCGCTTGATGTCCCCATAGGCAAGCTCGCGGCTTGGACGGTCGGCGGCTTCATGCATACCGACCTGCGACAGAAGTTCGAGCGCACGATTGCGGTGCAGTTCGGCCGCGGCACGCCAGAGCTCGTAAGTCTCACCTGCATGCGAAATCAGCGCCATCTGTACGTTTTCGATGACCGTCATCGAGTTGAAGGTGGCGGCAACCTGGAACGTTCGTCCGACACCGAGCCGCCAGATCACCCGTGGCGCGAGCCCGGCAATATCCTTGCCTTCAAAAAGAATTTGGCCTGAATCCGGTTTCAGTTGGCCGTTGATCATGTTGAAGCAGGTCGATTTACCGGCCCCGTTCGGACCGATCATGGCGAGGAACTCACCTTCGCCGATCTCGAATGAGACGTCATTGACGGCGCGCACGCCGCCGAATGCTTTGGACAACGAGCGGATGGCGAGAACACTCATGGTTTCGCTCCCGCCCGGCGCCACATGGCGGAGAACGCACCAACGATCCCCTGCGGGAAAGCGAGCACCAGAATCAGGATGATGATGCCAAGCAAGGCGCGCCAATATTCGGTCTGGCGCATGACCGTATCCTGCAGCGTGGCGAATACCGACGCGCCCACGATCGGCCCGGTGAGCGTTTGGATGCCGCCGAGCAGCACCATGACCAGCCCGTCGATCGAACGCCCAACATGGATCGTTTCCGGAGAAATCGAGCCCTTGGCAAAAGCGAAAAGCCCGCCGGCTATGCCGCAAATACCTCCGGCAATGGCGAAGCCAAGCCAGTGCACGCGTTTCACGTCGATGCCGATCGCTTCCGCGCGCAGCGGAGAATCCCGGCCCGCTCGCATGCTGTAGCCGAACGGCGAAAACAGGAAGCGCCGCAGCAGCAATATCGCGATCGTCGTCAGCGTCAGTGTCAGCAGAAAATAGACCCAGGATTTATCGAAGGGTTTCGGCGGCCAGATGCCGATTACGCCATTCGATCCACCCGTGAGCGCCTCCCACTGAAAGACCAGCGCCCAGACAATCTGCGCGAAGGCAAGCGTCAACATTGCAAGATAGACGCCGGACAGGCGCACGGCGAACCAGCCAAAGAGCAGCGCGCCGGCGAGCGCGACGATGGGCGCTGCGACCAGCGCGAAGCCCATCGGTACCGCGAGCCATTTCACGAGCAGTGCCGCGCCATAGGCGCCGAGGCCGAAATATGCTGCGTGCCCAAAGGAATGCATGCCGCCGGGCCCCATGATGAAATGCAGCGAGGTCGCAAAAATCACCGCGATCAAAACGTCGATGCCGAGAATGAGAAGGTATGGGGAATTTTGCGCGAGCAGCGGCAGGCACAGCAGCAGCACAAGTATGGCCACACCGAACGCTTTCAGGGCCAGCGTCGCCGGCCGGATCGGATCTTCAGGCTCCGCCACAGAACGCACCTGGCCTTGCGGCCGGCCAAGCAACCCGTAGGGCCGGACGATGAGCACGAGAGCCATCACCAGAAATTCCGCGACCAGCGTAAGTTTCGAGAAGTTGACGGTCGCAAAACCGAAATCAACGACACCGATGCCGATGCATATTGCTTTGACCTCGGCGATGATCACGGCAGCAAGATAGGCACCCGTTATCGAGCCCATCCCGCCAACCACCACGACCACGAAGGCGTCGCCGATCGCGACCAGATCCGTGGCAAGGTTCGCGGGCTCGCGCGCGACCTGCAACGCGCCACCAAAGCCCGCAAGCGCCGCACCGAGGGCAAAAACCGACGTAAACAGAACCGCCTGATTGACCCCAAGCGCACCCACCATTTCGCGATCCTGTGTCGCGGCGCGCACTAGCCGGCCAAAACGTGAGCGTGCAAGCGTGAAATGCAGAACGAGCAGGACCAGCGGGCCGATAAAGATCAAGAACAGATCGTAAGTCGGCAGACGACGGCCGAGGACTTCGATTGATCCGCGCAGGCCGGGTGCGCGCGGCCCGAGCAGATCTTCCGGGCCCCACAGCCACAGCGCAGCATCATTGATGATCAGGACCAGTGCGAAGGTCGCAAGCAGCTGGAAAAGCTCGGGCGCGCGGTATACGCGCCGTAGCAGCAGAACCTCGATCAGCGCTCCCAAGGCACCCACGATGAGCGCGGTCGCGACAATTCCACCCCAGAAACCAAACACGCCGCCGATACGCGTTGCGAATGAATAAGCGATGTAGGTCCCCAGCATGTAGAGGGACCCGTGCGCGATATTGATGATGCGGGAAACGCCGAAGATCAGCGACAGGCCAACCGCGACGAAAAACAGGCCGGAGGCGGTTGAAAGGCCGTTGAGCGCCTGAAACAGGAATGCGCTGAAAGTCATGAGTCTGACGCTGCGAGCTCTCCGACCCTCTCTCCTTGTGCGAAAGGGCGGCTCGCGTCGGCATGGCCGGCACGAGCTGGGTTAAGAGTTACGTAATGTCAGGCTAACACGCCTCACCCACAAATCGTGGCTCCGCCCGCGCCCAATGACCCTCTGCAAGATGAGAGGATCGCTGGCGCCGGTCGAGATCACATCAATTCGATTCCGTGGGCCGCAGCTTGATGACTTCGGCATCCGATGGAAGCACCGTCGCCCCATCGACGTATTTGAAGTCAGCCATGGTCCCCTTCCCGCCTTCCAGAGCAATCTTGCCGACATAGGCACCCATCGTGGCCTGGTGATCGCTAGCGCGATACCGGAACGGTCCAAACGGGCTGTCGACCTTGAGGTCCTTGAAGGCCTCGACCAGCTTTTCGGTGTCCGTTGATTTTGCCTTGGCAATACCGGCGGCGAGCGACGTCATCGTCACATAGCCGACGATCGAGCCGAGCCGCGGATAGTCGTTGTATTTCTTCTTGTACGCATCAACGAATGCGAGATGCTCTGGCGTCTTGATCTTGTCCCACGGGTAGCCGGTGACGACCCAGCCGACCGGAGCTTCGTCTTTCAAGGGATCGAGATATTCGGGTTCGCCTGACAGCAGGCTCACCACGGTGCGATCCTTAAAGACGCCGCGCGTATTGCCCTCGCGCACGAACTTTGCGAGATCGCCGCCGAACAGCACGTTGAAGATGGCATCAGGTTTCGCATCGTCGATCGCCTGTGCGACCGCGCCGGCGTCGATCTTGCCGAGCGGCGGTGCCTGCTCGGTGACGAATTCAACGTCCGGCTGCGCCTTCTTCATCAGCGTCTTGAAATTCTCTGCAGCCGACTGGCCGTACTCGAAGTTCGGATAGACCAAGGCCCATCGCTTCTTCTTCGCGGCGATTGCCGCCGGCATCAGCATCGCGGTCTGCATGTAAGTCGTCGCGCGCAGGCGATAGGTGTACTTGTTGCCGTTCTGCCAGGTGATCTTGTCGGTCAGTGGCTCGGCCGCGAGAAAGAACACTTTCTTCTGGCCCGCGAAATTCGTGACCGCGAGACCGATGTGCGAGAGGAACGTGCCGGCGATCACGGCAACGCCTTCGCGCGTCACGAGTTCTTCAGCAACCCGAACGGCTTCGCCCGGATTGGCGCCGTCGTCGCGCGAGATCACCTCGAGTTTCTTGCCAAGAACCCCGCCCTTGGCGTTGATTTCCTCAATCGCCATTTCCCAACCCTTTTTGTAGGGATCGAGAAACGCGGGCTGCGCTTTATAACTGTTGAGTTCGCCGATCTTGATGGTGTCCTGCGCCGACGCCGACGACATAAGGCCGGCGGCGAAGAAGCCCGCAACCGCGAAATATTGCATATGACGCTTGATCATGACTTCGTTCCCTTCGTGGCGGATAACCGCGCAATCCTCAGGTGTACGTCGCCTCCGGCTGGCGAACTTGTTTGTATGCAAATAGTCCGACCGCAGGCCCGAGGTGTCAAGCCACGCGTCTTACGCGAGCGGCGTCAGCCGCCAGGCTTGTCGCGGAAACGGTCCATCAGCGGCTTGTCTTGCCCGCCGTCGATTTCGATCATGGTTCCGTTGACCATTTCCATGAGCGGAGACGCGAGCATGACAACAAGGTTTGCGACCTCGTCGACTTCGGCAATGCGACCCATGGGGATCGAGGCCGGTGCGAGTTTGTCCGCCTGCTCGTAGGAGATCTTCATGTCGCGCGACATGGCTTTGACCAGGCCCGCCCAACGCTCGGTACGCACCGGGCCCGGATTGACGGCAACAAAACTAATGCCGTTCTTGCCATACTGGCCGGCGAGCGAAAGCGTGAGATTCTGACCAGCTGCATTGGCAGCACCCGGGCAGATTTCCCAGTAAGATGGTTTCACCCCGTCGTTGCCGATCAAATTGACCACGCGCCCGCCGCCTTGCTTGACCATGATGGGCAGCACGTAACGCAGGCACCGCACATAGCCCATGAACTTGAGCTGGAGACCCTTCTCCCAGTCGTCTTCAGTAAGATGTTCGATCACACCGCCCGCCGCCGAGCCCGCATTGTTGATCATGATGTCGACACGACCGAGCGCCTTCACGCCCTGCTCGATGAAACTCTTCGCATCGGCGTCCTTGCGCAGGTCCGCGGCTATCGCCACGATCTTGCGTCCCGTTTCCTTGGAAATTTCATTTGCTGCGGCTTCGAGCGGCTCTTTGCGTCGCGCACAGATCGCGACATCGACGCCTTCCCGCGCGAGTGTGCGGGCTATGCCTTTGCCGATGCCTTCGCTGCCGCCCGTGATCAATGCGGTTTTGCCCTTGAGCTTGAGGTCCATCGCTTCCTCCAGAACTTATTTTGGTGGTTTGTGCGCGAGCCAGCGGCCGGCTTCGGCTGCTGCAAATAGATCGGCGAGCGCTGCGTTGAGGGCCATCGGCTCCTCGGGGATAAGCGTGTGGCCGGACCGCGGGATAACGAGCAGGCCTGCCGTGGGTACTGTGCGTTTCAGAAATACGCTGCCGTCGAGCGCCCAGTCGTCCTCGTCTCCGACGATGATCAATAATGAAACGGAGAATTTTTTCAGGTCCGGTTCCATGTCTTGAAGCGTCGGTCGCTCAGCCTGCAAATTGATCATCGTCAGCGCGTGACCCGTTGCCGAATGTTCGCCAAGCATCCTGGTAAATTCGGCGTAGCCGCGCGGATCCTTGTTCTTGTGCGGCTGGCGCTGCGGACCGTCCGCATACCGCGCGCTCACAACAGCCATTCCTTCGCTGGCAAAAGCCTGACCTACCGCGCGTGAAAACGCTCGCATCTCCTCGACTTTTTTTGGATCGGCATTCGAACCGTAGCCGCAGCCGGCAGCGGTGACGGAAATACAGCGCTTGGGATAACGAATGCCGACATGGAGCGCGGTAAGAGCGCCCATCGAGTGACCGACGATGTGCGCCTTCTCGATCTTCAGCGCGTCCATCACCGCGATCACATCGTCGCGCGATATATCCTGACTGTATTTCGCACCATCGTCCGGAACATCAGATGGCGGATACCCACGCTGGCTATAGGTGACGCAACGGTGTGCGCGGGAGAAATACCGCATTTGCATCTCCCACGAGCGGTAGTCGCCGGCAAACTCATGAACGAAAACAACTGGCGTGCCTACGCCCGCTTCCTCGTAATAAAGCCGGGTACCGTCCCGTGCGGCGATGTGCGGCATCACGCCCTCCGCTACTCAGGCGCGATTATTTGCACGCAAACGAAAGCGGAGTAAAGTCGCACTCGCGCTCGAATGACGTGACGTGCAAGATCACGGATCGAGCGACCACGAGGGGGAAGTGTTCATGTCGAACTTGTCTCGACGCGGCCTCGCCGCGCTTACAGTCGCTTTGACGATCGCTGCCATCGGAGCGGCATCGGTACCCGCGCACGCCCAGCAAAAGCCGGTGATCAAGGTTTCGAGTCTGACGCTGCCGGTGTTCAACCCGCTGGTGTGGAACATCATGAAGGCACGCGGCTTCGACACCAAGAACGGCTTCGAGCTTGACGCCAAGGCCTATCCCTCGATCTCGGCTTTCTATGCTGCTTTCGCAACAGGCGAGACTGATGTCCTTATCGGCGGCCCGACGATCCTGCAAAAGCTTTACCAGGAAGGCGTGCCGGTTCGGATCATCGGCACCGGCTTTACCCTCGCCGACCTCGTCATTTTCACCAAGAACGACAAGATCAAATCTCTGGCCGACATGAAGGGTAAACAGCTTGCCGTCGACATGGGCGGCTCGCAGTTCCAGGTGACAAAGATGTATGCGGCGGCCAAGGGCCTCGATCTCGGCCGGGATATCATCGTCGTCAATGCCAATTTCGCGGTGGCGCGAGCACAACTGGAAGCGGATCGCGTCGACGCGGCTCTGGTCATCGAGCCGCTCGCCAGCATCATTCTCAAACAGAATCCCGACTGGAAGGTGATCTTCAACGGCGCAGAAGGCTGGAAGGAAATCACTGGGCAGGAAGGCTGGGAGATCGTCACGGCGATGCGCGCCGACGCGATTGCAAAGTATCCAGACGCACCGAAGATGCTGATCGCAGCGTTGCAGGATGTCGCTCAATTCATGAAAAGCGACACCGCGGAGGCTGACAAGATTGCCAACGAGACACTCAAGCTTCCGCCGGGCATTCTGGCGGCTGCGCTCGAAAGCAAGCGCCTGCAAATGGTGATTCAACCCGCCTGGGACCCGGCCGTCCGCAAGTCGATCACCGACATGATGGAACGCGCAGTAAAGACGGGTTTCTACGAGAAAATGCCGGACGAAAAGATCATCTATTCGCCGTAAACGCGTCAGCGTGCATGTCCGATGACTGAGGGGTACCGCGAGTCTGTCCCGGTTCTGATTTTTCCGCGCCAGACATTCGTCTCCCTTCTTGTTTTCGCGCTAGCCTGGGAAACTCTGTCGCATCTGGCGCCCTATCTGGGGATTCCGCCATTCGCGATCCCGAGCTTTGTACGCATCGCAAAAAGCGTCGCGACCATCACCCCCATCGACATCGTCGTGACATTGGCGCGCGTGATTGCCGCACTCATCGTTTCGTTTTTGCTCGGCGTGGCGATGGCGATGGCGATGTATCGTTCGGACTCGCTCGACAAGTATTTGCACCCAATGATCCGTCTTCTCATGGCGGTGCCGGTGGTGTCATGGATTCTGTTCGCAGTGCTGTGGTTCCCGGGCGTCGAGTTCCGCATCTGTTTCGTGCTTGTGGTCGTTTGCGGGCCGGTTTTCCTCATCGATACGCTCGATGCCATGCATGGCGTGCCGCGTGATCTGCGCCATATGATGCAATCGTTCCGGCCGACAACGTGGCAGTATTTTTTCAAACTGATGCTGCCGGCGATCCTGCCGACCATCTTCACCAGCTGGAAGGTGAATATCAGCCTGGCGATCCGCGTCGTGACGATCGCGGAGTTGGTCGGCGCCGTGACCGGCATAGGACATCAACTGTCGGTCGCTCAGGAGCTTTTCTCCGTGGCTGACGTATTCGCCTGGACACTGGTTCTGGTTGCGTTGCTGTTCCTGCTTGAAGCGGTCGTCGCACGAGTCGAAGCGCGCGTATTGCGGTGGCGCGTATGAATAGTCCCCCGCCTATTGAAGTCCGCGGCCTGCGCAAGATCTTCCGGCAGACCACCACCGGGCAAGCTGTGGTCGCGATCGATCGCCTTGATCTCGATATTTCCCCGAGGGAAGTGGTGGCGATCGTCGGCCAGACGGGTTGCGGGAAATCGACTTTCTTCGATCTGATGATCGGCCTTGAAGCGCCGACCGAAGGTTCGCTCCGCATCGGAGACAAAAGCCCGCATTTCGACTTCGATGATTTTCGTGGCCGAATCGCGACCGTTTTCCAGCAAGACCGCCTCTTGCCGTGGCGTTCCGCGCTCGACAATGCGCGACTCCCACTCGAACTCATCGGCTTGCCAGAGTCTGAACAACGCGAACGCGCTCTCACCTGGCTCGAACGGCTCGGGCTTGGCAATTTCACCAATGCCTACCCGCACGAACTGTCCGGCGGGATGCGCCAGCGGGTGGCGATCGCGCGCGCCTTCGCTGTCGGGCCTGACATTCTCCTTGCGGATGAGGCCTTCGGCCATCTCGACGAAGTGACGGCGGCGGAATTGCGCGAAACCTTTCTCGAGCTCGCGCGCGAATGTGGATCAACCGCAATCCTCATCACGCATCAGCTGGAAGAGGCAATCGGTGTCGGCGACCGCATCGTCGTGTTCGGAAAATCGGCGAAACTGCTGGCTGATATTCACGTCAACCAGTGGACCAAGAACAATCATCCGCTGCTGCGTGAAGCGATCCAGTCGACGCTGCAGAACAATCAGGCCGATCCGCGTCTCTCCAACATTCAGTGACGAAGGCAGCAAGCCGGAACAGCGCGCCCGGTTGAGACTAGAAAATCGCTTTGGCCGCATCACCGACGGCTTCCACCGACATGTCGGTGTCGAGAAAGCAGACAATGCGGCAGGGACAACCTTCGAGCCCCTCGTAGCGCCAGGGAAATGCACCAATCACGCAGCGCTTGCCGAGCATCATCTCGATGTCGCCGCCGAGATTCTCCGCGTGCAGCAGACCTTCCTGGAATGCCCAGCTATGGAATGGGAACATATCCTGTTGCACCCTGCGGCCTGACTTTTTGTGCGTGTACTCGAACGTGCCGAAATACTCGGCCGGTGTCTTGCCGTGCTTTCTCGTAAATTCTTCGGCGAGATCGGGTCGCATGCGGCGAATCGACGTGTTCATCGCGTGGTCGCATGAACCCGTGTCCATGCCCCACCACCTGATCTTTTTTTTCAGCATCCAGTGCAGCGTGTCGAGATTGGGTCCTGGGTGGTAGCAGAAGTATTTCACCAGATCCTGTTGCGGCTGACCCTCGTAGTGCTTGTGCCAGCCCGTGTGCAGAATGAGGATGTCGCCCTCGCGTATATCGGCCCCAGCGCCCTCGATCATCTGCGGCGTGATGACCGCCCAATCGTGCATGTGTTTTGAGATGTCGACCACAACGCCCCGGTTGACCAGAAAATCCAGCGGCAACGACGCCATGTCACCTTTGCGGTTGTCGGTTGCGTGCATCGCGCCGTCGAAATGCGTGCCGACATGCAGCGCCGTATCGATGCGTTGCGCCACGATCATCTGCGTCTGCAGATTCTGCGCGTAATACATTTTGTTGCCGGCATAACCGACCCATCCGGGCGTATGCACGTTCATGACATGGGAGAGATCGACGATCTTCATCGCACGTATTCCTGATGACCTAGACTAAGGGCACCTAATCGATCACAAGAGCCCGCGCAGCGCCAGATGCAGACCGAGCAGCATCAGACCGACGAAGAAACACAGCCGGAAGGTCTCAGCCTTGATTTTACCGCGCGTGAGTTGTCCCAATCCCATCCCGGCAAGCGCCGCAGCAAGCGCCACAATTGAAGGCCACGCCAGAGATGTTTGTACTTGCCCTGTATAGGCGAGCGCCGCCGCGAGCGTGATTGTCGACACCGTGAACGACAGGCCAAGTGCCTGCACCAGCTTGTCGCGATCAAATTCCATGGACTGGATGTATGGCGTTCCCGGCATGACGAAGATGCCGGTCGCAACAGTGATCGCGCCCGTTGCGGCGCCCATCAGCAATCCGAGCCAAGTTTCGGCATGCCGTGGCACGAAAAACTCGACCTTCACCAGACCGAGTGCGGCGTAGACCGCCAGCGCCAATCCCAGCCACACAGTCGCGCGGCCATTGTCATCATGCGGCAGGACAACCACTCCCAGAGTGGTCCCAATGCAGATCCCGGCGAGCAGCGGCCATAATCGCCGCGCCAACGCGAGAAGACCGCCGCCGACTGCCGCTTGCCAGATGTTCGTGACAAGCGACGGCACTACCAGAACAGCGGCTGCCTGTGCCGGCGTCATCAGAAGTCCCAGCAGGCCGATCGACACGGTCGGCAATCCGAGACCAATGACGCCTTTGACGAAACCCGCCAGCAGGAATGCGCCCGCTATCGCGGCGAGAGTTGAGGCAGCATCCATCCAGCGCCCTTTCGATTGCGCCGAACCTTGCTGGATACTGCGTCCTTAGACAATGCGGATCACTGCAATGCTGGTTCTGATTTTTGCGAAGGCCGCTTCGTTGCCGCACGGCACCGTTCAGTGCCATACTTTTCGTTCGTCCAAAAAAGCAAGGCCCCGAATGACGGAACTGTTTGTCGCCAAAGTCTCGCAATTTCCCGACGGCGGACGCCGCATCGTGGCGCACCAGGGGCGCGAAATCGGGGTGTTTCACTGGCAAGGGAAATACTACGCGTACGAGAATCTATGCGTCCACCAGGGCGGACCGGCCTGCGAAGGCATCATTATGCACAAGGTCGAGGACGTCCTCGGTCCCGATCGCGGCTGGGTGGGGCAGAAATTTTCCGACAATGAAATTCACTTCGTCTGCCCATGGCACGGCTACGAGTACGATCTCAAGACCGGCGAATGCGTCGCCGATCGCCAGCTGAAGCTGAAAAACTTTGAAGTTGTGAGGCGTGGGGAGGACATCTATGTCGTCGCAAGCTGAAATCGCCATGCTGACGAACGAACGTCTGAGCGACGTGGACATCCAGAACAATCTGGCAAAGGCCATTCGTCTTTATGCCGAGCGGGCAGCCGAACAGGATGGCGCTCTCCCCGCTTTCCCACCCGACGCTGTGACCGCCACTGACGTGATGGTAACGGCGAGCGCCATGCTTAAGGCCGTCAACCTGCAGCTCTTCGAGCTCGGCATGTGGCAGGCGTGGTCAGGGCGACAGGCAGGCGGATAGGCAAATGGATCTTCCGCTCAGTGATTTTCGCCGGATGGAAGTCGAGGAATTCGACACATCGAAATTGCTCGCGCACGCAAGCCAGCAGGCGACCGAACGCGGTTACAAGAATTTTCCGATTGTCGATGTGGATTCCCATCACTACGAAAGCGAATCGATCGGAGAAATTCTCGACTACATGGACGATCCTGTATTGCAGCAGCTGGCGCGCAGTGCCCGGCAGGCCAACGCCAAGAGTGTCGGCATGCTGCCGGCCGGCGTTGGCTATCAGGATATGGGCGGGCGTGTCACGCGCTACGCCGTGCGCGGCATGGAGAAGACCGAACCAGGCGTGCACCGGGACATCGCACTGACGCGACGATGGATGGACGCCATCGGAATTGACGTGGCGGTCATGTTTCCCACGCCGATGCTTCAACTCGGGCTCCATCCGCAGGTTGAGGTCGAAGTCGCCCTCGCGCGCGCCTACAATCGTTGGCTTACCGAACGCGTCCTCGCGCACGAACCCCGTATCCGCTCGATGCTATATCTGCCGTTTAACGATGCGGACGCCGCATTCAGAACGGTGCAGGAGTTCGGCCAAAGCAAGGGCGTGGTCGGATTCATGGTGACGTCGGCGCGCTACCGCCCGGTGCATCACAATTCGTACATGAAGACCTACGCGCTGCTGGAAGAGATGAATCTGCCGCTCGCGTTTCACGCCGGTTACAACTGGAGCGACCAGACCGTCGGCATGATGAACCGCTTCATCTCCGTGCACGCGCTTGGCTTCGTGTTCTACAACATGGTGCATCTCGCAAACTGGATCACCAATGGACTGCCGGAGCGGTTCCCGAAGCTGAAAGTACTGTGGGTCGAAAGTGGCTTGGCCTGGGTGCCATTCATGATGCAGCGTTTCGACAATGAGTACATGATGCGTTCGTCGGAAGCGCCCGCACTGAAGAAAAAGCCTAGCGAATACATGCGTGACATGTTTTTTTCCTCGCAGCCGATGGAAATGACCGATATGGCGGCGCTGGAGCAGACGTTCCGCATGATCAAGGCGGAAACACAGTTGCTCTATTCTTCGGATTATCCGCACTGGGATTTTGACCTGCCCTCGACAATCTACGATCTTCCGTTCCTGAACGAGCAGGCAAAGCGCAGCATTCTTGGTGGCAATGCCATACGGCTGTTCAATCTGAAATTACCGGCGCAAAAATTGGCAAGCGTTGCATAAGGCGAAGGCGCGAGGGAGGAAACTGAGTGCGCGGACTATTCGTATCGATTTCGGCGGTTTTGTTCCTGGTGTCGACGGCGCTGGCGCAGGATCCCGCAGCCACTTTCCCGAATAAGCCGATCAAGATCATCGTCTGCGTGCCCGCCGGGGGCGGCGTCGATACCGTGACGCGTATCGTGGCCGAAGGCCTCCACCAGAAGCTTGGCCAGCCTGTCATTGTCGAGAACCGCGCAGGTGCCGCCGGGAACATCGGAGCCGAAGCCGTTTTCACGTCTGATCCCGATGGATATACGTTGCTCGCCGCACAACCGGCGCCGCTTACGATCAATCCCCTTCTCTACAAGAAGATGAATTTCGATCCGACGCAGTTCGAGCCGGTGGTGATAATGACCTCGATTGCCAATGTGCTGTTAGTACGCCCCGACTTTCCGGCTAAAACTCCCCAAGAGTTCGTTGCCTATGTCAAAGCGAATCCCGGAAAGGTCAACTACGCCTCACAAGGCATTGGCACCACATCGCACCTGACCGCGGCTTTGTTTGAGCGCGTCACCGGCACGAAGCTTGTGCACGTGCCTTACAAAGGGACCGCGCCGGCTCTCAATGACATCATCGCGAGCCATGTCGATTTCATTTTCATGGAGCTTGCTTCGGCGATCAAACTGCATCAGGCCGACAAGGCACGCATCCTTGCAGTCGCAACTGACAAGCGCATCCCCAGTCTGCCGGACATACCGACACTCGCCGAAGCTGGAGTGAAGGATTTCGAGTCCGGCACCTGGAACGCCATGGCCGCGCCACCGAAGACGCCGGCCGCGATCGTTGCCAAGCTGAACAAAGCCGTAAACGAGGTGCTGCAAAGCCCCGAAGCGCAGGACCACTTTGCCAAGATCAACCTGCGCGCCGCCGGGGGGAGCCCGGCCGAGGCGGCGGCATTCATCAAGAAAGAGACCGAAGTTTGGGGCGGAGTCATCAAGGACGCCAACGTCGAGGCTCATTGACGCGTCCATTCCTGCCGACAACGCCGCCGACAAGGCCTATAATCAATCGACCCTCCCGGCGATAAGGCCGGTATCAATACCGCGTAAGGAGACGACCATGGACGAGAGAACGCGCGAGCCGGTGAAGATCACCGCGGAAGACATTAATCCCCGTTACAATTGGGGGCGGCACTTGCCGGTGCTGGGCACCATGGGCGTCGATTTCGAGGAGCGTGTGGACTACCGCCGCATGCATCGGTATCGCCTCGGCCGCGCGCAGGCCGCGCTCGAGGCTTCCGACCTCGGCGCGTTGTTGCTCTTCGATGACAACAACATCCGCTACGTCACCTCGACCAAGATCGGCGAATGGGCACGCGACAAGCTTTCGCGCTGGGTGTTGCTGACACGCGGTGGCGATCCGATCCTGTGGGACTTCGGCTCGGCCGCGATGCATCACAAGCTCTATTCGCCGTGGCTCAAGCCTGAGAATTGCAAGGCCGGTCTCGTCGGCCTGCGCGGCACTGTCGACCCGGCCTTCGGACTCATGAAGCGTCACGCCGAGGAAATGGCTTCGATTATCAAAGCCGCCGGCGTCGCCAAAATGCCGATCGGCGTCGATATCATCGAGCCGCCGATGATGTTCGAGCTGGAAAAGGCCGGGCTCAAGATAAAGGACGGCCAGCAGATCATGCTGAGTGCGCGCGAGGTCAAGTCGTCAGACGAGATAGCACTACTCAATCGCGCCGCCGCGATGGTCGATGGCGCCTATGACGTGGTCAATGAAATGCTGCGGCCCGGAATCCGGGAAAACGACATCGTCGCCGAGGTCAACAAGTTCCTTTACACGCACGGCTCCGACGACGTGGAAGCGGTGAATGCGATTTCCGGCGAGCGCTGTAACCCGCATCCGCACAATTTCACCGACCGCATGATCCGTCCGGGCGACCAGGCATTCTTCGACATCCTGCAGTCGTTCATGGGCTATCGCACCTGCTACTACCGCACCTTCAATGTCGTGCGTGCAACGCCTGCGCAGCACGACGCCTACAAGAAGGCGCGCGAATGGCTGGACAATGCCATCGCCCGCATCAAGCCCGGCGCAAGTACCGCGCACATTTGCGAGGTCTTTCCGAAGGCCAGTGAGTTCGGCTTCCCAGACGAGATGGCGGCGTTCGGCTTGCAGTTCGCGCACGGCCTCGGGCTGAACCTGCACGAACGGCCGATCATCTCGCGAGTCGTGTCCATGGACCACCCGACCGAGATCAAGGAAGGCATGGTCTTCGCGATCGAGACTTATTGTCCCGCCACCGACGGCTTCTCCGCTGCGCGCATCGAGGAAGAAGTCGTGGTCACCGACAAAGGCTGCCGCCTGATCTCGCTGTTCCCCGCGGAAGAACTGCCGATCTCAGCGAAGTATTGAACGGAAAAACCGGAGCGCGTTACGCGCTCCGGCTCCTCAACTGAGCACAATCAAACTGACGCTTTTTCCCTCAGGTGCGGGAAGCGTTCGCTCACCAGCGATCCAGGATAGAACGTCGGCTTGAAAGCCGGATGTGCGCGGATATTGTCGAACCAGGTTGCGACGCGTGGCAAGTCCTGCCAGTCCGGCAGTCCCAGGTCATCTATACGAATAAGTGATGGCATCACGGCCACGTCAGCCAAAGTAATGGCCTTGCCAAGCAGCCACGGGCCCCCACTCCGCTCGATTTCAACATCCATGCGCTCCCAGGTTCGACGCAGACGGCCGAGTGCGGCATCCATATCGGCCTTGGGAAATCCAGTTTGCCCCATTGTGAGCATGAACTCGCGCCGCAACGGCTTGCTTTCCGCCATCGCCACAAAAGCTACCCGACTCATCTTTTGAAAGCTCGGCAGGAAGGCGAGGTTGAAAGTCGGCACCCGTACGGCGGCGGCCGGCATCTCGTCTATGAAGTGCATGAGCGTGCGCATGTGCGCGCGTGCGACCGGGTCTTCCGGTGTAAAGCTGTCGTCTGGCGATATCTCGTCGAGGTATTCGGTGATGACGGTAGAATCGATAATGATCGCGCCGTCATGATTAAGCGTGGGCACAACACCATTTGGATTTAGCTTCAGGTACTCCGGCTTGAGCTGATCGCCTTCGAGCAGATTGAGTCTCACCTCTTCGAACGGGAGATGCTTGGCGTTCAGCACAAAACGGACGCGTTGGCTGCACGTCGATTGCGGGGCGTTGTAGAGCTTGAATGTCATTTAGAGCTCCGGTTTTCTGCAATTACCACTCGAACGGAGGAGGCCTGACATGTGCAATATGCATAACCTCCATGAAATTTATGTCCATTTTACTTGTGATAGAGGCGTGATCCGATTTGAGTAACAACGTGCGCAGCCGCCGTTTTCCTCCCTTCAGGCTTAGACGGCGGCGTGAATCCTCCACCTTATGCACACAGGGCCCCGCAAGGGGCCCTCTTTTTTTGTCGCGCGCGCTGAAACGCGCGCATTGAGCCTCAGCTCTCAAGCCCCGTCGGCACGTTCTTGTTTTCGGGCGTGAGCTTCATTCCGGCCGCGAGTGCCATCGTCTCAATCAGCGCCGCGAAGTCCTTGTTGAGATAAGCCTGCGGGTCCGGTTGAAGGGTAGCGTGGCCAAAGTGGCCCTGCAGGACTTCGCGCGTGGCCGCCGTGACCGGCATTGGAACATCCATTTCGCGGCCGAGCTCCAGGCCAAGATCGAGATCCTTGCGCAGCAATTCCGGTGTGAAGGTCGTGGTCCAGTCGAGGTTCACCAGCGCTGGCGACTTGTATCGTGTGAACATCGATCCCATCACGCCGTTGTTGAGAAAGGCGAGGAATGCGTGACGGGGCACGCCCATCTTGTTCACGAGCAGCGTGATCTCGATGAGGTTTTCGATCACAACGCCAAGCATGACGTTGTGCGCAATTTTACAGACGCGCGC
>Ga0070717_10000218_pt1 | contig 39786 bp, 36 predicted proteins | sample LARL113metaG_FD_71366 | JGI IMG/M metagenome (GOLD analysis project Ga0070717, IMG submission 71366) | Corn, switchgrass and miscanthus rhizosphere microbial communities from Kellogg Biological Station, Michigan, USA - LAR L11-3 metaG | ecosystem: Host-associated > Plants > Roots > Rhizosphere ...
CGGCGGATGCGGGCCGAGGAGCTCGGGCTTGAGCTCGCCGATGCCGGGGACGATCGCAGTCAGATGCGGCACCCAGCTGAAGTCGGCGCGCTCCGCGGGCGTCATCGGCACCGGATCCGGCGCGCCCGCGGCCGTGCGCCGGCGGGCCGTGGTGCGGATCTCGAGCGGCCCGTCCGCCGTCGCCAGCGACACGTCGACGTTCGACAACGGCCATGCGCCGCCGCCGGCAATCGCCTTCGCCAGCGCATCTGCCGCCTTCCCCGGCGACACGTCGGGGAAGAGGAACTTCGCGACGGCGGCGTCGACGGTGCACGGCGCGGGCGCGCAGTTCGCCGCGCGCGCCAGCAGCATCGGCGTGTGATGCGGCAGGGTCGAGCCGTCGGCGAGTTTCATGTCGTGAGTAGCATTGACCAGGAGAACGGTCAGCTCCTTGCCGTCTTTCGCCGGCACGAAGGCCATCAGTCCGCTGAAAAAAATTCGCAAAACGATTTCATGCATTGCTACTTTCCTCTCTTCTCTGCGCGGAACGGCGACGACGCGTATCCGATGACCTGGAACGAAGCCCACGCTGCCGGCGAGTGGAACAGCCGCGCCGGATGGTTCAGCATGTCGAGCTGCGCCAACTGCAGCGCGGCATCGGCGTCGTAACCGTCCCGATAGTGTTTGTGAAATCGAACGAGCAGCTCGCGCGTCTCGTCGCTGTCCTTGACGTTCCAGAGACTGCCGACGGCCGCGGGAATCCCCGCGGCGAGAATCGGCCGCACCAGCGGCGCCAGACCTTCCGCGCCGACCGGAACGCCTCCCGCCGTGCTGCACGCCGAGAGCACCACGACCCGCGTGCGGTCGGAGTGGAGCTTCGCGATCAGCTCCTCCGCGTCGAGGACGCCGGTGTCTCCGCGCGACGGCGTGAAGAGCAGCAGCGACTGCGAAGGGACATCGGGATTGGCGATTCCGTGGCCGGCAAAGTGAATGACCGCGCTCTCCGGCACGCGAGCGAGAAACGCCGGCACGGTGGCGTGCACGCCGCGCAGCGGCACGACCTTGGCCACGGGGCGGTACGCGTCGCCGATGTCGTCGACTTCCGCGCGCGCCGAGTCGAGCCGCGACAGTCCATGCGCGACGTCGAGCCGCCGGTCGAACGCCGGATCGGCGACGAGCATCACCGTCGGGTGCGCCGAGGGCTCGAGCTGCGCATCCCGCGAGAGCGAATACGCGTAGAGGCTGGCGCTCGGCGCCACGGCCACCGCGTACCGGCGGATGAGGTACTGCTTCGGATTCGACGGGTCGCTCAGCGCGGCGAACGGAAGCCCGTGCATCGCCGCATCGGGAACGAAGATCACCTTCACCGCGCGGATCTTCCGCGTCCGCGCGATCGCCGCGATGCGCGTCAGCGGCTCCCGGACGAGTGCCGCCGAGGCGGCCGCCAGCGTCTCCTTCAACAAGTCCTCGCGCTGATGCGTCACGCTCTGCACGATGCTGGCGGTCCACGCCGCGATCAGGTCGTTTCCAACGGTCAGCGGGAACGGCACGAAGTCGTCGCGCCCGATCAGCCACGCGTACGTCCGGTCGCCGAGAACCCAGTACTCGACGACGAACGTGCCCGGCGGCAGCGCCGCCTGCACATGCGGCAGATCGAGCGGATCGCTCGTCTTCGTCCACGTCCGCACGAGGTTGAGCAGCTCGAACGCGCGGCCCTGTTCGCCGTAATTGAAGGCGCTGCCATTCTGGCCATCCTCCGACAGCTGCCGGATCAGACGGCTGTAGGCGTCGCGTGAGCGCGAAAAATACGGCGACCACAGCGGCTCGTCTCCGCCGCGCTCGCGCCGCTGGAGCATGCCCCGCTCTTCGCGCCGAAACTCGGCGATCGCACTCTGGAGGTCCGTCTCCGCGGCGGCGCGTTGCCCGCTCAGGAGCCATGCCTCCGCGCGCTCGACGAGCAGCGACGCCGTGTACGTGCGGTAGTACACCGGCGACGCCAGCGCATACGCTTTGGTGAACGCGGCGACGGCCGCCGACGGATTGGAGTGCAGCAGGAGCCGCCCTTCCGTCTCGCGGAGCTGCGCGAGCCGCATCGCCAACGCGAGCTCGTTGTCGCTGTCGGAGGCAACGAGCCGAAGCGCTTCGTTCAAATCCTCGATGGCGCGGGAATCGCCGAGGCGGCCGTAGATCGCCGCTCGGTGTCCGAGGGCCACGCCGAGAAGGCCGCGGAATCTCTGCGGATCTCCGCCGCGGCCGAGCTTCTCCTGAATCATCCCGATCGCCGCGTTCTGGTATCGCAGCGCCACCTCGGGACATCCGAGTGCGACCGCCGCCAAAGCCAGTTCCCCGAGCAGCAACTGCCGTTGCCCGGGATCGCTGATGTGGAGCTCATAGCGGCGAGCCTGAAACGCTTCGCGCCAGGTGAGATCTTTCTGTCCGAGGATGTGCAGATCGTCGAGCTTGCGCGTGTGGACGATGCCGAGGTCATCCTCGTCGTGCATGCGCGTGCAGAGCGCCTCCGCCGCGTCATACTCGGCGAGCGAATCGAGATAACGGCTCTGAAGAAATCGGAAATACCCGCGCCTGATGTGGACGACGGCCGCAAGATACCGGTAATGGTTTTGCTTCGCCTCCCGCTGGATGACGTCGAGCAACGCGAGCGCGCGCTCCGTCGTTTGCATCTCCTGCAGCGACGAGGCCCGGCTCAGCGTGAGAAAGAACCGAAACGGACTTCCCGCCTTCGCGAATGACGCTTCCGCGTCGGAAGGGCATCCTTCAGACAAGGCGAGAATGCCTTTGCGGATCGCGGCGATGCGCTGCGCCGGCTTCGCCGATTCGATCTGCTCGACGCCGTCCAACATGCAGCGGTCACCCGTTCCGCGCGCGAGTTGCGCGGCGATCGTCTCGGCGAGACGAAGCTGACGCCGCGATTCTTTGTCGTCACGTGCGCTCGCCCACGCCGGCAGCACGCTTTCGTAGAGATACCTCAACGTCGCAGCAGGGTAGGGCCCGATGAGCTGCGCGATCGCGGCGCGGTCGCCGGCGCGAGCGGCGTCCTGCAAACGCCGGTCGTCCCACTGCGTCGCCAGCCGCTGCGCGCGGCGGCGGGAGAGGCGTTGCGAATGCTCCGCCGCCTCGGCCGCCCACCCGTCGCCGTCGCCGCGGCGCAGGTCGTCCCACGCCGAGATCGCGTCGTCGTCGAAGCCGAGCGCCTCGAGCGCCAGCGCCTGATTGAAACGCGCCGGCTCGGACCGCGGCGCGAGCTTGACCGCGCGGCCGGCAGCGTCGAGCGCCCGCACGAAATCGGAGGGATGATCGTTGCGCTGTGCGCGCACGTAATACGCCGCCGCCAGATCGCTCAACACAGCCGCGGAAGGCTTGCCACTCGCCAGCACCTCCAGCCTGCGGACCGCGGCATCGGTGCACGGCCGCGCCGCGGCAAGGGCTTCGACAGCTTCGGCGCGCGTTTGCGTCACGTCGTCACAACCTCCAGCCGTATTCGACACGGGATCGAGCGGAATGTTGGGAGCGCCGCAGTCGGGCTCGTCGACGATGTGCGGTGTCGTCGCTGCCTTCCTGGTGCATCGGCGCCACTGCCAGTTTCCGCTCAGGCGCGGCTCGACGGCACGCCGGAACGGGCGCGCCGCGGGCGGCGAAACGGCGGACATACACACGACAAACGCGACCTGGATGGCGAGCGCGGTGTTATTCATTGTCTTTTGCCGAGCGCAGGCTTTACCGAACGCGGGAGTTACTGCATGATAGTGGACTCGCGCGATGGCGAACAACGATGAGCAGTTGGGAGGGCTGTATGGGTATTACAACCGCGTCGTCGCGTTGTTCATCAGCTTCGGTTTCTCCCGAGACGAAGCGCGCGATCTCACCCAGGATGTCTTCGTTCGTGTCATTGAGAATATGAGTACCTATCGCGGCGAGGCGAGGTGGAACTTCCTGGAAAAAATCGCCCGCAACGTTGCTTTGAATGCGATCCGCGATCGCAACGCGCAAAAACGCAACGCCAGCCTGACGGTGCCTGCCGACGACACACTCGCCGAACTTCCCGACCACAAAGCGTCGCCGGAGAAACAGGCGGAGATCAATGAACGGCTGGCGCGGGTCTCTGCCGCTCTCATGAAACTGTCGCCGTCGCAGCGCGACTGCTTTATCGCATTTGCCTCCGGCCTTCGTTATGCGGAGATCTCGCAAAGCCTCGGCATTCCTGTTGCCATGGTCAAGTCGCGGCTGCACGAGGCACGCATTAAACTCGGAATCGAGTTGGACGAATGATGGACAAGTCGGATTGGGATGCCGTCTACCGCCGTCTTCTCGAGCAAGGACGGGCACGCATCGATCCTCCAACGGCTGAAGAGGTCGAGGCGCTCTTCGACGGCTCGCTGTCCAATGAAGACGCCGACCGCGTCCGCAGCCAACTCGTTTATTACCCGGAGATGACGCGTGTAATGACGCAAGCGCCGCCGCCCGAAGATGTCGAGGTCCTTTCGGACGAAGAGCGAGCCGCGGATTGGGAAGCGGTGATGAAGCGCGTCAAAGCGCCGGTGCCTTTCCGCCCGCGCCGGGCGCCCCGCGTCTTCGCCTGGGCCGCGGCCGCCGCCCTCGCGCTCCTCCTCGGCGGCGCGATCGTCTATTTCCAATCGAAAGTGCCGGTGAAGACGCCGCAGATCGCCAAACGCATCGAGCGCCGCGAGCTGCGCCCCGACGCGCAAACACGCGGCACCGCGACACTTCCGCCGGTGACGCTGGCCATCGCCGACGAGTACGTCCTCCAGCCGCTCACCAGCCGCATCGCTCATGACGACGACTACCGCATCGACATCGTCGATCTCGATGCCAATCGCGTGATCTGGACGCGCACGGGGTTGTCCGAGTCGCCGAACGGTGCGTTCGAGATCACGGTCTCGAACAACGTGCTCAAACCCGGCGGTCGCTATCGACTCGTTCTGTACGGCATTTCTGCCGGTGCCCCTCACCGCATGGAAGCGTATACGGTCCGGGTGGCAAAGACGTAGTCTCCGGAAAACAAAAAGCCGGAAACCATTGATTCAGGTTTCCGGCTCTCGCTGGATTTCGATTTGGTGCCCAAGGCCGGACTCGAACCGGCACGGATTTCTCCACACGCCCCTCAAACGTGCGCGTCTACCAATTCCGCCACTTGGGCAAAGAGCACTAGATCCTTCGGCCCTGCGGGCCTCAGGATGACGCTTCGCGTCACTTCTTCGCGGGCGCGGCCGGGGCCGCGTGGCCGCTCATGACCGAGCTGCGCGGCCGGGCCTGCAGCACCGCCAGCGTCATCGACGTGACGACGAAGGCGACGAAGAAGCCGGTCGTCAGCTTGTGTAGCAGCGTCGTCGCGCCGCGCGCGCCGAACGCCGTCTGCGATCCGCCGCCACCGAATGCGCCGGCCAGGTCCGCGCCCTTCCCCTGCTGCACGAGGACGACGAGGATCAGGAAGACGCTGATGATGACGTGCAAAATCACGAGCAATACGATCATGGACACTTTTCTCCGAAGCACCGCCCCAAACCGGGCCGGAGGGCGAATTCTTCCCGGATTTCCCGGCTGGGTCAAGCCTCAAAGCACGGCCGCAATCGCCAGGAACTTCCGCGAGTCCAGGCTCGCGCCGCCGACCAGGAAACCATCCACATTCCCGCTGCCGATCAGGTCGTCGATGTTCTCCGGCGTCACGCTGCCGCCGTACAGCACCGGCGCGTTCTGCGCGAACTGCGGCGGCCAGAAGCGGCCGAGCGCGGCGCGGATCTCCGCCACCATCTCCGCGACCATCGGTCCCGTCGCGTTGCGCCCCGTGCCGATCGCCCAGATCGGCTCGTAGGCGACGACGATCTCCCCCGCCGTCAGCGGCACCGCGCCCGCCACGACTTTGATTTGATCCGACACCACGATCGACTGCTTCCCGCGGTCGCGCGCGTTCTGGTCCTCGCCGATGCAGAACACCGGCGTCAGTCCCGTCTCGATCGCCAGCGCGAGCTTGCGCGCGATCAGCGCGTCGTCTTCGCGAAAGAGGTTCCGCCGCTCCGAGTGGCCGAGGATCACGTAGCGCGCGCCGCAGTAGCGGAGCATCGACGGCGACACCTCGCCGGTGAACGCCCCGGCCTGATGGTCGGCGCAGTTCTGCGCGGCCACGCCGACGCTCTTCGGGGCTTGCATGTACACGTCTTTGAGGAACGGGAACGGCGGCGCCACGACCAACGCCCCGCCGCCCTTCGCGTCGCCGAGCGCGCCGAGATATTTCTCCACCCCCTCGGGCGGCAGATTCATCTTCCAGTTCGCGATCGCGTAGCGGTTCGGCATGTGCGTCACGCAGTGTAACGATTCTTGCCGCTCCGTTTCGACTCGTAGAGGCGCTCGTCGGCGCGGCGAATGAGGTCCGTCGCGCCGTCGCCGCCGGCGTAGTCGGCGACGCCGAGGGAGATCGAGCAGCGCACCGAGCCCTCCTCGTCCGTCGGGATCGTCAGCGCGCGGACTTTCTTGAGGATCCGCTCGGCCACCGCGCACGCGCCGCCGAGGTCCGTGTGCGGCAGGATGATCGCGAACTCGTCGCCGCCGAAGCGGGCGAAGAGGTCGGGCGGGCGGAGCGTCTCGCGCACGGCGCCGCAGAGCTCCGAGAGGACGACGTCGCCGATCGTATGGCCGAGCGAGTCGTTGATCTCCTTGAAGTCGTCGACGTCGAACATCAGCAGCGACAGCGGCAGCGAGTAGACGCGGGCGCGCTCGATCTCCTGCGGCAGCTGGCGGCGGAAGTAGCGCTTGTTCCAGATCCCGGTGAGGTCGTCGGTGTCGGCGAGGTTCTGGATCTGCTCGCGCGCCGAGAGATGGCTGAGGAGCATGGCCACCTGCGCCGCGAAGATCTCCAGGAGCTGCGCGTCGGTCTCGTCGAACGGCGCGTCGCGCAGCAGCAGGAGCAGGCCCGCGGTGCGGTTCTCGATCTGCAGGATCGCGGCGAGGTCGTGATCGAGCGCGCCGGCCGGCCCCTCGCCGTCGATGTGATCCTCGGAGGCCACGAGGATCTCGGCGGAGATCGGGATCATGGCCCGCAGCCGCGTGCGGATGCGCTCGATCACCGTCGCGCTCATCGCCGCGGCGCCGCGCGTGACGGCGTGCAGGTCGAGGTTCTGCTCGATCATCACCGCGGCGGCGACGCCGAAGGGAACGCATTCGCCGAGGGCGGCGAATGCCGCCTTGAACAGCTCCGGCACCGACGCGGCCCGCATCGGATCTTCGGTCAAATCGCGGATCAGCGACAGAACGCCGCCGATGGGTTGAAGCTCGTCTCTCTTCACGAGTGATCCGGCAACTATCATAATGCGGCCGTGGCGTCCCCCGAGTCTGAAGCCATTCCATACGAGGCGCTGAACTTACGCGGCGAGCGGCTGCTCGTCCTCGCTCCGCATCCCGACGACGAGGTCATCGGCTGCGGCGGCGTGGTGTTCCAGCACCTGCGCGACGGGCGTGAAGTCCGCGTGGTTGTCGCTACGGACGGCGTCGAAGCGGCGCCTGGCGAAGATCGCGACACATATCGTTTACGTCGCGAAGAGGAATCGCGTCACGCGCTCGCCGCCGCGGCGTTCGATTTCTTCCGCTTCCCCGACCGCGCGCTCGACGCGCACGTGGACGATCTCGCGGCGCGCCTGCGCGACGTGCTCGCGTCGTACCGCCCCGACCTCATCCTCGTGCCGAGCGCGATCGAGATCCATCCCGACCACCTCGCGCTCGCGCGCTGCTTCTGCGAGCTCATCCAAAGCGACGCGTCGCTCTTCGCCGACCTCGCCGTGGCGCGCGTTGCGTTCTACGAAGTCGGCCAGCCGCTGCGGCCGAACGTGCTCGTCGACATCACCGGCGTCGCCGCGGCGAAGTACGACGCCATCGCCGCGCACTCGTCGCAGACGGAGATCCGCGACTACGTCTCGTTCGCGCGCGGGCTCAACGCGTACCGGGCCATGACGCTCGCGTCGGAGGTGCGCTTCGCAGAGGGGTATTGGGTGACGTCGCTGCCGTCGCTGCGGACGACGGCGTTCAGCGCGCTGCGCGATGCGATGGGAGCGCCGCCGCCGCTCGCGACCGGCGCGGAGACGAAGCCGATCAGCGTGGTCATCCGGACGAAGAACCGACCGGCGCTGCTGCGCGAGGCCATCGACTCGGTGCGCGCGACCGGCTATCCGGCGGAAATCGTCGTGGTGAACGACGGCGGGGCGCGCGGGGATGTTGACGGCATCGTCGACGGCGTCAAGCTCGTCGAGCACGCGACGTCGCGCGGGCGCGCCGAGGCGGCCAACGCGGGCGTGCGCGCGGCGTCGTCGGAGTACGTCGTCTTCCTCGACGACGACGATCTGATGTACCCCGAACATCTGTCGGCGCTGGCGGCCGGGACGTCGCCGTGCTACAGCGATGCGGTGTCGGCATTCGCGCATTCGCGGATGCGCATCTACAGCCGCGACTTCGACCGCGAGCTGCTGCTGATCGACAACTACATCCCGCTCCCCACGGTGCTGATCCGCCGCGCCGACTTCCTCGACCTCGGCGGCTTCGATCCCGCCTTCGACCTCTTCGAGGACTGGGACTTCCTGATCCGCCTCGCGCAGCGCGCACCGTTTGCGCACATCGCGAAGATCACGTGCGAGATCCGCCACATCGAGGGCGCGGGCTCGATCACGATGAGCGCGCCGGCCGGCTCGCAGCGCTTCCGCGACGCGAAGCTGCAGGTGTGGCGCAAGCACGCCGCGCTGATCGATCACGACACGATCGCCAACGTGTTCGAGCGCGAGAAGCAGCGCGCGCTCGCCGTCGAGAGCGACCTCGTCGAGGCCAAGGGCCTGCGCGCGCACTTCGAGCAGAACATCGCCCGGCTGCAGCGCGACGCGGCGCGATTGGAAGGCGACAAGGCGACGCTGATCGGCGAGCTGCAGCGGCAATCGGAACGGCTCAACGAGGCGGTCGTGAGGATCGCCCATCTCGAAGGCGCGAACGAAGAGCTGCGCGCCGCGCTCGGCCTGGCGCAGAAGGAACGCAACGAGCTGCTGGTCCGCGTCGGCGAGCTCGGCGACGCGCGCGGCGCCTTCGACGAGGCGCAACAGACGATCGCCGCGCTCTACGCCGAGATCGCGCGGCTGCAGGGGACGCTCGACGCGATCTTCCAGTCGCGCACATGGAAGCTCCACTCGATGGTCGAGAAGATGAAGGGGCGCGGCTGATGCGGGTGATGCTGGTCTGCCCCGAGCCGCTCGGGCACCGGCAGCCGGCCGGCATCGGCATCCGCTTCCTGGAGATGGAGCGGGTGCTGCGCGCCGAGGGACATGAGGTCAGGCTGCTCTCGCGCGACGACGGCGCGTTCGTCCCCGAGACGCTGCTGCGCGTGAGCGGCGAGAGCGACGTCGCCGTGGTGCAGGGCCACGTGGCGAACGACTTCTTCGCGCACGCGCGGCCGATCCCTACCGTGGTCGACCTCTACGATCCGTTCATCATCGAGAACCTCCACTACTTCGCGGCGCGCGGCGGCGAGGTGTACGCGCACGACCACGCCACGCTGATGAATTCGCTGCTGCGCGGCGACTTCTTCCTCTGCGCCTCCGCGGCGCAGCGCCACTTCTACCTCGGCGCATTGCTCGCCGCCGGCCGCGTAAACCCGCTGGCGTTCGAGCGCGATCCGACGCTGGCGTCGCTGATCGCCATCGCGCCGTTCGGCGTCCCGCCGGCGCGCGAGGGACAGGCAAGAGTGCCTGTCCCCCACGTCCTCTTCGGCGGGATCTACGACTGGTACGACCCGCTCGTCGCCATCGACGCGGTGAAGCTCGCGCGGGCGAGCGTGCCGTCGATGACGCTGACGTTCACGACGCATCCGAATCCCGAGCTCACGCCGCAGGGAAAGCTCGCCGCGGCGATGAAGGCGGCCAAAGGCCTCGACTTCGTCCGCTTCGAGCCGTGGGCTCCGTACGCGCAGCGCGGCGCGTTCTACGACCGCTTCGCCCTCGCGCTGCTGACGTTTCCGCAGTCGATCGAGACCGACCTCTCGATGCGCACGCGCGTCTACGACTATCTCTGGGGCGGCCTGCCGGTCGTGACGAGCTCCGCCCCCGGCACTGACGAGCTGCTGGCGCAATACGGCGCGGGATTGATCGTCGATTCGGAGTCGCCGCAGGCGTTCGCGCACGCGCTGCTCAGCGCGCTAAACGATCGCGAGCGGCTGCGCGCCGGCGCGGAGCGCTTCGTCGAGGAGCAGCAGTGGGAGCGCGTGCTGCGGCCGCTCGCCGAGTTCGTCCGCGCGCCGCGCATCGACGCGGCGAAGGAGATGCCGGACCGCCCGCCGTCGATCCTCGAGCGCATCAAGCGCCGCATCGGAGGCCGGGCCTGAGCGTCGTCGACGTCCTCGTGGTCAACTGGAACAGCCGCGACGACACGCTGGCCTGCCTCGCCGCCGTGACGGCGCAGGCGCGCGCGCTCGACGCGACGGTGACGCTCGTCGACAACGGCTCGACCGACGGCTCGATCGCCGCGGTGAAGCAGCGCTTTCCCGGCGTGCGCCTGCTGCCGCTCGGCAAGAACTTCGGCTTCACCGGCGGGCTGGCGGCGGGGCTGAAGCGCTCGCCGGGGCGCAATGTGATCTTTCTGAACAACGATGCGATCCCCGAGGAGGGATGGCTGGCGGCGCTCGTCGAGGCGATCGAGAGCGCGCCCGACGACGTCGTGTCGGTCGGCGGAAAGATCGTCGATCCGAGTGGCGCGCTGGTCGACTTCATCGGCGGCGTGATGACGTTCGACGGCCACGCATTCCAGAATTTCTTCCGCTATCCGCTGGCTGCGGCCGACGAGCCGAAGGCGGGCGCGGAGCTTCTCTTCGCGTGCGGCGGGAACATGATCTCGCGCCGCGAGGCGCTGCTGAAGCTCGGCGGCTTCGACGACGACTACTTCGCCTATCTCGAGGACGTCGACTTCGGCTGGCGGACGTGGATCTCCGGCCGGCGCGCGCTCTACGAGCCGCGCGCGGCGGTGCGCCATAAATCGAGCGCGACGTCGAACCGCCTCGGCGACTTCGAGCGCGGCGTGCTCTTCGAGCGCAACGCGCTGCAGACGGTGCTGAAAAACGCGGAGTCGCTGCGCGAGCTCGGCGGCGCAGCGCTCTTCGCGTTCCTCCACCGCCTGCATCACTACACGACGCGCCGCAACAAGAAGGCGGGCGAGCTGACGCGGGCGGCGATGGCCGGGAAGCCGCCTCGCAAACCGCTGGCCACGATCGACGATCCGCTCACGGCGATGCAGTTCCGCGCGCTGGAGTGGATCTTCGCGAACGACGCGCGCATCGCCGCGAAGCGCGCGGCGGTGCAGTCGATGCGCAAGCGTCCCGATGCCGAGATCTTCGCGCGCTTCCCCCTCCACGTCGTGGCGACGTACCCCGGCGACGAGGCGCTGACGGCGTCGGCGCTGTTTCGGGAGCTGTTGCCGGAGGGGACGGTGGCGAAGACGCTCGAGGAGATCATGAGGAAATGACGAAGGGGGCAGGGCGCAGGGGGCGGGGCGCAGGTGATGCCGTCGCCAGAACACCATCTGCGCCCCGCCCCCTGCGCCCTGCCCCCTCGTCGAAGCCATGAGCCGCTTCCAGGTGCGCGGCGTGTTCTGGCGGCAGTTCCGCCGATGGGCGGTGCGCAACGTGCCGCCGTGGATCGAGCCGGCCATCGTCGGCTTCTGGTCGCTCTTCTTCCTGCTGTGGGGGCCGGGGCGGCGCGGCGTCATGCGCAACCTCGCGATCATCCTTCCCCGCTCCATCGCGCCGGCGAACTTCCTCCGCTGCTACCGCGTTTTCTGGAACTACGCCTGGAGCATCAGCGACACGGAGCGCTTTCGCGAGCTGCACACGATTCCGGAGTGGGAGTTCGCGGGGCGCGAGCACCTCGAGGCGCTGCGCGCCGGCGGCGGCGCGATTCTCCTCACCGCGCACATGGGCTCCTACGACCTTGGCGCGCATCTCTTCGCCGAGGTGTCGGGGCGGCGGATCGTGATGGTGCGCGCGCCGGAGAGCGATCCGCAGACGCGCGCGTTCGAAGAGGCGAACCTCCGCGACGGCATCGAGACGCAGTTCAACGTCGACGGCAGCGCGCTCGCGCTCGACCTCCTGCACGCCGTGCGCGACGGCGCGATCGTGGCCATTCAGGGCGACCGCATGGCGGGCGAGATCTCCGGCGTGCCGGCGACGCTCTTCGGCCAAGCCATCGAAGTGCCGGCCGGACCGTTCGCGCTGGCGATGACGGCGCGCGTGCCGATCTATCCGATCTTCGTCGTCCGCCGCGGGTGGCAGCGCTACCTGCTGCGCGCCGGGATGCCGTTCACGCTCGTCCGCTCGCGCGACCGCGACGCCGACTTCGCCGCCGCCGCGCGCAAGTGGACGGCGGTGCTGGAAGAGGTCATCCGCGACGACTGGCAGCAGTGGTTCGCGTTCGAGGAGTTCGCCTGATGTGCGTCGGCGCGCCGGCGTCCCGCCGGCTGGCCGAGCGGCGTCTCGCCGCTGCGGACGCGGGACGCGTCCGCGCCAGCCGCCGGGACGGCGGCGCTCCAAGGCGCGTCGAGGAGTTCGCCTGATGTTCGCGCTGACGCGGGCGTTGCGCGCGCGGCCGGCGGCCGAGGTCTACGCGCTCTCCATCATCTACCTCGCGCTCACCGCGTGCGCGCTCGCGGCGCTCGTGCCGTGGTGGGCGGCGGTCCTTCTCGCGCCGATCGTCATCCAGGTCCCGATGTACGTCATGGGGCTCTTCGTCCTGCCGCGGCGGCGGATCAACGTGACGGAAAACTCGCGCGTGCTGATGGCGCTGCTGATCGGCGCCTGCCTCTGGCTGCGCACGTGGCCGGCCTACGCATTCCTCGCCCTCGCCGCGGCGAACGCGCTCGCGGCGCTGACGGTGCGGCGCTTCCTCCTCGGCTTCGCCGCGGCCGCGCCGCTCGCGTTGTTCTACGGCTGGCGCATCGGCCTCACGGTCATCGTTCTCTCGCACCTCCTCATCGTCTATGCGACGCTCGTCCCGAACTGCCAGTGGCTCGGGCCGGTGATCACATGCTTCGCTACCGAAAAGAAAGAAGTCTGGCTGACGATCGATGACGGACCGGCGTCCGACACTGAGCCAATTAAAGAGATGCTGGCGCGGCGCAACGCAACCGCGACGTTCTTCGAGATCGGCGTCAACCACTCCATGACGCATCCCTCGGCGACGTTCTGGTGCCTCGGCCCGCGCCGTCTGCGTGAAGAGATCGGCGATCGCCGCTGGTTCCGCGCGCCGGTGGGGATGAAGAATCCGTTCGTCCATCCGATCCTGGCGAAGCGCGACATGCGCCTCATCGGCTGGACCGTGCGCGGGCTCGACACGAAGAGCGGCGGCAACGCCGTCGCCCGCGTCATGCGCCGCGTGCGGCCCGGCGCCATCGTCGTGCTGCACCAGGGGCGGCCGCATTCGCTGCAGACGATCGAACGCGTCGTCGACGCGCTGCACGCGGCCGGCTACGAGCTCGTCATCCCCGACGACGCGCGGCTGAAGACGAAGAGGTAATTGTTCAGCGGCGTCCGTCCCCACAGCGGCGCGACGGAGACTTCGAAGCCGGCGGCGTGGAACGGCGCGACGATCTCTTCGACCGTGGGAAAGTCGAGCCGCGGGACACGCAGCCAGCCGACGGCGCGCGCGAACGTCTCCTCTGCCACCGTCAGGCGGTAGCGCATCGTCGTGTCGCGCACCGCGTCGCGGATGATGGCCAGGCCGCTGCTCCGTTCGATCACTTGGGCGAGCACGCGCCGGCGCTCGTCGCGGGTCAGGTAGTGCAGCAGGTCGAGGATCACGACCGTGCCGCGGAACGGCGGGAGCGCGAGCGCGTCGCCGAGGTCGAACGCCGCATCGAGCCCGAGCTGCCGCGCGACGGCGATCTTCTTCGCGTCGGCGTCGAGGCCGAGCATCGGCACGGCCACGCCGGCGGCACGGAGAAACAGCTCGAGCACCCCGATGCCGCAGCCGACGTCGAGGATCGGCTCGTCGCTGCCGCGCACGCGCGCGAGCACCGCCTCGTACACCGGGTCGCGGGCGAGCTTCGAGCGCACGTACGATCGCAGAAACCGGGTCGGATACTTCGCCGCGATCACGGCGAGAGGTGCTCGATCAGCGAGAGTAGGTCGGGAAGGTGGAACGGCTTCGGCACGATGGCGTTGACGCCCATCTGCAGCACAGCCTGCGGATCGATGCGCAGGTGCGCGGAGACGACGATGATCGGCACCTGCCCGCGCCGGCCGCTCTCCTGCACGCGCTGCAGGAAATCCCATCCGTTGACCTCGGGCATGGCCAGGTCGAGCAGCACCACGTCGGGATTGTGCAGCATGAGCGCGCGGTGGCCTTCGCCGCCGTCGCCGGCGAGGAAGACCTGGTAGCCGTGCTGGCGCAGCGCCGCGGCGAGCATGCCGCGCAGCGGAAGATCGTCGTCGATGACGAGAACGCGCTTCTTGTCGACCGGGGCGACCCGCTTGACCGGATTGCTGCTGTGCGGATCGAGCTGGCTCATCGGCAGGCCATCATTTCATGCAGAACGCGTGCTCAGAAGAGATCGGAGTCGCCCATCGCGTAGTAAAGCCGCTCGCGCATGGCCGCCGTCGCATCGGCCATCGTCCACGGCACGCACATCAGCGAGAGGTCCTGCGGCTCGGGACGGACCTCGAAGCCAAGGCGGGAGAGGACGCGGTCGAACCAGCGCGGGCGCGGCGGGAACCAGCACTCGATCTCGCCGGCCGGGTGCGACGGCACGACGTGGCGCAGCATCACCTCGACGGCGTCCTCGTGCCGCGGGTCGAAGAGCGCATCGCCCCACGAGAAGCGGCCGTCGCGGAGGCGGAAGACGATCCAGCCGGCGAGGCGCCGCCACTTGCGGATGGCGATGACGACGTACTCGACGTCGGGCCGCTCGAAGTAGCGCCAGCGCAGATACGCGGCGTCGCGGCGGACGAGGAAGGCGTACGCCGGCGCGACGCGGGCGAAGAAGTCGTCGAACTCCGTTCCGACGCTCGTCACGCGCTCGAGCTGATATCCGCGCGCCCAGCGGGCCAAGCGCGAGATGCGCGGCAGCGGCGCGCGGACGCGATACGTCACCGGCTCGACGCGGTCGCTGCGCAGGAACTTGAGCGAGAAGCGCTGGATGTTGGCGACGTTGAAGCCGTAGTTGAAGGCGATCCGCCCCTCGCAAAACGTTTCGTAGAAGTGCAGCGCGGTGCGGCCGAGGATCGAGGTCGGGCCGCGGCCGACGTGGCGGAACGCGGGATTGGTCATCGTGTCGCCGATCTGGTGCGCGAGGAGCTCGCGGCCGCGGTCGTGGAATGGCACGACGTACGCGGCGTAGTGGCCGGCCAGGGCCAGGTAACGGGACACAGGCGACGGCTGACAGGTTGACGAATCGAAACCCGTCACCTGTTCGCTGTTCCCTGTCACCTCGAACGTGAGGCTGATGCGCTCGTTGCCGAAGGGGTCGCGGCGGAACTTCCAGTCGAAGTGCTCGCGCGTGCGCGGCTGGTGGAACGAGCGGGCGAAGAGGTCGAGGATCGCGGCCTCGTCGCCGTCGCGGAACGGGCGCGTGACGAAGCGCTCGTCAGCGGGCATGCGTCGGTTCGATGGAGCGGATGGCGCGCATGTCGATGCGCGCGCCGCCGCGGCGGCGGGCCACGACGCGGATCGATCCCGAGGAGACCGGCAGCGGATCGGGAAGGACGCGGAGGAACGGGCGGAGCAGCGCCGCGACGATGGGATGGCGCGCCAGGCGGTGGCGGATGAACTTGTGGTCGCGGTATTCGAGCGCCGGGCCGACGCTGACGATCTCGAAGCCGGAGTGCTCGAGCAGCTCGATGAGCGCGGAGCGCGAATAGAGGATCAGATGCGTGCGGAAGTTGTGGGCCATGTGCCGCCGCTCGGTGAGGAGATACAGCAGCCCCTCGGTGTCGAACGTGGTCAGCAGCAGCACGCCGCCGGGCTTGATGAGGTCCTTCACGCGCGACAGCGCGTCGTGCGGGTCGGCCATGTTCTCGAAGACGTGGTAGAGCGTGACGGCGTCGAACGACGGCCCGGTGTTGACGAAGTTCGTGACCGTCGAGCAGTAGACCTCGAGGCCGCGGGCGCGGGCCGAGCGCGCCGCGGCGACGGCGCGGTCGATGCCGACGTACTCGTAGTCGCGCGCCGCGGCCACGCCGAAGCCGCCGTCGCGCACGCCGACCTCGAGCAGCCGCGCCCGCGCCGGCACGAGCTTGCGCAGCGAGGCCAGGCGCGTCTCGTTCGTCCTGTCGCGCGCCGTGCGCGAGTGCGCGGTCTCGTCGAACGGATCGCACGGCGCCGGATTCGGGAGGATCTCCCGGCGCACCGGCAGCCCCTCCTCCTCGTCCGCGAATCGATTCAGGTAGCGGCATTTGCAGCGGCTGCAGGCGCGCACGAGGTTGCCGGGGATCTGCGCCCACGTCCACACCTCGGACGAAAAGCAGATCGGGCAGCGCCGCGCGGCGCGATAGCCGTTGCGGCGGTCGGTCATGCGGATGGAAACGACGGAACGGAGCGCGGCCATCGCGCCGTACGCGCGGCGCGGCGACGCGCCGTCGACGGGCAGGTGCTCGATGCGGAAAGCGTACTTGTTGGCGAGGTAGGCGACTTCGAGCGCGCAGGCGCCGCCGGAGAGCTTCGACTCGCCGAAGAGGAGCCGCGCGGCATCCCAGGAGAACGCGGCGAGGTGGACGCGCGGATCGGGAAGGAGATCGGTGAGGAGCCAGCCCGCGATTCTAGGCGTCATCCTGAGCCGCGCAGACGGTGAAGGATCTCCGAATGAGAAGGTCGTCGCATCTGGAGATCCTTCGCCGCGCTTCGCCGGCTCGGGATGACGGTAGCCGTAGACGATCTCCGCGCCGCCGGAGTCGATGGCGGCCACGGCGTCGCCGACGGCGGCGGCGCGGTACGGCATGTCGGGATCGACAATGACGACGATGCTCTCCTTCGCCTCGCCGATGCCGCGGCGGAGCATGGCCCCCCAGCCGTCGCCGTCGCGGCGGTCGAGGACGCGCACGTTGACGTCGAAGCCGCTGTTCTGGAAAAACTCGTCGAGCGATTCGAGCGTCGACGGCAGCTCGACGTGAGCCCCGGCAAGAGGCACGAGGACCGTGACGGCCGAGCTCATGCGACTATTCTAAACCTTGCCAGAACCTCGCCCGAGTCGCGGCGGACGACGCGCAGCCACAGCGCAGCGCCGCGATACGCCGCCAAAATCTCGGCGGGCAGAGCCGTTCGCGCGGAGCGCTGAAAGTGCCCGGCGGCGGTCTCGAAGTCGGGCAGCGGCGACGCTTCGACGAGCGTCCCCGGCGGCGTGTCGAGGGCGCCGGGAAACGGCGGCGCGTCGCTCACGCGCGGCGCGCGCTCGAGCGTCTTCACCCATCGGCCGCCCCACTTCCGCAGGTACTCCGCTTCCGATTGCGCGTAGAGCGCCGCGGCGTCGGGCGACGCGCCGGCGCTCTGGTTGTAGAGGTGCCGCACGCGCGCCGCGGGAACGTAGACGACGTCGCCGCGCACGCGGCGGAGGAAGTCGTTCTCCTCGAAGTACAGCGGGAAGCGCTCGTCGAAGCCGCCGGCGTCGTCGAAGGCGCGGGCGCGGATGGCCATGACGGCGCCGGAGAGCGCGCGCACGGGCGTCGTCTCCGTCAGCGACCAGAAGGCGATGCGCGCGCGGAAGCGGCGAAGGTCGCGCCGGCGCGCCAGCGTGCGCAAGCGCGTGGCGAGCGCGCGCGCGAGCGTGTCGGCCTGCAGGTCGGCGGGAGGAAGGATCCACTCGTGCGCGTCGTCCCAAAAGAGCGCCGGCCCGGCCACCGCGGCGTTCGCGCCGGCGAGCTCGTCGAGCGCACCGCCGGCGAAGATCACGTCGGGATTCGCGGCCACGATCACCTCGCCGTCGCAGGCGCGGCGTCCGCGGTTGATCGCGGCGGCGTAGCCGGCGTTGCGCCCCGACGCGATGTAGACGTCGGCGGCGCAGCGCAGCGCGTCACCCTCGTCGCTGTTGTCGACCACGACGACCTGCAACGGATTCCGCGTCGCCGCGCGCGCGCTGCGGATGGCCTCGAGCGCCAGCGCCGCCGAGCGGTAGTTGACGACGAGCAGCGAGACGGCCGTGCCCATCAGCGCGCGACGGCCGCCGTCTCCGGCTCCAACGCCCAGCGGTGGCGGACGGAGATCAAGCCGACCTCGAAGCGGTCGCCGCCCATGGAGAAGGCCTGGCTGATGTCGCGCCGGTCGAAGACGGTCAGCGCGTTCTCGTCGCCGGCGAAGGCGATGATCGAGTAGTCGCCGCGGTTCAGCGGCACGCCGTGCAGCTCGACCGAGACCTCGTATTCGTCGCGGCCCACGAGCGGCGCGACGCCGTCGGCGTGCGTGCCGACGGCGAAGCACTGGAAGTCGTCGGCGGAGCGGTGCACGCCGACCATGACGTGGACCGGCTGCGACGGCACGTCGGAGTGCACGCGCAGGCGGATGTGCACGTCGTCGCCGTGCGCGAAGACGGTGCGCGGGCGCCCGGCGGCGTCGTGCACGGTGATGTCGCGGAAACGCACCGGCGTCGGCGGGCGCTCGTGCTCCGGCTCCCCTTCCGCCGCATGCTCGCGGTCGCGCTCGAGGAGGAACGTCTCGTAGGCGTGCACGACGTCGAGCGTCGAGCCCCAGCGCATCATCCGCCCGTGGTCGAGCCACATGGTGCGGCGGCAGATCGAGGAGACGAGGTAGAGCGCGTGCGAGCAGAAGAGGATCGTCCGGCCGCCTTCCTGGAACTCGCGGATCTTGTCGATGCACTTCTTCTGAAAGTGCCCGTCGCCGACGGCCAAGGCCTCGTCGATGACCAGGATGTCGGGATTGACGTTGACGGCCACGCTGAAGGCGAGGCGCATGTACATGCCCGACGAGTACGTCTTGACCGGCCGGTCGATGAACGTGCCGAGCTCGGAGAACTCGAGGATGGCCGGGAGGCGTTCCTTGATCTCGGCGGGGCCAAGGCCGAGGACCGCGGCGTTGAGGGCGGCGTTGTCGCGGCCGGAGAACTCGGGGTGGAAGCCGGTGCCGAGCTCCAGGATCGAGGCGATGTGGCCGCGCGTCTCCAGCGTGCCGCTGCTCTGGCGGGTCACGCCGCAGAGGAGCTTGAGCAGCGTGCTCTTGCCGGCGCCGTTCTGGCCGACGATGCCGACGGTCTCGCCGCGCTCCACTTCGAAGGAGACTTCCTGCAGCGCGGGGAAGACGGTGTGGCGGGGGCGGCCGGTGACGAGCTCGATGAGGCGGTCGATCGGCCGCGGATAAATCTCGTACTGCTTCGTCAGGTCGACCGCGCGAACGGCGAAGGTCACCAGCGCATTGTAAGGAAAAGAGCCGCGCGGGGTTGGCCCGCGCGGCTCTCGAGGAATGAGGCTAGTGGCCCGATGCCCGCCGCTTCGGCGGCGAGAGGGTGTGCTTCACGCTGCCGCTCGCGCCGCTGACGGTCAGCGTGATCGTGCGGTCCTCCGCGTCGTTATACGTGTGCGCCACGATCTGGCCGGTGCCGGTCGTGCCGTCGCCGAAGTCCCAGTGATACGTGGGGGACGACGAGCCGGTGCCGACCGCGAACGCGGTGAACAGATAGTTGTGCGGAATCAGCGTCCCGTTGACCTGGATCGGATCGATCTTGAAGTCGTAGGGGAACGGCGCGTTCGGGTCGGGCGGCGGCCCGCCGCCGTTGTCGCCCGAGCCGACGACGATCGACTGCGTCAGCGCCGCCGTCGTGCCGTTGACGGTGACGTTGCACTTCACGTTGTACGTGCCCGGGCCGGCGAAGGCATGGGTGACGGTCCGTCCGGTGAGCGGATCCGTTCCGTCGTTGAAGTCCCACGTGAACGTGTGCGTGCCGCAGCTGAAGTCGTACGTGAGCGAGGTCGCCGTGAAGGAGATCTGCTCGGACGGCTGGCAGTTGCCGGGGAGTCCGGCCGTGCAATTCGACGCCGTGCCCTGATAGGAGATCCAGACGTTCTGGCCTGGGGTGATGGCCGGGCAGTTGTTGGTGGGCGGCGTAACCGGCGGCGTGATCGGCGGCGGCGTGGTGCCGGCGCCGACGTGCACGGTCGTGGTGTACGACTGCGAGCCGCGCGGGTTGGTGACCTGCACGGTGACGGTGTAGTTGCCGGCGGCCGTGTAGGCGTGCGTCGGAGACTTGCCGGTCGACGTGGAGCCGTCGCCGAACGTCCAGGAGTACGAATGCGTGCCGCAGCTCACGTTGTAGCCGAAGCTCGGCGTCGCATCGAAGCTGATCGCGTCGTTCGTGCCGCAGGCGTTGCCCGTGTAGATCGAGCACGTCTGGGCCTGATTGACGAAGTAGACGTAGAACGAGGTGAAGTCGAGGGCGTTGCAGCCGCCCGGCTGCGGAGTGGGCGTCGGCGTCGGCACCGGCACGGGCGTCGGCACGGGCGTCGGCACCGGCGTCGGCACGGGCGTCGGCGTCGGCTGCGGCTGCACGTTCGCGCTGACGTCGAGCGTCGTCGTCATCGGCACGGAGCCGGCGTCGTTCGTGACCGTCAGCGTGACGGTGTACGTCCCGGTGCCGGCGTATGTGTGCGAGACGCTCTGGCCGCTGGCCGTCGAGCCGTCGCCGAAGTCCCACGAGAACGTGTGCGTCGCGCAGCTTAGTGGGTAGGCGAGGGTCATGTTCGCGGAGAATTGGACGGTCTCGCCGGTGCCGCAGGGGCTGCCGGGGCCGCAGTTCGTCGAATTGCCGTGGTAGTAGATGAAGAAGGTGCTGTTCGGGACGATGGTCGGGCAGGTGGAGATCTTGTTGAGCGTGACGCTCACCGGCGACGCGGCCCCGCTGAAGACGGCGTTCGACACCGTCAGGCCGACCGTGTGGTTCCCGGCGCCGGAGAAGACCGGGGTGATGCTCTGCGTCGCGGCGGTGATGGGGCTGCCGTCGATCGTCCAGGCGTAGGTCCAGCCGTCCGCCACCGGGTCGACCGCGGCGTTCAGCGACGCGGCCGTGAACGTGCACGGCGGCGCGTTGTTGGTGCAGCCGCCGTTGATCTTCGGCTGCGGCACGTTGAACGGCAGCGTAAACGCCTCGGCCGTCTCCATGCCCGCGCAGGAGCCGGGGAGCGGCGTCAGCGACTTGAGCATCAGGTGCACGCGGTAACCGCTGAGGTTCGTGTATGCGCTCGAGCTCTTCGGAACGGAGAAGCTGCGGCCCGTACCGGTCTGCTTGACGGCGTTGTTGGCATCCAGCAACTCCCACGTGTATTGCAGCGCGGCGACTTGCGCGGCGAGAGCCGGATCGCTGCTGATCCGTGAGGTGGTGCTGCCGAAGACGAGCGTGTTCGGGTCCGACGTGTTCGCCGGGTCGATGGAGGCGACGTACGGGCGGACCGAGTACTTCATCCCGGTGACGCCGATCGGGTAGTCGGACTGCGAGACTTCGTTCGGCGAGACGCCGCTGTACGGACCGTAATGCGCGGTCATGCTCAGCGTGCGCGACGCCGTGCACGTGCCGACGCTCACGGCCTCGGAGGGGAGGGCGTTGGTGGCCGCGCCGTCGAGCGTCCACGTCGTGAAGTGGCTCTCCACCAAGCCGTCGGAGGTGTCGACGAAGCTGTCGCCGAGGACGATCGGCGCGCTCGACGACGCGTTCGACTGCAGGGGGAGCGCCTTGTAGTTCTTGATCGCGGCCGAGATGCCCGGCAGCGCGAGCGTGACCGACGTCGCGCCGTTGACGTTCGCGTCGGCGGCGTTCGTGGCCTTGACGGTGCGCGTGGTCGGCAGCGTCGTGATGCCGGAGTAGCGGTGCGTGACCTGCGTTCCGGTCTGCACCGTCACCGTATTCGGCTGGGCGGCGACGGCCTCGGCGTTGCCGAAGTCGAACTGCACGCTGGCAGGGGTTCCGCTGCTCGGCGTCGCCGTGAAGCCGATCGGATCGCCGTAGAACGGTCCGGCGCTGCTGCCCGCGGCACGGTTCGGATTGACCGTGCCGACCGCGCCGCCGTTGCGGACGGTGAGCGTGTCGGAGGCGTTGAGCTCGTAGACGTCGCCCAGGCCGTAGCCGGTGACGACGAGATAGGTGTGGCCGTTGCGCTTGACGACGGCGCTGTCCCAGAACTGGCCGAACGTGCCCGGCGCCGTGTAGCCGTTGAGCGAGGTGCGCGCGTAGTAGTTCTGGAAGTAGTACGCCGGCGCGCCGGCCGAATTCGTCCCGACCGTGAGATCGATTTCCGAGATGCTGCTGACCGAGGCCTTGAACAGCCGGATGTCCGGAGGACCGCCGGAATAGTTCTCATTGACCAGATAGCCGTCGGAGTAGCGCATGCCGACGCTGTAGCTGACGCGGTTCGTCACCAGCTCGGCAACCTTGTGATAGCTGGTGGCGTCGGGCGCGTACGTGCGGACGATCATGCCGTTCGGCGTGTCGATGGTGGCGAAGAAGTTCGTGCCGTCGGTGGCGATGGCGCTGAACTGCGCGCCGACGCCGAGCGACGACGGAGCGACCTCGCTGTAGATCGGCCGCCCGCTGACGACGTAGGTGTCGGAGACGTAGATCTCGAGCTTCCCGTCGGTCGTGATCGTGGCGAAGCGGGTGAGGTCCGAGGTTTTCGCGAACTTGCCGAGCGGCTTTTTCACCGAGGTGAGGCGCACCGGCAGGTTGCGGTTCGTCACGTCGAACACGTTCGTGACGCTGTTGCCGTCGCTGACCAGCACGTAGTAGCCGCCCGGCGTGGTCGAGCTCTTGAGAGCCATGATGTTGCCGGGGAAGACGTCGTCGCCGATCTGCATCTTCGTCCCGTACTGATAGACCGACGACAACGTCCCGTTGGTCGCGAGCAGGTCGTCTTTGATGATGCCCCAGCCGTAGTACGTGTTGGCGAGGTAGACGTAGCCCTGGTCGTCCGCGTCGATCCAGTAGAGACGCTCCTGGCCGTCGGCGCCGGTGGTGGTGTCCCAGCTGCTCTTCTCCGTGTACCACATGGCGTCGGTGGTGAGGAACTTCTCCCACGTGGCGCCGGCGGGCTGCCCGTAGCGGGCTCCCAGGACGGAGGCAGAGACGAGTTGCTCGTGGCTGCCGGTGCGGGCGAAGAAGCGATCCATGTCGTAGGCGAAGACCGCGCTGCCCATGATGAAGTAGAGGCGGTTGAGCGACGGCATCGGTACGACGGTGCGGGCCCGGAGGGTCCGGAACGTCTGCTGGAAGTCGTTCGTGTGCTGCGAGTCGAGGTAGCGGCCGACGTACCTGCCGAGGGCGGCCGGATACCCGATCGTCTGCATGCCGTTCGAGCAGTTGCCAGGGCCGTTGCACGGACAGGTATCGCAGAGCACATCGGTTCTCGGCGTTTGCGCCGGTTCGGCCCAATATCCACTCGGCGGCGGTGTGGCGGACCACAACGGCACCGCCGTCACGATCACCAAGAGCGCTGCAAGCGTGATTTTCTGCAATCGAGTCACTGCTCCTCCCCTTCGTCTGATAGGCCTGGCGTCTCCGTGGCGAAAGCGCTGCGCGGAGCAGAGCCTCTTTCGTCGCGGAGATGCCGTTCGATGGACATACGTGTAGAGAATCCGGAAGCGAACTGGAAGTTATTGTAATGCAAAGGACCGGAGTCGACGCAAGTTAAAAATGAACCGATGAACAAAAAAAGCGGGCCGGATTGCTCCGGCCCGCTGAGTTTCCAGCGATCGATGTCGCTAGATCGTTAGAACGGGTTGGTGCTGTTGGTGCCGGTGAAGATACCGGTTCCCGGAGTGCAGCCCACGATCGGGCCACCCGTGCCGGGGCCGGGGCAAACCAGCGCGCCACCAGCGGGTCCGATGAAGCCACCCTGAGCGCCGGTGAGCGGAGCCACAGGCGAGCAACCGTTGCCGAGCCACGCCGCGTCGAAGTCGACCGAGTAACGGCCTTCCGCGAACATCGAGACGATGACCCAGTTCTGGCTGGGGCCGGCAGCGCGAACGGCCGAGTACACGGACGATCCGCCGTTGTTCAGGTTGAGGAACATCCAGCCGCCGACGTCGCCAGACGTCGAGGACTGCGGGAAGAACGCCGAGCCGGTCGAAAGCGACTGCGTTTCGTTCGTGCCCGGAGCGCCAGGCGCCGGCGAAATGATGCCGTTGCTCAGCACAGTGGCGTTCTCGTGCTCGTCGAAGCGGACGATCTCAGCGATCGTGATGGCGCCGTTGGCCGCGAGAGCCGTGGAGCAAGCGCCGTTCGTGTAGCCTTCACGCCAGATCTTGAAGTTGGTGTTGAAGGCACCCGTTCCGCCCTGGATGTAGCGAGCGGCCCAAGCGCTCGGCAGCGGCTGGCGGCGGTCGAACTTGCGGTTCGCCGGCGAGCCACCCGGAAGCGCCGGGGTGGTGTTGGTGTAGCGGTCATAGAACGTGAACGGCAGGTTGGTGCCGACGAAGACGTTGGACGGACCGCCCTCCGGGATCGCCCGGATGTGCGTCAGCGGGTTGCCGCCAGCGTAGTTACCGGTCGCCGGGTTCGGGTTGATGTCCTGGTAGTCGCCGATGAGCACGTTGTCGAACAGGATCTGCGTGAAGTACGGGCCCTGGTTCGGCAGCGAGGTGTTGCAGCTCGACATCACGTCGATCGTGGCATAGCCGATGGCATTCGCGTGCACGCTGCCGGCCTGCGCGGTGCAGGGGATGCCGGCGCCGGTGGCCTTGCCCGTCGTGAAGATGAGCTGGAGGTCACGGAGCAGCGCCTGGTTGGCAGCGAAGCTGCCCGGCAGGTTGGTGCAGTTGGAGATGTCAAGCAGCGTGTTGGCGTTGTTCGCCGCCGGCTGCGAGCCAGCGGTCGGGTTGGTCGGAACCGTCGTGTTGCTCGACGTGCCGCCCGTGGAGCCCGTCGGGCCCGGAGCGATCTGCCCGCGCGCGAAGATGTCGTACAGGTTGATGCCCTGCACGTCATAACCGGTCAGGAAGATGTTGAAGTCGAGAGCGGGGAACGACCAATCGGTCCAGAGAACCACGTGCGCGATCTGCGGAAGATCGGTGGTGTTCACGATCGTGAACAGCGTCGTGCGCGCGGTGGTCTGGGGCGAGTTGAAATCAACCTCGAAATACGGCAGCAGCAGCGTCGCAGCCGGAGCCGCCGACGCGATGTCGCACGTATCGTCGTTGTTCGTCGACGAGGGCAGCAGACCGTTGTTGAACGTGGCGTTCGGCGTCACGTTGAAATGGTGGTTCTGCGACCCAGCGGCGAAAGCGGATCCTGCCACCAGGAGGACCGCCATCAGAACGATGAGTTTCTTCATTTCTTTCTCCTACACATCAAACGTTGAGTTTCTGCTGTGGATGGGTTCACCCTCTGTCGACGATACGATCACCTCCCGCGTCATATTTGATCTCTGATATTCCAAGCTTTGCAAAATTTCGATACACAGTATGGCGGTTTATTCGCCAAGTCAATACCTGAGTCGCGATTTTATGGGGTTACGCCATATGGCTCAACCGGTAAATTTGCCGGTTTATACCCCAAATCCCGCTCCGGCACAACCACTAATCACGTCTTTTTTGAGGCACTTGCTACGGCGTTTCTCGCCCCTTCACGTCTCGTACCCACCAGAAAAAAGCGAGGCCTCGCGGCCTCGCTCTCTCGATTCCGATCGCGTCGATGCGCTACTTCGCCGGCGCCGGCCCCCTCGTCACTCCCTTGTTCAGGAAGACCCGGATCGAACCGTTGCGCCCGCCCACCGTCTTCGCCGCCGACTCGTACATGAGGATCACGTCGGGCAGCCCGTCGTTGTTCACGTCCGCCACGAGCAGGTCGTAGTTCGTGTTCGGCGGCAGGGTCAGCCCCTCGACCTTCGCGCGCGTGAAGCCGCCCTTGCCGTCGCCGAGCAGCAGCACGGCCTCGCGCGGATCGAAGCGCGTGAACATGACGTCGAGGTTCCCGTCGTGATCGAAGTCGCCCGCCCCCATCCCCCAGACCGCCGTGCCGCCGGCCCAGCGCATGACCGGCGTGCGCTTCGGCTCCTTGCCGGTGAAGCTGATGCGGTCGAGGCCGACGATGGTCGATGTCGGCGGCGCCGGCACGACCTGTTCCGGCAGATCGTTCGGCCAGAAGCGGATGTACGAGACGATGGCGTCGTCGCGCGTCTTCGAGCTGAACTTGCCGGCCGCGCTGGCGAAGTAGTAGCCCATGCCCGGCATCACTTCGCCCTCGGTGTACGACGGCTTCCACTGCCTCGGCCCGGTGCTGAGGAGGAGGTTCGAGCTGCCGCCGTAGTAGACGCTGGCGGTGACGAAGTCGGGCGTCTTGTCGCCGTTGAAGTTGCCGATGGAGAGCCAGTCGCCGGCGACGGAGGCGTTGGTCGGCGCGGCGTCGATGCTCTCCCAGCGCTGCCCTTTGTCGCGGTTGAGAAGGACGCGCAGGCGGGTGACCGAGGCGTCGGTGTGCTCGCGCGGCGAGGTCGGGCCTTCGCCGATGGCCACGACGTCGGGCCAGCCGTCGCCGTCGACGTCGGCGACCATGACCCGCCGCGTCGGATAGCCGGTGATCGGCACTCCCTTCGTCACCTCGGTGAAGTGTCCCTTGCCGTCGCCGAGGAAGATGTAGACGCCGGTGAGGTGCACGCCGAAGGCGAGATCCATATGGCCGTCATGATTGAAGTCGGCAGCGACGACGCTGCCGTAGTCGACGCTGCGCGGCCACTTCACGTCCGCCCAGTACTTCCAGTGGCCCCTGCAGTCGCCGAGGAAGATGGCCGGGACGTTGCCGCCGGCGCGCTCGGGCGGCGCGATGATGTCGGGGCAGCCGTCGCCGTTCATGTCCGCCACGGCGCCGGAGTTGCGCCAGGAGCCGGACGTCGGCAACCCGTCGGACGACTCCTCGAAATGTACCGTGACGTCGCTCTGCTTCGGCGAGGTCTCGAAGAACTCCGGGCGCATCTTCTTGAAGTAGGCGACGGTCTTGTCCGGATACGGCGAGGTCACCTTCGGCGTGGCCGCCGCGCTGATCTCTTCATCGGTCGCCTCCGGCATCCACACCCACACCCACTTGTCGTTGACCTGGTAGATCTCTTTCTGGACGTTCAGGAACGCGAACGGGAGGACGTATCCGGGCTCGGCGTCGTCGAAGTTCGCCCAGCGGCGCTCGAACTTGTCGATGTGAAAGTTGCGCCCGAAGCGCCAGTACGACTTCGACGGATCGGGATTCGTGCCCGGATCCTCGGCCGTGCCGAGGCGCTGCTTCCGCTGCTCCGGCGTCTCCGCCTTGATGTAGTGCGGCTCCCCGCCATCGGGGCCGGTGCTCGGCGCCGTCGCGGCCGGCGCCGGCTGCGGCGGGGGCGCCGGCCGCTGCGCCAGCACCGCCGAGGCGCTCGCCGCGCACAGAATGATCATCAACTTCCTAACGAACATGAAGGCTCCTTCTTGCTTTGATTCAGATCAAATCGGCCAGCGTGGCCTGAGCCCGGCGAAAGAACAGCAGCCCGCCGGCGAACAGCACCGCAGCCACCACCAGCAGAAATACGACTGACCCCGCCGAAGGTAATGCGGCCGAGAGAATTGCGCTGCGGAACAAACCGAGCAGAGGCGTCATCGGATTCCAGGCGAAGAGGCGCGAGAAGCGCTCCGAGACGGGATAGAGGATGGGACTGAGATAGAAGATGATGGAGAGGAGAAAGCCGAGGACCGGCAGGAGGTCGCGGAAGAAGACGTAGACCGTGGCCAGGAACCAGCCGAGGCCGGCCTGCATCGCGAATTGGGCGACCAGCGCCACCGGCAGGAGCCAGATCAGCGGCGAGAGGGACCCCTTCAGCGCCAGAAAGCCTATGAATAAGGTGAGACCGATGAGCTCGAAGATGAGGGCCGAGGCGTGAGGGACGACGACGAGCAGCTCGCTGCGGAACGAGAGCCGGCGGACCATGGGGGCGTTCTCGACGATGCTCGTGGTCGAGCGGACGATCCCCTCGTTGATGCCCAGCCAGGGGATCAACCCCGTGATGAGAAAGCGGATGTAGTTGTCGTTGCCGGCAGCCGGACCGCGGGTGAACATGTAGGTGAAGACGAACCAGTAGACGACGACGAGGCTCAGCGGCTGGAGGACGGCCCAGAAGACGCCGAGGGCCGAGCCGGTGAAACGAGCGTGGAAGTCGCGTCGGACGAGCTCCCGGAGGAGATGGAGATTCCTGGTCGTGGGAGGGCCTCCGGACTTGACAGACTAAGCGCTAGCCCGTAGATTGTCCCGGAGTTTATTTTTCAATAGCATAAAAGTCAACGAAAGCCCGCATGAACAAGCCAGCGCAACTCGAGCTCGTCGGACGCAAGATCCGGCAGCTCCGCCGTCAGCGAAAACTGACGCAGGTCGAGCTTGCCGAGAAGATCGGCATCCATCAGTCCGACCTCTCGCGCATGGAGCAGGGCGAATACAAGGTCGGCCTCGACACGCTGCTGAAGATCCTCGGCACCTTCGATCTCAGCATCGGCGAGTTCTTCGAGGAAGGCAACCGGGAACAGACTCTCTTCGAGAAGCTGAAGACTCTCAGCCCCTCGGCACAGAAAGAGGTGGAGAGCTTCATCGAATTCAAGCGGGCGCAGGAGCTCGACGGTTGGGACGCAGACGGTGGGGATAGCGAGGGTGGCGATGTCTGACGCGATGAGAGCCGAAGAGCTGCGCAAAGCTGCGCTGGCGAAGCACCGTGCCGGCGAGATCGAAGAGTCGATCGAGATTTACGATCGCGCCTTCGAGCTCGCCGACGACGACGAGGCCCGCGAGCTGATCACGATCAACAAGGCCGACGCGATGATCCAGATCGAGCGCGGCGGCCCGGAAGTGCAGGCCCTGCCCGCGATCGTGATGCGCCGCCGCAAGCCGCACCACACCTTCCTCGCCGCCTACGCGCTGGTGTTCAAGTACCGCGTGGCGAACGAGCTGAAACGGGCCACGTTCTACGGCGAGCTCGCGCTCAAGACCGCCGAGGAGGCGGAAGAGCCGTTCTGGACCGGCGCGGCGCTCAACGAGCTCGGATCGATCTACGACACCGACTCGCAGTTCGACAAAGCCATCGACTGCTTCGACCGCGCCGTCAAGCTGATCGAGCGCCTCGAAGACGCGAACGCGCACGACGCCTCGTACGGCACGGCTCTCGAGAACCTCGGCGCCGCGAAAGTCAGCAACGGCGACTACGCCGAGGGCGTGTCCATCATCGAGCGCGGCCTCGACTACATCGTCGCGCCGTCGTACCGCGCCGAGGCCTTCGTCGACCTTTGCTACGGCTACCTCGCCCTCGACCAGTTCGAGAAGGCGCGTACCTACGGCGAGGCCGGCCTCGAGCTGGCCACCGACCCGCGCCAGATCCGCAACGCCCACTACCTCCTCGGCGAGGTGTACTACAAGCTCGACGACATCGAGCGCGCCGAGTTCCACTTCGACGAGCTTTGCCGCTTCTATCCCGAGTTCCGCAATCTCAAGAGCCTTCTCTTCGCCATCGACTTGCGGTCGATGGTGAACCTCAAACTATGAAACGCCTTCTCTTCGCCGTTCTGCTCTCGCTTCTGCCGGTCGCCGCGTTCGCGCAGGTGACCGACGGCGACGTCCTCCTCACTCCCGAGGGGACGCTCTACCGCATCGAGAGCATCGGCGACGTCAACGGCAATCGCCATCTCACGCTCACGATCACGCAGGACAGCAAGTCGGACGTCAGCGTCATCCCGGAGACCGTCAAGGGCGGCGCGAACTCGCGCCCGGCCCTCGCCTACGACGCGCCGACGAAGTCGCTCTTCGCGTTCTGGATCTACACGGCGAACGGCCTCTCCAGCGAGGTGATGTTCGCTTCCTACCGCGACGGCAAGTGGCAGCCCGCCGTGGCCATCGACGAGCAGGACTACAACTTCTGCACGAACCTGCGCATCGGCATCACGCGCAAGGTCTCCACGCTGCAGGCGAGCGGCACGTACGCCGACGCCCCCGCCCTCCTCGTCCACGCGGTGTGGTGGGAGTTCGTCGGCTCGACCGAGCACGCCCGCTACGCGCTGCTCTCCATCGACGGCACGAAGGTCACCAGCCAGGTCCACGACCTCTCCGAGTTCGGCATCTACCCCGACATGCCCTTCGCGGTCGCCGACAACTTCAACCCCGAGATCCTCCGCCACCCGGCCATCATCGAGGGGACGGACTCGGTGGACGTGATCTTCGGCGACACCGAGCGCGTGACGATGAACCGCGTGACCCTCAAGCCGATCGCCGACGGCCGGCTGCACATCCCGGTCGGCCACAGGGGCGGCCCGCCGTTCGCGCCGCCGCAGGCCTTCAACGCGAGCTGGACCGGCCGCATCTCCACCGTCGCCTCCGGCCCGAACCTGATCATGTACAACATCAGCAAGGACACCGCCGGCTACGTGATGTACAGCGACGGGAAGTGGAGCGACGTGCACACGCTGCCGCTGAGCGATGCGTTCACCGGCGACGCCGCCGCGGCCGCGATCAGCAAGATGCTGGCGTCGCAGTAAGGTCCGAGCGCAGGGCACAGGTGGTTGTCATTGCAGCCGCGCGTGCTCTCGAGACGATCAACGTCAACGCCAGCACGCGCAGCGTGACGAGATTTTCGTCAACCTCGACGACATTCCTCTTCAACTCGACGAGATTTTCGTCAACCTCGAGGAGATTTTCGTCAACTCGACGACATTCCTCTTCAACTCGACAAGATTTTCTTCAACCTTGACGAGATTTTCTTCAACCTCGACGAGATTTTCTTCAACTCGACGAGACTCCTCTTCAACTCGACGGGATTTTCGTCAACTCGACGAGGTTCCTCTTCAACTTGACGAGATTCTCTTCAACCTCGACGCGACTTTCGTCAACTCGACGACATTCCTCTTCAACTCGACGACATTCCTCTTCAACTCGACGAGATTTTTTTCAACCTCGACGAGATTTTCGTCAACTCGCCGAGATTCCTCTTCAACTCGACGGGATTTTCGTCAACCTCGAGGAGATTTTCTTCAACTCGACAACATTCCTCTTCAACTCGACGAGATTTTTTTCAACCTCGACGAGATGTTCGTCAACTCGACAACACTCCTCTTCAACTTGACGAGATTTTCGTCAACCTCGACGAGATGTTCGTCAACTCGACGAGATTCCTCTTCAACCTCGACGAGATTTTCGTCAGCTCGACGAGATTCCTCTTCAACTCGACGAGATTTTCGTCAAACTCGAGGAGATTTTCTTCAACTCGCCGAGATTCCTCTTTAACTCGACGAGATTCCTCTTCAACGCGAGGAGATTCCTCTTCAACTCGACGAGGTTCCTCTTCAACTTGACGAGAATCTCTTCGAACGTCAGGGGAGAGAGCGCGAAGACGGCGCCCTCGCGACGACCACCACCTCTCCCGGTCGCCTGTTCCCCTGCCCTCAGATGCGCGGCTTCGCCCGCGACACCGAGGTGATGATGCCGATGCCGAGCAGCGCCAGACAGCCGATGGCGATGTAGAGCGGCTTCGCGTGCATCAGGTACGCCGCGATGGCCACCGCGGCGATCAGAATCACCCAGCCGAGGACGGAAAGGTTGAACCAGTTCACGGGAGCGTGCTGAGCAACACGGGTGCCAGAGAAAAGAAAGCCCGGCGCGCGGCCGGGCTTTCGTGCGCTGCGGCGGAGGCCGCGCGCGTTACGAGTTCATCGTCAGGTAGGCGATGATCAGCGCGTAGATGACGAGCGACTCGATCAGCGCCAGGCCGATGATCATGGCCGTGCGGATGGCGCCGCCCGCGGACGGGTTGCGGGCGATGCCGTCGCATGCCGCGGCGATGCCGCGCCCCTGCCCGATCGCGCCCGCCGCCGCGGCGATGCCGAGCAGGAACGCCGCGGAAATCAGGTTCCAGCGCACGCCCGTCGGTGTCGGAGCCGCCGTCTGCGCGAACGCCGACGCCGCCATCAGCAGCGTCGCGATCGTCACGAAAATCCGTTTTTTGTTCACTTCGAAGTCCTCCTTCTCTTTTTCCTAATGTTCTTCCGTGGCGACGGCGCCGCTGATGTACACCATCGTCAGCATGATGAAGACGAACGTCTGGAGCACCGCTCCGAAGATGCCGAGAGCCATCATCGGCCAGGGGACGACGATGGGGATGAGCCCCATGAAGATCCCGGTGGCGGTGTGCTCGCCGAAGATGTTCCCGAACAGACGCATGCTCAGCGAGAGCATGCGGGCGAAGTTGCCGACCAGCTCGATGGGAAACATCAGCGGCGCCAGCCACCACACCGGGCCGGCGAAGTGCTTGAGGTAGTGCAGGATTCCCTGCGCCCGGATGCCCTGAAAGTTGAAGTAGAGAAACGACGAGATGGAGAGGGCGAAGGTCGTGTTCGGATTGCTGGTCGGCGGCTGCAGGAAGTAGAAGAGGCCGAAGATGTTCGAGATGAAGATGAACACCGTGAAGGCGGCGATCATCTCCAGGAAGCGTTCGCTCCCGTGCCCGATGATGTCGTGCATCATGTCCCGCAGGCCGATCAGGATCAGCTCGAAGGTCTGCTGCAGCGGCCCGGGGTTATCACGGCTCAGGCGCCGTGTGGCCAGCGGAAAGACGACGAGACAGATGAGGAAGACGAGTAGCGCCATGAGGACGTGGTCGGGCACGTCGACGCCGAAGGCGTGGCGCCAGATGTACTTGTTGAAGGGCTCGAGGAGAATCGAGCTTTCGTGTTCGTGTTTCATTCAGTTCTTGACGATCGAATACGCAGCTTCAGCGATGATTCCCACCACCACGACCGAGAACCCCAGCAGCACACCTACCACATCGAAACGGGCAACGAAGATCGTGACCGACGTCGCCACCCCGAGGAGAACGAAGCGCGCCAGGGCTCGCACCGTGAGTCTCCGCGCGTTTGGGTGAGGCGACGGCTGCAGGATCGTCGAGACGATCTCCTCCAGCCAAAGGAAGCTGATCATAGTCACGGCGGCACTGCAAGTCAATCCGACGAAAGCCTTGAATCCGCGCAGGATGAGAACGCCCACAGCGAAGACGACGTAGGCCCAGACGCTCACCCGTTTGATCCGGCCGAGGACGGCCGATTCGAGCGCTTCCTCACCCGGCGTCATTGCGCAAACCGACGCGGAAGAGTTGGACGAACGCCGCGACGATGCCGAGGGCGGCCCCGACGATCTTTCCCCACGGGCCGCAGCCGAAGAGCTTGTCGACGCCGAGCCCGATCAGGAATCCCATCCCGATCGCCGCCGGAAACAAGAACGCCAGTGCCCACCCCTCGGCGAGCGCGTCCCAGTTCGTCTTGTCCTTATCGTCCGGCATTGCTGAGCGCCGCCACGGCGTGCGACGCCGCCGCCGCGCCGTCGACGAGCGGCGTCGGATAGATGCCCAGCGCCAGCGTCACCACGAGGCAGACCGCGGCCACGACGCGCAGCGGCGAGGTGATGGCCACGTCGGCGTCGCGCCCCTCGCGAAGGTACATGGCCACGACCAGGCGGAGGTAATAGAACATCGACACCGCCGACATCAGCACGGCGATGACGGCCAGCCAGCCGAAGCCGGCCTGCACCGCGGCGGCGAAGAGGAAGTACTTACCGATGAAGCCGGCCGTCGGCGGGATGCCGCCGAGCGAGAGGAGGAAGACGACCATGCAGAAGGCGATGAACGGCTGGCGGCGGTGCAGCCCTTCGAAGTCGTCGACGCGCTCGCCGGCGTACTCGTGGCGGCGCAGCATCAGCACCGTCGCCCAGATGCCGAGGTTGGCGAAGACGTAGACGAGCGAGTAGACGAGGATGCCGCGAAGCCCGGTGTTGTTGAGCGAGATGATGCCGAGCAGGACGTAGCCGGCGTGCGCGATCGACGAGTAGGCGAGCATGCGCTTGACGTTGTCCTGGGTGATGGCGGCGAGGTTGCCGAGGACCATCGACAGCGCCGCGATCGTGGCCAGGACGTTGCTCCAGTCGAGCTGGAAGTCGTGCAGGCCGACGTAGAAGATGCGCGCGAAGATGGCGAAGGCCGCGGCCTTGGAGCCGGTGGAGAGGAACGCGGTGATCGGCGTCGGCGCGCCTTCGTAGACGTCGGGCGTCCAGACGTGGAACGGCGCCGCGGCGATCTTGAAGCAGAGCCCCGCGCCGAGGAGCATGATCCCGAACATGAGCGCGTCGTTGGAGACGATCGTCGACATCGCCGCCGCGACCTTGAAGAGGTTGAGCGAGCCGCAGACGCCGTAGATGAGCGAGAGGCCGTACAGCAGGATGGCCGAGCTGACCGCGCCGAGGACGAAGTACTTCACGGCCGCCTCGGTCGACTTCCGCTCGTTCTTGAAGAAGCCCGCCAGGATGTAGCTCGACAGCGACATCAGCTCCAGGCCGGTCCAGATGGCGATGAGATGGACGCCCGAGGCCATGAACATCATGCCCAGCAGCGCGAAGCAGAGGAGCGAGTAGTACTCCCACGGCGAGTAGCGCGACTCGGCCAGGAAGTCGTCGGAGAGCAGGACGATGAGGGCGATGATGACGACGAAGAGGAGCTTGAAGAAGATCGAGAAGGCGTCGAGGGCGAACATCCGGTTCAGCATCACCGACGGCGCCATGTCGGTGACGGCCCACGAGCACGCCACGATCGAGCCGCCGGTGACGGCCAGGACGAAGAGCGTGGCCCACTTGGCCGCCCACTCCGAGCCGCGGAAGCCGCTCACCGGCGCGATGAGGAGCAGCGACGCCGCGACCGTCAGGACGATCTCCGGCATCATGAAGACGGCGTCGGACCAGTTCATTTAGCAGCCTCGTGGAGGACAGGCACTCTTGCCTGTCCCTGGGCGGGGACGACGGGGACGACAGGCAAGAGTGCCTGTCCCCCACCGAAATATCCGGGATCGACCTTCTTGACGATGTAGTTGACCGGCTCCTCGATCATGTCGAAGAACGGCTTCGGATAGACGCCGATCCAGATCATGCAGACGATCAGCGCGGCCATGAGGCCGATCTCGCGGCCGTTGACGTCGCTCACCGTTTGATTGGCCGGGTTGTCGAGCGGACCCCAGAAGACGCGCTGGTAGAGCCAGAGCAGGTAGGCGGCGCCGAGGACGATGCCGATCGACGCCAGCGACGCCCACAGCAGCGAGCGGTTCGCCGCGCCGAGGAGGATCGTGAACTCGCCGATGAAGCCGTTCAGCGCCGGCAATCCCATCGACGACAGCGCGGCGATGAGGAAGAGCGCCGCGTACATCGGCATCTGCTTGGCCAGGCCGCCGTACTCCGCGATCATGCGCGTGTGCCGCCGCTCGTAGATCATGCCGACGAGGAGGAACAGCGCGCCGGTGGAGATGCCGTGGTTGATCATCTGCAGCACCGAGCCGCGCATGCCCATCGGGTTGAGCGCGAACATGCCCAGCATGACGAAGCCGAGGTGCGAGACCGATGAATAGGCGACGAGCTTCTTCATGTCCTTCTGCACGAGCGACACGAGCGCGCCGTAGATGATGCCGATGATCGAGAGCCCCACCACCCACGGCACGAGCTGCTTCGTGCCGTCCGGAAGGATGGGAAGCGCGAAGCGCACGAAGCCGTAGGTGCCCATCTTCAGGAGCACGGCGGCGAGGATGATCGAGCCGGCCGTCGGCGCCTCGACGTGCGCGTCGGGCAGCCAGGTGTGGAACGGGAACATCGGCACCTTGATGGCGAAGCCGAAGAAGAAGCCGAGGAAGAGCCAGAACTGCAGGTCGGGTGGGATGAGGTGCCCGATCTGGTGGAACTGCAGCACGGAGAACGTGGCCGGGTTGCCGAGGCCCTTGATGCCGAGGAACGGGATGCCGGTGGAGTTGAAGAAGTAGAGGCCGAGGATCGACAGCAGCATCAGCACCGAGCCGGAGAGCGTGTAGAGGAAGAACTTGATGGCCGCGTAGAGCCGCCGCTGCCCGCCCCAGATGCCGATGATGAAGTACATCGGCACGAGCATGATTTCCCAGAAGACGTAGAAGAGGAAGAAGTCGAGGGCGCAGAAGGTGCCGATCATGCCGGTCTGCAGCAGGAGCAGCAGGATGTAGTACTCCTTCTGGCGGTGGCCGATGGCGGTGAACGACGAGACCACGGCGATGACGCCCATGAACGTCGTCATGAGGATGAGCAGGACGCTGATGCCGTCGGCGCCGAAGTCGTACTTCACGCCGAGCGAGGGGATCCAGTCGGTGACGTAGCGGAACTGGAAGAGGTTCGCGCCGCTCCCCTTCGGATCGAAGTTCGTCCAGAGCACGATCGAGGCGAGGAAGTCGATCAGCGCGACGGCCGTCGCGCCCCAGCGGATCGCGGCGGGGTTGTTCTTCGGGAAGAACAACAGAAGGATCGCCCCGACCAGCGGGATGTAGGTGATGACGTTGAGAATGCCCACGCTTCGTTCTCCCTCACTAAACTATGGGGTCGTTGACTATTGCGGCTTCAGGAACAGGTAGACCACGGCGATGAGGACGATGCCGCCGCCCATGACCAGGGCGTAGTTCTGCACGACGCCGCTCTGCATTCTGCGGAACATGCGCGAGCCGCCGCGCGCCGTCCCGGCCACGCCGTTGACGATGCCGTCGACGACGTACTTGTCGAACAGGCTCGAGCCGTAGCCGAGCGGGAAGACGGTGACGTGCCGGGTCAGGTTCACCAGGCCGTCGACGATCCACGTGTCGAACCACCAGAGGAAGCGCGCGAAGAGCAGCGTCCCGGCCACGGCGGTGGCGTTGTAGATCTCGTCGACGTAGTACTTGTTGACGAGCAGCTTGTGCGGCCACGAGGCCACGGCCGCGATCTTCCGCGGCAGCGCCCACTCCGGATCGCGCTGGTAGAAGCGCCAGGCCAGGAGGATGCCGAGCAAGGCGATGGTCACGGAGGTGAGCATCAGCGCCCACTCCGTGGCGTGCGAGGCCAGGCCGAACTCGAACGGCTGGCCGCCGAGCGGCAGCAGCACCGGCTCGAGCCAGCTCTGGAAGCGCGTCGGATGCGCGCCGCCGAGGATCGCCGGGAGTCCGACGAAGCCGCCGACGATGGCCAGGATGGCCAGGATCATCAGCACGCCGGTCATCGACAGCGGCGACTCGTGCGGCGCGTGCGCGTGCACGTGGTGGCCGTGGGCCTTGTCGGAGTGCTCGTCGCCGTCGTCGAGGTGGCGGCGGTCGGGAATCAGATTGTGCCCGCCATGCTCCGGCTCCGATGTCTCGATCCCCTCGACCTCCGCGCCGCGGTACCTGCCGGTGAAGGTCATGAAGTAGAGGCGGAACATGTAGAAGGCGGTGATGCCGGCGGTGAGGGCGCCGACCACCCACACCATCCAGTGGTACTCCCACGCCGCGGCGAGGATCTCGTCCTTCGAGAAGAAGCCGGCCAGCGGCGGGACGCCGGAGATGGCGATGGTGGCCACGAGCATCGTCCAGTGCGTGCGCGGCATGTAGTCCTTGAGGCCGCCCATCTTGCGCATGTCCTGCTCGCCGCCGCAGCCGTGGATCACGCTGCCGGCGCCGAGGAAGAGGCAGGCCTTGAAGAAGGCGTGCGTCATGACGTGGAAGATCGCCGCGGTGTACGCGCCGACGCCCGCGGCGAGGAACATGTAGCCGAGTTGCGAGACGGTCGAGTAGGCGAGGACTTTCTTGATGTCGTTCTGGGCGATGCCGATGGTCGCGGCGAAGATGGCCGTGACCGCGCCGACGATGGCCACGACCGCGCTGGCCGTCGGCGAGAGGCGGAAGAGCACGTTCGAGCGGACGACCATGTAGACGCCGGCCGTGACCATCGTCGCGGCGTGGATGAGCGCGGAGACCGGCGTCGGGCCGGCCATGGCGTCGGGCAGCCAGACGTAGAGCGGGATCTGCGCGCTCTTTCCGCAGGCGCCGACGAAGAGCAGCAGGCAGATGGCCGTCGCCATCGCCGCGTACTGCTGCGGATGCGCGCTGGCCAGGGCGAAGACCTTGCCGTAGTCGGCGCTGCCGAAGGTGTTGAAGATCAGGAAGATGCCGAGGACGAAGCCGAAGTCGCCGATGCGGTTGACGATGAACGCCTTCTTGCCGGCGTCGGCGGCGAAGTTCTTGTCGTAGTAGAAGCCGATGAGGAGGTACGAGCAGAGGCCGACGCCCTCCCAGCCGACGAACATGACGAGGTAGTTCGCGCCGAGGACGAGGAGCAGCATCATGAACATGAAGAGATTGAGGTACGTGAAGAAGCGCGTGTACCCCGTCTCATGGCTCATGTAGCCGGTGGCGTAGACGTGGATGAGGAAGCCGATGATCGTGACGATCAGCAGCATCGTGCACGAGAGCGGATCGATGCGGAAGGCGAGGTTGACGGCGAAGTCCGACAGCCCGCCGCCCATGACGTGGCCGAGGCCCGCCGGGATCCAGGTGTAGTAGACGTGCTCGAAGGCTTTCTCGGTGCCGCCCTGCACGTAGGAGATGACGGTCCAGATCGCGAGGGCGGCGGAGAGGCCGGTCGAGCCGAGGGCGACGGCGTTGGTGATCGCGCGGTTCTTCTTCTCCAGCGGCGTGGCGAAGGCGCGCAGTCCGTTGAGGAGCGCGCCGAGCGCGGGAAGCAGCGGGATGGCGATCAGGATCCAGGGGTTAACCACGATCGCCTCCGATCTTCGGCAATGCCGAGCGAAGCGAAGCATCAGCCAAGGCGCCGCGGCCAACCGCGCCAGCGTCGCGACGCCTTGGTTGATCCTTCGTCGCTGTGCTCCTCAGGATGGGGGTTCGCCGCTTACCCATTCAGCTCCCTCGCCTCGTCGACGTTGATCGTGCTGCGCAGCCGGTAGAGCTGGATGATGATGGCCAGCCCGACGGCCGCCTCCCCCGCCGCCACGGTGATGATGAAGATGGTGAAGATCTGCCCCTCCAGCGATCCGAGGCGCGCGGAGAAGGCCACCAGGTTGATGTTGACGGCGTTGAGCATCAGCTCGATGGCCATCAGCACGGTGATCATGTTCCGGCGGATGATGACGCCGACCAGGCCCACGGCGAACAGGGTGCCGGAGAGCATCAGATACGCTTCCGTGCTCGGCGCGGCTTCAAGCACTGAGCGCCTCCTTCACTTCCTTCTCCGCCTCGACCCGCTCCAGGATGAAGTTCGGCGCGGTCTCTTCCTCGATCGCGCCGAGCTCGCGCTTGCCGATGACGATGGCGCCGATCATGGCCACGAGGAGGAAGAGCGAGGCGATCTCGAACGGCACGAGGTAGTCCCGGTACAGCACCATGGCCACGGCCTCGGAGTTCCCCTCGACCACCTGATGCCGCACGCGCCGGCGGACGACGCTGCCGTCCGGCATGTGCGTGCGGTGGGTGCGGTACGTGGAGACGCTCTTCAGCTTCTGCGGCGAGTTCGGGTCGGGGTCGGCGTACGTCCCCGGCCGCACGATGGTGAGGAAGAGGAGGAAGAGCCCGAGCCCGACGGCGAAGCCGCCCTTCCAGAAGGCGGAGAGGACGCGCTCCTCCGGCAGGTGCCGGACGTTGATGAGCATGACCACGAAGAGGAAGAGAACCATGATGCCGCCGGCGTAGACGAGCACCTGCACGGCGCCGACGAACTCGGCCCCCTTGATGATGAAGAGCACCGCGACGCAGAGGAAGGTGAGCAGGAGAAACAGCGCCGAGTGCACCGGGTTGCGCATGGAGATGACGAGGATCGACGACGCCACGGCGACGGTGCCGACGATGAGGAAGATGAGGAAGACGGGGGTCACGGCGTCACCCCCAAGAGAGCGTCGTGCTCCGTCGCCAAAGAAAATCGGAACGCAGAATGCGAATGCAGAATTGAGAAAACGGGGGCGCATTCTGCCAACGGTCTCCCGTTTTCTTCATTCTGCATTCGCATTCTGCG
>Ga0070717_10000219_pt1 | contig 39528 bp, 26 predicted proteins | sample LARL113metaG_FD_71366 | JGI IMG/M metagenome (GOLD analysis project Ga0070717, IMG submission 71366) | Corn, switchgrass and miscanthus rhizosphere microbial communities from Kellogg Biological Station, Michigan, USA - LAR L11-3 metaG | ecosystem: Host-associated > Plants > Roots > Rhizosphere ...
AGCTTGTTCGAAGCGCCGCCGAAACAAGGCGTCGAGCAGCAAAAGATAAAGCGGGGTGGTGAGGGTGAAGAGCGCGATCTCAAAGGACTGCAGGTAGTGAAACGCTCGCAGGTATAGCAGGTACATCAGCCCAAACTGGAGCGCGCCTACCCCGGCGAGAGCGAAACGCTGGCGGACGGTGGCCAAACTGGGTTTAAGCAGGGGCAGGAAAATCAGAGCCGAGAGACCGATGCGAACCGCGCTGACGGCCGTCGAATCGAGGCCACTGAGCTGGTTTTTGATCAGCCCAAAGGAAAAAGCCCAGATGAACGAAACGAGCAGAAGGTAGAACACGGGTCCTCATCGCCGCAAAGAGCAGACGAGGGCGCAAGTGTAAGACGGAAGGAAATAGAGCGGAATCGTCCTCGTTCTCGAAAAGTAGCGAGCATCGAGGAGCGGGAGCAAACGCTTCGAACCCCGATCCGTTTTACAGAAGATAACGAAGAGAGCGAAGCGGTGCTCGGTGGACTTTAATCTAGGTTCGCATGGCGATGCCCTGGCTCAGGCGCGTCGAGCTGCGAAGTCGCTCTTTGTTCTCTTCGTTGGCTTTTGTAAAATGGATCGAGCGTCCATTCGCGCCGCCCGCCTCCTTAAACTCGAAACATCGCGCCGAGTTTTTTTCCGAGCAGCACGGTCATGCCGACGAGGGTGATGGCGAGGAAGGCCATGGCCCAGACGCCGAGGGCGCTGGCGATAAATTTTCCGTCACCGAGGAGCTGGAAGAGTTCAAGAATGGCTTTGGTGATGGGATAGAAGACCTGCTTTTGCGCGAGGATGAGCGAATCGCTGACCTCCAGCATGGCAAACGCGAAGGCCAGGAGACCCCCCGCGATCAGGTTGGCGGTGATCAGCGGCAGCGTGACTTTGATCATCGCGCGGAGGGGCGAGGCGCCAAGATTCTGCGCGGCTTCTTCCAACGTTTCGCTGGTCTGTTGAAAGCCCGCCACCGCAGAGCGCACGACGTAGGGAAGGCGGCGGATGGAGTAAGCGATGATCAACAGAATGGTCGGATCCCGGATCGGATTGATGAATTGGAAGAATTTCCCCTCCTGGCTCATCGCGAGGTATCCAAAAGCCAGTACAAGACCGGGCACGGCCAGCGGCAGCATCGCGAGAAAATCGAGCACTTGGCGGCCGGCGATCTTGGTGCGGACAATGACATAGGCGATCGCCAAACCAAGGATCAGGTCGACGAAGGTCGAGACGCTGGCGAACTTAAGGCTGTTCGCGATGGCGGGAACCGTCAGATCGTGACCTAAGGCGATGCGGAAATTTTCCAATGTGTAGTGCTTTGGCACTACAGTGGCATACCAGTCGGTCGAAAATGCGACCAGGACCACGCCTAGATGTGGAAGAACGGCGAGGAAGGTCACGAGCGAAAAAGCCGCGGTGCAGAGCCAAGCGCGCGAGCGCGAGAGATCGCGCGCGCCCCCGGTGCTCGTGGCTTTGGCCATCATCGCGTGACCGGTGCGGCCGAAGAGACCTTTACCCACCCCATAAAGCAGAACCGTGCAGGCCAGCATGACCGTGACCAAAGTGTAGGGAAACGGATTTCCTCCGAGGTCTTTTAGCCCGTAGAAAATCTGGACTGAGGTGACGTGCGGGTAATCGAAAATCAGCGGGACGCCGAGTTCGGTGAAGGCCCAAATGAATACAATCGTCCCACCGGCGAACAGGCCCGGTTTGATCAGCGGCAAGGTGATTTTGAAGAAGCGCCGAAAACCCGTGCAGCCGAGATTCTGTGCCGCTTCCTCCATCGCAGGATCGATGTTGGCCAGCGCAGCGACCGCGTTGAGATAGATCACCGGGTAGAGCGAGAGTGCCTCCACCAAAGCGATCCCGGCGAATTGGTGGCGAGCAAACCAGTCATAGGTCCAGCCCTGCGGCTCGATCCCGAGGGCAATCAGGAGAGAGTTGAGCGAGCCGTATTGCCCAAAGATCTGTTTGATTCCGATCGCGCCGACGAAGGGGGGCAGGATCATCGGGACGAGGATGATCGAGCTCAGCATTCCCTTCCCCGGAAAACGAAAGCGATCGGAAATGAAGGCCAGTGGAAGAGCGACGAGCAGGGTGATTCCAGTCGTGGCGCAGGCGAGGAGAAACGAATTTCCCAGGCCGCTCAGATAAACCGGATCGCGGAGCAGCGCGCCGAGAAAGGAGAACGTCAGATGGCCGTTCGCATCGACAAAACCGCCTTTGAGAATTTGGAAAATCGGCCAGGCAAAAAACGCGGCGAAGAAAAGCAGCGTGAGCGTGAAAACCGTCCGAGCAAATGACTGGGACATTGCTTGGACTCTGCTCTGCAGTGCGCGCGGCGTTCAAGGGTGAAGTGGCGTTTTCACTACGCGTGTCGAAGCGAGAAGCAGTTAGTAGTTGGCAGTTGGTGGAAGGAAAATTCCAAACGCCAAACGTCCACGTTGAGCGCGGCTGTTTTAGGAACTGGAACTTTGGCGTAGGAATTTTTTTCAGCGCCTTACCAACTTCCAACTACAAACTACCCGCGCGTTGCGCGCGTAAAAAAAGCCGCCGGGCCCGAGGGCCCGACGGCTCGCTTTACCAGGAAAAACTTTTAATTCCGACCGACGCGCTTCGACTTGGTTTCGATAAATTCGCGGATCACTTCCATCCGCTTGATTTGCCGATCCTCTTCATCGATTTCTTCGACGCTGCGTTGCGCTTCGTTCTTCGCCATCGCCTTTCTCATTTTCGAAAGAGCGATGTTTTGCAGCTGACGCACGCGCTCGCGGGTCACCTTGAATTTGCGACCGACTTCTTCGAGCGTCATCTCGTTCGCGCCGTCGAGACCGAAGCGAAGACGAATGATTTCGGCTTCACGCGGGTCCAGTGAATCGACCATCGATTTCAGGTCGGCGTTCATGTTGCGCTCGCGCAAACTTTCAAACGGGCTGGTCGCATTTTCGTCGCCGACGATTTCGCCGAAGGTCGATGAATCACCATCTTCTCCGATCGGTGCGTCGAGGGAAGTCGGACGTACGCTGACGGATTTGAGGTGCGCCACCTTGCTCGTCGGAATCTGCAGCTCCATGGCCAACTCTTCGTCCGTCGGCTCGCGGCCCAATTCCTCGGTCAGCGCCATCGCGGTGCGGCGCATCTTGGAAATTTTGTCGACCAGATGGACGGGCAGACGGATGGTTTTGCTCTGGTTGGCCAACGCGCGTTTGATCGATTGTTTGATCCACCAGGCGGCGTAGGTGCTGAGCTTGCCTCCCTTGCGCGGATCAAAACGTTCTACCGCTTTGATCAAACCAATATTGCCCTCGCTGATGAGGTCGAGGAGCGGGAGACCAAAGTCTTTATAGTCGTGTGCGATCTTCACGACCAAACGAAGATTCGCTTTGATCATGTGATCGCGTGCTTCCTTATCCCCGCGACGGATACGCCGGGCGAGGGTGACTTCCTCCTTGATCGTGAGCAGCGGCGTCTTGCCGATCTCTTGAAGATAAAGTTGGAGGTTGCTCCGCTCGAGAGGAGCGGCGGAGGTCTCGGGAGCTGGCGCTTCTGACTTCTCGAGGAAAGACGGTGGAGCCTCAAGGGATGCCACGCTGGCGTTGGCAACCGGCTCGGGCGTGTCGGCTTCGTCGGCGAACTTACGAATCGTTTTCGGGTTCTGAGCCATGACTGATTGCAGGGTTAAGTTTTTACGATCGGCAATAAGCGCCGAGCGACTTGCATACTTCGGTGACCGAGCTAAGCGTTAATCGTTCCATAGCCGTAATACGCGCCATCTCCTCTGAGCGACGCAAAAAACTACCTAGAACCCTGCGCCACGGCTGTGCCGCCTTGGCGCTCTCCTGGGGCGGGCTGTCGCTTACGGTAATTTTCCCGATAACCTTTTAGGGAGCGGCCGGATCGTGGCTTCGAGCCTGCGCTTGGGCCGACACTGGCGTTTCTTTCGGAGAAATCGCCAGTTACAAACCCGCAGTTTAGGCAAACTGCTCGGCGATCGCGACGGCTTTCAAAAGCGCGGAGGCTTTGTTCACCGTCTCCTGATATTCGGACGTCGGTATCGAATCCGCCACGACACCGGCTCCGGCTTGGACGTGGATCTTTCCATCTTTCAGCAACGCGGTGCGAAGCATGATACAGGAATCCAAATTTCCGTCGTATCCAAAATAGCCGAGCGCTCCCGCGTAGAAACCGCGCTGGCTCGGTTCCTTCGCCGCGATGATCTGCATGGCGCGGATTTTCGGCGCGCCGCTGACCGTGCCGGCGGGAAAGGTCGCGCGCATCAGATCGTAGGCTGTCTTGTCCGCGGAGATTTTTCCCTCGACCTGCGAAACGATGTGCATGACATGCGAATACCGCTCGATCACCATCATCTCGGGAACGGTGACAGAGCCAAATTCGCAAACGCGCCCAATGTCGTTGCGGGCCAAGTCGACCAACATGAGGTGCTCGGCCAATTCTTTTTGATCGGCCAGGAGCTCTTTTTCCAACGCGACATCGTCGGCGTGAGTCACCCCGCGTTTGCGCGTGCCGGCAATCGGACGAATCTCGACCAAGCCGTCCGTCAAGCGGACGTGCACTTCGGGGGAAGCGCCGACGATCGCGTAGTCGCCTGTATCCAAAACAAACATATAAGGCGACGGATTCACCGTGCGCAGCGCGCGATAAAGGTCCAACGGCGTCTTGCTGAAGGGACGAGTGAAGCGTTGTGAAGGCACCACTTGAATGATGTCGCCGGCGCGGATGAATTCCTTGGTTTCTTCGACCGTGCGCTCGAAATCGCTCTGAGTAAAATTTCCCGGCGGCACCCGAATCGGTCCCGCGTCCACCAGTGGAGCGGGCGCCAATTCGCGCGGTTTCCGCAGGAGTTCAAAAAGGAATTTCAACTCGGTCACCGCCGCATCATAGGCCACGGAGGCGTTGCCGTTCTCGACGTGGGCGTTGACGCAGAGGCGAAGGGTTTGTTTGGCGCGGTCGAAGATCAGCAGCGAATCCGTGACCATGAAATAAATCACGGGCAGGCGAAGTTCGTCTTTCGGGGCGGCCGGGACGGTCGGCTCAATTCGCGTGATATATTCGTAGCTGATGAAACCGACGGCGCCCCCAACGAAGCGGGGCAAGCCCGGAATCGTGACTTGGCGGTGCGGTTTCATCTCTTGCTCGATCAGCGTGAGCGGATCGGGCGGGGTGGGGACGCGCTCGGTGGTTTTGCCGGGCTGGCGAATCTCCGTTGTCTCCGGACCGCAGGCGAAAATCTTTCGCGGGCGGCAACCGATGAAACTGTAGCGCGAGAGATTCTCTCCGCCTTCGACCGACTCGAGGAGGTACGACGGTCCGGTGTCCTTGAGTTTTGCATACGCCGACACCGGCGTTTCGAAATCCGCCATCAGGTCAACATAGACCGGGATGACGTTGCCTTGGTCGGCGAGTTTTAGGAATTGGGAACGATCAGGAAAAATCTGCATGACACACGAACAAGAAAGAAACCACTAATGAACACTAAAGGGCACTAATTCAGAGCCGTATCTGCGGCATCACCATCGAATCTGAAATAGGATTTCCATTAGTGTATATTAGTGAGAATGAGTGGTTCCTTTAAGTTCGCTGTACTCACTCGACGGTGACAGATTTTGCGAGATTCCGCGGCTTGTCGACATCGCACCCACGCTCGACGGCGATATAGTAACTGAGGAGTTGGACGGGCACAGTTGCGACGATCGGTAGGACCGCCTCATGGCAGCGCGGAATATAAATGATTTCGTCGGCGATTCCGGCTGGGAGTTCGCAGCCTTCCGTCGTGATCACGATGGTGGGGCCTTTCCTCGCTTTGATTTCCTGAATGGAGGAAACGAGCTTGTTGAAAATCTCGCCGTCCGGCGCGAAAAAGACCGACGGACACTTCTCGCTGATCAAAGCGATGGGACCGTGTTTCATCTCCGCCGCAGGATATCCTTCGGCGTGGATGTAGGAAATCTCCTTCAGCTTCAACGCGCCTTCCAACGCGATGGGGAAGAGGGAAAGCCGGCCGAGGAAAAGCATGTCCTGATAGTGGGCGAAACGCTTCGCGATTTCCTTGATTCGCGGGGCTTGGGCCAAAACCTTTCTGACCAAGTCGGGCGCTCCCTTCAGCGCTTTCACGTACTCGACGCCGTCGCTGAAACTCATGTCGCGCATCCGCGCAATGTAGAGCGCGACCATCGCCCCGGCCATCAGTTGAGAGGTGAAGGCCTTGGTCGAGGCGACGCCGATCTCCGGACCGACGTGCTGGTAAATGCCACCGTCAGCTTCCCGCGCGATACTGGAGCCGACGCTGTTGGTGATCGCCATCACCTTGTAACCCTTGCGCTTCGCCTCACGCATCGCACCGAGCGTATCGATCGTTTCACCCGACTGACTGACGACGAAGAAGAGCGTATTTCCGGTGAGGGGAGTGTTGCGGTAGCGGAACTCCGAGGCGTATTCGACTTCCACCGGCACGCGCGCGAAGCGTTCGATCAAGTGCTCCGTGACCAAACAGGAATGCCAAGCGGTGCCGCAGGCGCAGAAGGCAAAACGATCGACTTGGCGGAATTCGACCGAAGAAATATTGAGCCCACCGAATTGCGCGGTGCTGCCATCCGCCGAGAAACGACCGCGCATGGTGTTCTCCAGAGCGGCGGGTTGCTCGAAGATCTCCTTCTCCATGAAGTGCGCGTAATCGCCGACTTCGGTCGCTTCGACGCTCCAGGTCACCTTGTTCACCACCGGAGAAACGTCTTCCTGCTCCTGCGTCGTGATGGAAAACTGTTTCGGCGTGATGTGCAGAAGTTCGCCGTCCTTCAGGTAAACCACGTTCTGGGTGCGTGAGATCATGGCGGATACATCGCTGGCCAGAATGTATTCTTCGTCGCCCACCCCGAGTATGAGGGGAGACGCTTTACGGGCAGAAACGATCTCACCGGGGCAGTCAGAGCAGAGCACGGCGATTCCGTAGGTCCCCTCGACGTGCATCAAGCTGCGGCGCACGCTTTCAAAAAAGCGGCTCTTTTCTGGAGTGATGGCCTCTTTCTGGTAGTGATACGCGATGAGATTGACCAACGCCTCGGTGTCCGTTTCCGAGGAGAAAGTGTAGCCCTTGCTCAGGAGGAATTTTTTGATCGCGGAGTAATTTTCGATCACGCCGTTGTGGATTAGGGCGAATTTTCCGTCGCTGCTCCGGTGCGGGTGAGCGTTCTCGTCCGTCACTCCACCGTGAGTGGCCCACCGCGTGTGGCCGATCCCAGTCGTGCCGGAGAAACGATGCTTGACCGCTTCCCGGACCAGGTTTTCGACGCGGCCAACTTTTTTGGCGACGTCGATCACGCCCCCTTGTAAAATGGCGACGCCAGCTGAGTCATAGCCGCGGTACTCGAGGCGCTTCAGGCCCTCAAGAATGATCGTTGCAGCTTTCTGTTTACCGACGTAACCAACAATTCCACACATGGTTTTTTATATTTTGACTGGCGAAAATACAGGCCGCAACGAACGTAGCGCAAGGCTTTAGCCCAATACTATGCCAACCCCGAAACAAGTGATCGCAGTGATTATGGGTGGTGGTCGCGGAACCCGGCTTCACCCGTTAACAGCGGAGCGGAGCAAACCGGCCGTACCGCTGGCGGGAAAATACCGCTTGGTCGATATTCCCATCAGCAACTGCCTCAACTCTGATATCAACCGGATCTTCCTCCTGACGCAGTTTCAGACCGCGTCGCTTCACCGGCATATCCAGAACACCTATCACTTCGACTCGTTTGGCGGGGGCTTCGTCGATATTTTGTCGGCTGAGCAGACAGAAAAAAGCATCGACTGGTACCAGGGAACCGCAGACGCGGTCCGGCGCAATCTTCAGCATTTTCGCAGTTTTCAGCATGATTTGGTCCTGATTCTCTCTGGCGACCAGCTCTACCGGATGGATTTTCAGGCCATCCTGGACCAGCACGTTTCCAGCGGAGCGGATGTCACTGTATCCGCCGTTCCCTTTCCCGTCGCGAAGGTCGAGGGCCTGGGGCTGATGCGGGTGAACGACGATCTTTCCATCTCCGAGTTTGTCGAGAAACCGAAGGATCCGGTGATCATCAACTCTCTCCGGGTCAGCGAGACGTTAGAGCAGCGATACCAGCTTCCGCCCGGCGGCCACTGTTTGGCCTCGATGGGTATTTATGTATTCAGCCGCTCCGTACTGAAAGAGGCGTTGAACAACTCCATGACCGATTTCGGCAAGGAGGTTATCCCCAGCCTGCTCGGCAAGAAGCGCCTCGATGCGTATGTGTTTCAAGGATACTGGGAGGACATCGGAACGGTCCGCGCGTTTTTCGACGCGAATCTCGCCTTGGCTCAGCCGCTGCCACCGTTCAACTTCTTCGATCCTAAGGCGCCAATCTACACTCAGGACCGTTCCCTCCCGGCCTCGAAGATCAACAACTGCGCGATCGATTATGCGGTGATCGCCGACGGTTGTATCATCGAGGATTCCACCGTGAAGCATTCGGTGATTGGAATCCGTTCCTTTCTCCGCAAAGGCACTTATTTGGAAGACGTGGTGATGATGGGCGCGGATTACTACGAGACCGAGGAGCAGATGAAGGCCAATGTCACCAAGGGGATCCCCAACATGGGCCTTGGCTACAACTGCCGGCTTAAGGGTGCGATCATCGACAAGAATGCGCGCATCGGAAACGACGTTTCGCTCACCATCGATGGGAAGGCCGACGGCGTTTACGATCACGGCATCATCGTCCGCGACGGCGTGCTGCTCGTCTCCAAGGGCGGCATCGTGCCGAACGGAACGGTGTTCTAGCCTGCAGAAAACGCCAAAGTCCGACGCTCAAAGTCCAAAAAAATCGGCGCAGAGCGCGCGGGTTTTTGGCGTTTGGACCTTTGGAGTTTGGCGTTTTCCTGGGCTGAGATGGGCCCACCCGGCGTTTCCGTCCGGAGGGGTTGACTTATCGCCTATGTAGTGCCGGAAGCACTACGCCTCAATTATTGAACCGGAAGAGCGCCACGTCGCCGTCCTGGAAAACGTACTCTTTTCCTTCGAGACGGTACTTGCCCGCTTCGCGCGCGGCGGCGGTGCTGCCGAGGCGGATCAGATCTTCGTAGCTCACGACTTCGGCTTTGATGAAGCCTTTTTCGAAATCGGTGTGAATCACGCCCGCGGCCTGCGGGGCTTTCCAGCCCTTCTTGATCGTCCAGGCGCGGACTTCTTTTTCGCCCGCAGTGAAGTAGGTTTGGAGCCCGAGGAGCTGATAGGTCCCTTGGATCAAGGAGGACACGCCGGAATCGTTTACCCCGAGATCCTTGAGGAAGGCCTTGGCTTCTTCGGGAGGTAAATCGATCAACTCGGATTCGATCTTCGCGCTGATCGGCACGTAGGCGGCGTCGTGGTGCGTGCGGACGTATTCAGCGACCTGTTTCACGTACGGATTTTCCTCGGCGGTGGCCAAATCGCTCTCGGCCACGTTGCAGGCGAAGAGGACCGGTTTCGCGGTGAGAAGTTGGAAAAGCTTCATCAACGCGATCTCCTCGGGAGTCGCGGGCAGCGTGTTCGCGGTTTTGCCAGAGTTGAGGTGAGGGGTGAGCCGCTCGATCAACGCGACCTCCAGAATGGCTTCCTTGTCGCCCGACTTCGCCTTTTTTTGGGTCTTGTCCAGGCGCTTGCTCACTGCCTCGAGGTCGGCGAGCACCAGCTCCGTCGTGATCACCTCGATGTCGCGAACCGGGTCCACGCCGCCCATGGTGTGAATCACGTCCGGGTCCTCGAAGCAGCGGACCACCTGTACGATGGCGTCCACCTCACGAATGTTGGCCAAAAATTGATTGCCCAGCCCTTCGCCCTTGCTCGCGCCCGCGACCAGACCGGCGATGTCGACGAACTCGATTGCTGCGGGAACCACGACGTTGGTCTTCGCGATTTTCTGTAGGACGTAAGCCCGATCATCTGGGACGATCACGACCCCCACATTGGGATCGATGGTACAAAACGGATAATTCGCCGCCTCGGCTTTCCGGGAGCGGGTGAGGGCGTTGAAGAGAGTGGATTTGCCCACATTGGGCAGGCCGACGATGCCAGCTTTCAGCATAAAGACGGACCTTCGCGGTGGCGACGCCGTGTTTCAACAAATTTAGCATGAGCACCGCGAGAAGTTGGTAATACCGCGGAAAATCCAAGGGGCCGAAGTTCTGGACCAACTGCTAATCGCCAACTACAAACGACCTTGTGCAAAACGGCCAACTGAACTCGTCTCGTGAGAGCGCTAAATTCTGCCAATCCGACGCTTGACATCCTCCACCTAGGGCGGTGGAGTCCACGGCTTTTCTACAAGCATCCCTCTCGGAAACTTTCTCTCATGGCTCTCAAAATTCGTCTCTCCCGCATCGGCGCCGTGCACAAGCCGATTTACCACGTTGTCGTGGCAGAAGCTCGTTCCCGTCGTGATGGCGCAGCGGTGGAAATCCTGGGGACCTACACCCCACAGTCCAAGAGCGAACCGCTGAAGATGGACGTCGCTCGCGCCGAATATTGGCTGAGCAAGGGCGCGCTTCCCACCGACACGGCTCACGGCTTGATCAAGAAAGCCCGCAAGGCCGCTACGGCCGCTTAAGTTTCCCGGAATACGCGAGACTCGCATCCGGCGAGTCTCACCTCCTAAGCCTCGGACGCGTCCGAGGTTTTTGCGTTTTCAAGCGTCAGTCTTTTCTCGTTCTTCCTTCCATGCCGCTCCACATCGACGTGATCACGCTTTTCCCGCGGATGCTCGATGGCTTTCTCAACGAAAGCATCTTGGGCAAGGGGCTGGGCGCAGGTTTGCTCTCGGTCAAAGTGCATGACCTGCGGACCTGGGCGACGGACAAACACCGGACGGCGGATGATCGTCCTTTTGGCGGCGGAGCGGGCATGGTGGTTAAACCCGAACCGGTTTTCGCGGCCATTGAACAGATTCAGACCCCAGGCTGCCGCCGAATTTATCTGACCCCCGACGGAATTCCCTTTTCGCCAGAAATCGCACTGGATCTCTCGCGTCAGACGCATCTGATTTTCCTCAGCGGCCATTACGAAGGCATTGACCAACGTATCCGAAATTCGGTGATAGATCAGGAGCTCAGCATCGGCGATTATGTGCTGACCAACGGCACGCTCGCTGCCGCGGTCGTGATCGACGCGTTGAGCCGATTTATTCCCGGTGTTCTCGGAGAAGAAAAGTCATTGACGCACGAATCCTTCACCGGCAAGTTGCTCGACTTTCCTCAATACACGCGCCCCGCCGAGTTCCGCGGTATGTCCGTGCCGGAAGTGCTCCTCTCGGGCAACCACGGCGAGATCGAAAAGTGGCGGCACGCGCAACGTATCGAGAAAACAGGTCAAGTTCGTCCCGATTTATACGCTAAATACTGTCATGAATCCCGTCATTAAAGAGCTCACCGCCCATCAGCTGAAGACAAACCTCCCGCCGTTCAAAGTGGGTGACGGCGTTCGGGTGCACACCAAGGTTCGCGAAGGCGACAAGGAACGCATCCAGATTTTTTCTGGCATTGTGATCGCTCTCAAGGGCAGTGGGATTCACGAGAGCTTCACCGTTCGTCGTATCAGCTACGGCGAGGGAGTGGAGCGCGTGTTTCCGGTGAATTCTCCGAATATCGATAAGATCGAGATCGAGAAGAATTCCGAGCCGATGAAGGCGCGTCTTTATTATCTGCGCAATCGTCAGGGCAAGGCCGCGGTCGCGGTCAAAGAGCGCCGCAGCGAACGGGCTGAGGCAGCTGCGACGACCTGAGTTTTTTTCCGTTTTCTTTTCCTCTTTGAGGCGAGCTTTTCCCGAGCTCGCCTTTTTTATGGCCGAGTTTCGGCTTCCCCAGGACCGCCGAGGTCTCTAAGTCCTGCTCCTTGCGCCCGCGCATGCCGGGTTTCCTCACCACAATTTATACATGAAACTGCAAACTGAAATCCTCGCCAAAGCTGCTGCTCAAGCTCGCGGACTCGCCATGGACGCCGTCCACAAGTCCTCCTCAGGCCACCTCGGCCTTCCTTTGGGCGCAGCCGAGATTGGCGCCGTCCTTTATGGTCATGCTCTCGTCCACAATCCGGCCGAGCCGCGTTGGCTGAATCGCGACCGCTTCGTTCTCTCCGCCGGGCATGGATCGATGTTTCTCTACAGCTGGCTTCATCTTAGCGGGTACGATCTCTCGCTCGAGGAAGTGAAGAATTTTCGTCAGCTACACAGCAAGACTCCAGGACATCCCGAGTTTCATGAAACGCCCGGCGTCGAATCCACCACCGGCCCGCTCGGCCAAGGCGTGGGCAACGCCGTGGGCATGGCGATGGCGGGCAAAATGTCGGAGGCGCGTTTCAACACCCCCGAGCATCCCATTTTCAACTACCACGTCATCGCCCTCGCAGGCGACGGGTGCATGCAGGAGGGAGTTGCGATGGAGGCAATCGCTTTCGCCGCGCACCAGGGGTTGGACAACCTGATTCTGATTTACGATTCGAACGATGTGACGCTCGACGCGATGGCGGACAAAACGCAGAGCGAAAACACTGCTCTCCGTTTGAAGGCCATTGGCTGGGACGTGCAGACCTTGCCCGATGGACACGACATGGCGGCGATTCTCAAGGCGATCAATCGCGCCAAGAATACGAAGAGCGGCAAGCCCCAGTTCATCATCGCGAAGACTCAGATCGCGCGCGGCATTCCTGAGGTGGCGGGCACGAGCAAAGGACACGGTGAAGGTGGTGCCAAGTTCATCGACGCCGCTCGCAAAAACCTCGGTCTTCCCGAGGACCAGCACTTCTACGTCAGCGACGACGTGCGCGCCTACTTTGCCGAACACAAAAAGCGGCTCTCTCGCGTTTATAGCAAGTGGCAGAAGACCTACGAAGCATGGCGCACCGCTCATCCGGACAAAGCGGCCTTGCTCGATTCCCGCTCGGTCCAACCCAGCGCGGCAGACTTGTTGAGCAAGATTCCGAACTTTGCTTCGGACGCTAAACTCGCCACTCGCGCGGCAGGTCGCGACGTTCTCCAGCCGATCGCGGCCGCGTTGCCGTTGTTGATCTCGGGCAGCGCCGATCTTCATGGCTCAACCCTGAACTACATCGCGGCGGACAAAGATTTTGATCGGACGAATCGCGCCGGTCGCAATCTCCGCTACGGCATTCGCGAGCACGGCATGGCGGCGATCAACAATGGCGTCGCCTACGATGGCGTGTTTCGCCCTTCCTGCGCGACCTTCCTGGTTTTCGCCGACTACTCGCGGCCCTCGATGCGTTTGGCCGCGCTTTCCCGGCTCCCCGTGATTTACATTTACACCCACGACTCAGTCGGCGTGGGTGAGGACGGTCCAACCCATCAACCGATCGAAACCGTTTCGGCCCTGCGCCTCATCCCCGGTCTCGACGTGATTCGTCCCGCCGATCCAGAAGAGACCGCGGGCGCGTTTGCCGCCGCGCTCGAGCGGATTGAAGGACCCACGTTGCTCGCGCTCACTCGCCAAAACGTCCCGATGTTGAACGACATTCCGGTCGAGGTGCGCCGCAATGGCGTATTGAAAGGTGGATACATCGCGCTCAAGGAAACGGCTGAGCTCACCCACATTCTGCTGGGTGCAGGGAGCGAACTGCAGCACGCAATCGCCGCCGCCAAAGTTATCGGCGCCGGAGCCCGTGTTGTCTCCATGCCATGCTTCGAACGCTTCAACCGCCAACCCGAGGAGTATCGCAACGAAGTGCTGCCTCCGTCGGTGCGGAAGCGCGTCGCGATCGAAGCCGGCGTCACGGCATTGTGGCGTGAATACGTTGGCCTCGACGGCAAAGTCATCGGCATCGATCGCTTCGGGATCAGCGCCCCGGGCGGCACGGTGATGAAGGAACTCGGGATCACCGCCGACGCCGTGGTCGCCGCGGCTCAGGCGCTCTGAGGCACCCGCTCCATCTTGCACCAGGCAGGCCTTCATCGGCCTGCCTTTTTTGTATCCAGAAACTGGAGAAGCGGGGCAAACCGGCGGACGAAGAAGGAAGCGTCGCGAAGGGGAGAAGCTGAACTTTTCTGGGCCGGCGCATGGAATCGCTCGGCGCAAAAAAAATCGTTGCCGTTATTCCAAAGCACCCGCGAGAGGAGGCGGCGGTGATTGGTAAAGAAAATTTTTACGCTTGCTTAATAGTTAGCCGCCTAACTATCAGCTTCCTTATAGTTTAATCTCCTTACCAATTTTATGCCTCTGTTGATGCTCAAAGATCTGCCCCGCTACGAGTGTTTACTCGAAGCATCGCAGAAGTTTCCCGATCTGGATCCCTCTGCTTGTGAGGCGTTTCTGCATCTTTTGCGCGCGGGTGATGAAGCCTTTAGGGTGTCGGACGAAAACTGGGCGCGGCATCATATCTCTCATGGCCGGTTCACCGTTCTCCTTTTTCTCCTCGATAAAACCAAGAGCTGCCCCAAGGCGCACACTCCGGCCGAGTTGGCCGATATGGCGGGCGTGACTCGTGCGACCATGACGGGGCTGATCGACACGCTGGAGCGGGATGGCTTGGTTACGCGCACGCCCGACCCCAACGATCGGCGAATGATGTCCGTGGCATTGACGCCTCACGGCTACGCGCGTCTCCAGGCGATCTTGCCGGGCCACTTTAAGATGATGGCCGCGTTGATGGCCACGCTCGACGAGTCGGAACGGAAAACCCTCGTCCGACTTTTGACCAAGATCCTCGAGCAAGCCGCCGAACTCTCTCGAACCAGCGCTTCGGCGCCCGCCGGGGCCGTATCCAGTTAATCACTTCAATTTCACCTAATCACCACCTCCTATGATCAAGAGACTCCTCATCGCTGTCCTGGGCTTTGCCCTCGTTGCGTTAACCCTCGGCGCGGTCAAAGTCGCGCAAATCAAGGGCTCCGGTGCTCCGCCGATGCCCGTGCTCGCGGTTAGCTCGGTCGACGCTCATTCTGAAACTTGGAACCCGACGATTTCCGGGATCGGAACGATTGCTCCGATTCAAGGGGTGTCCTTGAGCACGGAAGTCGAAGGTACCGTGACCAAGATCGGCTTCGAAAACGGTCAGCTCGTTCACGCGGGCGATCTCCTGATCGAGCTCGACGCGAGCGTCGAACAGTCGCAGTTGAAAGCGGCCGAAGCCCAACTCGAGTTGGCCAAACTCGGTTCCAATCGCGCGAACGAACTCCTGCAGAAAAACACCGTGAGCCAAGCCGAAGTGGATCAAGCCACCGCGCAGCTCAACCAGGCCACCGCGAATGTCAGCGCGCTGAAAGCCACGATCGAAAAGAAGACCGTGCGCGCGCCATTTGAGGGACGCGTCGGTATCCGTTCCGTGAATCTCGGCCAGTTCGTTTCTCGCGGCCTGCCGCTCGTCAGTCTGCAAAAACTCGACCAACTCTACGTCAACTTCACTTTGCCGGAGCGGGATCTGCCCAAACTCAAGGTGGGGGAGAAGGTCCGGGCCATCGTCGATGCGTTTCCCGGACGTGAATTCGAGGGCAAGCTCGCCGCGATCAGTCCCGAGGTGAATTCGAGCACGCGCAATCTGGCGGTCCAAGGCATCATCGATAATCCCGAGGAAGCGTTGCGTCCCGGTATGTTTGCCCGAGTCACGCTCGAGCTGCCTGAGGGCGAGTCGTTGGTTGTCGTCCCCGCGACGTCGGTGGCTTACGCGGCTTATGGTAACTCGGTTTTCATTGTCGAAAAAATGAAAGACAAGGAAGGCAAGGAATACCTGGGTGTCCGCCAGCAGTTCGTAAAGCTTGGCGACAAGCGTGGCGACCTCATCGCGGTGATCGAGGGAGTGAAGCCGGGCGAGAAAGTGGTTTCAGCGGGTGTATTCAAATTACGGAACGCCCTTCCGGTTACGGAAAATAATTCGGCTCAACCCTCGAGCAGCGTGGATCCTAAGCCTGCGAACACTTAATGGGAAAACTCCCGCCTTGGAAACAGGGCGGAGCAAACATCGTTACCTAGCGTTATGAATTTCACCGACCTTTTCATCAAGAAGCCCGTCCTCGCGATCGTGGTCAGCATCGGATTGCTGGTCATCGGGGCCGTGTCCTACTTCGGTCTGAACGTCCGTCAGTTTCCCCGGAGCGACGCCGCCGTCGTGTCCGTGACCACCGTCTATTATGGGGCCAGCGCCGACACGGTTCGCGGTTACATCACGACCCAGCTCGAGCAGGCCATCGCCAGCGCGGACGGCATTGACTACATCGAATCGCAAAGCCGCCAGGGCTTGAGCACGATCAGTGTGTATTTGCGGCTCAACTACGACACAAACGCCGCGCTGGCCCAGATCAGCGCGAAGATCGACGCGATCAAGAGCCAGCTCCCACCCGAAGCGGAATCTCCGACCATCGACGTGCAAACCGCGGACAACCAGTTCGCCTCGATGTACATGAGTTTCTACTCCGACAAGATGGAGCAGAATCAGATCACCGATTACCTCAATCGCGTGGTCCAGCCGCAGCTCGCCTCGATCAAGGGTGTGCAGCGCGCCGACGTGCTCGGCGGCCGCATCTTTGCGATCCGCGTCTGGCTCCAGCCCGACCGGCTTGCCGCGCGCGGCTTGAGTCCCAGCCAAGTGCGTACGGCCTTGCAGTCCAACAACGCCCTCTCCGCGGTGGGCGCGACTAAGGGTTCGATGCTCCAGGTCAATCTCACGGCCAACACCGACCTCAAGACGGTGCATGATTTCGAACAATTGGTTGTCGCCGAGAAAGACGGTTCACTGATTCGCCTGGGCGATGTGGCCAAAGTCGACCTCGGTGCAGAAGACTATAACACGGAGGTCCGCTTCGGAGGACAGAAAGCGACCTTTATGGGAATTTGGGTTCTCCCGACCGAGAGCACGGTCGAGGTAATTAAGCGGGTGCGGGAGGCGGTGCCAGGTATTCAAACCCGCCTGCCGGCCGGTCTTGAGGCGAAAGTTGCGTATGACGCTACCAAATACATCGACGATGCTCTCCATGAGATTTTGAAAACCCTCTCGGAGACGCTGGTCATCGTGATGATCGTGATCTTCCTCTTCATGGGTTCGATCCGCTCCGTTTTGATTCCGGTCGTGGCCATGCCGCTTTCGCTCATCGGCACACTCGCCTTGATGAGGATCATGGGTTTCACCGTGAATCTCCTGACCCTTCTCGCCATTGTCTTGGCCGTCGGCTTGGTGGTCGACGACGCGATTGTGGTGGTGGAAAACGTCGAACGGCACATTCGCGAGGGCCGGCGACGGGTCGATGCCGCCATGCTTGGCGCCCGCGAGCTGCTGGGGCCGGTCATTTCGATGACCATTACTCTAGCCGCGGTGTACGCGCCGATCGGTTTCCAAGGTGGCTTGACCGGTGCGCTTTTCCGTGAATTTGCCTTCACCTTGGCTGGCGCGGTCACGATCTCGGGTTTGGTGGCATTGACTCTCTCGCCCATGATGAGCGCGTACCTGTTGAAGGACGCGGATCACGAAGACGAAGGCTTGAGCGGTTTCATCAACCGCACCTTTGACCGGGTTCGCCACGGCTACGAGCGCTTGATTGGATCTATCTTGGAGTCCCGGACGCGTCGCGAACCCATCGCGGGTTTGTTTCTCGGCACGCTGGTGGTCTTCGGTGTCTTGGTCGTCCTTGGGATTGTTTTCATCGCGATCCTGACGAAGGGAGCTTCGTTGGGCTCTTATCTCAAAGGCATTGTGATCGCGTCAGCTGCGCTCTCCCTGATCGCGACCGTGCTGGTGGTGATCTTTGATCTGCTGTTGGGTCGCAAGTATCGCAGTCTGCCTTTCGTTCTCACCGGCACCGTGCTGCTGACCCTTTTCATCCCGGCCTTCCTGCAGTTCGCGCAGCCGCATGAACTCGCGCCCAAGGAAGACCAGGGCGTGGTATTCACGATCCTATTACCCGGTCCGAACGAGACGATCGATCACAACCTGATTTATTCGAAACAAATCCAGGACATGTTCGCTGGTCTGCCGGAGTACGAGACGTCCTTCCAGCTGACCAGTGCGAACTTCGGTTTCTCGGGCGTGATCTTGAAGCCGTGGTCGGAGCGCAAGCGGAACACGATCCAGATTGCCCAGGCCTTGCAGGGTCCGGCTTCCTACGTCGTCGGTTTGAACGCAGTGGTCAATACTCCGGATCCCTTGCCTTCCGGTGGTCAGTTCCCGATTGAGTTTGTCATCCGTTCCACCTCCGACCATCGCGAGATGCTGGAGTACGCGAACAAGTTGGCGTTGTACGCCAACACCGAGGCGAACGAACCGGGCCAGATGCCTACGTTTTTCTTCGCCGACACCGATTTGAAGTTCGATTTGCCGCAGACGGAGATCGACATCGACAAAGACAAAGTCGCTGCGATGGGACTCAACTTGGTCGACGTCTCCCGCGATTTGGGATCGATGCTCGGTGGTGCCTATGTCAACCGCTTCGTCAGCGAGGGGCGCAGCTATCGGGTCATTCCGCAAGTCGAGCGTTCCGAGCGGCTGAATCCGGATCAGGTATTGAACTATCAAATACACGGTCCGAACGGCCAACTCATCCCGCTCTCGACCATTGCGACGTTGAAGGATTCGGTTCAACCTCGGACGTTGAATCGTTTTCAACAGCTGAACTCGGTGAAAATCACCGGCGTTGGCCCCAGTGTGGACAAAGCGCTGAAGAAGCTGGAAGCGAAGGCACAAGAGGTGCTACCGCCGGATTACACCATCGACTACGGTGGCCAGTCCCGCCAGCTGCGTCATGAAGGGAATTCGCTCTGGATGACGTTTGGCTTGGCCGTCGTGCTCATCTTCCTCGTGCTTGCCGCGCAATTCAACAGCTTCCGCGATCCCTTCATCATCTTGTTGGGCTCGGTTCCGCTCGCTCTGGTGGCGGCGCTCTTGCCGATCTTTCTCTGGAAAACCACGATCAACATTTATTCGCAGATCGGGATGATCACGCTGGTCGGGTTGATTGCGAAGAACGGTATCCTGATTGTGGAGTTCGCCAATAAACTCCAGGAGCAGGGGCTCAGCCGGCGAGATGCGGCGGGTAAAGCCGCGGCGACGCGCTTGCGTCCCGTTTTGATGACGTCGGCCGCGACCGTCTTCGGTCACATGATGCTGATTTTCGTCACCGGTCCTGGCGCCGCGTCCCGCAATAGCATCGGTTGGGTGCTCGTCGTCGGCATGGCGATCGGCACGTTCTTCACCTTGTTCGTCGTTCCCGCCTTTTACGTCCTGCTGGCCAAGGATCACTCTAAACACGAAGTTCCGGAACGAGCGGCGGTTCGTCCCATCATGCCAGTTGCAGAAGCGGTAAAATGAATTCGATTCCCTCTCGTCGCATGAAACCTTTGTCGCATCTCATCAAGGCGTGTGCGTTGCTGCCCCTCTTGGTCCTTGCTCCGCTGCACGCGGCCAAGCCCCAAGATCTTCCGCCGGCGGCCTCGCCTGACGTTCCGGATACCCTGGATCTCCAGACCGCCATCCGGTACGCCCTCGATAACAACTTCTCCATTCGTCAGGCGAAGGAGCGGATCCGTGAGCAGGAGGGCTTGATCGTGCAAGTGAGAGCCCAGGCTCTGCCCAACGCTTCGATCGACTCGGTCTACAGCAAAAACGCCGACGAACTCAGCTCCGACCGCGGCGGCGCGGGCGCAGCCAACACACAAAATTGGCAAATCGCGCTCAACGTTCGCCAGCTCTTGTATTCAGGCGGTGGAGTCAAAGCCGCCCTGAGTGCACAGTCGGCCCTGCGTGAAGCGGCCCTGCTCGACTTGGAGGCGACGATCCACGCGGCGCTCTTCGAAGTCCGGACGCGTTTCTACAACGTGCTGCTGGCGCGCGAGCAGATCAAGGTCCAGGAGTCCAACGTTCAACTCCTGGGTGAACAGCTGCAGATTGCCCGCAATCGCTTTCAAGCCGGCGCTTCCTCGAATTTCGAGGTGCTGCGCGCGGAGGTCGCTCAGGCCAATGCGCAGCCGGCGTTGATCCGCGCTCGCAATGGTTACCGGACCGCGATTGACGAACTTCGGCAGTCTTTAGGCTATGCGAATAGTCGGCCGGAAACGGTCCGCAAGGTTCCGGAATTTGTCGGTACTTTGGACTTCACTCCCGTGACCTTTGAATTGGAGCCATCCTTGCGGGCCGCGCGCGAGAACCGCCCGGAAATCCGGCGCTTGGCCCGGATCGAGGACGCGCGAGCCGCGGGCGTGCGCAACGCTCAGTCGGGCTATTATCCTGACCTGTCCTTGGTCGGTGGATACTTGTTTCGAAAGAGCAATTTTTCGAACCGTTTCAACGATTCGTTGGATGGCTGGACCGTCGGCTTGCAATCTTCCTGGGCGGTCTTCGACGGACGCGCGACCAGCGGTCGTGTGGCCCAGGCGCGCTCACAGCTGCGTCAGTCTCAGCTGACCACCGCCGAGTCGACGCTCAGCATCGAGGTTCAAGTGCGGCGCGCGCTCTCTTCTTTGCAAGAGGCGGCTGAACTCGCGGCCGCGGCGACCAAGGTCGTCGCTCAAGCCGAGGAAGCGCTTCGTTTGGCCAACGCGCGTTATTCCGCCGGAACGGTGACCCAGCTCGACGTGCTCGAATCCCGCAATGCCGTGACCGAGTCTCGCCTGAACCAGCTCCAGGCCAACTACGACTACAACGTCGCCGTGGCCACGATGCGTCAGGCGATCGGTGAGAACGACCCGTTTGTCATTCATCAATAATAATGAAGGAGGAAGGAGCTGGGGCCGAATCGCCCCAGCTCAGCCGTCCGCTTGCGCCAATTGGGTCTAGGTGGGGCGACGCGTTCCTGCGGCGCCAGAGCGATTTTGCCGCCACCGGGACGCGTTGAGCCCAGACGGACGAATTCCCTTTCGCCCAGGGAGACCGGCCACAGTCTCGACGTAAACGCGGGCCTCTGGGTCATTGCGCTAGCGCCCAGCGCCGCGGTGAGGATTTGTTGAATACAGGGGACGAACTCGCGAACCCGATTGCACCTTGATCCGGCCGGCGGTATTTTATCTCGTTTGTTCGGTTGTTCTCCGTTGGTGATTTTGGCTGGAACTGCTGAGATTAGGAAAACCTCTTCATGAAGGCTCTTCGCATTTTCTTGATTGGCGCGGCGGTGGTTGCCGTCCTCCTCCTCGTTCTCGTTCTGTTGGCGTTCTCGCCCTCGGTCCAAACGTGGGCGGCGCGCCGCGTTTTGGCTCAGCAGCCCGATTTGCGGGGGAACGTGGGGCAGGTGGCGGTTGGGCTCAATCAGGTCCAGGTCACCGCTCTGCGCATCGAGCGCGCGGGCATGATCCTCACCGTGCCGTCCGCCACGATCGATTTACCGGTGACTGCGGCGGCGGGAAAAAACATTCAAATCCATCGCGCCGTGTCCAAAGGTTGGATACTCGACCTGACTGCTCCCGCTGTGCTTGGCGCCAAGACCGTCGCGGGCGACGCGACTTCGCTGTGCTTGGTTTCTCCGTTGGCCACGATTGGCTTGGCCCAGGTGCAACCGGTGACCTCGACGGCTGCCTCGTCCCGCACCGCAACCGTTCCCAATCAGCCGTTCGAAGGCATTTTTAAACTGCTCAACTTGCCGGTGGATCTCCAGATCGATCAGGCGGATTTGGAAGGCGACGTGATTTTTCCGACCAAACCAGGTCAGCCGCCGGGACGCGCCCACGTGACGATCGTTGGCGGCCAACTCGGGCAGGGGCGCACCGGTGAATTCAAGATCACCAGCGTGACGAAGCTTTCCGGAGCGGACGCGCCGATCAACGACGTGAATTCGCAGACTGTGTTGCAGGCCAAAATGGATACGCCGCGAACCTTCGAGTGGCTGACCGGCACGACCGATATCACCGCTACGGGCCCCAAGTTTCCGCGAGGCGCCAAATTGAAGGGTGACCTAAAGGCCCAGCACGCGGGAAAAACCGAGGAGTATGCGTTCACTCTTCACTCCGTCGATGCGTCCGGCGATAAGCAGGTCTTCGATCTTCACGGTAGCTACCCGGTGGACTCGCGGCAGCTGACCGGCACGTGGAAAATCGACGCCCGGGATGCGGACCTCGCGGCGCTGGCGCTGACCACCGCCTTGCCCGCTTTTGTCGCAGTGGGGGAAGGACGCTTCGAGACCGACAGCGCTTTCCAAGAAGTTCACGCCTCGGGCAACTTTGAAACCACGCTCGACAAACTCGAGACGCTCAACGCCGCGCTCTCCGCCGTCGGACGGATTCGCATCAAAGGAGATTTCGATTTGGTCCAACACGAGCAGATTCTCCGCATCGGTCGTTTCTCCGCCGACGTGCAGGGGGCCAAACCCATCGCTTCCATGACTGCGCTGCAGTCGATCGAGGTGAATCCGAGCACGGGCGAGCTCAAGGTGGCTGATCCGGCGAAAGACCTTTTCCGCATCAAAGTGGAGGGCCTCCCGCTCGCCTGGGTCCAGGCCTTCGCCTCCGGCCTGACTCTCCGCGGTGACGACCTTCGGGGAGAGCTGGTCGCGAGCGCGCGCAACGGCGGTCTCACCGTCCACACCTTATCGCCCCTCACGGTGAACGGACTGAGTGTATCCAAGGGACCATCACCGCTGCTCCAGGCCGTCGATGTCTCGACCACCCTGACGGCCGATTACTCTCCGAGTGGCTGGCAGGCCGATGTCACCGAATTGTTGTTACGCAGCGCGGGCACGACTTGGCTGACCGTCTCGGCCAAGGCCGGGCAACCCGCGGGCAAGGATCAGCCGCTCAAAGCCACGGGGCAGTACCAAATCAATCTTCCCCTGGCTCTGCGCCAACCCGCGTTTGCGCAACCAGGGGCCGAGTTGACCCAAGGTCGCGCCTCGGGAGATTTTTCGGCCGTCGTGACCACGCCGTTGCAGCAGTTCGCGGCCAAAATCGAGGTCCGCGATCTCGCTTCGCCGGCTGCGACGGGACCGTTGCCGGTGGTGACACTCAACCTTCGCGCGGATCTGCAGGCAGACGGATTGATCAAAGTCCAAGCTCCCCTTGTCCTGCAGCAAGGCGAGAGAAAATCGGATCTTGGGATGACGGCGGAGATTCGCTCCGCGGGCGGCAAACAGACGATCGACGCTCAAGTGGACAGCAACGTTCTCTACGTCGAGGACCTCCAGATCCTGGCCGCCCCGCTGCAAGGCGGCAAATCATCCGAGCCGCAGCCGGCCAGACCGGCGTCGCCGTCGACCTCAGGCACTGCGCCCGGTAGTACCAAGCCGGATACGGTGCCTTTTTGGAATGGAATAACCGGTCAGCTCCGGCTTGCGTTGAAAAAAGTGATCTATTCGCCCGACGTTCAAGCCGCCGATGTTTCCGGGGCGCTGAAAATCGGCGGCAACGCGATCACCCTCGATAACCTGCGGGCGGGGATGGCCGAGGGCAGCAGCGCCAAAGTTTCCGGCGGCCTCACCTTCGATGGCAAAGCGGCGCAGCCGTATGCCATGACGGGAGACGTGAACGTCACGAATCTGAATCCTGGCCCGATCCTCGCGCTTTTCAGTCCACAACATCAAGCGACGGTGGAAGGGCAGTTCGATATGGTGGGGAAATTCAACGGCGAATCGTCTCGGGTGGATACCCTGACCGACAAGACCAGCGCCGAGATCAAATTGACCAGCCGAGGTGGGAAATTCAACGGCTTCGCCGCTGGGGCGCGCGCCGCTGACCTGGGGAAATTACAGAAGACGGCCTCCACCACTGCGACGTTGTTGGGCATCGCGGGCGGGCTGCTGGGCGGCGACAACAAGGTGGCGATCTTTGCCGAACAGGCGCGAGCCGCCTCCAGTGTATTCAAACGGTTCCTACAAATCGATTTTGACCAACTGAATCTCGAAATTTCCCGCCGGCCGGGAGAAGACACGAAGATCAAGGATTTCAGCCTGATCTCGCCCAATCTCCGTTTCATCGGCACGGGAGCGATCGAAGATGTGACCGGCAGGAGTTTGCTCGATCAGCCCTTGCACATGACCTTGGACATGGCAGTTCGGGGCGATCAGGCGAACGACATGAAGCTGCTTGGAATACTCCAGGACACGCCCGATTCCTTGGGTTATATTCCGCTTCGGGACAAGGTGGTGCTTGACGGAACGTTGAGTAATATTGGATCGGACTCCCTGACGAAGTTGCTGACCCGATTTGCCCCCAAGTAGGGGCGCGGTCGGATGGCGAAAATCCGCGGGTTGGCGGTTCAACCGAGCGGATCCGGACCGCGAGAGCTAGGTGGAAAAAGGCGGAAGTTTTTCCCACTCATTTGATTCGATCGGGTGGGGGAGGTGGCTCAAAACGGATTTCACAAGAAACATTGAAATCGCGTCGAGCGTGGTTCCCAGTAGACGTCTTTCCCTGATGGATGAGCCTAGCCTGTTTCGCTGCTCCCACCTACCCTGGCTGATCGAGTTCCCCTTGGCGCTTTTTGCGCGTCTGGTTTATCGGGTCCGCGTTCAGGGGCGGGAAAACGTGCCGCGCGCGGGTGGAGCGCTCATGCTGGCCAACCACATCTCTTATATGGATGTGGTGGCGCTGCAGATGGCCTCCCCACGGCGGCTGCGTTTCATCGGTTCGGAATCGCTCAACAAAAGCTGGCTCCTCCGCTGGATCATGCGGATCAGCGGGACCATCACGATCTCTCCGCAGACCTCGTTGGAGAGCACGCGCCGGGTGGTGGACGCGCTCACCGCCGGCGAGGTGGTTTGCCTTTTCCCGGAAGGGTCTATCTCGCGCACCGGACAACTGATGGAGCTGAGGCGCAGTTTCGAAACGATGGCGCGGAAGGCCAATGTCCCCGTCATTCCCGTCGCGCACGATGGACTGTGGGGTTCGGTTTTTTCGTTTTCGGGGAACAAGTACCTCTTCAAATCGCCTCGTTTGATGCCGACGCCCGTCTGCGTCTGTTTCGGCCCGCCCATTCCACCCGAGCAGGCGTCTGCTTCCCGCGTGCGTCTGGCCCTGCTCGATCTCGGCGCCGAGGCCTTTGCTCAGCGGCCGGTGTTGAAGCGTCATTTGGCGCGCGAAGTGGTCAGAGCCTTGGCCAAACATCCCGCGCATCTCGCGATCATCGATCGGAGCACGGAGCGGCGACAGGTATCCGCCGGTAAACTACTTGGCCTTGCGGCCGCGCTGTCCATCCGCCTGCGTGCGACTGTTCCCGAGAAACGGGTCGGCATCGTCCTTCCGCCCGGGATCGGCGTGGCCATTGCCAATCTGGCGGTGATTTGCGCGGGCAAGATTCCGGTCAATCTGAACTTCACCGCGGGAAAATCATCGTTGGAAAAAAGCATGCAGCTGGGCGAAATCGAGACGGTGATTTCGGCCGAAGCGGTCCGAGCCAAGGTGCCGAATTTTCCTTGGCCGGAGCGCACCCTCGATATCGTCACGGAGATCAAAGCCATCGGCAAAGCGCGTATCCTCGGTTGGATGACAGCGGCCTATCTGTTGCCCAATCAAATGGTGGCCGATCTTCTCCATTTACCCAAGATCGGTGACACGGAAGAAGCGGCGCTCCTTTTCACGAGTGGAAGCGCGGGGGAACCAAAAGGCGTGGTCCTGACGCACCGGAATCTCCTGGCCAACTGCTGGCAGATTTCCTCGCTCTCAATTTTGCCCAACACCGCGACCCTTCTCGCGTGTTTGCCGATGTTTCACAGCTTCGGCTTCACCGTCACGCTCTGGTATCCGATGATCCGCGGCTGTCGAGTCGTCGCGGTGCCGAGTCCGCTCGACACCAAAAAAATCATCGATGCGATTCGCGAGGAGGAAGTCACCGTCATGATCGGAGCGCCGACCTTTTTGCGCCCGCTGTTGAAAAAAGCAGAATCAGCCGACCTGCGCTCACTCGACCTGCTGGTTTCGGGCGCGGAGCGGTTGCCCTTGGAGCTGCAGGAGGCTTTTTCCAAGCAGTTCAACATCGAGATCATGCAGGGTTATGGGCTGACCGAGACCACCCCGGTGGCCAACGTCAACCAGCCCGATCCGCCGCGCATCACCGAGCGCAGCGAGTATCAACCGGGCAAGAGCGTCGGTTCCGTCGGTCGCATGCTGCCCGGGATGACCGCTCGTATTGTGGATCCTGATACGTTCGCGGAACGTCCTCTGACCGACGTCGGGATGGTGCTGTTTCGGGGCGCCAATGTCTTCGGGGGTTACCTTAAAGACGAAGAGAAAACCAAGGCGGCGCTGCGCGAGGGTTGGTTTGTCACTGGTGATCTGGGGCGATTTGACGACGCGGGGTTTCTCTACATCGAGGGACGACTCTCCCGTTTTTCCAAAATCGGCGGCGAGATGGTGCCACATGGAACGATCGAGCAGAAGATCAGCGACTCCTACGGTTGGGATCAGCTTGAAGGCCCGGTGGTGGTCGTGGTGGGCATTCCGGATCCGGCGAAAGGTGAGGCCCTTGTGCTCATCACCACGATGGAAGTCACGGCCGAAGACCTACGGGAACGCCTGACCACCGCGGGCCTCCCCAATCTTTGGATACCGCGAATTGTGCACCGAGTGGACAAAATCCCGTTGCTTGGCACGGGCAAGCTCGACCTGAAAGGCTGCCGGCAACTCGCACTCCAACTAGTCCACGCGACTGCGACGGTGAGCGGATGATTCCAGCGGCGACGTCGTCCCTTCGACCGAGCCACGGCTCACCACCGGGACGTCTTCTGCTTTGGATACAGGGTTTGCGGGCGCGCCGATCACCTCCATGACGGAAGGCGAAGCCATTTTTCTGTCTGTGCGGTATTTCGACTTTCGTCCCCGTGCGATCAAGGCCCGCTCAAAGCCATAGAAGGTCGCTGAGGCCAAACCGAGCGTGAGTCCAAAGGTCAGTGCGGACAGCGCGAAGCCCTTGAGCCCGAGCGCGTGGTCGGGGGCCGAGCCCGTGGCCAAAAGAAAAACGACGGTGAGAACCAGGGGGTGAAAAAGATAGACGCCGTAGGAAATTCGGCCGAGCCAGCACAGGAAACCGTTTCTCAACCAAGCCGTGCCTTGGCTGCCCATCGCGCCGACGACGAGCGAAAGAAACGCGCCCCAAAACAATGTGACCACGGTGACATCGAGCGGACCCAGGCTGTGCCGGGCGGAGATCGCCAGCATGCCCGCGCCGCTCATCCCCAAGACAATCGTGGCGACGGTGCGCCAGGCCAACGAGCTGAGCAGGGCAGGGCGGTTGATCTGTAACCAGGCCACAAATACGCCGAGGAAAAGGGCTTCGCTCGAACCCAGAGCCAAGAACGGCGGATGAGCCCAGGAGCTGACCGCGCGGAAAATCGGTCCCAGTGCGGCGAGGAAGAGAAAGGACGCGGCGTGCCACCGTGGCGGGATCAGGCGTATCCAGAGCGGGAGGAAAAGATAAAATTGTTCCTCGAGGGCGACGGACCAGGTGACGCCGAGAGGCGGTGCGCCCCATTGGCCGGTGACGGCCATGGGGAAATTCTGCACCAGGACGAAATAGCTCCAAAACGGAACGGGCCCGGCCGCGAACTCGGGCGAGTGAAGGTATCCGAAAATCGCGCGGACCGCGAAAAAGGAGCCCAGCAGAAGGAAATAGAGCGGAAAAATCCGAAAGGCCCGCCGCGTATAAAAGACCGAATAATAATTTTCCGCTGCACGGTTCCGCAGCAGAATTCCTCCGATGAGAAATCCGGAAAGAAGGAAAAAAAGATAAACGCCGGTCCAGGCTTGGCCGCTCAATGTTCTGGCCCAGAACACCAGTTTTGGACCAGCGGGGATCCACATCAAAAAAAGGTGAGCGTAGAGGACGAGAAGGGCAGCGAGACCCCGCACACCATCCAGCTCTTTCCAATGGCGGGTTTCAGGAGGAAGGGCGGCGGGCGGCATCGTACAAAGGAATTTTGCTCCGAGAAGCGGAGCCGCCATTGTACAACGAGAAGCCGATCGGTGCCCGGCGGGCAAAAAAAGACCCGGACAAAATGTCCGGGCCAAGCTTACAGGCGGCGGTAATTCACGCCGCTCGCTCGATCGAGCTCAGCGCACGACGCGCGCGCCGCCACCCGAGATTTGCTTTTCCACTTCCTTGCGCGTCGCCATCGACGTGTCGCCCGGAGTGGTGGAGGCGAGAGCGCCGTGGGCCGCACCGTATTCCACTGCTTTTTGGGCATCGTTGAACTCGATGAAGCCGAACTGCAGACCGCTCGCGAAGCTGTCGCCGCCGCCGACCCGATCGAGGATTTCCAACTCGGGATACTTGCGGCTCTCGAAGAATTTTCCGTCGTGCCAGAGGATCGCGCTCCAGTCGTTCTTCGTCGCGGTGATGACCCGGCGCAGGGTGGTCGCGGCGACCTTGAAATTTGGATACTCTTTGACCGCGGTCTCGATCATGGCCTTGAACGCGTCGGTTTCGATCGCGCTGAGGTTGTGATCGACGCCCTTCACCTCAAAGCCGAGAGAAGCGGTGAAGTCTTCTTCATTGCCGATCATGACGTCGACGTACTTGGCGATCTCGCGGTTGACCTCGCGCGCTTTTTTCTGGCCGCCAATGCTCTTCCAGAGTGAGGGGCGATAGTTCAAATCGTAGCTGACGATCGTGCCGTATTTATTGGCCGCCTTCACTGCCTCGACCGTGAGTTGCGCGGTCGTTTCGGACAGAGCCGCGAAAATGCCACCGGTGTGAAACCAGCGCACGCCGAGTTTCCCGAAGATCAGTTCCCAGTCGAAATCGCCGGGCTTGAGCTGGCTCGCCGCGGTGTTGCCGCGATCCGGCACGCCGACCGCGCCTCGGATCCCGAAACCGCGCTCGGTGAAATTGAGCCCATTGCGAACGGTCCGGCCAATGCCGTCGTCTTCGCGCCACTTGATGAAATCGGTGGCCACGCCGCCCTGCATGATGAAATCTTCGACCAAGTGGCCGACCTCATTGTCGACGAAAGCGGTGCAGACTGCGGTGCGCAGGCCGAAGCATTTGCGCAGACCGCGGGAGGTGTTGTATTCGCCGCCGCCTTCCCAGGCTTTGAATTCGCGGGCGGTGCGAACGCGACCCTCGCCGGGGTCGAGGCGCAGCATCACTTCGCCGAGCGAGAGCTGGTCGAATTTACATTCGTTGGCAGACTTGATCTTGAGGCTCATAGAGGAAGAAAAATGGCAAATAGGCCGATTGTCAGAAAAAGGACACGTGACCGAAACGTCAACTCGTCACCTGAGGACCGCCGAGCCAGTCCGAGGTGAAACCGACAAAACCGCAGAAATCCTCAAAAGTTCGCCCGCCGCAAGGCTCTTCGCACTCGTATCGTTCGGATCACGAGCCCGGATACCGCTGATTTCTTCCGCCCTCGGCGTGGTAGCCGACGGTTTTAGTTTCAGCTCTCTCGGCTAAATCTGCTTCACCAGGACCTTCGGATTGCGTCCGCTTTCCTCGTAAAGCTTGAGCCGCGCCTCGGGCAAGGTGTCTTTCGAGGTCTCTTCGAAGCCAAGGACCGAGGTGAAGAACGAATAGCTCTGGGTCGAGAGCGCCACCACGGTGGTCGCGCCGCGCTCTTTCGCGATCATGCAGGCGTACTCGACCATTTTTCGGCCGATGCCGCGGTTGTGATAAAACGGCAGGACGTAGAGTGAGCCGATTTCCGCCAATTGCGGTTTGTCGGGATAAAAATAGAGCGAGACGCAGGCGATGAGGTTTTCGTCGATTTCGAAAACGAAAAATTGGTCGACGTTTTTCTCGATCGCCTGCTGGGTGCGATAAATCAGTTCTTCGCGTCGTACTGCGCCGCGAGTGAGATTGTAGATCGGACGCACATCGCGCCGGGTGGCTTTGCGGATCTGCTGATAGTCATTGCCGTAGACCAGCGAACCCACGCCTTCGTTGGAGAAAATCTCGTTCAGCAACCCATCGAAAATTCGCCCGTCGACGATGTGGACCCGCGGCGTGCCGGTTTCAATCGCTTTGACCGCGTGCACCGCTTTGCTGCGGGAGCTCTCGGAAATCTGCTCGGGGTGCTCTTTCAGAATCGAGCGCAGCGCATCGACCGCAATTTCCCGCCGAACTTCGCCGCTGATCTCGAGCCCTTGGTGCGGTGTGAGGTAGATGATCTTGGTCGCGCGCAGCGCTTCGGCTAACTCAGCGGCGAGCAGGTCCGAGTTGATCCGGAGCGATTTTCCATCCGGCCCGAAGCCGATCGGGGAAACGATCGGGACGATGCCCTTGTTGATCAAAGTGAGGATGAACTCTGTATCCACCCGCTCAACACGGGCAGTGAACTGGTGATCGATGCCCCGCAGGATTCCCACCGGCAAGGCGCGGACGGAGTTCGTGATCGCGCACTTCAGCGAATTTTGGGTCAGGCCCTCGAGAATGACGTGGGAGACGCGAGCCGAGGCTCGGATTGCCAGATCAAGCGTGGCCACGTCGGTGATGCCGGTGCCGAATGCATCCGAAATGGGGATACCGCGGGTGACTGAGAGTTCCTGCAGCTGCTGGCCAATGCCATGGACCAGGAGGGCCTTGATCCCGAGGCTGCGGAGCACCGCGATGTCGACCAGGAGATTGCCGAAATTTTCATCCGCCACGATTGAGCCGTCGATCGCGAGGACAAAAATTTGATCCTGAAAACGCGGGACATATTTCAAGATCCCGCGCAGGTCGGTCGGCTTGATCGTGGTGGCAGTGGCCGTATTCGGCGGAATGGCGGAGCCGTTGCTCATTGAGAGTGCAGGTTTTTCGGCGAAGTGATCTCGCGCGTCAATGCACGAGCAACGTCCACCGTTTCGATTGGCGCTGCCCGATCAGCGTCACTTGATAGGTGCCTGGATGCAATGTGCCCGCGGGAAGGGTCATTTGCACCGTGCTCTCGGGCGTGCGCGCGAGCAACTCACCCTCCATCGCTTCTAAATCCGAAACGATCACCATCTCCTGCTCTTTCACATAAACGTAGGTGGCGGAGAGCAACTGCTTGTTGTCCGGCAAGGCGCAGGTGAACTGGAAAGTGTAGGCGAGGAGACTGACCGCTTCCGCCGGAGCGCGCACGACGGCGAAGGACTGGGGCAGTCGCGGTTGATCGACGAAAATTTCCTTCAGCTCTTCCGCCACTCCACCCGGTTGATCGACCACGGTGGCGAAGGGCCCGGCCATGCGCGCTGCAGCGCGCTCTGGGTCAGCCGGGCGCTCGGCGACGGCGGGGATGCGTTGGTAACCGGCGCTCCGCAGCCGCGTGACGATCGCGCGCTCCTTGTTGTCCTGGTAAGGCTGATACGCCTGCCCGGGGCGCCGGTAGCGCAGGGTCACGGCCGTGTAGGTAACAATGGATACAATAATCACGAGCGCGACCCACTTCATGGGCCAGGGCTTGGGGGAGGAACGGGGAGGCGGCACGTGAAAAGTGCGAAAAGGTGAAGGTGGGAAAGGGCGAAGAGATGCGAGCGGGAGGGAAAGTAGTGAGTAGCGCGTAGCGGGTAGCGAGCATTTCTGTGCGGTCCCCGTTAGGCCGATTTGAGATTTAAAATTTCACTTTTGAGCTCTGGAGCGGCGAACCAACCTCGTGCTCAGATCGCAGCCTCGCCTCGGCGATAGACCTTCGTCCTATGACCCCTTCGCGTTTTTGCGCCGTTTCCCGTTTGCGCCCGGCGGGGCCTGGTGTTTCCGTGACCGCTTCCATGAAATATTGGTCGCAGTTCTTCATCCCCACGCTGAAAGAGAGTCCCTCGGACGCCGAGATCGCTTCGCACAAGTTGCTCGTTCGAGCCGGTCTGGTCCGCAAGCTCACGGGCGGCCTGTACACGTACATGCCTCTCGGTCTGCGCGCTCTGCGCAAGATCAGCCAAATCTGCCGCGACGAGATGGACGGCGCCGGGGCGATCGAGCTGCAGATGCCGCATCTTCATCCGGTGGAAAATTGGCAGGAAGGTCCTCGCTGGGCCGCAGCCCGCGAAATCATGTTTCGCGCCGATCACGCGGGCGAAGGCAAGCGTCCGCCGCGCGATCCTGAATTCGTCCTCGGCCCGACTCACGAAGAGATCATCACGCCGTTGGTCAAAACCGAGATCACGAGCTATCGCGATCTGCCGAAGAATTTTTATCAGATCGCGACCAAGTTTCGGAATGAGATCCGCCCGCGTTATGGCCTGATGCGCGCGCGCGAGTTCATCATGAAGGACGGCTATTCGTTCGATGCGACGGACGAAGGCGCGACGCAGAGTTATTTGAAAATGAAGGACGCCTACGCGCGGTTCTTTGCCCGCGTCGGCCTCAAAGCCATCGCGGTGGAGGCCGACACCGGCGTGATGGGCGGCAGCTTCTCCCACGAGTTCATGGTGCCGGCCGAAGTGGGCGACGACGACGTGGTCTATTGCGAAGAAAGCGGCTATTCGGCCAATCGCGAAAAGGCGACCAGCGGCATCGTGCCGAAGGACCTGGTGGACGCTGCTCCCGCGGGCCCGATCGAGGAGTTCGCCACGCCCGGCGTGGTGACCATCGCCGCCTTGGAGGCCGCACCGTATTCGGTTCCTGGTGACAAACAGTTCAAGACCCTGGTTTACGTGGGCGATGGGAAACCGTTCCTCGTCATCCTCCGCGGCAGCGACGAATTGGAAGAAGCGAAACTCGGGTCGCTCGGTTTCACGCTCTTCCGCGCCGCCACGGCCGAGGAAATCGAGCCCGTGCTCGGCGCCAAACCGGGGAGCCTCGGTGCGGTGAAGGGCACAATTAAAAATCCCGGCGCGCTCGCCGGAGTTTTTGCGGACCACGCCATTCGTTTGATCGGCAACGGCACGACCGGGGCCAATCGCGACGGCTTTCACTTGCGCAATGTCAACGTGACGCGCGACCTGGCGATCACGAAGTTCGGAGACTTCCGCCGCGTGCGGGTAGGCGAGCCCGACCCGAAGTCCGGTCTTCCGCTGAAGATGGGCCGCGCGATCGAAGTGGGGCACGTGTTTAAACTAGGGACGAAATACTCGGATAAATTCGGCGCCCTCTACACCGACGACCAGAAGCAGAGTCACCCCATGGTGATGGGCTGCTATGGCATCGGCATCAGCCGCACCCTGCAGGCGATCATCGAGCAGAGCCACGACAACGACGGCATTCTCTGGCCCTGGAGCGTGGCGCCTTTCCAAGTCCTGATCTGTGTGCTGGATCCCCAGCTGCCGGAAGCGGCGGAACTCGGCAAAAAACTCGGGTTGGCCGCGGAACGGGCCGGTGCGGACGTCCTGATCGACGATCGAGCCGAGCGTCCCGGGGTTAAGTTTAAAGACGCTGACTTGATCGGGATTCCATTGCGGATCACTATTGGAGGCAAAGGACTGAAAGAAGGAATTGTGGAAATGAAGTGGCGCGCTCAAAAAGAAGTCGTGAAACTTCCTCTCGCGGAAGCGGAGGAGAAGATCGCTCGCGCCGTGGCCGAAGCCGCTGGTGGGCATTGATCATTCATGGGCACGCAAACTCCCTATTTGCCGGGGACGCAGCCGGAGACAAAGATGGCGCTGAGCCCCCGGTGGAGAGTCGTGTTCCTCAACGACGCGGTCAGTCGGATGACGTACGTCGTGCTGGTCCTTCGCAAGGTCTTTGGTTTCGACGAACCTCGGGCCACCGCGCACATGCGCGAGGCACACGAAAAAGGTCGGACCATTCTCTGGGTGGGATCGCGCGAACGCGCCGAGGCCTACGTGTTCAGTCTTCGGCAGTGGCACCTCAGCGCAATAATCGAGCTCGATGAAACGGGTGGAAGTTAAACTGGATCTGACGAATGTCGCGCCCCTGCTCGACGTGCTGAAAAACGCGTCGGACGCCTTGCGCGACCGTCTCGCCCTGCCGCTCAATCTGCCGACCCTCGACCCCGAGTCGGTCGAGCAGTGGAAATCCGATCTGGTGGAGTCGCAGAACGACGACATCAACGTCCTGCTCAAACTCTTCAATCGCGACTTCTTCACCGAGGAGACGGTGGCCTTTGACGAAGCGAACGCCGATGCCGTGGTCCGGGCCTGCTCCGCGCTTAAGTTGTATTTGTACTACGAATACCTCTCGGACCTGGACGACGAGGACTTCGAGTCCGACGCCGTGGCCTACGACCTGTTGACCGAGCCGCAGCAGAAACCCTTCCTGGCGTTTATGTTTTTGGATACACTGCAGAAAGTGATCATGCGCCACCTCAATGATCTGATCCTCGAGGGATGATAAATCTCGCGGCCAAAAACGCCAAACTCCAAAGGTCCAAGCTCCAAAAAACAGCGCGCTTCGCGCAGACTCTTTTGGCGTTTGGGATTTGGCGTTTGGAGTTTTTCTTTAGATGACCCAAGTTCACTGCGATCATTGCGGGCAGCCGTTCCGCGTCCGGCGGATCGAGGAAGATCGCGACTATTACTGCTGCGCCGGTTGCGCCCTGCGTGCGCGAGTCCCGGTCGACCGGGACGGAAATTATCCGGTCAACGCCGACCTGATCTCGGCCTTGGCGGTGGGATTTCTTTATTTCAACCAACTGCTCGATTGGGGCCTGGGCGCGTTGGTCGCCCGCCAGGGAAAGGCGTTGTTGGCTCACCGCTTTGCCTTCGGCGGCGTGGTCCTCGCGGCCGCGGTTTGGGTCGGGTTGGTGTGGCTCGAACGCAGAGCCGGTCCCCTGCGCGGTAAGGATTATCTGGTTACAGCTGTCTCCTTTCTTCTTCTTGCGGCCTCATTTCAGTCCAGTCTGCCTGCGCCCGCTTACCTCGCGGTGGGCAATGGTCTCCTTCTCATTTGGAGTTTTCGCGGCGTTTTTCGTCCGGCCAAATAGGGAATTAACCTTAGATTGTGGAAGGACGGCTGCCCGGTGAAGGAGTCTGGTCAAATTATAGGATTCGCATTTGACCGTACCCGCGCAGCTTCTACTTTGGTCGGCTGATCCTCTGCAGTGTACGAGGTGCTTGATAACTGCTCTTTGCCTTTGAAATATTCCGGGAGCTGAAACCCGCCGTGGAAGCTGCTAGGCCGTAAATCGGAAAGCAAACGCTGCGGAGGAGGCGCCCACCTTAACCTAAAAAGGACTCGAGCCTTTTTGCACACGGCACCGGCGGAGGATCACCTTTTTCTTTCTCAGCATCACTTCATGTCACCCCAGTTCTACCACGTCATCCACGTCTTCTCCCTTGTTGCGCTCGTCGGCTATTCTTTTTACGCCTTCGCTCTTCCGGCGCCTGAAACCAAGAAGCGAGTGATGATGTTCACGGGCATCGCCGCCCTGCTGATGATTATGGCGGGCGCAGGGTTGATGGCCAAGATGGGCTACTCGTGGAAGTCCGGTTGGGTTTGGATCAAGGTCGCCTGTTTGCTTGGGCTGAGCGCTCTGCCCGGTATGGCCTACCGCCGCCGCGAGAAAGCGGGAACCTTTATCGTCATCGCTCTGATCCTCGCGCTGACCGCGATCGCGATGGTTTATTACAAGCCATTTTCGGCTTAAGTCGGTGGAGTTCGACGGCGGACCAAAATGGGCCCGCCAAGGCGTGAAGGGCGCGTCGCTTAGAGCTGGGTTGCCGCGCTCTCGCGAATATCGCCCGATGACGCGCCGACCAGGACTTTCCATTCGCCCGTGGAAACTTCGTAGCGGTGCTGCGTGGTGTTCCAGCGTCGTAGTGAATTGTACGATACGGGTAAGGTGACCGACTTTGTCTCTCCTTTTGCCAGGGCGACGCGGCGAAACGCACCGAGCGACAATTGCGAGCGGTGAGGTGAGTCGGCGGGCTCTTGAAGATAAAGTTGCACCACCTCGTCGCCGTCGCGCTCTCCGGCGTTGGTTAGGTCAACCGTCGCCTTGAGCGTCGGACCGTTTTCGCCCTTCGCCGTTTCCACTCGCAAATTCGCGTAAGTGAAGTGGGTGAAGCTCAGGCCATGGCCGAATGGATACAGCGGCTTTCCTTCAAAATAGCGGTAGGTGCGGTGAGCCATGCTGTATTCAATGAAGGGAGGCAGGTCGCTCGTCGCTCGATAAAACGTGATCGGGAGCCGCCCCGCGGGATTCACTTCGCCGAAGAGCACGTCCGCTATTGCCCGGCCTCCCGACTGTCCGGGATACCAGGCTTCGACCAGGGCGGGAACTTGATCGCTCAATTCCGGCAGGGCGACGGCGCTGCCCGAGAGGAGGATGAAGACCACCGGCTTTCCGGTGGCGAGGAGGGCTTTCACCAACTCCTGTTGCACCGCGGGAAGTTCAATCCGGGTGCGGTCGCCGCCGTTGAAGCCTTCGTAGTCGATCCGCATCTCTTCGCCTTCGAGCTGCGAACTGATTCCGCCGACGAACACGACGGCGTCGGCTTTCCCTGCCAGGGCAACGGCTTCGTTGAATCCAGATTTTGGATCCGGCACGGTCCACTCCAGCGAGATTTCCGCTGGGCCGTCGGCCTGAAAGAATTCGAGTCGAACGGGCACGACTTCGTTTTCGCGGAAGGTGCGGGTGATGGCCTGAGTTTTTTGTCCTGGCGTCCACGCATCGATCGCCGCCTCGTTGCCCAGGAACAAGCGGACGCCACCGTTGCCGACGACCCGGATCTGATACTCGCCGCCGGTTGAGGGAGTGAACTCACCCGTCCACCGAGCCGAAAACCCTTCGGTGGCCAGGCCGGGCACGGGGTTGCCTTGGCGCCAATTCAAGGTGATGGGCCGGTCACGGCGTTTGACCGTCGGAGCACCTTCAAGCGAACGATTGGAAAAGTATTCGCCGTCCAAGCCGGTGTATCCACCCGAGCGCAACGCGGTGCGCGGAATCGGCGCCCAGCCCGGCCTCGCCGCCACGTAATCGCAGCCCTTCACGTAGTCCACTGTCACGCCCGCGCCGGCCACCGCTTGGATTCCGGCCAGCACCGTGACGGGCGCGGTCGGGGTTCCGTTGTAGTTGCCGAGCAATACAGGCAGCGAATTCGCGTTCGGACCTATCACGGCGAGGCGATGGAGCGACTCGCGCTTGAGCGGGAGAAGGCCGTCGTTTTTCAACAGGACGATCGACTTGCGCGCGGCCTCGAGGGCAAGCGCGGCATGCGCGGGGGAATTGTTTTCGGTGAGAGGAATTTGTGCGTAACGGACCTGCGACGGTGGATCGAAAAGACCGAGGCGGAACCAGGTCCGCACCAGTTGAAAGAGGCGTTGATCGATTTCTTTTTCGGTCAGAAGCCCGCGTTGCACCGCCTCGACCAGAGCCGGAGACTCTTCGCCGCAGGTCACGCAGAGCCCGGCCTTTTTCGCCAACGCCTCGGCCTCGGCCGCGTCCTTGGCGATTTTGTAGCTGTGGTAGAGATCGTAAATCGCGCCGCAATCGGAGACGACGTGCCCGTTGAATTTCCAATCGTCATACAAAATCCGATACAGGCGATCGTTGATGGCGCAGGGTTGTCCGAGCACCGAGTTGTACGCGGTCATGACCGCTTCGACTCGCGCTTCCCGCACCAACGCTTCGAAGGCGGGCAGGTAGGTGTCGTAGAGATCGGCTTCCGACGGATCGACGTTGAAGTCGTGGCGCAGCGGTTCCGGTCCGCTGTGGACCGCGAAGTGTTTCGCGCAAGCCGCGACTTGGAGGTAACGAGGGTCGTCACCCTGCAGCCCACGCACGAAGGCCACACCCATCCGAGAGGTGAGGTAGGGATCTTCTCCATACGTTTCCTGGCCGCGTCCCCAGCGAGGATCGCGAAAGATATTGATGTTGGGACTCCAGAAGGTGAGGCCGTAGTAGCGCTCGTGCACTCCGCGCCGAACGGCGTCGTGATACTTCGCGCGCGCTTCGATCCCAATCGTCGTCGCCACCGTTTTCATGAATCCGTCGTCCCACATCGCGGCGAGCCCGATCGCCTGCGGAAAGACGGTGGCCTCGCCCGCGCGTGCGACCCCGTGCAAGGCTTCGTTCCACCAATCATATTTCGGGAGCTGGAGTCGTGGAACGGCTGCGGCGTCGTTCTTCATCAACGCTGCTTTTTCCGGCAGAGTCAGACGCGAAACCAGATCGTGAACTCGTGTCTCCAACGGCTGAGCGGGATCGAGATAGGGCGGAGTTTCTTCCGCGTGGCCGCGGGCTAAAAACGAAAAGCCAACGAGCGTAACCAAGAGAGCCAGGGCGAGGGTCCTTCGAAAGCGCATGGATTCATCGTTCAGGACCGCTGCGATGGGCCAACTGCAAATTTGCTTTGGCAGGAACAGTGTTGCGCTAACAGTGAAGTCATGACGCCCACGCTGCCTGACGCCTCGACGAATGCGCCTCCCGGTGCTTGGTGCGGCGTGTGGGTCGACGTGCGCGGCGAAGCCCATGTTTCGCTCGCCACCGCGGCCGGTCACCGCGAGGAGAGGGTGGAACCCTTTCGACCGTTCGCCTGGTTGAAGGAGGAGGCGATGCCCGAAGCGTTCGGCGACGTGCAGGTCGAGTCTTTGGCCGGTGGATCCACCTTCACTCGGCTGGCGCATGCTGAAACCGTGGATACGTTTCAGGCCTTTGTCTCCAAGGCGCGCGACGAAGGCGGGATCGACGTGATTCGCCCGTTGGAAAATCAGTTTCTCCTCCAACGACGGCAGCGCCTCTACGGCGATTTGGGCTTTCATCAATTGAAGCGCTGTCAGCTCGACATCGAGACGGCGGCTGAGGAGGAAGGATCCTTCAGCGATCCGACCAAGCCGAATGACCGTATCCTCGCGATCGGTCTCCAGTTTGGCCTTACCCCGCGCCTGCTCGTTCTCGAGGAGATGTCGGACGAGGCGGAGAAAAAACTTCTCACCGAGTTCGCCACCGTGCTCCGGCAAGAGGATCCGGATATCATCGAGGGCCATAATCTTTTCAAATTCGACCTCGAGTACCTCCGCCAGAGGTGCCGCCGTTTTAAACTGCCCTGCGATTGGGGACGATTTGGACAGAAAGCGTCCTTCCGCAACAGCCGCCTCAAGGTCGCGGAGCGCTGGATCGACTTCACCCGCTGCGACCTGCCTGGTCGTGCCGTGGTGGATACGTACCTCCTGGTTCAACTCTATGATATCACCACGCGCGAGCTGACCTCGTATGGATTGAAAGACGTCGCGGTCTACTTTGGCATCACCGACGAAGAAGCGGCGGAGAGCGGAGCACGCACGTACATCGCGGGCTCACGTATTCAAGAAGCGTATCACACCGATCGCGCCCGCTTTCTCGCCTACCTGGCGGATGATCTGCGCGAGACCCGCGGGCTGGCCGATCTTCTCTTGCCGACTTACATCGAGCAGACTCGCACCTTTCCGATCCAGCTGCAGGACGCGACTCTCCGCGGGACCACGAGCAAGATCGATCTGCTTTTCCTCGAGGAGTATTATCATGCCCGGCAGTCCTGTCCCGTTCCGCCCGAGGTAAAGCCGTTCGAGGGCGGTTATACGCGGAGCTTTCGCGACGGCGTTTACCAGCATGTTCTCCACTTCGACGTCGCCTCGCTTTATCCCAGTTTGCTCCTGCAGATTGGGCAAAATCCGAGAAGCGACCTGCTCGGCGTATTCATTCCCCTGTTACGGCGCTTGCGCGAATACCGCCTGCGCTACAAGCAGCTGGCGCGCACCGCGGAGACGGAGGAGCTGCGCTCGGAGTACCAAGCGCGGCAGTCGAACTTCAAGATCCTGATCAACTCGTTCTACGGCTA
>Ga0070717_10000220_pt1 | contig 39485 bp, 28 predicted proteins | sample LARL113metaG_FD_71366 | JGI IMG/M metagenome (GOLD analysis project Ga0070717, IMG submission 71366) | Corn, switchgrass and miscanthus rhizosphere microbial communities from Kellogg Biological Station, Michigan, USA - LAR L11-3 metaG | ecosystem: Host-associated > Plants > Roots > Rhizosphere ...
CGATTTACCTGAGGCAGGCATGGTGCTGGGGACTGACGGAAATTTTTATGGAACAACGGGGTCAAGCGCTTCAAACGATGGAACGATTTTTAAGATGTCTCCGTCGGGTGTACTTACCACTCTTTTTCGTTTCAGCAGCACAGGGGCGCAGAGCGCAGCCGGCACCAATCCTCAGGCGAGTCTCGTACAAGGAAGCGATGGAAATTTCTACGGTACTACTTACATGGGGGGTGTCGGCGGCAAGGGTACAGTATTCAGGATAACTCCGGATGGCCTTTTAACTACATTGGTCTCATTTGATGGAACCAATGGACTTTATCCCTTAGCAGGCTTGATTGTAGGTGCTAATGGCAATCTATATGGCACGACTTCTGGAGGCTATGATGGGGATAAAGGTACGATTTTCGAGATGACCCTCTCCGGCGCTTTTAAAACTTTAATAACATTTAACGGAGCTAATGGGGCCAACCCCTGGGGCGGTGTGATTCAGGGCCGTGATGGCAGTTTCTATGGTACAACCCAAAATGGAGGTATTTACAATGATGGAGCAATTTACCAACTCGCTATACCGACCACAATAGCTCCTGTCCTCAATCCTGCTCCCGGTACTTTCTATACAACTGCGCAGAGCATAACGATCTCCTCGTCCACGCCCGGAGCGACGATCCGCTATACAATTGATGGTAGTCAGCCAAGTGCGACTAATGGCACAATTTATACAGGCACTTTTAGTCTGAGCGGCGCTGCCACGGTCAGAGCTTTAGCTTACGCAAATGGGCTCGACGATAGCGCCACAACGCGCGGAAACTACACGATCGGTCCTAGGGCGGCGGCGCCGCTATTCAGCCCCGGCGCCGGCACCTATTCCAGCACCCAGACAGTGACAATTACTTCGCCAACAAGCGGTGTATCTCTAGCCTACACTATCGATGGCAGCACTCCGACGGAGAGCAACGGAGTCGTCACTCATGGCACTTTGTATTCAGGACCCACAACCATTTTTGGGGCTAATACTACGCTGAACGCCATCGCCTTCGGAAATGGCTATCTTGATAGTTCAGTAACAAGTGGCTTATTTACGAATACGAACCCTCCTCCCGTTGCACCCGTTTTCGGATCTAGCGGAGGGACGTTTACAAGTGCACAGACCACTACAATTACCTGTGCTGGGGCGACTGCAATCTACTATACCACAGATGGCAGTAGGCCCACAATCTCATCAACTCTCTATTCGGCTCCTGTTACAATTTCCAATAATGCTTTATTGCAGGCAATAGGGGTCAATGGTGGCGGTGCCGGGCCCTCCGCATCGGTCAGTTTTACCATTCTTCCGGCTGCACCAACCTTTAATCCGGCGCCCGGAACCTACGCTAACGTAGCCTCCTTATCCGTAGCAATAGACGACGCGTCAACACCAACCATCTACTACACCCTAGATGGTACCACACCCACCAACGCATCAACTCCATACACTGGAGCGATTGCTCTGCCTCTTGGCACCACAACCCTCCAGGCAATCGCCATCAATAGCAACGGCTCCAGCTCTGTTGCTGCCGGTGAGTATATTTTAGCACAGTCGGCATCAGCTCCAATCTTTAGTCTCGCAAGTGGTAGCTACACCGGCTCGCAGGCGGTTACAATCAGCAGCTTGGGCGCTACTGCGGTATATTACACAACCGACGGGAGCGTGCCGACTAACTCCTCTTTGCTTTATACTAGGCCCGTCCCGATCTCAACAACCACCACACTCAGGGCGATTGGCGTAAATAGCGCAGGCTTCAGCAGGGTGAGCAGCAGTTTCTACACTATCACCGGTCTGCCGTCAGCGCCCGTGTTTAGTATAGCGCCAGGAACCTATATTGGAGCCCAGGCGGTTGGGATTTCAAGCGCAGACGCGACTTCAGTCTACTACACGATGGACGGCAGTACGCCGACGACCTTATCCAAGCTCTATACTAACCCGATCTCGATAACCTCGAGTGCGACACTGCGAGCGATTGGAGTAAATAACACGGGTTTAAGCAACGAGACGACAGGGCGATTCGAGATTCTTAGGGCGGCAATTTCACCCGCATTCAGCCCCGCCCCAGGCGCTTATGCCTTTACGCAGTCGGTAACAATAACGTCAGGAACTAGTGGTGCATCTATAATTTACACCACAGATGGAAGCACGCCCACAGAAGCGCACGGCGCGCTATATACAGGACCAATCGGTCTTACAAGTGCAACTATGCTTAAGGCGATTTCCTTCGTGAACGGCTCCTTCGGTGACAGTGCGCCTACAACGGGGTTCTATGCCATTGGTGACCCGTCGGCTAGTGCCCTGAACGTGCTGTATAATTTTACTGCTAACAATAGCGGATGGAGCACACCATCGTCCGGCTTAATTCAAGCCAGTGACGGCAATCTTTACGGAACAACTCCAGGCGACCCAGGCAAAGCTGGTGGCACTATCTTTAAGATAACGCGAGCAGGCGTGTTGACTACATTAGCTGCTTTCACCGGCTCCAATGGAGCGGGACCCGCATCTCTATTGCAGGGTAGTGACGGGAATTTTTATGGCACCACGACTGCCGGAGGAAGTACCGGCTCTGGTACAGTCTTTAAGCTCACCCCTGTGGGAGCCTTAACCACTTTAATTTCATTTAATGGTGCAAATGGAAGCTCACCGCTTAGTTTGACCCAAGGCAGTGACGGCAGCTTCTACGGTACAACCGCGGGCGGCGGAAACAATAAACTTGGCACCGTTTTCAAAATAACCCCTGCGGGCGAACTGACTACATTGGTTTCGATCACTACCGCCAACAAGGGAACCCCGTCGTCAGGTCTTTTGCAGGGGACCGACGGAAATTTCTATGGTACAACATGGGGACCTTTTACCGGCTCAGCGGGAGCTATATTTAAAGTGTCGCCAGCGGGTGTTTTGACCACAATAGCGGCATTTAACGGTAGTAACGGATCTTCTCCGCGCGGAGGTCTGATCCAGGGCGCTGATGGCAATTTCTATGGTGTGACCGCATCAGGGGGAGGCGCGGGGCTAGGGACAGTGTTTCAGATGACCCCGGCGGGAAACCTAGCGACGATAACTAATTTTGACGGCAGCAACGGGGCTAACCCTAACGGAGGACTGATTCAAGGCGTCGAAGGCAGTTTTTACGGTATGACGTCCAGTGGCGGTTATCTCGACGACGGTAGCGGTGGCTATGGTACCATCTTTGCGATGACGTCATCGGGTGTATTAACCACGTTGTTTAAATTCAGTCCTAGCGGAGTTACGGGGGGTCAGCCTTTTGCCAGCTTAACGCAAGGCCTCGATGGCAATCTCTATGGCGTGACCAGATTCGGCGGTATAATCGACGGTTCCGAGGGAGGTAACTCGTTAGGCGGGGTAATCTTCCAAATGCTATTGCAGCCAGCTGCCACCCCCACGCTCGGCCCTGCCCCGGGCGCGTATAACAGCGCACAGAGAGTGACAATTTCTACCACGACGGCCGGTGCGACGATACGGTATACTATCGATGGGAGTTCTCCCTCTAAAACGAACGGCATGGTTTATTCGGGGCCGGTGCAGATCAATCAAACGACTCCTCTCCAGGCGATTGCTTATTCCGGAAATCTCTCATGCAGCGGCGTGGCAAACGGGTTTTATACTATCTTCCCACCTGCATCAACACCCGTTTTTAGCCCTGTTGCTGGAAGCTACACAAGCGCACAAACGGTATCCATTACCTCGCCAAGCTCTGGAACCACCATCCGTTACACTTTGGACGGCAGCGTTCCGACCCAATCTAATGGCATGATTTATTCCGGACCGGTAAACATTAATACGAGCCAAACCCTAAATGCCATCGCCTACGACGGAGGCTTTAGCGACAGCAGTGTTGGGGTAGCTACCTACACCATCAGTATTTTGCAAGTGGTGGCTGGACCGGTCTTCAGCGCTGGGGGCGGGCACACTGTTGTAATCGCCTCTGCCACCCCCGGATCCACGATACGTTATACGACCGACGGAAGCACGCCTACTCAAACCAATGGGATGGTCTACACAGGTCCCATAAGCATAACGGCGGCGACAACGCTCAAGGCGATCGCCTATCAAACTGGATTTACGGACAGCCCGATAACAAGTGCCACCATTGGAATACCGACAATCACTATCATCGCGCCCGCTGACGGTACCACGATTAATAATTAGTTCTAGATATTTCGTTTATGTTTTCGGCGCCCATTTCCTCTTTTATGGCCAATATTTGGCATTTCCTGCCTATTTCAGTAAAGACTTCACCCAAGCGCATGCTCGATTCGTCGTTTATCAGAGTCGGTATCGTGGCGATGCTATCATTTTTAGAGTTCTCGCTGGGGACAAGTTCTTCTTCGGCCGCGCCTGCGGCGGATCCCCTTATGGCTCCCAGTGGGGCCTTTCTTTCTTCGGGGTACACTATTTCTAAGAAGGCCGGGTTACTTTCAGTATCTTGGAGCGCACTGGGCTTACAAGCGACAGAGCTGAATTCCACCGTTATAGATGTTCCTTACTATACAATTCAAATTGTGGATGTAACGCAGGGCGTAGTAAAAGGATCGCAACTCATTGAGTTTAATCGTCAATTGCCCGAAACCAACCAAGGAAATGGATCCTTTATCATAACATCTCAGTCCGCGTGGAGCGCGCAGTTTTTCTCTTATCCCGTAAACATAGGAGATGTTATCCGGGTAGAAGAGGACGCAGAGATTATTACCGGGGGCGGCACGTTATCGAGTAGTGGGCTGGTTCTAAATACAGACGGTTGTCGGGTGGTAAAGCGCCGTACTAGCACACTCACCTTTAAAGTCACAAAAAGGGGGTTGATATCTGAAAAAGGTGACAATGGATCTGATCGCTCGGTCAATCCGCAGAATCAGGTAAATGACCCGGTTGACGTTACGACGGGGGCCTTCTCGGAAAACGAAGTCGACTTGCACGTGAATGGCCCCCTGCCGATTGAAGTCCGTCGGACCTATTCGAGCACGAGCACTTCGGCTAGCAACGAATTCGGCTACGGGTGGCTGATGGGCTACTCTTCTTATCTGATTCCCTCCGACGACCTTTCTACGATACAGGCAGTCGATACTGGCGGATCGGTCATTAGATTTCGGCAGAACGGCAATATTTGGGCGCCATTAGTTGCAGATAATCCCGGTCTGACCAAGTTCTCCGGTGGCCAAAACAATTTGCTCAACTCTAGTATAGCCAAATTGGTTGGCGGCAATGGAGCGATCACCTACCAGTGGAGGTTGCCCGATGGCTCAGTTCGCAACTATTTAGTGCAGCAATTTCCGATTACCTCAGATGGGATCAACTACACGCGTCAACGGCCTTACCTTAGCTCTATCATTGATAACCGTGGAAATTCTCTGACCTTCAGCTACGGGTCTTCTCCAACCGCTAACGACTACGGACAAATAAATCTGATCCAGTCATCAAACGGTAGCTCCGTGAGTTTCACCTACGATACGGAAGGACACATCACCCAGGCAGCAGCCTCTGACGGGCGTACCGTCAACTACGCTTATAGCTATTTTGTGGGCGACTTGATTTCGGTGCAGCGGCCCGATGGCAGCATATATAATTATGAATACGGGTTTGATGCTGACGGCGTGGATAATCACCAATTGACAAAGGTGATCAGTCCCGAGGGCCGTGTCCTGGAAAACGTTTATGATGGCTCGGGACGAGTCGTGCAGCAGAAAGCGACTGTTGATCAGTCTAATCCCGCTGCCTTGGTGACAACGGCCAACTATGATTATAGTTTCGCCGGTCAAACAAGAGTCACCGATGCGTACAATAATCCCACGGTGTATCAATACACCTCGGGTGGTCTCATCACCAAAACCATTAATCCGCTTGGGCAGGTCACCAGCCGAACCTGGTACAACGTCACCGATGGATCCGGGGCTTTTCAGAACAGCTTGCAAAGTGTCACTGACCGGCGCGGGCTCACCTCAAGCTACAAGTACGATGCGCAAGGAAACGTAACGCAAACTACTTTGGTCGGGGATCTTGATGGCGATCCTAACACAACCGAAGTGGCCACAGCCACGGCTATCTACAATAGCCTCAATCTTCCTACTTCGATCACTGATACCTCAGGTGTTACGACGACCTTTTCTTACGGCGACATCAACTACCCTTACTCTCCAACTCAAATAGCAACTTATAAGAATCACACCTTGGTGCGGGTAGATGCTCTTGTTTATACCTCCCAAGGCGGTAGCAAAGGACTTCTCTCCACCAAAACGGTGGCCGCAGCCAGCGCGGATCAGGCTATCACCCACTACACCTACAATTCCGCCGGTTTTGTAACGCAGCAAACTATTGATACCGGAACGACAGATCCAAACGTCGTTACTAATTTTAGCTACAACAATCGCGGTGAGCTGATTACCGCGACCGACGCAGATGGTCGCAGCACTAACTACACCTACGACGCGATGAGTCGGCAACTTTCCAAAGTCGTCAAAGACGAAAGTGGCGCTATACTTGGCACATGGACGACGAGCTACACCGCTAATGGGGAAGTAAAGCAAACGGTCGGCGCGCGGTCCGTTGCCTCTGACTCTGTCTTGCGTTATTATGATGGAGCAGGGCGGCTTGAGGACGAGGTAGTAAATTTAAGCCAGGCCCTGCCTAATGGCCGTGGCGTGACATCGTCTTCGTATGCCCTCACAAGCTATGGCTTCGATTACTCAGGTAATATTATTCTACGGATAGATCCCAACGATAACGTCACGACGATGACCTATGACCCAATTGGTCAGTTGCTCACAAAAAATACGGCCGATCTCCGCAGCGAGGCATTCCAATATGAACCCGGGGGCAAAGTTTCCCAATACACGAATCCTCTCGGTGGAATTACGAAAACCTATTATACTTCGACGGGGCAACTCCGGCGCCAAGAAAACCCGGACGGCTCCATTCTTCAGTGGAGCTATTATACCGATGGGCGCCTACAAAATGAGATTTTGCGCAATGGATCGGTTTGGACCACGGTGTACGACGATGTCGCTCGGAGCGTTGCGCGCACACTGACGAGTTCAAACGGCAGTGTTTTAGCCATCGAAACCAGTGTGTTCGATCGCCGCGGCAATCTTATCACACATACCGACCCAGAAGGCTTCGTCAAAACGACGGCTTATGATGGGCTCAACCGGACAAAAACGGTGACCGGTCCGGCCGGCGTTGCAGGTAGCGCGCAGCAAACGACCACTTTTATCTATGGCGCGAGCTCCAAGACTGTAACCGTTCTCAACGGGCTTAATGAACAAACCACGACCACTTCGGATGCATTGGGGCGACCTCAGCAAACCAGGGTTCTCGCTTCCAATGGCGAGGTTATACGCAGCACGAAATATACTTATTCTTCTGACCATAATGCGGTGACGGTGACCGAAGGGACCGGTTTAGGCGCCGTGTCTCGCACAACTTGGACCGATACCCTTAACCGACCGGTGCTTACTGTCTTTGGCGACGGCTCCTTCACCCGGAGCGTTTATGATTTCAATGGGAACTTGGTATCTTCAATTGACGCTCTCGGGCAAGCGACTAACTATGCTTACAATGCCCTTAATCAATCGACCTCGCAAACGCTGCCGGACGGCACGGTAACGAGGTTTACTTACGACGCGACGGGAAATCTTCTAACCCGCTCGATGGCAAATGGTACGCTCACTTACGCGCAGACTTTCGACAATGCTGGCCGCAAACTTACGGAGCGGCTTTTCTCCGGTACATCTGTCACCAGGCAGTACAGCTACACCTATTATTCTTTGGGAACTCCAGCGGTGGGACTCCTTCAAACTGCCACCACGCCTCGTGAGACGGTCACTACCACGTACGATTCCTTTCTGCGTCCGCAAGCCATAACCACGTCTGGCTCCTTGCCCGAAACCAATGGCACCACTAGCTATAGTTACGATCGCCGAAACCTCCTCACCGTAGTCGACCAAAGTTCGGTCGGAAACGCTGCAGGCCCCGCGTCGCGGGTTAGCCGCACTTTTGATGGGTACGGTCAACTGCGCAGCGAAGTTGTGGCCGTCGGAGGCTCTACTTATGCGAACGTAACTCAAACCTGGGACGCCGCTGGACGTCGAGCCTCCCTTGATGAAGCGAGTTCAACTCTCGCTTCACCGCTCTTTAGCTATCAATACCGCGGAGATGGTTTACTTGTCCAGGTAAGCGCTAATAATCAAAATTACGCTTTCAGCTATGCTGACAATGGTCTCCTCACCAGTCGTACCAATGCATTCCGTAGCTTAACTGTAAATATGCGTGACGCGGCGGGGCGGCTTCAGGAGCAGGCACAAACCGTCGGTTCCACCGCTGCGATAATTGAAGACGTGGTGTGGCGGGCTAACAACACGTTGAGCAGTTACACCGCGACTCGCAGCGACTCAGGTGCGTGGAACGACACGCGTCTTTATAGCTACAACAGCCGCGGGCAACTCTTGAGCGAAGGTTTTTCTCCGGGCACAGGGTCTACAAATTATCTAAATTACAAGTTCGATGGGGTGAACGGCCTCGGCGTACTATTAAACGCAAAGATCGGTACCGGGGCTCCCGTTTCGTGGGAGACAAGTGCAACCGCGAATAGCTTGGGCCGAGTTACGGTCGATAGCCGGCTCGCCGGCGCAGGTGGCACTGCTGGCCGCTCGGTGCCAGCCAGCGGTTCTGCCGTCGGTGCAGACCATGTAGATATTCTGGTTGACGGAGTCGCTCAGGGACGAGCTGCGTATAACGGCAGCGCATGGTCGATCAACTTAGCTTTGTCGGGTGGTCCACATACCCTGACCGCCAACGCGGTGGATCCAAGCGGCCTCTTTACGGCGACGAAAAGCAGCAGTTTCACCGTCACTGCTGCCAATTCCAATGACCAAGCTGGCACCGTTACTACCGATTTCGATAATGACGGCAATGTGATCGGTCGCAATTGGGCCAGTGGGGTGAGCCAAACCCTCGCGTGGGACGGACTCGGACGGCTGATCAAAGTTGCTCAACGCGACGGCGCCAACAATGGCTATGATTGGACAGCAATTTATGATGGGCTAGGAAGACGCATAAAGACGGTCCAACAAGTCATTACTAATAGCACAGTGAGCGGCACGGCTGGCGTGACGACATCGATCTTCGACCCGATGGTGGAATTTTTGGAGATCGGTGTGAGTCTAAACGGTGCTAAGGCCTGGAAAGTTTATGGCCCCGATCTCAACGGACGCTACGGATCGCTCCAAGGAACTGGCGGATTAGAAGCGACCATTGTGGATGCCAGTCGGGCGACAAAGGGCGTGATCAATGACCAATTCGGGAACGGAATTGCGTCACTGTCGAGCGAAGGTATTGGCTGGTTCACTACACACGTTGGTGGTTATGGCCCGCTGTCAGGAAATTCTGCGGAGATCTTAACCGACATCACCCGTGTGGCCGAGGCGACCGCGTGGCGGGGTCGCCGGATTGATCCAACTGGTTATTATAATTTGGGCGCGCGGTACTATGAATCGATGGGTGGACGATTCCTCTCCGCGGACCCCATGGGGCATACCTCCAGTATGTCACTCTACGATTTCTGCAACGGCGACCCGGTGAACTCGTTCGATCCGGATGGTAGGTGCCTAAAAAGTGCGGGCCAAGGCTTGGCGAAGGGAGCTGATTTTTTCATCAATTTGGTGATTGGTACGCTCGGGTCAGGTGACATCCAAGGGTTTACTCCAGAGGAGATGGCTAGACTGCGCGCAATTAATGTTGAAGACTACGGATCATGGTTCCGGCGGATGGGAGCTTACGACGAGACTCGTGCAACTAAAATGCTCGTTGAGCAATTACCAGAGAAGCTGTCACCAGCAGTGAACGATATGACGATGGCTGCCGGATCTCTCCATAGTGAACTTTCAGAGCCAAGACCAGAAACACTCCCCGAAGGTGACATTCCTGGCGGGTTGCCTCCTGGTGCAACAATTCGCGACGTTGGTGAGTCTTTTTACGTGATTGATTATGGTGACGGTAAGCTGAAAATCAGGTTCTATGGTCCAGACGCGACTCAAAGTTTTGCGCCTAGCAGAAAAATCCAAGATTCTGAGGAAACAGAGGTAAGAATATCGTCAACCAATCAGCCATTCGTAGGAGAAGGAAAGCATCGACTAAATGCCGTGGTAATTGACGGAAAAACCGTCGCTGAGAGCATACCTGGCGCATCCGGCTGGCTCGAATATGATTTTGGTGGTTATCAAGAGCACAACGGAGTCCCTCCTGGATGGGCGCCGACGAAAAAAAATCCTATAATCGACTCCCTACTTAATGAGAACGATTACTATTGAAAACAAACTCATGAATGAAGATTGGGCACTATGCAAAAAAAATGGCTCGGATTTTAGATCGCGGGGTGAATTGGCTGAGGCTATCAAGTGGTACAGCAAAGCGCTCGATCACACGTCGATGGTGCCAGCGTTAGATATCGCTTCACTTCACAACATCATTGCTGCGCTCTACATGAGAGTAGACGATCCTGAATCAGCCGAAGCGTCGGCACGAGCATCATTGCGATTGGAGCAAGAATTTGGAGATTGTGGCAGAGAGACGACACGTCTTGCGACCTATTATGGCATGCTAGCGCGAACTCTTGAGAGACAAGGGAAGTATAGAGAGGCAGCTGAATATGTGGGTAAGAGTGTAGAGCTTCTCGAAGCATTGCTTGGTCCGGACAATGACGTTACTAGGGCAAAAATAGATTACTACAACTCACTCAAGCAAAAATCCTGGAAGGGATGAGGTTGAATTGCGATGGCGTGATACAGGGACGGGCCGCTTATAACGGCAGCGCATGGTCGATCAACTTGGCTTTGTCGAGCGGTTCCCATACGCTGATCACCAACGCTGTGGATCCAAGCGGCCTCTTCACTGCAACGACCAGTAGCAATTTCACCGTCACTGCCTCCAATTCCAATGACCAAGCTGGCACAGTCACTACCACTTTTGATAGTGAGGGCAATGTGATCGCTGGCAATTGGGCCAGTGGGGTGAGCCAAACCCTAACCTGGGACGGGTTCGGCCGGCTAATCAAAGCTGCTCAGCGCGACAGCGCCAACAATGGTTATGACTGGACCGCAATCTATGATGGGCTAGAGCATTTTCGGTTTAGCTGGTCTCCACTGGCCACATGCGTGGAAGCACCGGCCGATCGGTAACGAGTCTAATTAAATCGAAAAGGCTCTAGGACGGCGCATAAAAACGGTTCAACAAGTCATTGCAAATAACACAGTGAGTGGCACGGCCGACGTGACCACATCGATCTTTGATCCGAAGATGGAATTTTTGGAGATCGGTGTAAGTCTAAACGGCGCTAAGGCCTGGAAAGTTTACGGCCCTGATCTCAATGGCCGTTACGGCGGCTTACAGGGCACGGGCGGGTTGGAGGCCACGATTGTGGATGCCTCGAAGGCGACCAAGGGCGTGATCAACGATAACTTTGGCAATGGCGTCGCGTCGGTAGCGAGTAGTTCGGTGACGTGGTTTACGACCAAAGTAGGAGGTTACGGTCCGCTGCCGGACGTGGCGGCTGAATCTTTTACAGACATTACACGTGTAGCGGAGGCCACAGCGTGGCGCAGTCGAAGAATTGATCCAACCGGGTTCTACTACCTTGGTGCCCGCTATTATGAGCCCACCAGCGGCCGCTTCCTCTCGGTAGATCCGCTCGGCCATGCCGCTAGCCGCTCGCTGTACGATTTTTGCAATGGCGACCCAGTGAATTACTTCGACGCGGATGGGCGATTTGCAGGCACGCCGCTTAGTGCGGGCGAATACTTTGGGGCGGTCGGCTCTGGCCTATGGACGGGTGCAGGAAATGTTGGCTGTGCGGCGGTCACTGCACCGTACCGGTTTGGGCAGACGGTCGTCTCAGGATACTCCCAGATGGGCGGCTTGCTCGGCGACGTGCTTACCGGCAACTCGGGCATCGTGGACATGGCTTCTCATCCAATCAATACGCTACAAGCAAGTGGTAGTGTTGCGGTGAATACAGCGGTAGATATGGGGAAAGGCATTTATCAGCAGGCTCAAACTTCTGAAGGTCTCGCGACGCTCTCGACTGATCTAGCGTTTGGGCTCGCGTTTGGGAAGATCGTGCCCGCGGCCAATACCGCTTTTGAGTCACCGTCAACTACTGCGAAATACCTTGAGCAGGGATTTACGCAGGCCCAAGCTGACTATTTAGCCCAGCGATATGAAGGCATGGGAGAACACTTTTTGAAGAGAGCGTGGCTAGATGATAGAGGTCTTGGGCTGCCGAATAGTGTCGTCGACAATATCTACAATGTTCTCACTGAGACGGCATGACCCGTGGCGACTTTTACGAACTTCACTACGCGGTCGACTCTGACTTTTATGGCACCCGGTTTCCGAGGAGTGTGGGTGGTTCTTGGAGCGGAGACGCGCTTGGTTTGGATAAATTTGGTCCAGTGGATTCCTTGTGGTATGGAAGCCCTGAAGCATTGAGAGAATTTTTGGCATTCTCTCTCTCGTTTACCAGTGAACAACAAGGTTCAGGCGGTAAGTGCTGCAAAAACCCTTAATCGAAAGACGCTGTATGAGTGGTGAGAGATTTATTAATTTTGAATCCAATCTACCTGATGACTCGCAGGAGGATTCTTCGCACAATGTGATTAGCCCGGCGGGTAAGAATATCGCTGATCGTATCGCAAAGCTTCTTGCCGGTAATGAGGTCCAAGTTACTCCGGTTCAGAAGCATAGTTTTTATGGGTGGTCGTTCATAGCAGAATATAGACGAGTCAGGTTTTATTGTTTACTTCAGGCTCCCGGAAAATGGCTTCTTCTAATTAGGCCGAAGCTGAATTTTTTCGATCGGCTTTTATTTAGAAAGGCGCAGATGGAAACCGATTCTTTGTTCCATCTGCTACTAGATAAGATGCGGGCTGAATCGCAGTTTACGAATGTTCAAGTCGGTCGGCAAGGGGTGTGAGCTTCTAGCCCGTGCCACTTATGCCTGCTCTTCGGACTTTACGCTCTCGATCTCGATTTTAGCGACGAAGGGGTAACGGGGATCGAGTTCTGCATGGCGCGGCGAAATCACCCGTACCGTATCTAGGATGCCTTGTTTGAGCGCGGCAGTGATGAGCTGAAGGCGGTTGGGTAGTGTCCGTCAAGTTTCGCACTTTTGTATAGAAGTGTATCTGGGCGGAGGAAGGTTTTCGGGATGGGGGTGTGGGGGTAAGGGGCTGAGTCCCATTCGATCTGAATGGGACGGTTCCGCGCAGCGGAAGTAAGCGTCCGTTGAAGCTTTCGATTACCCACAATTCGCGAGCTTTCATGGTTTCGTAAATTAATAATGAATAGGGATTGGAATTCCCTCGCGTACTGGTGATAATGGATGACTTCGAAGCGAGAAGTTTTTTATTTAGCTATGAAAAGCTGTTCGGAGCGAAGGAACTGAGCACCACCGACCGAAAATCGACGTTATATGTCGAGTCTTCAATGATAGTTTTGTGCCTAATTTCATCACTTTCATCGGCCTAGTTCCTTCACTTCGATCTTATAGATATAGGGCCTGGAGTCGGTAGGTTCGCGATACTCAAGGGGCAGGGCTTTGACTTTGCTCAGTTGACCTCCCGTCACCTCCTCCGCTACTTGCTCAAGGTGGAAACCCTCGATTTCAATTTCAAAACCGGCGATGGCGATGACGATGATGTGACGCTCGGGCTGAACATCGTGCCGAGCGTACGAGAAAAGTCGCCACGGGAATGACCAACTTTTACCGTCCCCGGACGAAATGGAGAGGGACGAGGTTTGTGATGACGACGAATAGCATGGGCTGCGTCGATTCGCTGTGCGCATTTCTATCTGTTCGCGAAGGCTGGCCATTGTTATATTCCGATTTTTTGATGATACTGTTTATTCTGATCGTTTTGGGAAAAAGCGTGCCGACGATTAATTTCCATCATTTCGAGGGCTCGCTGCGATAAATTCACGGTTTTACTCGGGGCAATTTTTTCGCCGTTGGATTTGGCGTTAAGATCCAGCGCTAACTCGCGCTCGCCGCTGCGGACGGCGTTTTCGCGGAGGGCCGCTTTGTCGGAGGTGAAGACAAGCGCGTTTTTGCGTCCCCGGGTGATGGATACGTACCATTGTTCTGCATTCGTCGCCGCAGGCGTGCCTGCGTCACAGAGGATGACCGTGTCAACTGACTTGCCCTGGGAGGCGTAGGAAGTGACGGCATAGCCGCGCACGAACACCCGCTGATTAGCCGAGAGGGTTTTCCGCTCCCCCGTGTCGCCGGTTATGGCCAAAGTGCCCTCCTCCCGTACTTCGTTCACCGTCACGAGTTCCCCGTTGTCGATGGAGACCCCTTCGACCGACTTTCCATTAAACTTCATTTGCAGGCGGTCGCCGGGAGCCAGCTCCATGGAACGAGGCGCGGTCACTACCACCCGGTCCGAATAGCGATAGCTAAATGGTGACGAGTGCCCGTCTTTCGTCACGACTAAGCCGCGCTCGTTCGCCTCGGCGATTTCGCACAGGTCGCCCTTTTTAAACCGTCCATAGCTGCGCAGGAACAGCACGTGCTGCCCCGGTTGATAAAAGCGAGGATCGCTTTTTTCCGCCCCGCTAAAATCCACGGGCTGGCAAACAACCAACGGCTGACTCGTCCCAAGTTTCCCCTCGGACTGAAGCCGCTGCCGAATCGCTTCGTTCACCTCGCGCACTTCTTCACGAGTCTGTGCCACCACCAGCGCCTTTTCATCTCGCGCTAAAACGCTCGTAAACGCCTCGGCCACCGCCTTGCGCCGCTCATCAATCGGAAGTTCTCGAATCCAGCCCAACTGTTCGAGCTGGTCAAAGGATTCCACCAGCTTCCCCTTGGAAGCGGCCCGAGCAGCGGCACGATATTTTCTTATCAAAGCACGTTCAGTCGCGTTTTTCCCACGTTTGGGATCTTGGCGACGTATGGCCCGAATCACTACCGGCTTTAGACCCGAATGGCGTTCTATGGCTTTAAGCGCATCCGACGCCGCAACCGCTCCGTGCTGACGCGTGTCGCCCGACAGGATGAGCCGCCCGCCGTTTGCCTTCACTAGCCGGATTAATTCCCGCAACTGCTGGCCCCCGATCTGTCCGGCTTCGTCCACGATGACGACCGCGTTTTTAGCTAACGTTTTCACCTCAAGAAACCGCGCCAAGGTCTCGGCTTTGAGTCCGTCCGCCTCCAAGTCTCGGACCTGCTGGCGCTGTGGTGCGAGCACCACCACTGGATGATTGGCGGCGGATAATCCCTTCTCAATTTCCTTCAGGGTAAAACTCTTTCCCGTACCTGCGCCGCCTCGGAAGAGCATCATGAAATCGCGACTACTAAGGATCTTTTCCACCGCCGTTTTCTGCTCACCCGACAGCGCACTTGCCGGCTGATAATTCGGATTCAACCCGGAGTATTTTTTTCGTCCGTCTTTTGCGGTCATCACGATCTCCAGTTCGCACCGCAAAAGTTCTGGAGTCGTCAGTTTATTCGTCCCGTGTTGCCGGATGAAACCGCGCTCTTCCATTGCTTGCCGCACCGCCGCCAAATCGAAATTTTCTCCGCGCCCCCGTGCCAACGTGATCGCTAAAAATTGATCCTCACGCACCGTTGACCGCCGTTCAAAGAGATGTTTCTCGGCCCAGATCACGGCCTCTATCGCCGTCATCTTTGACACCCGCACTGACTGCATTTGCAAGGGCCGCAGTCGTTGCAAGGTCTCCCATTCCAGTTCCGTCATTTGGTCGATCCAAGTTGGCCGCAGGTTTTCCGTGGTCGCAGTCTTGACCTTTCGTTTTCTTAAATCCCGTGCGACCTGACGACGAACCGTGTTCTCGTCGCCACCTTCGACCTCAATCCTCCGTTTCGCCTCCGCGTCGATCTCTTCATGACGCTTGGAAAACTGCTTAATCACCCGTACCGGCACCCCTTTGATTTCAAAATCCTGAGCGTTATTCCCGATCTCATAGCCGAGCGAACGCAGTCCCTTGGACAGCTCATGATAATACAAATGCTCCACGAACTTCTGCGCCTGATAAAGCCCGTGCGACTCCAGCGCCTTCCACCGGTTTTCCACCCGGTCGAACGAACCGTTCATAACAACGCAGTGCGTGTGAATATGCGGATCCAGCTCCCGACTAATGTCGTGCCGGATCTCCGCTCCAACCACGTTACCGCTCGCCCGCGATTCGCGCCCGCCACCTTTCCGAATCTTTGTCTGCGCAAAGGTCTCCAGTTCTTTCATCGCCACCTTTACCGCCTGCCGGTGCAGTTCTGAAATTCGCTCATCGACCGCTAGCCCCATGACCGAAACCGACTTCGGCGGACTCAAAACAAAGTCATAGAAGATCCTCCGATTGGCGACCATTTCCCCAAAGTCATTCATGCGTTTCGTATTCGTTCGAGGCGTCCATTTTTCACCCGTCAACGGGTTCACATTATCGCATATTTTCAGAAAATCTTCCTCCCTCATTTTGCCGATTAGACCTAACATCTCGGCACCTTGGCCGAACCACTCACCCAGGACTTCCTGGCTTTGCGAATAATACTCGGCTTGCGACAGATGCTCCCTGAAATACGACTTCGCGGCCGACACGTTCACCTGGAATTTGGTAGTCAACATAGATAATTTTCGACTCGGCTTAGTGTGACTTAGGAAAATGCACTTCGCATTTTCTCTATAGCGGACGCGTTACTCCTTGCGGTTTCCCGCAACGGTTCGATTTCCGTAAGAAATAACATGGCCCTCTACCTATAGGGGGCCGTGTAAACTTAAAAATTGACCCGTGCAATTATTGCAAAACGCACCAGTGTTTACAAAGCCGCAAACACGGCGCGCCGACGCTGTTGGATACACTGAAGCAAAGGATGCGGAGCACGTTTCAGTAATGAGCGCGGTGTCAACTAGAGCAACGAGCGGAGCACAAAAGTGATGCCAGTTGACGCACGGGATAGAGCGATGAGTACTCAATCAAACTACGATCAAATCGCGGCGAATCTCGACTATGCCAAGATCGCCAAAATGCTGACGGAACTGACGAAGCTGCCACCGCCTAAAACGCAGATCACTGTGGCGGATGTTCTCGCCCCGATTATCGGCAGGCTCCGCGACCTGCACGCGAAGGGATGGACCTACGACCAACTGAGCAAAGAGCTAAACGAATTTGGACTGCCGATCAACACGAGTGCACTCCGTCGCCACCTTCGGACGCGGAGGAAACGGCGCAGCAAACGCGATGTCCCGTCACCGAGCGGATCGTGTTCAAAAGCAGGGTAAACGTATCAGCTCGGTATATTTCACGGCGCAACCGCCGCCGCGAACCTGTAAGCGTGGTGGTCATGACGAATGTTGCGACGAATTCACCGTATAGAGATAGCCGACGAGCAAGGAGGCGTAACCGAACTTTCGTTACGCCCCCTTGCATCGCGGAGTATGCGGCACAGATGGCAAGACTTGGGTTGCGCGGCGCAACCCCAAGACTTGCCACCGGCCGCGGACTCCTCACCTCGCGGCGCAACCACCGCGTGAAAGAAAAGCGCGTCGGTTGATAGGACGAACGCGCCGATGTAACGCGACAAAGCGCCTTTGAAAATGACCGACAAACGCTCGCTCTTTGATCCTCGCGAGAGACACCAGTCCGGCCGAGTCGGACAAGCCGTGTTACACAGTAGCGGTACAAAGACGGCGCAGACCAGATCTCACGCCCACTCCGATTTTCCGTGAACATAACTGCGGGAACCACGGGATGTGTCGCCGCCGCCCGAAATGCGGAGAACGGTGTACAATCTGTTTACCTCGATCTGCGCCACATGACGCAACATTTGCGAGGTATGCTTGAGCCGAATTAACGCGACATCACCCTCACTTGGTGTGGGGTCCATGTGTCTTCGGAACCTGCGGCGGTTTGCACACAATAAAGCCAGCCAACAGGACGACTTCATCTTCGCTCTTATCAGTCGCTTCGATCTCAATATTTTTCGCGTCAGGTTTCACTTCGGAACGCATGCTGGCTGCCACTGGAGTTGCCTGTGCATTTTCCGTCTTCGGAGCAACGCAACCCGCAGCAATGGCGAGCGCGGTTGCGGATAGGGCAGCGGCCCCATACTGTCTGATCTTACCACGCTCATGCTCGGAAAGCGGCTTATCGGGAGTGACAAGCTCGCCCGATAATCGCACGTAGTACGAACCACAAACCTGCGCAACCTTTGCGCGGTCGAGCAGCGCAAGCCGTTCCTGTCGGCTCAGCGGAGATAGATTCTGTATCTGGTGTCCGCATACGCTGCAAAACTTCATGCGTTCATCGCCGCTCATGTTTTTCCAAGGCAACGGGCACGCGAAGGACAATTGAGGCGGAGCTTCCATGGGTATTTGCCTGAACGAATAAATAATGAGCTTCGGTACTTAACCGGGAGCGGATTAGGTTCTGACTTGATCGAGAATAGCATTATCCCAGATCAAGTTGTCATGGGCTTGTAATTGTTTGTCAGAAAGCGTCTGAAGAGCTGCCAAGTTTTCCTTTAGGTGGAGTTTCGACCGCGCAGGCGTTAGCCCAGCCCAACGCGCCAGTCTTGAGATAACAAAATACGCGCTTCAGCAGTTCTGGAGTGTCCCGCCCTCCGTTCAGGCTGGCAGAAAAGTACGAAACCCGTCCGTGACCTTCCTCCCTTGAAGATCGCTTACGTCGAGGCAAAAAACTCAGGCGACCGTTGTTAAAAAAACGACACATGTGTCGGGAGTTTTTGATGGAATTCTCTATTGGTCTCCGGCCCGCGCTGACGGGATCGTGCTTGAATAATCACCCTACAAGTACGCTCCGTTGATCCCTCTGCCTAGACTGGCGTGGGGGTCACCATTTATTGCTGTCGCGCAATGCACCATGCCTATTGTTCTAATAAAAACCTTCTAAGAAAATAGCATTCACAAAGTTATCGTGTAACTAGGACTCGATAAACTTCTATAGTGTTCTAAATCAGAAACACGTGTTTCTGATTTTCTATCGCTTCATCAGCGCTACTTTTTACCCCGCTGCCGCTAGCCGCTCACCCTATTGTTATCAGTGGGCAACCATCGCTCTGTCGAGGCCAGTACAATGTAAAAATACGACACGCATGTGTCGTATTTTTACAATCTCAGTAAGACTCCTGGAACAAAGAAAGCACTTGCACGAGTTCAATTTAAGCAGAGCGAGAGGGCTCTGTTCGAGCCGCCCTCTCGCGCTCTCTGGCTCGCCCTCCCGCTGTGCGCCGGGTGGCCTGTGGGCCACCGCTCCTGTTGGAGGCGGTTTAACGCCGGGTGCTCGCTCCGCCGATAAATCCGATACAAGCTCCCATCCTTCCGAACTTTAAATCGAAATCCGGCCTCTATTCACTTTGAATAGAGGCCGTATTCAGAAACACGTGTTTCTGATTTTTTCGATGAGTCCAAAGGGAACTCTCGGTACCGCTCCGCCAGAAATCCTCCCGACAAGCCCGGGTTTTATAGGCCCCAAATCAATAACTCAGACTCCATTCACTTTTATAGAGTCTGCATTATGACCACATCGGTTTTGGATTCTTCCGGGCCTTCCCAGCGTCGCAATTCCGTACCGCAGGACGAGCGGAATTAAGCGTAGGCGACTTTAGTTTAGTGCCTAAGCCTACAGGCGTTAGCGCCAAACTAAATTTTGAATGCATGGTTAATCCGGAGACACCGTGTTTCCTTTTTTTGTCAGCGGTTTGGAATGGAAAAACGAAAACTCAGACTCCATTCGCTTTTATAGAGTCTGAAATCAGAAACACGTGTTTCTGATTTCAGACAAATTAGCTCTCTTTGGAGTCTGAGTTTTTTTGAGCACGGTGTTTCTGATTGCAACTGACCTTGCAAAAAGAAAGCGCCGCGCCAGAAAGCCGGCGCGGCGCGAAGCGGACCAAGAGGGCAAAGCAGATCAGGCGACCCGACGCTGTTTGAGCAGGTAGGAGCGCACCTCTTGGGGATCGAACCGGAGCAACCGGCCCAAGTAGAGGTGCGGCAGGCCCGCCCGCAAAAGGTTGTGCACATGGCGAACCGTGCAACCGAGGTACGAGGCGACTTCACCGATGGTCCAGAGTTTTTCAATCGAGGAGGAGAGCGGAGTGGTTTCCATACACCCCACTCTCCGTGTCAACTGGGCACCGTTTACGCCGCTTGTGCGGCCGGGAGGGCGGCACTTGTCGTTGGCTTGATCGCAAACCATGCCGCGCCTTCCTTCGGACCAACTAGTTCCAGGTAATGCGCGTAAATAATGTCCGGAGTATTCCCCGCTTCCAGCGAAGTCTGTCCAACATTCTGTATATCGGCGACACGGTAGCTAATAAACGAGTGCCTGAAAGCGTTGTCTTTGAGCGTCACTTCGGTCCCAAATACCGCTCGGTTAAGCGCGGCCCGAGGATCGGCATAATCGCAGATCGGGCCGCTTTCTTTCTGGTACGGCAAAAGCCACGCCCGGAGCGCATCGTTCAAGGGCACATTTCGACGCGCTTTCTGCCGGATTTTCTGCGAGGCGATTTCTACCCGGCCGCGCTCAAAACTAAAATGCTCCCAGCGGAGTAATGCCAGTTCGGATACACGCGCCCCCAGGAACGCAGCGCAAGCGGTCCAGGGAAGCAGTTCCGGACGATTTTTCTGCACCGCTTCCAGAATTGTCCGCAGCTCCTCTGGCGTGTAAATCACCACCTTGGAGGGTGGCTCTTGATAACGCATCATTCCGTTAAACTCAGTGGGCCGATTATTCGGCAGATAGCCGTTGGCTTGTGCCCAGCGGCCGAAGCTCACGCAGATCCTGCGAATGCTGTTTTTTGTTTCCGGCTCCGATTCCTGAGCCCCAAGCCATTTGTCTAAATCGAGGGTGCGTAGAGTCGCAAGGGTTCGGTCAGGGAACGCCTTCCCCATGCGCCCGAGCTGACGCTTTACATTCGCCAAATGGTCGGGCTTTACCCCCATCGCCTTCCGGCTGTTTGCGTATTCGTCAACGATTTCCTGCAAGCCCTTCTTTAGGTCACTGCACCGGTGGAAATCCAAATAGAAGTCCACCGCATCGAGTAGCGACACGGAGCGTCCCGCCAGTTTGGCGTGCGCGAGAGCAAAGGTTTCCGCGCACACGTGCAAAGGGAGCCCCGTCGATTCTACGTGTTTTTTCGCGACCACGTAGCTTTCCATGTCCGACGTGGACACTTCCGCCACTCCCTGGGCGTTGATCGCCAATCGGCCGAGGATCAACTTCGCCTCGCGCCGAGCATCCGCTAGTTTTCCGAAGGTTTTCCGCTCCCGCTTGCCTCCTTCGTAGTAGGAAAGCTGGTACATGACCCGGTCCCGGTTTTGGACCGTGTAAATTTTGATCTCGTGACTTCCGTTAGCGATTTCGATGGGCTTACTCATGACTTTAGGTTTCTTGTCAACCGCGTGTCATGCAGACCCAGTGAAGTTACCCAACTCGTTGGCCCACCGAGAAATTCGGCTATCCGTCCCGGCGAGCCAGATTTGAGGATCGAATCGTTCTCCTTCTTCTCAAGCGCCAAGGGCGCGCCCCGAAGTGGCCAGCACATCGCCCTAGGTATTTGGTTTTGGAATACCAAATCTCTGACGGGGCGACCTAAAGTTCCCGCGCCTCACTTCCCCGCACAAAGTTCGTTTAGAACGCCCCTTCAGGGCTGATGATATTTCCGTCCCTCTTCCCAGGGCCGTTGGCTTGGGCTGGCTTGGTTCGGGCCGTTGGCTCTAATAATAAAAGGCACCGGGGTCGGCGCCCCCGGCTACAACAAGGCGCCCTATCACGATCCTTCCGCCGATCGTAGGCTGCTCCCGCAGCGGGGCGCGCAGCCATCGCGCCTCGGGACGGGTCGCGCCACCTCTGTCGACTTTCTCCGCGACGTTCTTTTCTCCGTCTTATGCGTCTCTTCGTGATGAGAATCGTGAGAGGAAGCGCCGAAAACGGAGGGTTTATAACTTCAGGGTGGTTGTCAGTTCGAAGTTGATTGGTTTTTGGAAGAGCCCGATGCGGCTCGGAACCGCGACGCGATAAGGCAGGCTGAAATCGCCGTTTGGCGGGCGGAGAGCCACCCCTTCATCCTGCGCGATCACTTTCTGGCGATTGGTGAGATTCCGGACGATGAGGTTCACCGTGACCTCCTTGCCTTGAAGGATCCGAGGGCCGGAATGCAAACGAAAGCTGTATCCAATCGTGCCGGTCACCTCCCAGGGCTGGCGAATCCACACGGGGGTGTTCGCGTCGACGTTGGGATCGTCCATCCAAGGACGATTTGTCGCGGTCACGGGAAGGTTCGGATTAAAGGCCGGGTTCGCAACGGTGTCACCCGAGCGATAGCCCGCCACAACGTGATCAACATAATTGGCGCCGAGGCCGACGCGCAGTCCCTTCCATCGTCCGGTCTGCACCGTATAGTCAGTAAATATTTTGGCGGTTAGACGCTTGATGCCAATGGTGTCTTTAAGCGCACTGATCGAATCGTACTGCACCCAAAAGCTATTATAATCGTTCACCGCGTTCTGTTGCTCGCTCGGGATGGCGGCGACGACCGTGGGATTGACCACCGCGAGGCCCGGCGCGCTCGTCGAGCCGGCCGGCTTTTGCGTTGTATCCAACTTCCCACCTGCCGCTTCGAGCACCTGCCTCAACTCGGAGGCGCGGCTCGCAAAGTAAGGCTGCGTGTTCTTCCATCGGTCATAATCATCAAGGCGGCCAGTGCCCAAGCTGCCCGTCATGCGCCAGCCTTTCGTGATCCGGCCCGAAACTTCGAATTCGACGCCTTTGTTCTTCTGAGCGGTGAAGTCCCCACCGATGATATCCTGAAAACCGAGTTGGTTGCGTCCATTCGCCGACGCATCGGTCGCAGCATTCCGCGAGAGGAGGTTGTTGAACTGAGTCTTTCCCGGCGGGTCACCGAGAACATTTTCGCGGCGGTTGAAGTATTGCCGGGCGGAAATATCAATGCCACCGAGCGCACTTTTCTGAAACAAAGTCAGCCGCAGAACGCCGTCGTAAGAGCGGCCCCGCTCTGGTTCGGCGTCGGAACCATCGAGAGTGTAGCTGCCACCCGTGCGCGGAGCATAACTGTCACCGTAGCTGCCACCGAGCGAGAGCCAGGAGGTGAAATGATACACCACACTCGCGGTGGTGTTCACGCCCGAGCCTTTTCGGACCGGCGCATTGTAGTCATTGCGAAACCTGTCCTTGGCGTACAGCGGATTCGGCGTATTCACTCCGTTGGTACCGGTGATCGTCGGGCGGTCGATGGCGAGGATCGGGACGGTGGAGGTCGGGTTGCCGTTCGCGTCCTTGGGCGTGTAGGTCAGCGTTTTCCAGTCAGCCGGTGCATCGGAGCGCCAGTAGTTATCGCCCAACGAATACCCGTCCCAGTTTGGATCAACGGGTAGGAAACCGAAGCTCGTGGGCCGGCTCCGCACTCGCCGCTGCCAGTCATTGAAGCGGGCTCCGCCGGAGACCACGAGGCGATTGTGAAAGTAGCGGGCGGCAGCGGCGACGATGCCTTGGATCTGGGTTTCCGTTTCATCACCCCAGTCGTTCATCACCCAACGTGGGATGATATTTTGCGTGGAGGTGCTGAAGCTGTTGCCATCACTCGAGGCCACCCGGTTGAAAAGACTCGTGGGAAGGCTGTTGGCCGCGAACGTTCGAGTCGTATCGCTCCAGTACTCACGAATACTGATCGCCTGGCCTTGCCATTCGCGCGGATCGGCGGCGGTGGCGACGCTGGCGACCTGCGATCGGTTGTCGCGTTCCAGTTTCGAAAATGCCCCGGTAAAATTGAAGGTGTAGTTGCCCCAACGCCGCGCATCGAAGTTGTAAGTCAGACTCGCGCGGGCCCCTGCATTGTCGATCCAGCGCTGGCGGAGGCGCTCTTGTCCTTGCCCGTAGACGTCGAGAAAATGCGGGTTTGGCTGACCATCGGGAAGGTTCTGATTGAGGTCGAGGAACGCATCCCGAAATCCATTAACGTTATTAAAGATGGCTTCGTGATATCTATCGTAGTTGCCAGAAATCTCGAAGAACACGTTGTCGCTGAATTCGTGAGTGAGCCAGAGGGTCACACTCGTGTCTCGAGAAGTGTACTCGGGATCGTTCGGCACGTTCGTGAACGTTTTTCCGGGAATACGGAACCGAGAGTTCGCTATCGCCCGATCAAAGCGGTCGTCCGGCAGATCCGTGTTCCACTTGAACGGCACTTGGTCGCCGTTCGAGGTCACGGTCGGAGTCGGCGGCCGGGCTTGAGCTGCCCAGTTGCCGAAAGGGAGGAGCTCTGAATTGCCGTTGCGGGTCCAGATCTGCCCACCGGAATAGATCGGCACGTTCGGGGTCGAGTCTCCTCGTCGCGATCGCGCCATGTTCGTCCAGTTCATGATCGTGTCCGACCCCGGTATGAACACGTAGTCGGTCCCGAGGCGCTCGATGCCCTGTCGCTCGCCATTGACTCCGAGTGCGGTCAGCTGCGCATTGGTGATCGGAGCGTTGAAGACGGTGGCACCATCCCAACCGGACAAGCGGTCAAACGAGGGGAAGGTCGGGCGAGTGCGGGAGAGTTTGTCATTGATCACTTCACCTCGGATTTCTGTCTTCGAGCTCAGTCGGTAGGTGCCGGCAACCGTCACGCCCCTGCGGTTGTCGAATTCATGGTCCATATAACCTCCGCGGTCCTGCCACATGAAATTGGCTCGGATCGCGGCCTTGTCTCCTAGCTTCTGATTTGTATCGAGACTCGACCGGTAATAATCCCACGAGCCGACCGTCAGGCCAACCCGAGTGAAGTTGCGATCAATCCGTGCGCGCTTCGTCTGACTACTAAGACCGCCTCCGAGCACGCTGTTGGCACCGGTGTTAAACAACACTGCGTTCGGGCCGCGACCTATATCGATGCGTTCAGTATTGTAAGTGTCACCCGTCGCCGCGGTGGTGAAAAAATTGCGCTGCTGCCCCGCGTTGATGACTTGTCCGCGAATGTTATACTGACTCGGTGAAGCAAATTGATCAGCGCCCTGGGCGTCGACCACCGGGGTGCCGTTCGTCGTCCAATAAGCCGCCTCTTGGATATCGATGATATTCAGTGCGGCAATGAACTCACCCGTCATGACAGAATACGGCGCCGCCATATCTTTCATATCGAGGCCCAGCTTGGTCGCGGTGCCCGCGTTCATGGCGGAGAAGCCGTTATCCTTGTCGGTGTTCACCGTGAACGGGGACATTTGGATCGCGTCTTCAGGGCCGGCGTCGGTCGTCACGACGGGGACGGAAGCCGGCTTGGCGGGAGTTTGCGACCGTTGAGCTGGGGCAACTTGGGCCGACAAGGGAGAAAAGGCGAAAAGCGCCAAGAGCGCGACGGTGCCCGGGACACTTGCTTTGGTAGGAGTAGTTTGGGTGAGGTTCATTGCGGGTCAGGCACGAACAAACGTTTGCTGGTAAACGCATAAACTCCCGAGGGAACGAGAGTACGGGTAACGGGGCAGTGTCGGGATTAAATACATACCCGGGCGGGAATCGAATCATATCCCGGTTACCAGTTAACCCCAAGGAGCTTGGGCCGCTCTCCACCCGGCAATGGGAACAATATCGATTGAGATCGCGGGCTCTCTACAGGAAAACCTGAATTATTCGGGTCGCTCATCGCGTCACCAAAATCGAACTACATCAGTGGCAAGGCGGAGACGGCTCACCGCCCGCAAAGGTGACGAGGGTTCTGCTTAGGGCGGCGGGCGGACGGCGATACCCTCGGACGCGAGTCTCTCACGTAACCGTCGGGCGAATACGACCGCGTTCGGGCCGTCGCCGTGGATACAGAGCGTCTCGACCTGCGGGCAAACGGTTCCTCCGCTCAAGGCTGCGATCGGCTGTCCGCGGGCAAGGCGGAGAGCCTGCTCGATCGCTAGCCCTTCGTCTTCCATCACCGCACCGGGCTGGCTGCGGGGCGCGAGTCGTCCATCGCCTAAGTAGGCGCGATCGACAAAACCTTCCGCGATAACCCGCAGTCCCGCTCGCCGACCCGCGACCTCGAGTTCACTTCCGGCCAGCGCAACCAGCAGGAGCGTCGAGTCGATGCCCGCCACGGTTTCGGCAACGACCTCGGCCAGGGCGCGATCGCGCGCGGCTTGATTGTAGAGCGCGCCATGCGGTTTGACATGTCGGAGTCGGGCGCCCGACCGCTCGACGATGCTCCGGAGAACAAGGATTTGCTCAGTCAGCCAGTGCTTCACTTGGGTTGAGCTCGCGTCCATTTCGCGCCGTCCAAAATGATCGCGATCGGGAAAACTCGGATGCGCTCCGATCGCCGCTCCCACCCGTCCAGCAGACCGCACCGCCCGCAGCATGCTCGTCTCGTCTCCCGCGTGGCCGCCGCAGGCGATGTTGACCGAGGTGAGAAACGGGGTGAGCCCTTCTTCCTGGAGCCCGCCTTCACCGACATCCCCGTTAAGATCGATCCCGCTTCGCTTCATCGTCGAATAAACCGGCTCAGCGGTTCGGTGAACGGCCCCGTAGCTTGAAACTCCAAAGCGCGCGCAGGCCGACAAACATTTCTCCGCGGCAAAAAGGACGGCGTATCGGGTTCACGCACGTTTCAGTTCCAACCCGGCGCGCAGTTTTGCGAGGTCGGCCTCACGTTCGAGGAGCAGGTGCTGCGCCTCCTCGAGCGTGCATTCTCGGAACCGCACGGTCTCGCCGGACCGAAGCTGGGCCACGATGGGCAGATCGACGGCGATGACGTGTCCAACTTTCGGATACCCACCGATTGTCTGGCAGTCCGCCATCAACACGATCGGCTGGCCATCCGGTGGGACCTGAATGGCTCCGGCGCTGACCGGCTCGGAATTCATTTCCAGCCGCGTCGCTCGCGTCACTGGAGGACCGGCGAGGCGCACGCCCATCCGGTCGGACTGGGGCAGCACGCGATAAGCCTCGAGTTGAAACTGATCCAATGCTTCGGCCGCAAACCAACTCCACTGCGGCCCGGGCACAAACCGGACCTCCGGGTCGTTCAGCTCTCGAGGAAGAAATTCCGCGGCGAGAGACCAGTATTCAAGGTCTCGGTACGAGGTCGAGCTTGGGCCGATGCTCAGGCGATCGCGCGCGCGCAACGCCCGACCCTCGTATCCACCAAACTGCCCTCGGGTGTAGGTGGCCGCGCTGCCCAAGACCGTTGGGACCTCGAGTCCGCCCGCAACCGCCAGGTAGGCGCGGCACCCTTTCCTCAACTGGCGAAGCGAAAGTTTTTCCCCGGTGCGGACACAGACCGGCTTAGCTTCGGGCACACCGCGCACGGCCGCCCCACAGACCGCAATCCAAGTATCAGCGGCAAAAGAAAGGTCGGGACCAGTCAAGGTGCACTCCAGACCCGCGGCACTCTCCGGGTTGCCAACGAGGAGATTCGCCACGCGAAAGGCCAGAGGATCCATCGCTCCGCCGACCGGCACCCCGTAGCGACGCGCGGCCGGGCGACCCAAATCTTGCACGGTGGTCAGCATGCCCGGTTGATCGACAAAGAGCGTATTCATGGGGTGGATTCGCGCGGAGAAGCCGCGGACCGGGCTTTGAGCGGCCCGGGGTTCGCCGTCGCCATCGCCTCGGCGTTGATCGCTTCGAAGCGCACCCGATCTCCAATTTGAAATAGGCTGGGCACGTCCGCGGTCGGGTCGAACAAAACCCACGGCGTCCGGCCGATCAGGTTCCAGCCTCCCGGCGTAGTCAGGCTGTAAATACCGGTTTGCGCTCCGCCGATCCCCACGCTCCCGGCCGGAACTTTTGTTCGAGGGGTTGGCCGGCGCGGCACGTGCAGTTCTTCGGGCAGTCCGGCCAGATAAGGAAACCCGGGAGAAAATCCCACCGCACGCACCTCGTAGTCGGTCGAAGCATGCAGGCGAACCACCGCCTCGGGAGAAAGCTGTGTCGCCCGCGCGACTTCCTCCAAGTCGGGTCCAAATTCAGCCGCATAGCAGACGGGAACGACAAATTCACGTATCGGGGCAGGTTCGATCGCGGCCAGCATCTTGACTCGGCTCTCGGCCCACCGACAGACGGTGACAAAGGGCGCGGCGCGGTGCTCTCGGGCCAGACGCGCCGCATCATAGAAGATTCCCACGGCGGTGAAGGCCGGCACCACCTCGAACACGCCCTCCAGCATCCCTCCCTCGAGCGCGCGTACCCACTGCCTCACGACCGGAGCAGCTAGATCCGGCAGCAGGCCGGTCTCGATCAAAACCGCGGATTCTCCGAGAGGGGCAAACTTCATGGGCGCCGGTATTCAAGAATCCGTGACGCCACGCCCTCCTCGTTATTTGGCGTGGGGCGCGAGGGCCGCTTCGATGTTTTGAAAAAAGACGTCGTAAATTCCAGTTTCACGCACAGGCAAGGAAGTTCCCAGACCGGGGCCGGTGTTGAAGCTGTCTTCTCTGACCTCGGAAAACAAGGCTGACACTTCCGTGCCTTCGGTCACCGCCGTCAGCTTCACGTCCAGGGTCAGCTGGCGAGCGCTCCGCAGGTCGTTTGAGGAGACCAGCCCGTTGATCGCGGACAGCTTTCCTTGAGCTGGACCGCCGTTCACAAAGCGAAAATCCATCTGTTTCAAAGCCGCTTTGGCCGCCTCGTAGGTCTTTCGTTGGTCGGCGCTCACCACGTGTGTGTGGTAGGTCGGCGCGAACTTCTCGCGAACGCGACCTGGCATCGAAACATTCGAAGAGCAGCCCATCAAGGCCACGACTCCGAGGGCAAAGGTAAGGACAGAAAGGCGCATGGTGTGGAGCGGCGAGGACCGCGGGCCCAGCTTCTGAGTCATACTCTCAATGACAAGCGAAAGGCGCGCGGATGCGCGCACTAAAGGCCGCGACCAAAGCCGCAGGGTGCGCTGCGGTGAAGGTGAGTCGACGCGTCCTTTGACGACGGCTCGGTTGTAGCCGACGGCGCCCACCTCGGTGTATTCGATTCGCCTCTATCGATCCCCGATCCCCGGGGTCAGCGCCCCCGGCTACAACAGACGAGCGGGCGATGCGTCGCACGACTCACGCCGGCTGCTGCTGGGAAATGCAGTGCAGCGTTCCGAGGCCCCAGACCAGTTCCAAGCAGTCGATCGGAATGATTTCGCGACCGGGAAAACATCCGGCGAGAATCTCCGCGGCCTCGGCGTCGCGCTTGGGTTGACGAAACGCCGGCATCAAGACCGCGCCGTTGATCACCAGAAAATTGGCGTAACTCGCCGGGAGGATCTGGCCGTCGCAATACGAGGGCTTCGGCATCGGCAATTCGACGATGCGAAATTTCTTGTTCGCGGGTGTGCGGAGGCTCTTCAGGCGCTCGAGATTCTCTTCGAGGATGCGGTGGTTCTTATCCCGCTTGTTGCTTTCGACCACGGTGACGATTCCGTCGGCGGAGAAAAAGCGACTCAAGTCGTCGATGTGACCGTCTGTATCATCTCCAATGATACCGTCGCCGAGCCAGAGAACGGTCTTCACGCCGAGATAGTCGCGAAGATTTTGTTCGATCTGCTCCTTCGTGAGCGACGGGTTTCGGTTTTTGTTCAGCAGGCAGGCCTCGGTCGTGAGCAAGAGCCCGGCGCCGTTCACGTCGATCGAGCCGCCTTCCAAAACCATGGCTTTTTCGAACCGGCGCAGTTTTAGCGCCTTTCCGATTTTCGGCGGGATCTCGTTGTCCTTGTCGAACGGCGGGTACTTGCCGCCCCAGGCGTTGTACTCCCAATCGGTCAGCGCGACCTCGCCGGTCGTGTCGTTCTTCACGAAAATCGGACCGTGATCGCGGCACCACGAATCGTTGGTCGGGTGGTCGTAGAAGGTGACGCGATCGACTTCGGCCTTGGCTTTTTCCACCAGCTTCCAGGCCCGCTCCTGCAGCGGCTTCGCGATGTTAACCCGCACCTGTTCGAAGCGGCTGATGGTGGCGACGATCTCGGCGAACTTTGCGGGGATCGGGCGAAAATGTCCGGGCCAGGTCTTCTTGTTGTGCGGCCAAGAGAGCCAGACCGCTTCCTGCGGCTCCCATTCCGCGGGCATGCGGAAGCCGAGCGCAGTCGGCGTTTCCGAGGCGGGCGAAGACTCGGATTTGGCGGTTGAAGAGTGCTTGGGCTTACGCGCTTCGGCCACGGTGGGGGATTTCAAGGACGGTCGATGAAACGTTTCGTGAGGTCACCGTAGGCGTCGATTCGCCGATCGCGGAAAAACGGCCAGTGCGTGCGGGTCACGTCGACTTTATCCAGATCGATCGTCGTCATCAAAATTTCCTCTTTGTCCGTGCTCGCTTTGGCCAGGATCTGACCACTGGTACCAGCGACAAAACTTTGGCCCCAGAATTCCAGCCCGTCGCCACCGACCGGCGTCTCGTGGCCCACTCGGTTGACCGACGCGACGTAACAGCCGTTGGCCACGGCGTGGCTGCGTTGAATCGTTTCCCAAGCGCCGTGCTGATTGACGCCGTACTCCTGTTTCTCCTTCGGATGCCAACCGATCGCGGTCGGATAGAAGAGAATCTCCGCCCCTTGGAGCGCGGTCAAACGCGCGCCTTCGGGATACCACTGGTCCCAACAAATCAGCACGCCGATTCTGCCATACTTCGTGTCCCAGGCGCGAAAACCTTGGTCACCGGGAGTGAAATAAAATTTTTCGTAGAAGAGCGGATCGTCCGGAATGTGCATTTTCCGGTAGGTGCCGAGCAAGGCGCCTCCCGCGTCGATGATCGCCGCGGTGTTGTGATACAGCCCGGAAGCGCGCCGCTCGAAAAGCGAGGCGACGATCACGACATTGTGCTCCTTCGCGATCTTCTGAAAGGCGGCGGTGCTAGGGCCTGGAATCGGCTCGGCCAACTTGAAGAATTCGTGGTCCTCGCTCTGGCAGAAATACTGGGAGCGAAACAACTCCTGGGTACAGATGATCTGCGCGCCGTTTTTTGCCGCGCGCTCCGCCAACGCCAAAGTCTTCTCGAGATTCGCGGCAGGATCGGCCGTACAAGCGTGTTGGAGGAGGGCGAGTGTGACTTTCATCGATGTAGTCTTCTATTCAATACAGGGAGCGGGAACGGAGTTTTAACCACCGAGCAAAAGGCGAATCAGATCGAAGGTAGGGCGAGCCTCCCCGGGCGGGCCGCGCTCAATCGGCTCACTGGGGACGGTTCGCCCTACCCTCAAGCTCACACGTTCCTCTGTATCCATCCGTGGTTAAGGAACCGCAACGTGTGGCCGAAGCCACGCATCGCAATCACAAATCATGATTTTTTGCGTCGCTGAACTTTCAAAATGGCCGACCTGTTCGCGCGCTCAATACACCACTTTGTTCAGCGGATACTCCACGATCCCTTCGGCACCGAGCGCCTTGAGCTGCGGGATGATTTCGCGCACCACATTTTCGTCGATGATCGTCTCCAGCGCGACCCACTCCGGGGAACTGAGCGGAGAGATCGTCGGGTTGCGCAGCGACGGCACGGTTTTGATGATCGCGTCGATCGAGGATTTCAGCGCATTCAACTTCAGCCCGACTTTTGATTGCGCTTCGAGCGCTCCAATCAAGAGCAAGGCGATGGTCTCGATTTTTCGGCGCTTGGCCGGATTGGCCCAGCTCGCCTTGTTCGCGATTAACTTGGTGTTAGTCGTCAGCAGTGTATCCACAATCCGGAGCTTATTGGCCCGAATCGAATTGCCCGTTTCCGTAATATCCACGATCGCGTCGACCAGATCAGGGACTTTGACCTCGGTCGCGCCCCAGGAAAATTCGATCGTGACCGGCACTTTCTTGGCCGCGAAGTAACGTTTGACCGTGTTGACCAGCTCGGTCGCGACGCGTTTTCCGGCCAGATCCTCGGCCGATTTGATCGGTGACGATTCAGGAACGCAGAGGACCCAGCGCGACTTTTGGACCGACGCTCGGCTGTAGATCAAATCGCACACCTCCACCACGTCGGACTCGTTTTCCTGAATCCAGTCGTAGCCCGTGAGGCCGCAGTCGAAAAAGCCGTGCTCCACATAGCGGCTCACCTCCTGCGCGCGCACAAAGCGCCCATCGAGCTCAGGATCATCGATCGACGGTTTGTACGAACGGGAGCTCGTGGTGATTTTCCAGCCTGCCTTGGCAAACAGGTTTTTTGTAGATTCCTCGAGACTGCCCTTCGGCAACCCGAGCATGAGAAGCGGTGTTGGATCGGCCACGGGGTGTAAGCCACACACGCCGTTCTTCGCTTCAAGATTTAATTTCCTTCAGAAAACGTCGGCAAAGCCGAAAAAAACCCTACAATAACATCTTCAGTGGCCGTAGTTTCTTTTGACAAAGGTAAATGGATTTGTAAAAACTGACCGGCATTCACTCTATGCGCTCTGCACCAAAACCCCTGATCCTGGTGGTAGAAGACGAGGAGGAGTTAGCTAAGCTGATCTCCATCCATCTCGAAGAAGCTGGGATGCAAACTCAAGTGTATAACCGGTGTGCGCACGCATTGCGTTTCTTGAAGCGCAACTTCGCGAATCTCCTGTTGCTCGACGTCAACCTTCCGGACCAGTCCGGATTTCAATTGCTCGACGAGCTGCGGAAGAGCGACATCTCGATCCCCACGATTTTCGTGACGGGCAATTCGTTGGAAACCGCTAAAGTGAAGGGTCTTGAGATGGGCGGTGATGATTATATCACCAAGCCTTTCAGCTACCCTGAATTGGTCGCACGGATACGCGCGGTGCTGCGTCGCGCCGAATCTTCCGCCGATAATAATGTCACCAAAAACGCGCGGGTCAGCGACCAGCCATTTGATTTTTGCGGCGCCAAAGTGAATCCCGAACGCCTCGAGCTCGAGTTCCCCAACGGCACGGTGACGAAAATCGGCCGCAAGGAGCTGGGTATTCTCGCCTATTTGAACGATCACCAAGGGGTCGTCATCACCCGCAAAGCCTTGATTCATTCGGTTTGGGGCATCCACGCCGACGTGAAAAGCCGCTCGCTTGACCAATATATCGTTAAGGTGCGCGACCTTTTCCGGACCAATGGTCTGAGTTTGGACAGCTTTCGCACGGTGCACAGCGTGGGTTATATTTTTGATCCCGCCGGTGTTTCCCAAGAAGGCCGTGAGCCCGTTCCCACGCCCGAAGGCGGCAGTGGCTCGCCCGCAGAATCGGAATCCGCCGAGTAGTCAGTCCGGCGGAGCACCGAGAAGAAACCTCCGAGTCGGGCACGTAGTGCTCGACTCACTACGTTGGGGTTTCTCTTGTTGGCGGGGTGCACTCACTCCGCCACCCGTCGGTGCGCGTTCTCACGAAATCTGTTCGCTAGAATCGATTTTCTGGAGAGTCCGGCTCCGCACCGGCGCCGGAGGGACGCATCGCTCCCCCTCAAACCTGCGCCACCTCGGTCGAGCTCCGCGCTTCTCTTTTCTGCGTTTTCGCTCTAGGTTAAAACAGCTCGGGCTCCGAGTACCGTTTGCGCGCGTCTTGGAGGCAGCCCTTCATCTCCAATTCCTCGAGGAGGCGAAAGAGTTCGATATGTTGCGCCGCCACTTTCTCGGCCGGGATGGTGGGATGGCCGAGGTGCAAGGTGGTTATGCGTAGGTTTCGTCGGATCACTTCCGAGTTTTCCGCCACGAGCGCCTGAAAGCGATCGGGTTTCAGTTCGTGAGCGTGAGCGATTACCCCCTCGACATTGCCGTATTGCTGCAGCCACTTCGCGGCGGTTTTTGGCCCTACTCCATTCACGCCGGGAATATTATCCGAGGTGTCGCCCACCAGCGCGAGGTAGTCGGGAATCTGCGACGGCGGGACTCCGAATTTTTCCATCACGCCGGCGGCGTCGAGCAAACGCCAGCCCAGCTTCGGATTCGCGGTGGGCGGCGGCAGCATGATCTTGATCCGCTCGTTGACCATTTGGGCAAAATCCTTGTCGGAACTCACGATCAAGACGTCGTGCCCCGCTTGGCTGAGCGAGAGCGCCTGCGAGGCGAGCAGATCGTCGGACTCGATCCCGTCGATTTCGACTCCGACAAAGCCCAACGCCTTGGTCAGAGATTTCACGTACGGCAACTGTTTGACCAACGCCTCCGGCATCTCGTCGCGATGCGCTTTGTATTCAGGAAGCAATGCCTCCTTGTCGCTCGCGCCGCCCAGATCGAAGAAAACGATGATGGCCTCGGGTCTCTCCTGATCGTGAAGTTTCCAGAGTGACTTGACCCAACCGTGCAACGCATTGGTCGGAAAACCGTCCGCCCGCGTTAGCTCCGGAATCGCGAAAAAGCAGCGATACGCCAGATTGAACCCATCGATCAACAGCCATTTTGCCATGCCGGGAAAGTAGCGAATAGCGGGTAGCGGGTAGCGAGGAGAAAAACGAGGCGGCGGAACGCCGCAGTGACCAATGAACAATGACCAGTGATAAGAGCCGAGGGGAAAAAGCAACTATGGGTAGGGCGGGGACTCCGCTCCCCGCCGGGTCGATGCGACTCGATCCTCCAGTAGCGAACAGCGAGTAGCGGATAGCGAGTAGCGAGAAGAAAAAAGCGGCTGCCGCCGCAATGATCAGTGGACGGAAGGTTGAAGGTCGAATCCCGCCGCTGGATCGAGGTTCGTCTACTCGCTACTCGCTACCCGCTACTCGCTGCTCGCTTCTTTTTTCCGCCTTCGAATTTCCTCATTCGAATTTCTCTCCGCCCATTGGTCATGGGTCACTGGTCAATGTTCATTCCTCGCCGCCCTTGGATTCGGTATTGCCGACCCCATCCGGCGCGGTGAGGGTCCCGCCATGTCCGCCTCGTTCCCGTACAAAATCGCCGTCCTCGTTTTTCTTGAAAACGCCGCGGGCGAACAGCTGCTGCTTCATCGGGCCAAGCCGCCGAATTTAGGCGCATGGAGTCCGATCGGCGGGAAACTCGAGCTCGCGACCGGCGAGTCGCCCTTTCAATGCGCAGCTCGGGAGACGGAGGAAGAAACCGGCTTCGCGATCGAAACCACCGACCTGCACCTCTTCGGCATGATCGCGGAAAAAGCCTACGAGGGACAAAGCCACTGGCTGCTTTTTCTCTTCCGCTGCTTGCGGCCGATCGGGCATCTCCCACCCGACATGGAGGAAGGAAAATTCGGATTTTTCAGCCGCGAAGCTTTGGAAAAACTCCCGCTGCCTGAAACCGATCGCACCGCACTCTGGCCGATTTACGACCAGTACAAAGATCGATTCGTGGCGCTGCGGGCCGATTGCTCGCCCGATCAGCCGCTCCGCGTGACGATCGAACAAGTTGTACCGGACGGGCCGGTGCACTGACCCGCGAGAAGTGAGCAGTTAGAAATCAGAAGTTGGTGAAGCCGCGGCTGAAATCCGCCAATCGGTCATCAGCCGATTTCCGGCAGGAAGCCTGCTGTGCGTGTCCAGCACTCCCGGTATTACCAACTGCAAACTTCCAAATTCCAACTTCTCGCGCGCGCTGCAGCCGTCGCATCAACCCTTTCGCGCATCCGTGCGCGCCGGACAATTCACTTGATTTCTAAAATCGCTGCCGAACACTCCACCCTTTTAACGAAATACGACTCAAACCGTGAGTAAAAAGACGACTGCTATTGCCGAGAAAAAAGACGATCCCGCTGCAAGCGCCTCGTCCGGTCTCGCCGCACCTATCAACGCGAAGCTCACTGCTGAAGAAAAGGTGGAGCTTTACCGGAAAATGATGCGGATCCGCCGCTTCGAGGAGCGCAGTCTGCGCGCTTATCAGGCGAAAAAGATCGGCGGTTTCCTCCATCTTTATATCGGCCAGGAAGCCGTCGCGGTCGGTTGCTGCTCGCTCATGGGGGCAAACGATCACGTCATCACCGCGTATCGGGATCATGGACACGCCATCGCCGTCGGCATGGACACCAAGCCGTTGATGGCCGAACTTTACGGCAAGGTCACGGGCTGCTCAAAGGGCAAGGGCGGCTCGATGCACTACTTCGATCCGTCGCGCAATTTCTGGGGCGGTCACGGAATCGTGGGCGGCCAAATTCCGCTCGGCGTCGGGCTGGCCTACGGCATCAAATACAAGGGGCTCAAAGGCGCAGCCATGGCGTTCATGGGCGACGGCGCGGTCAACCAAGGCGCGGTTCACGAGGCCTATAATCTCGCCGCCCTTTGGGATCTTCCCTGCGTCTTCGTGATCGAGAATAACCGCTACTCCATGGGCACGAGCCAGGAGCGCTCCTCCGCCGGACCCGGTCTCGCGCAGCGCGCGGAAGCTTATGGCATGGCGTGGACGACGTGCAATGGTCACGACGTTTACGATGTGCGCGCCACGATGGACGAGTTTCTCACCTTGGCTCGCGAGAAGTCGAAGCCGAGCGTGGTGGAAGTGGATACGTATCGGTATCGTGGACACTCCGTCGCCGACCCGGACAAGACCTACCGCAGCCGCGAAGAGATCGAGGACTATCAGCGGACGAAGGATCCGATTAACCTCTTCCAACAGACGTTGCTCACCGAGGGCGTGCTCAATCCAGCGTTGATCGAGCTGATCAATACCGAAGCATTGGCCGAGGCCGAACTCGCGGCGGATTTCGCCGAAGCCAGTCCGTATCCAACGGTCGACGACATCCAAAAGGACGTTTACTGGGAAGTCGACAATCCCGAACAGCGGAAATCCCAAGGCCGTCTTTTCTTCGAATAAAAGAAGACGCCGCCCTCCCCGCCCACTGCCGCCTGACTGCTTAATCTCTTAATTTCGTTTTACCTTCGATGCCTGCCATCACCTACCGCGAAGCCGTTCGCCATGCCCTCGCTGAAGAGCTGGAGCGCGATCCCAATGTCGTCGTCATGGGCGAAGAGGTCGCTCAGTTCAACGGCGCTTACAAGGTCACCGAGGGCTTGCTCGCCAAGTTCGGCCCCAAACGCATCGTGGACACGCCGATCAGCGAAGCCGGTTTTATCGGCATGGGCTTGGGCGCCTCGATGCTCGGGGTGCGTCCAGTCATGGAGCTCATGTTCTGGTCCTTTTATTCGGTCGCCTTCGACCAGATCCTGAACAACGCCGCCAATGTTCGCTACATGTCCGGCGGTCAGATCAATTGTCCCATCGTGATCCGCGGTCCCGCGAACGCCGGGACCAACGTCGGCGCGACTCACTCGCACACTCCGGAAAACATTCTCGCCAGTCACCCGGGCATCAAGGTCGTGGTTCCGTCCACCGCCTACGACGTCAAGGGTCTGCTCAAGTCCTCGATCCGCGACAACGACCCCGTGATGTTCCTGGAGAACACCATGCTTTACGGCGAAAAAGGCGAGGTTCCGGAGGGAGAATATTTGATTCCGTTGGGCAAGGCCGACGTGAAACGCGCCGGCACCGATCTGACCATCGTGACCTACGGCCGCTCCGTTTTGCACTCGCTGAAGGCTGCCGAAGAGCTGCAGGCCAAACACAATCTCTCGGTGGAAATCGTGGATCTACGTTCGATTCGTCCGCTCGACATCGACACCGTCCTCACGTCGGTCAAGAAGACCCACCGTCTGCTGATCGTCGAAGAGCAAAAGCCGTTCTGCAGCGTCGGCGCTCAAATCGCGTTCATGGTTCAGAAAGAAGCCTTCGACGAACTCGACGCGCCGATCAATCGGCTCGGGACGATCGACGCGCCCGCGATTTATAGCGCGCCGGTCGAGGTGGAGCAAATTCCCAACCCAGCCCGCGTGGTCAAAGCAGCGCTCGCGACGCGCTGACCCTTCGACCTGTTCTCTGCATTCTGACGTCTGACACCTCTTTCGAAACCCATGGCCCAGATCATCGATATGCCGAAACTCAGCGACACCATGACGGTGGGCACGCTGATCAAATGGCTGAAAAAAGAAGGCGACGCGGTTAAATCCGGCAACATGCTCGCCGAGGTCGAAACCGACAAAGCGACCATGGAGCTGGAGTGCTTCTTCGATGGAGTGCTTCTGAAGATTTTCTCGCCCGCCGGCTCGCAAGTCGCGGTCGGCGCCCCGCTCTGCGCCGTAGGAAAAGCCGGCGAGACGGTCGAAGCGCCCAAAACCGCGCCCGCCACTCCGGCCAAAGCCGCCGAGGCTCCCGCCGCGCAAACCCCGCCGCCGCCCCCTCCTCCTCCTTCCACGCCGGTCGCCGAGCCCGCTCCTCAGGCCGCGCCTGAACCCTCGCCCGCTCGCGAATCCGCGAAGACGCCGACCGGTCGCCTGAAAATTTCTCCTCTCGCTCGCAAGCTTGCGGCCGAAAAAGGGATCGACGCCACGCGTATCCAGGGTTCTGGCCCGAGCGGACGGATTGTCCGCGCGGATATTCTCGCGGCCGAGAAATCCGGCAGCGCCAAGGCAGGCTCCGCTTCGAATGGCAAGGCGGTAAGCACGTTCACCGGTGGCACGCCTCCCAAGACCGGCCCGATTCAAGAAGAGCGCGTGGTCCCGGTTTCCAACATGCGCGGCGTGATCGCCAAGCGTCTGGTTGAATCCAAAACTCAAATACCGCATTTTTATCTCGATATCGAAGTCGACGCCGGCCCGATGCTTGATCTCCGCCAGCAGCTCAACACGGCGTTGGAAAAAGACGGCGTGAAACTGTCGGTCAACGACTTCATTCTCAAAGCCAGCGCGGAAGCCCTGCGCCGTGTGCCGACGGTCAATTGTTCCTGGGAAGGAACGCAGGTCCGTCACCACGGTTCGGCCCACGTCTCTTTCGCGGTCGCTATCGAGGATGGATTGATCACGCCGGTGGTGCGCGACGCGCATCAAAAAACCGTTTTCGCCATCAGCACCGAAGCGAAATCGTTGGGGAAACTGGCCAAGGAAAAGAAGCTGAAGCCCGACCAATACACCGGCGGCACCTTCTGTGTATCCAATTTGGGGATGATGGGCATCGACCGCTTCTTCGCGATCATCAACCCACCCAACGCCGCGATCCTGGCCGTCGGAACCACGGTGAAAAAACCGGTGGTGAAGAACGATCAAATCGTGATCGGTCAACGCCTGACCCTGACGCTCTCCTGCGATCACCGCATCGTCGACGGAGCCGTCGGCGCGCAATTCCTCGGCGCGCTCAAGCAATTGATCGAGAGCCCCGCGCTGCTCCTGATCTGAGTTCGAGCTTAAGATTGAAGTACGATGACAGCCGGGGTCGCCGACCCCGGTTTTTTTGCGCCGGAGGACTGCCTTAAGGTGGGTCGGCGCGTCCCGCGGCGACAGTTGGACCTCGCCGGAGCCGACAACGTCGATCGCCCAAGTGGACGTCGCCGCCACAGCTGAATTCATCTTTCATCGCGTGGCTCACGTCCAAATCGCGCCCCGGGACGGGTCGCGCCACCTTGATCGCTGAAGCAGCAGAATCGAATCAGCCCTCCTCCAAAATCTGAATACGCGGGCACACCAGCCGCCAAGGTGGGTCGACGCGTCCCGCGGCGACAGTTGGACCTCGCCGGAGCAGGCAACGTCGATCTCCCAAGTGGATGTCGCCGCCACGGCTGAATTCA
>Ga0070717_10000221_pt1 | contig 39444 bp, 43 predicted proteins | sample LARL113metaG_FD_71366 | JGI IMG/M metagenome (GOLD analysis project Ga0070717, IMG submission 71366) | Corn, switchgrass and miscanthus rhizosphere microbial communities from Kellogg Biological Station, Michigan, USA - LAR L11-3 metaG | ecosystem: Host-associated > Plants > Roots > Rhizosphere ...
GCGCTGCTCGTAGCCCCCGCGCAACCACGGCGCGGGGACCCCAGCAGGTTTGCGCTCGCTCCGCTGCTCGTCGCTTCACCCGGATCTGGGCCACCTGGATCGCCGAATCTCTCGCCGAGGGCTTCCGGCCGTGTCGCTAGGAAAGACATGGGTCGTGGTCCTCATCAAGGACTTCGACTCGGCCAAGGAGCGGCTGCGACCGGCGCTGGGCTCGAAATCACGGAGAGCCCTGGCCCGGCGCAACGCCCAGCTCGCGGTCAACGCGGCGGCCGCTGGGGAGCACGTCCTCGCCGTGGCCGGAAGTGAAGAGGTCGCGGAGATGGCGGCCGCGTGGGGCGCGAGCGTCCTGCTCGAACCGCGTGAGGAAGGACAGAACATGGCCGCCGAGCGGGGCATCGCGCGTGCACGCGCGGCCGGAGCCGACGCGGTGCTCCTCCTGTCGAGCGACCTGCCGCTGGTCACCGCCGACGCGGTGCGGCGGCTGCTGCAGGCTGCGGGGCGCATGAAGGCTCCGGTCGCGGTGGCGGTGGCGGCGATCGGACGAGGTGGAACCAACGCTCTCTACCTCCGCCCGGCGGACGCCATCGGGATGCACTTCGGCGACGACTCGCTTGCGAAATTCCAGGAAGACGCCGGATCGCGCGGCGTGAAGTTCGTGATCCATCATTCGGACGCGATCGCGCTCGACCTCGACGAACCGTCCGACCTCGAACGCCTCAGCCGCGCCGTGTGAGACGAGTCGAGCTCCTCGGAGTCGAGGGCCTACCCGAGGTGCGGCCCGGCGACGACCTCGCTCGCTTGATCGCCGCGCACGCAACCCTCCAGAACGGCGACGTCCTCGTCGTCGCGCAGAAAGTCGTTTCCAAGTCGGAGGGCCGCCTCGTCGAGCTCGACTCCGTCACCGCGAGCGAGGAGGCGCAGCGGATCGCGCCACGCCTGATCGCCGCGCCCGATCCGCGCATGGTGCAGGTCGTGCTCGACGAGAGCGTGCGCGTGCTGCGCTCCGATCGCGTTCTTATCACCGAGACGCGCCACGGTTTCGTCAGCGCCAACTCCGGCGTGGACCACTCGAACGTCGGAGCCGGCATGCTTGCCCTCCTGCCGGTCGACCCTGACGCCAGCGCGCAGCGGATACGCGAGGGGCTCGTCGAACGGACCGGCGCACAGGTTGGCGTCATCGTGTCCGACACTTTCGGGCGACCGTGGCGACTGGGCATCGTCAACGTGGCCCTTGGTGTCGCCGGATTGCCGGCGTTGATCGACCTGCGCGGCACGACCGACGATTCCGGCCAGCCGCTTCATGCGACGGTGCCGGCGGTCGCGGATGAGATCGCGGCAAGCGCAGGACTCGTGATGGGCAAGACGCGCCGCACGCCTGTCGTCATCGTGCGCGGCCTTTCACTCGAGGGCAGCGGGTCTGGTCGCGACCTGATCCGGCCGCCGGACGAGGATCTGTTCCGCTGACGGTCGTCGTCCTGGCCGGCGGAACCGGTGGCGCGGCGCTCGCGGATGGGATCCACGAGGTGGCGCCCGACACGGAGCTGACGGTAATCGCCAACACCGCCGATGACGACGAGTTCTGGGGCATGCTCGTTTGCCCGGACGTCGACGCGGTTCTTTACCGGCTCGCGAACATCTTCAATCACCGCGCCGGCTACGGCGTGAAGGACGACACGTTCCAGGTGCTGGACGCTCTCGGGCGGATGGGCCAGGAGACATGGTTCCGAATCGGGGACAAGGACTTCGCGACGCATATCGCACGCGCGGACCTGATGCGGCGCGGCTGCACTTTGACCGAGGCAACGCTCGAGCTTGGCAAGCGCTTCGGAGTTCGGCCACGCGTACTGCCGATGAGCGACGACGCGGTGCGCACGCGATTCGCTACCGAAATCGGCGAGCTTTCCTTCCAGGAGTACTTCGTGCGCGAGCATCTCCGTCCGCGTCTCGAAGGCATTCGTTTCCACGGCATCGAAGAAGCGCGACCTTCATCCGAGGTCTTGACGGCGCTGCGCGAGGCCGAGACGGTCATCATCGGCCCATCCAATCCGCTCATCTCGATAGAGCCGATTCTGCGTGTCACCGGCGAGGCGATGGAGAGAGAGCGGACCATCGCGGTGACGCCGATCGTCGCCGGGGCTTCCCTCAAGGGCCCGACGGCAGACATGATGCGAGCCATGGGTCACGCCCCGAACCCGATCGAGGTGGCCCGCATGTACCGGTCTGTGGCGTCGACATTTGTCCTCGACTCGCAGGACAGCAAGCTGTATGCGGCGATCGAGGAGCTTGGTTATCGGGTGATCGTGACCGACACGGTGATGCGCGACGGCGGCCGCGCGCTCGCGTCTATGCTGCTAGGTCACGTGTGAGTTGGCGACCATGACGAGCACGCCGATCAGCACCATGACGAGGCCGACGACCAGCACCGCGTACTGAGCGACGGCCATGACCGTGGCGCTGGGCCGCTTCAGCAGGGGCTCGTCTGAGTCCTCACCGGGGGCATCGCCGGACGCGAGCTGCCAGGAGTCGGCCGTCAACGTGCCGCCCTTGTCCTTCTTTTTCTTCTTGGAGGAGGGTTCGCCCGAGACGGCTGATTCCTTCTCAGTGCTCACGACCGACCATCCACCCGCCCCGGTCGAAGATGCCGCGGGTGCCACCGACGCCGCGGGAGCGACGGTCTGCGCGGGAGGCAGCGGCTGTGGAGCCGGGGTCCAGACAGGCTCGCTCGGCGTAGGCATCGGGGTCGGCTCTGGCGCCGGCCGGAATGGCTCGACCGGGGCCGGGGTGTATGGCTCGGGCTGCGTCGATGGAAAGTCGAAGCTGCTGGGTGCCGAAGCCGGGATCGATGGCTGCTCCCACGGGGGAGGTTCCGCAGGGCGCGCAGGTGGCGCACCAGGCGGCGGAGCCACCGGCGGCGCCGAGAACGCGGGGGCCTCGTACACCATCGTCGGCTGGACGGACCGCTGGTCGAGCGTGCCGGCGGGGGCGGCTGCGGGCTCGGGAGCCTTCTGGACGTGGCCGTGCGGTGTGAGCGTGCGCTGGCGCGCCGCTCGCACTTTGTGCTCGATCTGAGAGCGGCGGGCCGAGTACATGGAGCGCTTGTCCACCGACTTCCGGCGAAGAACGAAAAATATCGCTGCGATGCCGATCAGCGCCACCAGCGGCCCCGCCACCAGGTAAGCCATAGGCGCCGATTATCCGGGAATGGACCGTGTGAAACAATCGCGAATGGTGGCTCTTTACGACCGGGTACAGGCCGACATGGTAGAGGCGCGTAGGCGCCGCGACGACGTGGGTCTGGCCACGCTCTCGCTGCTCAAGAGCGAGCTAGTGCGCGCGAGCAAAGACGGCGCCGCAGGCGGACAGATCAATGACGACCTCGTCGTACGGGTCACGCGCAAGGAGGTCAAGCGCCGTGAGGAGGCCATCGACGTGTACCGCAAGGCGGGCCGCGAAGACTCGGCGCGACGCGAGGAGGCGGAGATGGCCGTCCTCCGCGGCTACCTTCCGGCGGCGATGAGCGAGCAGGAGCTCGAGGCCGAGATACGCGAGGTCATCGCGGAGGTCAAGCCCGATGGCCCGAAGGGTTTTGGCGCCGTCATGAAGGCGGCGACCGCACGGCTCGCGGGTCGCGCCGACGGGACGCAGATCGCCGCGGTGGCACGCAGACTGCTTGGCTCCTAAAAAAGCACCAAGCAAGAAAACCTGGAACTCGCCCCCTCCGCCACGTGGTGCGCGCAACCGCGTACTGCTCACTGTCGAGCGCTTGCGGGACCCCTATCCCGCCGTGACCGAGCTGACGCACGAGAACCCCTTCCAGCTCCTGATCGCGACCATCCTCTCCGCACAGACGACCGACCGCTCCGTCAACCTCGTCACGCCTGAGCTGTTTCGTCGCTATCCGAGCGCCGAGGATCTCGCCGCCGCCGATCCCGCGCAGATCGAGACGCTGATCAAGCCGACGGGCTTCTTCCGCGCCAAGACTCAGCGCATCATCGCGGCGAGCCGCGCCCTCGTCGCACTTTTCGGCGGAGTCGTCCCGCATGAGCTGGACGACCTCGTGAAGATCCCGGGGATCGGACGCAAGACCGCCAACGTGATCCTTGGCGCCGGGTTCGGTGTGCCCGGTTTCGCAGTCGATACGCACGTGATCCGATTGACCAACCGCATCGGAATGGTCCGTACCAAGGACCCCGTGAAGATCGAGTTTCAGGTCGACTCGATGGTCCCGAAAGAGGAGTGGACGGCACTCTCGCTGCGCCTCATCCTGCACGGGCGCCGAATCTGCGACGCGCGCCGGCCGCTGTGCCCGGAGTGCGTCCTCAACGACTTCTGCCCTTCGTCACTGACTCGACCTGGGCGCCGATTGCGCAAGGGCCGCCCGATCGGCGAGGCGCCAGGCTCCGACATAAAACTCGCCCGGTAGCGATCTACGAACGTTTGTTCTAGACTGGGTGGGGATGGCCGCCCCCGAGCCCAGGCTCGCCGACGTCAACTACGACGAGGTCAAGTGCAAGTCGGCGCTCAATCCAGTCAAGAACATGGGCTTCTCGTGGTCGCTCAACCCATACACGGGCTGCGAGCATCGGTGCGCCTTCTGTTACGTCCGCGCGTTCGAGCTCCGCGCCGACCGGCCGTTCGACGACCGCTACGGGCGAACGGTCCGGGTCAAGGTCAACGTCGCCGCGGTCCTGCGCGGGGAGCTCTCGCGCAAGAGCTGGAAGAAGGAGACGGTCGTGATCGGGGCCGCGACCGATCCCTATCAGCCCGCGGAGGGCCGGTACCGGCTGACACGCCAGTGCCTCGAGGCGCTGCGCGACTTCTCGAATCCCGCGGCGATGATCACCCGCGGGCCGATGATCGTCCGCGACATCGACGTGTTGTCCCAGCTCGCGCTGCGCGCCCAGCTGCACATCACTTTCAGCATCCCCACGCTAGACGACGACGTGTGGCGCAAGACCGAGCCTGGCACAGCGCATCCCCGACAGCGATTGAGGGCGATCGAAAAGCTCGTCGGCGCCGGCATCGACGTCGGGGTCGGGATGGCGCCGATCCTGCCCGGCCTCTCCGACAGACCTGAGCAGCTGGAGCAGGTCGTGAAGGCCGCGCGTGAGGCGGGCGCCACTGGGCTGTGGGCGGGGATGCTTCATCTCAAGGACGGCACGCGCGAGCACTTCATGGCAGTCCTGCGCAAGCACTGGCCAGAGCTCGTGCCCCGCTACGAGCAGGCGTACCGCGACCGTGCGTACCTGCCGCCGGCGTTCGGCGAGAAGACGCTGCATGAGGTGGGGCGATTGCGTTCGCAGCACAGCGTGTCGGACAGGCGGCGCGTGGTGTTGAAGCCGCCGCCGGAGCCGGAGCAGCTCTCGCTACTCAACTAGCATTTCGAGCGGAATGCGCGGTCCCATCGACGTGCTGAAAGGGCGAGTCGGCGGCTTCACCAAGATGGAGGTCGCACGACGCACCGTCCCCTGCTACAAGCACGTGCTCGAGAAGGACGGCGAGAAGCTTTCCGTCTGCCTGCTGGTCGATTCGGGAAAGCTCTACCGCTTCCCGTACGAAACCTACAAGGGCATCCGGGGTCTAGCGGTCAAGGCGCGCTACCTGCGCGGCGAGATGGAGCACCTCCGGCTGCGTGAGTTTCAGCCGGGCCTGTGTCGCTATGTCGAAAGAGCAGACCAGGCCGTCTGAGTCGCTCGTTCAGGAGCTGCTCTCCGAAAGGCGAGACCTCAAGGTCGCGGTCGAGCGCTTGAAGATCGAGCTCGAGGATGCAAGGGCAGGCGGCGGCGCTCCCGACCCTCGATTTAAGGATCTACAGGAAGAGATCGAGCGGTTGCGCTACCAGCTTGCATCGGTGCGGGCCGAGGCGACGCGGCTGCGTGAGGAGCGCGACGAGCTGAAGGCCGGGATCAAGAAAGCGCTGGACCAGCTGGACGAAGAATGAAAAGGGCCCCGAGGAATCCGCGGGGCCTTTCGTCGAGATCAGCTACTTGACGGCGTTCGCCAGGCTGTCGGTCAGGCTGTCGGTGAACTGGGCGATGCCGGGCGCCTTGATGTGGCCGCCCTGGTAGTTGAAGGCGCCGATCAGGAAGATGACCCAGTAGATGATCGCGACCAGGTAGATCAGTGCGCCGACGGGGGCAAAGATGATGCTCACGATCACGCCGATGAGCCAGATGCCGCCGAGCACGACGACCGACTGCGCCGCGTTCCACTTCACGTCCGGGTCGTCCTTGCCGACGAAGAGAAAGATGAGTCCGGTGATCCACCACAACAGGTAAGCAAGGATGACGTTCGTCTTGGTGTTGCTCGCGGCTGGGGTCCCACCCGTTGAAGCGGGCTGGTTTGGCGGCGGCGGTGGCATTTGCGACATGGGCTGACCTCCTGATTCGATAGCCGGTGCGGGCCAGATTATCGGCGGCGGGCCGTCAAAACGCCATACATCATGCGAGTTCGAGGGACTCTGCTAGGCTCGGCCGACGATGACCGAAGGGGGTCAACCGCCCGACTCCGGGAGCTCGGTCCCGCCATGGGCGCCGTCGCCTGAACCGTCCGATATCCAGCAGCCGCCGCCGCCTGCGCGGCCCGTTCCTTCCGACCTCGCCGCGACCATGCGCCTGATCCCCGTGCCGCCGCCGACCACGCCGCCGCCAACCTATGGGGCGTCCACGCCGCCCCCGGTCGGGGGCGAGCGCTACATCGGCAAATACCGCGTCAAGGGTGAGCTCGGTCGGGGCGGTATGGGCACGGTCTACCTCGCCGAGCAGCCGGGTCTCGGCCGCGAGGTCGCGATCAAAGAGCTGATCCAAACGGCCGACCCGACCGCGCTCCAGCGCTTCCTCCAGGAAGCGCAGGTCATGGCCCGCACGAGTCACCCCAACCTGGTCCAGGTCCACGACATGGAGCTGCAGGGCAACGTCAACTATCTCGTCCTCGAGTTCGTCAAAGGCCGCAGCCTGCGCGCCTGGATCAACGAGAGTCAGCTGCCGCCACCGCAGGTGTTCGCGATCATGCACGGCGTCCTGCAGGCGCTCGATTACGCGCACCGCCGCTCCATCGTCCACCGCGACGTCAAGCCGGAGAACGTGCTCATCTCGGAGGATGGGATCGTCAAGGTCGCGGACTTCGGCATCGCGCGCCTGACCGACGATTCGGGTGTCGGAGGCACGGCGACGAAGACCGGGACGACGGTGGGAACACCCCAGTACATGTCTCCCGAGCAGGTGGCCTCGAGCAAGGTGGACGGGCGCAGCGACCTGTACTCCGCCGGGATCATGCTCTACGAGCTCGTTGCCGGCCAGCCGCCGTTCACCGCCTCGGAAGCGGACGGTCCGTTCACGCTGATGGCCAAGCACGTTCAGGCTCCGCCGAAGCCGCCGTCGGTGTTTCGGCCTGGCCTCAACCCGGAGCTGGAGCAGGTGATCATGAAGTCGCTTGCCAAGCGGCCCGAAGACCGCTATCAGAGCGGCCAGGAGTTCGACCATGCGATCTCAGAGGTCGCCGATCGCATGTGTCCTGGGTGGCAGCGCAGCCTCGAGCCCGGCGCTGACCTGTCGAAGATGGTCCCGATCGCAACCCCCGCGATCCCCATCCCGTCGATGGCGATCGGCAACACGGCAACCGCCGGCTCGTCCCGGGTCGCCTACAACCCGGCGCCGCCGGTCAAGACCGTGGCCAAGAAGTCGGTTGGCTGCCTTAGCGTGCTCGCGCTGCTTGCCGTCGCCGCTTCAGTTGGGGCTCTGGCTGCGAGCCTGATCCGCTAGCGCCTGTTCGGCTTCGTCACCGACCAGGAGGTGGGTCGATCCAGTCTCGGCCGCGGCCAGGAGGGTGTGCTGGGTGTACTGCGAGGTGAACGTCTGGTGCGCCTGGGTCGCCAGCTCGGTGGGGAACGGCACCCACGGCGAGTCAGGCGACTCCCGGATGGCGGTCAGCTGGTAGATCCGGAACCTTTCGGCTGATTTGCCTTTCAGCTGCACACCGGGCACGAGGTCGACCGCCACGTAGTCGTGGCACATCTCGTAGGTCTCCTGGCCGATCAGAACCTGGAACGCGGGGGCGTGGGAGCAGAAGCGCGCCGCGGTGTTGACAGTGTCGCCCAGAGCCGTGTACTGCAGACGGCTCCGCGATCCCATGTTCCCCACGACAGCAGGGCCGGAGTTGATGCCGATTCCCCATCGGATCGGAGGCAGGCCCTTCGCCAGCAGCTTCTGCTGCAGCTCGGGCCCGCGGTTGACGCAGTCGTAGGCGCAGCGGAGCGCGAGGAGCGCGTGGTTGGCCTGCGGCCGCGGCGCATTCCAGAAAGCCATGATCTCGTCGCCGACGTATTTGTCGACGGTGCCGTCCCACGTGAAGATGATCTCGCTGAGGTGATCGAGGTACATCTGCACGACCTCGGTCACGTCGCTCGCGGCCATGGACTCCGACATCGAGGTGAAGCCGCGGATGTCGACGAACATCAGCGTGATGTCGCGGCGCTCACCGCCGCGGAGGATGTCGTCGACGCCGCCTCGGGTGTTCGCGAGCTCGGCGACGATCTCCGGCTTGAGGTAGTGCCCGAACAGAGCGGTGATCTTCCGCTTCTCGCGATCCTCGTACAGGAAGCGATAGGCCGTCACCCCCGAGTACGTGAGCGCGATGGCAAGCCATGGATGGAACAGGTCGGGCACCCAACCGAGGAAAACCGAAAGCGTCGACATGGCGACTGTGAACAGCGCAATTGCTCCCACAGTGCCCGCGAAGCCCCACAGCACGGTGACGCGCGCGACGCCGATCGCGGTCGCCAACGCGAGCAGCAGCATGATCGCGAAGAGCACCGCAGGGGCTTCCGGCACCAGGAACCTGGGTTGGGCCGGGGGCGGCAGGAACATATTCACGACATTGGCGTGCACCTCGACCCCGGGCATGGGGGTGCCGTTCCCGCCCGGGGTGAGCACCTCGTCGTGCACGCCGGTCAGTCCGTAGGCGCCGATCAGCACGATCTTGTCCTTGACCTGGGAGGCGTCGAACGATCCGTCCCAGACATTGCCGAACTTCAGGTATTGCCGGGCCGTCTTGAATCCTCCCGGGCCGACTGCGTAGTTGATCAGCGCGGCGCCGGTCCCGTCGAGCTGGAGCGGCTGCTGCCATGCCGTCCCAAAGGTGGCCGCGTCGCCAGACCGCGCGAGGGTGGGTCCGGAGGCGAAGTCGGCGCCCAGTTGCTGAATCCGGTAGGCCTCGAATCCCATCGGGTTGAGGGTCGTCAGTGAGCATGTCCCGGCGCGGGCGCACTGGGGCTGCACGAACATGGGGACGCGCCGCACCACGCCGTCGGAGTCGATGGCTACGTCGGTGGAGGCGAGCACGACGTTCGGGTAAGGATGCCGGCATGGACCCGACGGGTCGGAGCACCAGAACTCGCGAAGCGGCACCTGGTCAAGCCCGGCGGGGCTCGCCTCGCTTGGATAGGAAAGCAGGACCGGGACCTTGGTGGTCTTCAACGCGGTCGCGAAGTCGGCGTCGGTCGCCTGCTCTCGCGGGTCCGGAAAGCTGACGTCGAAACCCACCACCGCGGCGCCGGCGGCCTCGAGATTGCGGAGCGCCAGCGCGTAGACGTTCCGAGGCACCGGAAACTGTCCGATCTTGGCCACGCTGGCGTCGTCGATGCCGACGACGACGATGCCCGGATTGGGAGCGGTGGTGCTGAACAGCCGGTCCTCGGGATGAACCACGACGTCGACCAGACAGGTCCCCTGACCCGTGTCGCAGGTGACCTGCTGCGTGTACAGGCCGAACATCAGGATCGAGATCACGACCGCCATCAGGACCGCGACCGCGGTTCGGAATGTGTACCAATAGCGGATGTACCGGCCCAAATTCGCGGCGATCATATCCGCTGGGCATGGCCGTTCTTTGCGGAATCGCTGGTTGGGCCGACAGGTCACTGATCGACTCCAAGCTCTTCTATCCGATGTCGATCAAGACTTCGGCCGAGCGTCTGGGCTTCTACGCGACTCAGTTCCCGCTGGTGGAGGTCGATTCGACCTACTACGGCATCCCGAAGCCGGAAACCGTCGAGTCGTGGGCGGCGCAGACGCCCGCCGGCTTCACCTTCGACGTCAAGTCCTTTTCGCTGTTCACCAACCACCCGACGCGACCGCTCTCGATGCCGCCGGACCTGCGCGAAGCTCTACCGGCGGCGCTTCGGGAGAAGCGAAACCTCTACCTAGAACAGCTGCCGGACGACATCGTCGACGAGAGCTGGGAGCGTTTTCGGGCCGCGCTCGAACCGCTTCGTGCCGCCGGGAAGCTGGCCGCGGTCTTCTTTCAGTTCCCGCCCTGGTTTCTTCCGTCGTCGCGCTCGCTCGCGTACGTCGAGCAGTGCCAGGAGCGAATGCACGGATTCCAGGTCGCCGTCGAATTTCGCCGGCCCGAGTGGCTGGACCCCCGTCACCGCGACGGCACGACTGCCTTTTTGTCGTCGCGCGGGATTCCTTACGTGGCGGTTGACGTGCCGGAGGGACACGCGACGAGCATGCCTTCGGTATCCGACGTGACGTCAGACAAGCTGGCGGTCGTTCGCTTTCACGGCCGCAACCACGAGACGTGGGACCTGAAGGGCGTGCCACCGAACGTCCGGTTCCGCTACGACTACTCCGACCAGGAGCTTTCGGAGTGGGTTCCGCGAATCAAGGAGATGGAGCGCTCGGCTGGACGCGTGCACGCCCTCATGAACAACAACTACTCCAACTACTCGGTCAAGAACGCGCAGCAGCTCGAGCGCTTGATCGAGGCGTGGCACAAATAGTCATTCCTTGAGATCGCGCCGTCGCGCCTCGCCGATGACGTGATCGCCGAGGCCACCGAACACGGGCTCGGCCACGTGGAAGAGGCGCACGGGAACGACCATGGCGTCACGCCGCGGAACGCGGGCGGTGCGCACGATCAGGTTGGCGACCCATGACGGCGAATACGTGAAGAGGCCGATCGGCGGTTGCCTCTCGCCGAAGAACGCGGTGCCGGAGGTCACGCCAGGGTAGACGACGCAGACCTTGACACCTGTCCCCGAGAGCTCGCCGCGAAGGGCGTGCGAGAAGCCCACGACCGCGTGCTTGGTCGCGCCATACACGGCGGAGTAAGGCGACGGCCGGAATCCGGCCACCGACGCGACGTTGATGATCACGCCGCGGCGGCGCTCGATCATCGACGGCAGCGCGGCCTGCGTCGTGTTGATGACGCCTTTGAAGTTGGTCGCGATGAGCTCGTCGATCTTCTCTTCGGGCATCTGGTGGGTCGGTCCCGACCAGCCGGCGCCCGCGTTGTTGACGAGGATGTCGAGGCGCTCGTGGTCGCGCATCGTCGCAGCGACGAAAGCTCGCGCCGAGGCGCGCTGGCCGACGTCGAGCAGCCGCACGTTGACCTCGGGTGAGCCGGCACCGCGGCACTTCTGCGCGACGGCATTGAGCCTTTCCAGGCGTCGTGCGCCGAGCTCGAGGCGCGCGCCGCTGCGCGCGAATGCAATCGCGGTCGCCTCCCCGATGCCGCTCGAGGCGCCCGTGATCACGACGACCGCTCCCTTCAGCCGCACCGCCCTATGATCGCGATCAATCTCGGATGAAGGCGCTGACATTCCAGGGCGAAGGCGAGGTCAAGGTCATCGACGTCCCCAGGCCGAGCATCGGCGGCTCGCGGGACGTGCTGGTCAAGGTCACGCTCGGGGCCGTCTGCGGCTCTGACCTTCACATCCTGCACGGCCAGACACCGATGAACCCGGGCGCGGTGCTCGGCCATGAGTTCGTCGGCGTGGTCGAAGAGGCGGGGAACGAGGTCGAACGATTCCAACCAGGCGACCGGGTGGTGTCGAGCTTCTTCACGGCGTGCGGCCACTGCCCTCTTTGCCGCAAGGGCTGGTTCAACCAGTGCGAGGAGAAGCGCACCTTCGGACATGGCGACTTCTTCGGCGGGCTCGGCGGCGGGCAGGCGGAGTACGTCGTGGTGCCGAACGCCGACAACACGATGGAGAAGATCCCGGACGGGATGACCGACGAGCAGGCGATCTTCGTCGGCGACATCCTGGCGACGGGTTTCTTCGGCGCGGAGCGCGCGGAGATCAAGCCAGGTGATGTCACAGCCGTCGTTGGCGCCGGGCCGGTCGGCCTGATGGCGATCATGTCGGCCCAGCTCTTTGGACCCGCGCGAGTCTTCGCCGTGGACATGGTCGAGGACCGGCTCGAGCTGGCGCGCGAGCTCGGCGCCGTCCCGATCAACGCTCGCGACGTTGCACCGGTGGAGGCGATCAAGGAAGCCACAGGCGGCCTCGGGGCTGATTCGAGCGTGGAGTGCGTCGGGCTGCTGTCCGCGGTCGAGACCGCGATCTATGCCGTGCGTGGAGGTGGAACCATCTCCATGGTCGGGGTGCCCAGCGCAAACGAGGGCGAGTTCCCCTTCATGCGCGTCTGGCTCAAAGCGCTGACGTTTCGCGCGGGGTGGTGCAACGTCCAGAAATACATGCTGCCGCTGCTCGATCTCGTCGCCGCGGGCCGGTTGCGTCCGGAAAAGATCATCAGTCACCGCATGAAGCTGGACCAGGCCGAGGAGGCTTACCGCATCTTCGACGCGCGGGAAGCGACAAAGATCGTCCTCAGACCATGACGCGCCAATACGACGTCATCGTCGTCGGCGGCGGGTCGGGCGGGGGCGTCGTGGCGAGCCGGCTGAGCGAAGACCCTGCCGTCCGCGTCCTGCTGCTCGAGGCGGGTCCAGATCCAGGCGACGACGTGCCCGACGCGATCCGCTATCTGCGCCAGGGCAGCGGCGTCAACGAGTTCGACTGGGGCTACATCGACCGGCACGCGCGCAGCGCGCTGCCCCGAGGCAAGATCCTCGGTGGCAGCTCCGCAGTCAACGCGTCGTTCGCGCCGCGCGGCCAGCCCCATGACTACGACGCCTGGGCGGCGATGGGCCTTGCGTCGTGGTCGTGGGAGGAGTGCCTGCCCTACTTCAAGAAGCTCGAGACCGACCGCGACTTTGGCGACCGTGACTACCACGGCAGCTCCGGTCCGATCCACGTCGAGCGCTCGCCGTTCAACGACCTGCACGAAAGCATTCGGGCGGCCGCGCTCGAGCTCGGCCACCCGGCCGTCGACGATCTGAACCAGCCGAGTGCGGTCGGGATCGGGATGATGCCCCGCAACATTCGCGACGGCCAGCGACAGAGCACGCTCCTGACCTACCTCGCGCTGGCCAGAGGCCGACACAATCTGGAAATCCGCGCCGACACGCTCGTCGATTCCATCGTGATCCGCGACGGCCGCGCGACTGGTGTCCGGCTGGCGAGCGGCGAGGTGATCACCGGCCGGCGCGTCGTGCTCGCCGCCGGCGCCTACAACTCGCCCTCGATGCTGCAGCGGAGCGGCGTCGGTGCGCCGGACGTGCTGCGCCGCATCGGCGTGGACGTCGTCCTAGCAGCCCCCGGAGTCGGAGAGAACCTCCTGGACCACGTCTCGACGCTCGTCGTCCTCGACATGGGTCGCGACGTCCAGACCGATGGCGTTCTCATCGGGCCCGCGTTGAAGATCCGCACGAAGCCTGTTCTGGCGGTGGACGACGTCAAGTTCACCTTCGTCCTCGGCGAGCTGTTCACGATGCCTGGCCTCACGGGTTTCTACGTGGAAGTCAGCAACTGTGAATCGGCCGGCTACGTTCGCGCGACTTCAAAGGATCCGGCGGCTGAGCCGGAGATAGACCATCGGTACTTCTCCAACCCGGCGGACCTCGAGCGCATGCTCGGCGGCGCGAAGGTCGCCTTTGAGGTCGCGAGCGTGATGAACGAGTCGATGACGTGCGAGGTCATCCTGCCCGACGCGATCACGGCCCGTGACCCAGAGCTGCTCCGCGAGCACTGCCTGCAGTTCCACGCCACCGACTACCACCCCTCCGGGACGCTGCGCATGGGACCGGACGGCGACGAGATGGCGGTCCTGGACGACCACTGCCGCTTGCGCGGCGTCGAAAATCTCTACGTCGCGGACGCGTCGGTGATGCCGACGGTTCCGCGGGCCAACATCAACCTGCCGACGATGATGATCGGCGAGAAAGTCTCAGACTTCGTCCGCGCCGAGCTGTAGTGCGGCGACGGAGTCGAGCGCGAGCAGGTAACCCTTGGCGCGTTCGGTGAGCGGGTAGCGATCTTCCAGCGCATGGAACTCGCGGCCGTGGTCGCTGTGAACCAGGTGGGCGAGCTCGTGCAGCAGGAGGTAATCGAGGACCCAATCGGGGAGCTCCGCGGCTCGGCGGGCGATGCGAATGGCGCCGTCGCTGAAGGAGCAGCTGCCCCACTGATGGTCCATGTCGGCGAAGCGGATCGACGTCCATCTCAACCGCCCGTCGAAGTGGCGTTCGTTGAGGCGCTCTGCTCGTTGTTGTAGTCGCTCGTCGGTCGGTCTGCGGCGTTCGGCGCGCCGTTCCAGCCGCTTGCTCATCACCTCGGCCCAGTGCTGCCTCTCCGCGATCGGCATCGTCGCCGGGACCATGAGCTCGAGCACGCCTGATCTCAGCCGGGCTGCGACTGTGCGGCGGCGTTTGCGGGACGTGATGATTCGAACCGGCGGCATCAACCGGCACGAATTGTAGGATTGCCGCGCAGCAAGACTTGCCCAGAAGCCTCGTCCTCGGCAACGGAAACGTCCTGATCGGCTTCGATGCCACGTACACCGTGCGCGACATCTTCTATCCACGCGTCGGTGACGCCAATCAGACGATGGGCAACGAGTGCCGCACCGGTTTCTTCATCGACGGACGGTTCGCCTGGCTCGACGACGGCGCATGGCAGCGCGAGCTGGGCTACGCGGAAGATTCGCTCGTCAGCGACGTCAGGCTGACCCATCCTGGGCTCGGCATCTCGGTGCATTTCGAGGATTTCGTCGACCTCGCCAGAAACTGGTTCATCCGTAACGTCGAGATCACGTCACCGGGCGGCTTCGGCGTCGGTCGGGTTTTCTTCCACTACGACTGGTACATCGAGGGCTCGGACATCGGCAACACCGTGCTGTACGAGCCGCGGCACCGCAGCGTAATCGCTTACAAAGCGAACCGCTACTTCCTGGTCGGAGGCCAGGTCGACGCCGAGTACGGCATCAGCACGTGGGCCAACGGCAAGAAGGGCAACGGAGCCCTGGGCACATGGGTCGACGCCGAGGACGGCGCGCTTGGCAAGAACCCGATCGACCAGGGGTCGGTCGACTGCACGGTCGGGTTCGACCTCGGCTCCGTCAAGGCGGGTCAGCCGCGGAGCATGACCCACTGGCTTTGCATGGGGGGACGGCTCAGCGATGTCTCCACCTTCGGGCAGGACCTGATCGTCTCCCGCGGTCCGGACACGTACCGCGGAAGGACGCTCACCTATTGGCAGGTATGGTCGGAAAAGGATCACCGTCACATCGGCAATCAGCTCGGCGACGGAGCGACCGACCTGTACCGGCGGAGCGTGCTGACGGCCCGAACGCACGTCGACAACCACGGTGCGGTCATCGCCTCGACTGACTTCGACATCACCAAGTTCGCACGCGACACGTACGCGTACGCGTGGCCCCGTGACGGCGCGATCGTGGCCAACGCGCTCGACCGCTCAGGGCATGAGGACTGCACGCGTCTCTTCTTCACGTTCTGCCAGGAGGCGCTGGTCGAGGAAGGGTTCTTCCTGCACAAGTACACGCCGTACGCCCAGCCGGGCAGCTCGTGGCTGCCGTGGATCGACTCGCACGGCATGCGCACCCTGCCGATCCAGGAGGACGAGACCGGACTCGTGCTCTGGTCGCTGTGGCAGCACTACCACCTGCATCAGAACCTGGACTTCGTGGTCGGGCTGTACTCGGCGCTGGTCGTGCCGGCGGCGGACTGGATCGTCAGCTACGTCGACGAGAGGAACGGGTTGCCGCTGCCCTCATGGGACCTGTGGGAGGAGAGGTGGGGAGTGCACGCGTTCACCGTGGGGTCGGTGTGGGGAGGGCTCGACGCCGCCCGCAACTTTGCCGATCTTTTTGGCGACGTCGCCGCGTACGTGCGCTACCGTGACGCCGCGGAAAGGCTGCGCGAAGCCTCGGACACGCAGCTGTACAGCGCCGAGCTCGGGCGCTTCCCTCGTCGCATCACGGTCGAGGACGACGAGTCGGTGACCGTCGACACGGTGCTGGACAGCGCGATCTACGGACTCTGGCGCTTTGGCATGTACCCCGCCGACGATCCGCGCGTCGCCGAGACGATGCAGGCGATCTCGACCCAGCTGCGCAACGGCGCCGGCGCCGGGGGGATCGCGCGCTACACGGACGACTACTACTTCAGGGTCGAGCAGGACACGCGTAAGGTGCCGGGCAACCCATGGTTCATGTGCACGATGTGGCTCGCCCAGTGGTACATCGCGACGGCGAAAACGCCGGCGGACCTCAAGCCGGCGAGCGACATCATCGACTGGGTCGTGCGGCACCAGATGCCGGGTGGGTTGCTCTCCGAGCAGCTCGACCCGAACACCGGCGCACCGCTGTCCGTGTCGCCGCTGACGTGGTCGCACGCGGAGTTCATCATCACGGTGGACGACTACTGCTTGAAGTCCGACGCGCTGAAGAAAACCGCCAACAGCCCCGGATAGTCCGGACGATCCCGAGATTTAAGGGCTCAATGTCTCGGACAGTCCGGACCATCCGTTTTAGAGCGAGATAGTGGATCGCGCATTCAACCTTGTCGCCGGATTGGTCTTCGCAGCGGTTGGGTTGGTACTCGCGATGAACTTGCGGAACTCTGCTGATTGGTTGGCTGATCACGCGCGCTTTTCATTCTTTTTCAAGCCACCTCCGGAGAAACGAGCAGCGTATATTCGCGGGCTCGGCTGGGTCTGGCTCGTCGGGGCGTTGCTTCTCTTCCTCGTCGCCGTTTTTCGCTAACCAAAGGGCGTGTTTGCGCAAAGAGGGTGTATAGCCGGCGCCTGGTCGCGGTTCGTCCGGACGATCGACCAATTTGAGGGCCGTGTAGTCCGGTTCGTCCGGACGAACTGGCGAAACGACGGTTACAGCGGAATGTTGCCGTGCTTGCGCGCCGGCCGCTCGACGGTCTTCCGCAGGCAGAGCTGCAGGCCGCGGATCAGCTCGCGCCTAGTCTCGCGCGGCTCGATCACGTCGTCGATATAGCCCCGCTCGGCGGCCACATAAGGGTTGGCGAACCGCGCGGTGTACTCCCCGACCAGCTCTTTGCGCCGCTCATCAGGATCCGGCGCAGACGCGAGGTCGCGCTTGTAGATGATGTTCACGGCCGCCTCGGGCCCCATCACCGCGATCTCCGCCGTCGGCCACGCCAGGTTGAGGTCGGCGCCCATCTGCTTCGGCGACATGACGCAGTACGCACCGCCGTAGTCCTTGCGCGTGATCACGGTCAGCTTCGGCACCGTCGCCTCCGCGTACGCGTAGAGCAGCTTCGCTCCGTGCCGGATGATGCCGCCGTGCTCCTGGTCGCGGCCGGGTAGATATCCGGGTACGTCCACGAACGAGATGATCGGAATGCCGAATGCGTCGCAGAACCGGATGAAGCGTGCCGCCTTCACCGAGGCGTTGATGTCGATCGCGCCGGCCAGCACCTTCGGCTGGTTGCCCACGATGCCGACAACATGCCCGCCCAGCCGGCCCAGCCCGACGACGATGTTCTGGGCGAAGAAAGGTTGCACCTCGAAGAACTCTCGGCCGTCGAGCACGTGCGACACGAGCTCGCGCATGTCGTAAGGCTTGTTCGGCGACTCGGGAACGATGGTCTGCAGCTCGACGTCGGCGCGCTCCAGGTCGTCGGTCGTCGGCACGAACGGCGGCCGCTCCGTGTTCGAAAGCGGCAGGTACGAGAGCAGGCGTCGCACTCCGGCCGCGCACTCCTGCTCGGTCTGGGGGAGAAAGTGCGCCACGCCCGACGTCGCGTTATGCACATGGCCGCCGCCCAGCTCATCAAATGAGACCGCCTCACCTGTGACCACCTTGATCACCTCGGGACCGGTGATGAACATGTAGCCCTGGCCGGCCACGATGAAGATGAAGTCCGTGATGGCCGGCGAGTAGACCGCACCGCCGGTGCATGGCCCGGCGATGATGCTCAGCTGCGGGATGACGCCGGACGACCGCACGTTGCGATAGAAGATGTCCGCGTAACCCGCGAGTGCGACCACGCCTTCCTGGATGCGCGCACCACCCGAGTCGTTGATCCCGATGATCGGCACGCGGTTGCGAAGCGCCAGCTCCTGAACCTTCACGATCTTCTCGGCGGTGACCTCGCCCAGCGACCCGCCGAAGACCGTGGCGTCATAGGCGTAGACCGCGACCGGGCGGCGGTCGATCTCGCCGAACCCGGCGACGACTCCATCGCCCGCGACCCTACGGTCCTCCATTCCGAATCCCTGCGCCCGGTTCGTGGCGAAGACGTCGAGCTCGACGAACGAGCTCGCGTCGAGCAGCATCTCGATGCGATCCCGCGCCGTCGCCTTGCCGGCCGCACGCCGCTTGTTGGCCGCGTCGGTCTCCGAGTGCAGAGCCTGATAGCGCCGCTTGCGGTACTGGTTGATCTTCTGCTCGGAGACGGTCGCCGCTTCCCGCTGCGGCGCCTCGACTCCTTCGAGGCTCGGCGTCGTGCGACGGACCGGTGAAAGGGAGCGCGGTTTGCGCTGGGCCATGGCGCCTATATCGTAGGCGCGGTGCCCCAGACCAACTCCCAGCCCAGCCGCCGGCTCGACCTCGACCGGACGGTCACGTTGCGTCAGCTGCGCACGTTCAAAACGGTCGCCGACCTGAACAGCTTCAGCCTGGCGGCAAACCGCCTGAAGCTGAGCCAGCCGTCGGTTTCGTACCAGGTCAAGGAGCTCGAGGAGGCGCTCGGCCTTCCGCTGCTCGATCGCCTGGGCAAGCGCGTTCAGCTCACCGAGGCGGGCTCGCTTCTGTACGGCTACGCGCGCCGGATGCTGGACGTGCTCGACGACGCGACGGTCGCGCTGGAGGAGATGCGAGGCATCAAGCGCGGCACGCTTCGGGTCGGGGCCAGCACGACGGTCGGGATCTATCTCTTGCCGGCGGCGCTCGGCGCGTTCAAGAAGCTGCATCCCGGTCTGGTCATCTCACTCGAGATCGGCACGCGCGCCCGAGTCCAGGAGCAGGTGTTGCGCAACGAGCTCGACCTTGCCGTGGTCGGGCCGGCGCTGAAGGACCCTGACCTTGCGATCGTTCCGTTTCTGAGCGACGAGCTCGTCGTCATCGCACCGGCGGGCCATCCACTTGCCGGGCGCCGCAGCCTATCGCTGAAGGACCTCGCCGAGCAGCCGTTCGTCATGCGCGAGGCCGCCTCGGGCAGCCGTTGGTCGCTCGAGAAGACGGCGCGTAAGGAGGGTGTCAAGCTGGTCGTGGCGATGGAGCTCGGCTCCAACGGCGCGATCAAGCATGCGGTCGAGTCCGGGCTTGGGCTCGCAGTGATCTCGCGCTACGCCTGCGCGCTGGAGCTCTCGAGCGGCCGCCTCGTCGAGCTGCGCGTGCGTGGCTTTCCGATCCGCCGCGACTGGCACATCGTCCACCTCAAGCACCGCAAGCTGCCGAGCTCGGTGACCTCGTTCATCGATTTCTTGAAAGAGGCCAAGTGGCTGGTCCGCGCCCAGCCCGCGACGGACTGACAAACGAATGCCACGACCGTTTCGCTTTGGGACCGGCGTCTTCCGAATCGAATCAGCCACTGATTACGCCGAGGCGGCGAGGCGCATCGAATCGCTTGGTTATTCGACTTTTGTCCTGCCCGATCACTTTCACAGCGAGGGCCTCGCTCCGGTGCCGGCGTTGTTAGCTGCCGCAAATGCGACGACGGCGCTGCGCGTTGGCTCATTGGTGTTTGACAACGACTTCCGGCATCCCGCTCTGCTCGCGAAGGAAGCTGCAACGCTGGATCTTCTGAGCTCAGGACGACTGGAGTTCGGGATCGGCGCGGGCTGGAAGAAATCGGAATACGACCAGGCCGGCATCAGCTGGGACGACGCAAAGGTGCGGGTGAGTCGACTGGACGAGGCGGTTCGACTTATCAAGCTGCTCTGGTCGGGAGACCCGATCACATTTCACGGTGACCACTACGGAGTCACCGAATTGATCAGCTACCCGCGTCCGGCCCAAGACCCGCACCCACCGGTTTTCATTGGAGGCGCTGGACGTCGATTGCTGTCGCTCGCAGCCCAGGAGGCCGACATTGTCGGAATCATCGCCCAAGCACTACCTGGCGGAGGGCTGAACGTCAAACGCGACAGTGAGTCGCTGGTTCGCGGGAAGATCCAGTGGGTACGCGAAGCTGCCGGCGAACGTTTCAGCCGAATCGAGCTGCAGAGCCTGATCTGGAGAGTGGTCGTTACCCAAAACCGGGAGACCGCAGCAGCGGCGATCGCGCCGAATCACAAGATGAGCGCCGAGGAGGTTCTCGCCTCCCCGTACTTCCTGATCGGGACGATCGATCGCATGGTCGAAGAGTTGATCAGGCAGCGTGTCGAGTTTGGGATCTCCTACTTTGTCGTCTTTCCCGGGGACTTCGAGGCTTTTGCCCCAGTTGTGGCGACGCTAGCCGGAAGTTGAACGCGCCCGCTCGTAGCGAAGATACGCGACGTCGCCTCCAAATCGCCTTGTCTCAAGCAGCCGCAGTTCGAGCCGTCGACCGAGCCGCGGGAAGTATGGGATGCCAGCGCCGAGCACGACCGGATTGACGTACATGCGGAACTCGTCGACGAGGTCGGCCTCGATGAGCGTCGAGGCCAACGTCGGTCCACCGACGTCCATGTCGTTGTCAGGCTGTTGCTTCAGCCGGCGCACCTCTTCGACCGGATCGCCGCGCACCAGCCGGGTGTTCCATCCGACCTTATCGAGCGTGTTGGAGAACACGACCTTCGGCTTGTCTCGCCAGATGCGCGCGAAGTCGCGCATGGCGGGGGTAGCGTTCGGGTCCTGGTCGCCGGTCGGCCAGTACGCGACGAGCAGCTCGTACATGCGCCGGCCGTAGAGCATCGTCCCGACCGACCGCGCCTCGTCATTGAACACCTCATGCAGCTCGTCGTCGACATGCACGAAGTCGAGAGAGCCATCGGGCGACGCGACGTAGCCGTCCAGCGATACCGACATGGAATAAATGAGCTTGCTCATTGGTCGGTGCGGAAATCGCGCGCGGCGGCCACGCACACGGCAAAGAGGAACAATGCGCCGATGGTCCAGAGGTTAGGGAACGGCAGCAGGCACGGCTGGCGCAGCCACGCCAGCAAGCCGACCGCAATGCCGATGACAATCGCCCATCTTCGGCTGCGAAGCGCGACGACCAGAACCATCAGCACCAGGGGTAGCAGCGGCAGGTACTGGTACGGGTTCATCTCGCCGGGCAGGATCCCGCCGAGCCCGAGGCCCAACGCCATCCCGTAGGCCGGGTTCCATCCGCTCGTCCGGGCGGCGTAAACCGCGGCGCCAATCACGGCGAGGAGCGTGAGCGCGGTCAGGATCGACGCCACCAACCCGAGGTGGATCGGCGACTGCAGGATCGTGATGCCGCCGCCGGAATTGATGATCGGATACGGGTCGCCGCCGATCGAGCGGCCGAACAGGGTCCCGACCGAGGTCTGGGCGCAGTCGGGGTTTGGGGCTCGCAGCGATGGGATCAGCACCGCGGTGACGTAGTTCCAGGCTCCGCCGAAACCGAGAGGGATGCAGGCGATGGCGGTGAGGAGCACGCCTGCGACGACCGCCGCGATCAAGAACGGTCGCGGTTTGGTGCGTGCGCCCAGCGCCATGAGCGCGGGGTAGAGCTTCAGCGCCGCCGCCGCCGCGACCAGGGAACCCGAGAGTGCCGGCCGCCTCCCATACACGGCCAGCCCCGCGCACGCGAGCAGCAGCACCCACCCTCCGATCTGCCCGGCGTTGATCTCTGCGTACAGCGGCGGGCTGTACAGGGCGACGGCCCAGAACACCGCCTTCTCGAGCGGCGACCGAGCGACGAACCTGAACACCAGGAGCAGTGCCAGCGCCGCCGCGAGGGCGTCCGCGACCGTCCAGGCGGGTACCTGCCACGAGGCAGGCAGGGCAGTGAATGGCGCCGCAAGCATCGCCGCAGCAGGCGGCCGGATCAGCCCGCGCACCGGTACGAGGCCGGTCACGGCGAGGTGGCGGGCCGTCTCGGCGTAGATAGCCGCAGGATCGTGGAGCCAGCGGTAGCCGGCCTGGATCACCGACTCCGCGTCCGGGCGCCGAGTGGTCAGCAGGTTGCCGGCGACGTCGCGGACAAGAAATACAGCCGCGATCGCCCACCACAGCAACGGCCGGGCGATCACTCTTTGGAGCAGAACCACGTCGCGCGCATGGTAGGGTGCCGCCGATCGAATTCAGATGAAGTGGCTCGACTACCGGCTCCAGCGCGAGCGCATTCGCCGTGTCGTCCCGTATGTCACGCCGGGCGCACGCGTCCTCGACATCGCCTGCGCCGACGGCGCGTTGTTCCGGCTCCTCGACGGGCGCGCCGGCAGCGGGCTGGGTATCGACCTTGACCCGGTCCCGCCCAGCACTGAGAAGTACAGGTACATCCAGGGCTCGTTTCCAGGCGCGATGCCCGCCGGAGAGATGTTCGACGTGGTCGCCGCGCTGGCGATCGTCGAGCACATTTCGGAGCCGGACCAGCCCGCATTCGCGCAAGGCTGCGCCCGATATTTGAAGAGCGGCGGCCGTCTGGTTCTCACTGTGCCGTCGCCGCGCGTCGACGACATCCTCCGCGTGATCAAGTCGCTGCGCATGGTCGATGGCATGCATGAGGAGCAGCACCACGGCTTCGATCCTGCCCGGGCGATCGTGATGTTCGAGGACGCCGGTCTCCGGCTGGAACGGCACTCGCGTTTCGAGCTCGGGCTCAACCACCTGTTCGTATTTCTCAAGCCTTGACGACATCCTCTCTCGCGGTGCATCGGTCGGCCCTCGACAACCGCACCTTCCGCACGCTGCTGCTTGCGCTCGCGGGCATTCCAATCGCAGTGCTCTATCTGTGGCAGGCGCTCATCCAGCCGCTCGCCTTCGGCGCCTACCTCGGCGACTTCCAGGAAAGCTATATGCGCGCGGCGCGGCGGCTCGCGGCCAACTTCGACCCTTACGACCTGTGCCGGACAACCGGATGCCTCGAGCCGACAGGGCCGCAGTACGTGATGCCCCCGCCCCTGGCGTGGCTGCTGCAGCCCTTCATCCACATCGACGGCCACGTCATCACCGTCGGCGCGATCCTCCTCCTCAACGCCTCTCTTTTCTTCTTCATCTTCTGCGCGCTGCGCGCGCTGAAAGTCGAGGACTGGCAGATGGCCGCGCTGCTCGCTCTGATCGCGATCAGCTTCGAGCCCGTCATCGGCAACATCGACGAGGGCCAGGTCAACCTTCTGCTGCTCGCTCTTTCGGGCGTGTGGATGTGGGGATGGCTGCGTGGGGACCGCTGGTGGGGCGGCGCGGCGATGGGCGTCGCCGTCGCGATCAAGGTCATCCAGGCGCCCGTCGGGTTGCTGATCCTGTGGGGGCGTCGCTGGCGGATGCTCGCGGGCGCGGTTGTGGCCGGCCTCGGACTGTGGCTGATCGCATCGCCGCGGTACCTGCCCGAGTATCTGTTCTCGGTGCTTCCGCCGGTGAGCCAGGGTACAGGTCTATACGAAAACCACTCCCCGGGCGGAACGATCACCCGATTGCTGGCACCGGACACGTTTCTCGGACTCGTGACCGGAAGCCCACCGGCTGCGCGCGCGATCACCGCGGCGATCGCTCTCGGCGCGCTGGTCGTCACCTTCTACGTGCTCCGCTCGCCCGCAAAGTCGCTTGCGGGACGGAGCCTCGAGGCCGCTGCGATCGTGGCTGTGACGCCGCTCGTCACGAGCTACTCCTGGGGTACGCACCTGGTATTGCTGCTGATCCCGATCCTGGCTCTGGTCGCCTGGTCGATCCCGCGTCGTGACTGGACCGTGCTCGCGCTGGTCGCGGCCGGCTACTTTCTGCTCGGCGTCGGCCACAATCGAATGCAGACGCTGCTCGTGAGCGGCTACTCGAACCTGGTCGTGCTGCGATTGATGGCGGAGCTCGGTGTACTCGGCGTGCTTGCGATCTGGATCGCCGCCGTCGTGGCCGTCGGCCGCCAGAGGTCAGCCATAGTGGGAGAATCGGGTTCTCGTCCGGAAGCGCTTTTGAGGGGGAGAGCACATGGCGCTCAACGCTGACGTCAGCTTCACGTGGATCGGTCACGGCACCTGGAAGGCGCGCAGCGCGAAAGGCAAGGAGATCCTCATCGACCCGTGGGTGATGAACAACCCGATCGCGCCGGAAACGCTGAAGACCGTGGACAAATGCGACCTCATGCTCATCACGCATGGGCATTTCGACCACATCCATGACGCGCTCGAGATCGCGCGCCGCACCAACCCCACGATCGTCTGCATTGTCGAGACAGGTAACTGGCTGCAGGCGAAAGGGATCCCGGGCGACTCCCTGGTTGCCACCAACAAGGGAGGGACCGTCGACATCGACGGGATCAAGGTGACGCTGGTCCACGCCGAGCATTCGTGCGGGATCAACGACGGCGACCACATCGTGTACGGCGGCGAGGCGTGCGGCCTGGTTATCGAATTCGAGAATGGGTTCCAGGTCTACTTCGCCGGGGACACCGACGTCTTCGGCGACATGGCGTTGATCGCCGAGCTGGCGCAGTTCGAGGTTGCGTTTCTGCCCATCGGCGGCTTCTACACGATGGGCGTCGAGCGCGCGGCCAAGGCGGCCAAGCTCCTCGGCGTCAAGACCGTGGTGCCGATGCACTTCGGCACGTTCCCCATCCTCAATGGGCGCCCCGATCAGCTTCAGGAACTCGTTGGGAAGAGCGTGAAAGTGCTGGACATCAAGCCCGGAGACTCGGTCTAGCGAGTTCGAATTTGCTTCCCAGCGGCTAATCTCTCGCCCCGGAAGCAATTTGCGAGACGTAATCGGCGCCCCGGCTGGATGGCTCGCCCGCGCAATCGCAGCCAAGAAGCTCTCCTCGATCGAGGTCGTGCGCGCGCACCTCGAGCACATCCACACCGTCAATCCGCGCCTCAACGCGGTCGTGTTTGCGACCGCCGAGAGCGCCATCAAGGAAGCGCGGGCCGCCGACCGCCGCGCCAAGGGCCGCAACGCGGTGCTCGGGCCGCTGCACGGCGTGCCCTTCACCGTCAAGGACGTCTTCAACACGGCCGGCCTGCCCACCACGACCGGCCTGCGCATGCTCCGCAGCCGGATTCCGGACCACGACGCAACGGTCGTCGCGCGGTTGCGAAGAGCGGGAGCCATCCTCATAGGCAAGACCAACTGCCCGCCGGGCGGCGCCGAAGACGATGGGTGGTCGCCCGGGCGAGGCGCAACGCGCAACCCGTACGACATCAACCGCACACCGGGCGGGACCAGCAGCGGCGAGGCGGCCATCATCGCGGCCGGCGGCTCCCCGCTGGGACTCGGCAGCGACTCCGGCGGCAGCCTTCGCCTGCCTGCTCACTACTGCGGCGTGGCTTCGCTCAAGCCGACCGCGGGTCTGATCCCGGTGACGGGCACATACGGCCTGGTCGGCGGCATGACCGACGTGCGCAGCCAGGTCGGACCGATGGCGCGCTACGTCTCCGACCTGCGCATCGCGATGCGCATCCTGGCCGGCCCCGACGGGATCGATTCGGGCGTGGTGCCTGTCCGCTGGTGGACAGCGCCCAAGCTGGAGGGCCTCCGCGTCGCGTGGTTCGCGGACGACGGGATGGCCCGGCCGACGCCGACAATCTCAGCGACCGTCAAGGCGGCGGCCCGCGCGCTCGCCGCGGTCGGCTGCAGCGTCAGCGAGGAGCGCCCGCCATCACTCGGTGAGGCGTACCAGCTGACGCTCGGTTTCTGGGGCCGCAAGCACATCGGCTACGACCGGATGTACGAGCGGTGGGACGCGTTTCGCACCGCCTTTCTCAGGTTCATGTCCCGGTTCGACGTCGTCATCAGCCCGGTCGCGCCCAACATCGCGCCCCTTCTCAAGCTCAAGCCGCTCGGCGACCACCAGCTCAGCTACACCGTGCCGTACTCGCTCTCCGGCAACCCCTGCGTGGTGGTCCGGGCCGGCACCTCGTCCGAGGGGATGCCGATCGGGGTCCAGGTCGTCGCGGGCAGTTTCCGTGACGCGACGGCTTTGCGCGCCGCGCGCGCCATCGAACGTGCCCTGGGAGGTTGGCGGCCTGCTAGCGTGATCGGCTAGTGAAAGGCAAGTTCCGCTACTCCCGCTGGGACGGGACCCAGAAGCTCGATGAGCTCGACGCCGGCGACGTCCTGGACTCGTTGTCCGACGACCTGATGAACTACGGCGACCTCAACGCCGCACTCCAGCGGTTCCTCCGCTGGGGCTCGCCCAACATGCCGGGCCTCGAGCAGCTACTCAAGCAGCTGCGAGAGGCGCGCGAGCGCGAGCTCGGCCGGTACAACCTCGACTCGACCGTCGAGGAGCTGCGCCAGAAGGTGCAGGACGTCATAGACACCGAGCGCAAGGGCATCGACCAGCGGCTGAAGGACGCGAACGAGGACGCGCGCAAGCTCCTCGACCGCATCGCCAAGCAGCGCAACGATCAGCTCGACCGTCTGCCGGAGGATCTCGGCGGCCGCGTCAAGGGCTTGCGCAACTACGAGTTCGTCGACGACGAAGCCCGCCAGAAATTCGATGAGCTGATGCAGCAGCTGCAGCAGCAGGTCGTCAACCAGATGTTCCAGGGCATGAAGAGCTCGCTGCAGCAGATGCAGGGCCAGGACCTGTCACGCGTGCGCGACATGGTCCGCGACCTGAACAAGATGCTCGAACAGCGGATGGAGGGCCGGACGCCTGACTTCAACGGCTTCATGCAGAAGTACGGCGACATGTTCCCGCCCGGCATCAACAGCCTCGACGAGTTGCTCGAGCACCTGCAGCGCCAGATGGCGCAGATGCAGTCGCTGCTTCAATCGATGAGCCCTGAGGCACGCGAAGAGCTGCGTCAGATGATGGACGCGCTGCTCCAGGACGACTCCCTGCGCCTCGAGCTGGCGCGGCTGTCGGGTTTCATGCAAGCGATGATGCCGCCGTCCGAGCTGGCCGAGCGCTATCCGTTCTTCGGCGAGGACCCGCTGTCGATGGGGGAGGCGATGTCGCTGATGGAGCAGCTGCAGCGCATGGACCGGCTCGAGTCGCAGCTCGAACGCGGCAGCTTCCGGCCCGACGACGTTGACCGCTCGCTGGCGCAAGAGCTCCTCGGCCCTGAAGCACGACAGGCCCTGGACCAGCTGAGGCAGGTGACCGACATCCTGGAAAAGGCCGGATACGTCGAGCGGAAGGGACGCCGGCTGGAGCTGACGCCGCGCGGCATGCGCCGCATCGGACAGGCGGCGCTGCGCGACATCTTCGACCAGCTCAAGAAGACCCGCATGGGTCAGCACCAGCTGTGGCGCGGCGGCGCGGGCATCGACGCGTCCGAGGAGCTGAAGGAGTACGAATACGGCGACCCGTTCCTTCTCGAGATGAAGGAGACGCTGTTCAACTCGATCGTGCGCGAGGGGCCGAAGGTGCCGGTGAAGATGGCGCCGAAGGATTTCATCGTTCACCGCACCGAGCACATGTCGCAGGCCTCGACGGTCCTGATGATCGACATGAGCCGCTCGATGTTCCTGCGCGGCTGCTTTCTGGCCGCCAAGAAAGTCGCCATCGCGCTCGATTCTTTGATCCGCTCGCAGTACCCGCGCGACTCGCTGTATGTCGTCGGCTTCTCCAACTACGCGGTCGAGCTCAAGCCGCAGACGCTGCCGCAGCTCGCGCTCAACGACTACGTGTACGGGACGAACATGCAGCATGGCTTCCAGCTGGCGCGGTCGTTGCTGGCCAAGCACCGCGGCAACCGCCAGGTGATCATGATCACCGACGGCGAGCCGACGGCCCATCTCGAGGACAACGGGCGCGCGTCGTTTGCTTATCCGCCGACCTACAAGACCATCCAGCAGACACTGAGCGAGGTCAAGCGGTGCACGCGCGACCGGATCACCATCAACACGTTCATGCTCGAGCGTGGTCCGTACCTGACCGAGTTCATCAACCAGATGACGAGGATCAACAAGGGTCGCGCGTTCTTCGTGTCGCCCGACCGACTCGGCGAGTACATCCTGGTCGACTACGTCACCGGGAAGCAGCGCCGGCGGGCGAGCGCGCGCAGCCGGGCGCGTATCGCTTAGCGTTTCATTCAGCAGTGGTTGCGAAGAGTGATGTGGCCGTCGAAAGACGGAACCTGAGCCCTGCCGCGCTCTACGAGCAGGCCATCCTGCGCGGCGAGGCGGAGATCGTCTCCACCGGGGCGCTGACCGCAGAGACGGGAAAGCACACCGGCCGTTCGCCGCAGGACAAGTTCTTCGTCAAGGAGCCGACCAGCCAGGACGCGGTCTGGTGGCATCCGGGGAACCGGCCGATCGCCTCCGAGAAGTTCGACGGGCTTCTGCGCCGCATGCAGGAGTTCATCGCCACCCACGACGTGTTCACGCAGGATGTTTTCGCGTGCGCCGACCCGCGCTACAGGCTGCGGGTGCGCGTGACCACCGAGCTCGCGTGGCACAGCCTGTTCGCGCGCAACCTCTTCATCCGGCCCAATGCGGACGAGCTGATGAACTTCGAGCCCGACTTCACCGTCATCGCCCTGCCGTCGCTGAAGGCCGATCCCGCGCGCGACGGCACGCGAAGCGAAACGTTCATCCTTGTCAATCTTGGCCGCCGGATAGTGTTGATCGGGGGCACCGAGTACGCGGGCGAGATCAAGAAGTCGATCTTCACCGCCTTGAACTACCTGCTTCCGGCGCAGAACGTGTTTCCGATGCACTGCTCGGCCAACATGAGCTCCGACGGCGACGACGCGGCGCTGTTCTTCGGCCTGAGCGGCACCGGCAAGACGACGCTCTCCGCCGACCCGTCGCGCCGCCTGATCGGCGACGACGAGCACGGGTGGAGCGACCGCGGGATCTTCAACTTCGAAGGCGGCTGTTACGCCAAGACCATCCGCATCCACAAGGAGTCGGAGCCCGAGATCTACGCAGCGACCGAGAGCTTCGGCACGATCCTCGAGAACGTCGTCTTCGACCCGCGCACGCGTGTGCCCGACTACGACTCGGAGGAGAAGACGGAGAACACGCGGGCCGCTTATCCGGTCGACCTGATTCCGAACGCCGTCCTGTCGGGCATGGGCAGCCACCCGCACAACGTCGTCTTCCTCTCTGCTGACGCGTACGGCGTGCTGCCGCCGGTGTCGCGGCTGGACGAAGACCAGATCCGTTTCTACTTCCTTTCGGGCTACACCGCCAAGGTCGCGGGGACGGAGCGCGGCGTGACCGAGCCGGAGCCGATCTTTTCGACCTGTTTCGCAGCGCCGTTTCTCGTCCTGCCGCCGGAGCGCTACGCGGACATGTTGATCGAGCGCGTAAAGCGCCACCACGCGGACGTATGGATGCTCAACACCGGCTGGGTCGGAGGACCGTATGGCGTCGGTGAGCGCATGTCGATCGCGCACACGCGGGCGATCGTGCGGGGGATTCTGCAGGGCGACCTCCGCGGCGGCTCGACGCACATCGATCCCGTTTTCGGGCTCCAGATCCCCAACCGCGTGCCCGGCGTGCCGCGTGAGGTGCTGGACACGCGCGACAGCTGGCCGAACCCCGAGGACTACGACCGCCAGGCGGCCAAGCTGCGCGACCTGTTCCAGAAGAACATCGGCATGATCGGCAAGAGCGCCTCCGCCGCGGGGTGAAAGTCGGCATCGTCGGGAGCAGGCGCTTCAGGGAGGCGGATCGCGTCGCGGATTACGTCAGGTCGCTGCCGATGAATGCTTCGATCATCACGGGGAGCGCCTCGGGCGTGGACGCTGCGGCGACAAAGGCCGCGCGTGAGCGCGGGATTGCGGTCCAGGTGATGGCCGCCTCGTTCGACGAGCTTGCGGACGCGAGCCTGGCCGCGGCGCGCAACCAGAGGCTGGTGAACGCGTGCGACGTGGTGGTCGCGTTCTGGGACGGGTCCTCGGAAGGAACGCGGGCCACGGTCGAACGCGCGCTCGATACGGGAAAAGAAGTCCACGTTTTCGTCGCCTAAGATGGGGTTATGAGAGGGAACCTTCCGGTTCCCTCTCACGCTCCCCGAAGGGGGCCCCAGCAGGAAGCCGACCCGGCCTTTGGCCGGGCAAGCGCCGCTGCTCTCTTTCGGAGCGGTAGAGCCTAATCTGAATTCATGGCGGTGGCCGTCGCGGTTCGCGTTCGCTTTCTGGCCCGGCTGCGTGAGCTCGCCGGAAAGGAAACTGAAGACCTGAAAGCTCCTGCGGAGTCGCGCGTGAGCGACGTCTACGAGGCCATGCGCACTGCCTTTCCGGCGCTGCCGCCGCGGGAATCGTTACGCGCAGCGGTGAACCATGAGTTCGCGGACTGGGATGCGCCCGTGTCCGATGGCGATGAGGTCGCGTTCATCCCGCCGGTCAGCGGCGGCGTCTAGTGCGGTACGACGTCGTCACCGGCCCAATCGATCCACGCGAGCTGGAAGCGGTCGTCTCGCATCCCGGCGCTGGGGCGATCTGCACCTTCACGGGCATCGTGCGCGACAACTCACGCGGGCAGTCGGTGACGCATCTCGACTACGAGGCCTACGCGGAGATGGCGGTGCCGCAGATGCGCAAGATCGGTGAGGAGATCAAGGAGCGCTGGCCGGAAGCGCGGGTCGCGATGGCGCACCGTACGGGTCACCTGGAGATCGGCGAGGCATCGGTGGTCGTGTGCGTCTCCGCGCCGCACCGGCACGAAGCGATCTCCGCGTGTCAGTGGGGAATCGACCGGCTCAAGGAAAGCGTGCCCATCTGGAAGAAGGAGCACGCCGCCGACGGCACGCACTGGATCGAGGGAGACGCCGCGCAGCCGACCCCCGGATAGTCCGGACCAACCGCACTTTTTGAGCGCGGGAATGCCGGATCGTCCGGACGATCCGGGGTTCAGTCCTTGACGCGGGCCACCGACAGCCCGTCGCGCACGGGGATCACGATGCTCTCCAGCCGTGGGTGCTTCGCCACCAGTTCGTTGTAGAAGGCGACGTTCCTGGCCTGCTGGTTGGACGGGCGCACCACCTCGCCCTGTCGCAAGGCGTTGTCGGCCATCAGCAATCCGCCCGGCTCGAGCCGCTCGAGGCACAGCTCGAACACGCGCCGCGTGATCTCCTCGGAACGGAACGAGTTGAGTAGGTCGATGAAGCAGGCCTCAAAACGAGCGTCGAGCTTCTCGAGCCCATCCTTGGCGTTCTCCTCGATGACCAGGGCGCGGTCTCCGAAGCCCGCCTCCTCGAAGTTCTGACGCGCCCGCGCGGCGCGCTCGTGGTCCATCTCGTACGTGGTGAGCGTTCCGCCGTCCGTGCCGCGGAGCAGCCAGATCCCGCTGTATCCGGTTGCTGTTCCCAGCTCGAGGACGGTTTTGGCCCGGGCGAGCCTGACGAGCAGGAATAGCAGCTGGCCCTCGTGCGGGTCGACGATGGGGATGCCCTCGCGGTGCGCCTCTTCCTCCAACCGCACGAGGACCCTGTCGCGCTGGGGCACCAGGCCGTCGAGGTACGTCTGCAGATCGTCGGTGACTTCCACGGTTCTCATCGCGACTCCTTCCAGAACTGGTCGACGAGCGGCTGCAGGCTGACCATGTAGCCCGCCAGACAATCGACGGTACGCCAAAGCACCTCCTCGTCGAGGCGAGGGGCAGCGAGGGTCTCGTAGAGGCGCGACCAGCCGCGGTCCCACGGCTCCAGCTCGGCGCGGGGCAAGCTCGCTTTGACCTCGACCATGCGTGCGCGAAAGAAGTCGAACGCGGCTTCGTTGAGATCGGCCGAGGATTCGAAATGCAGGCCAACCTCGATCCGGCCCGCGCCCGTGTGGTGCCAGGTCTCGTAGTGGAATGCGGGCTCGGCGAAGTAGAGCTTCATCAAGCGGCCGCGCCCGCGCGTCGTACGGAAGCTGCGCAGCTCGGCCGGCAGCTTCGGCTTGAGCCCCTTGCGCAGGCCGGCGAAGAAGTCAGACGGTGCCAGCAGCATCTTTAGATAGACGAGGTGGAGCTGAAGGCCGGATTTACTCCGGCCGGAGCCAGGCGTCGCTCACCAAACGCCACCCAAGCGAGGCCGGCAACGGAGGGGGCCCGCGGGGGAGGCCCGCCTCCCCCGCGACGTTTTTCCGTAAGCTCGCAGTCACGTTGGCTTACATTCCGACAGTCGTCGAGAACGAGGGCGGCAACCGCGAGCGGACATTCGACATCTACTCGCGGCTCCTGAAGGACCGCATCATCCTTATCGGCCGGCCGATCGACGATGTCGTAGCCAACCTCGTCGTCGCCCAGCTGATCTACCTCGCCGCCGACGCCCCCGAAAAAGAGATCCAGATCTACGTCAACTCGCCCGGCGGCGCCGTGACGGCAGGCCTCGCCATCTACGACACCATGCAGTACATCCAGTCGCCGATCTCCACCGTATGCATCGGCCGTGCCGCCAGCTTCGGCACGATCGTGTTGATGGCGGGCGCGAAGGGCAAGCGGTTCTCGCTGCCGAGCTCGAACATCCACATGCACCAGCCGCTCATCGGGGGTAAGGGACTGCAGGGTCAGGCGAGTGACCTCGATATCCACGCCAGGGAGATCATCCGGATCCGTGGCGTGCTCAACGACCTGATCGTCAAGCACACCGGCCAGCCGCTGGAGCGCGTGGAGCGCGACACGGACCGCGACTTCTTCCTGACGCCTCAAGAGGCTGTCGAGTACGGCCTGATCGACGGCATCATCGACTCGGCGCGGGCGCCGGCTCTGGCCGCCGCCCTGAGCTGATCCGGATCGTCAGCCCGAGCATCAGCACGACCCCTATCAGCGTCGGATAGGGCGCAGGGGCCAGCGCCGCGAGGAGCGCGCCGGCGCTCAGCGCGAGCCACTCGATCCAGCCGGCGCGATCCCAGATGGCGAGGCCGACCGCGACCAGGACCAGGTCCGTCGGAAGCGCGTGTGGTGCGGCCAGGACACCGCCGGCGACCAGGATCGCGATCGCCGGTCGCATCTCCTCTACGAAAAATGCGTCCTGCGCGCGCCCGGCCTGACCGCGGGCGCGCCACGCGAGCCAGACGACCAGTCCCAGCGCGAGCAGGGTCAGGATGGCAAGGCCGACGCCTTGAAGCGAGTCCGGCAGAAAGACGGCCAGGTGCGGAAGGTCGACCTCGCGCGCACCTGTCTGGACCGTCGAGCGGGTCTGGCTCAACCAGTCCAACACCCACCGCGGACTTAGCGCCACCGTCGCGATCAGGAGGAGCGCTCCCGCGGTCGCCCATCCAGCGAGCACCCTCCATTCGCGCGCCAGGATCACGGCTACGCCGAGCGGCAGCATGAGCTGGGGCTTCACCAGCGTGAGGCCGAGGGCAAGACCGGCGAGGTAGCGGCGAGGCCACAAAGCGATAGAAGCGCCAACGCCGAGGGCGACGAGGCCGTCGAGCTGCGCGTTGAGCATCAGCAGCGCCGTGGGCACGCTCGCGAAGGCGGGCAGGAAGACAGTCGGCGGGCGGGGCCTGGTCGCGAGGTACAGCCCCGCGGCCAGGCACGCGAGCCCGAACAGTACCCACAGGCGTCCACCGATGTTCGGCCCGAGAAGGTCGAATGGCACGGCCAGCAGCGCCACCCACGCCGGAGCGAGGAAGGGGAGGATGCCTTTGATCCCTAGAGTCACCAGCACCCGGCCGCCGGTCACCTGCATCTCGACCTGGCGCTGCACGCCGAAGTCGTAGAGGTGCGAGGGGTCGTGCACGATCAGTCGCGCGCCGGTCGCGAAGGCGGGCCAGTCGGAGTTGATCACGTCGTCGTTGGGGAGCAGGGGAAAGAGAAAGAAAGCGAGGGTGACGCCGAGCATCGCGACGTTGCCGCGCCAGCGCCAGCGATTCATAGATCGATCGAGAGTCCGTCGTGGGCGGCGCGCACGTCCATGCCGAGGCGCTGCGACATCGCGGCTGCGATTCCATCTGGGTTCGCCCGCCACACGGTCATTCCGTAGTGGGTGAGCAAAGCGGTTTTCGGCCTGGCGTCGCGGATGATGCGCTCAGCGTCGGCGATGCAGAGGTGCGGCAGCGTCGGCACGCAATCGCGCAGCACCGTGTGGATCACCATCACGTCGGCTCTGTGCTGCTCCGCGATGCCTTCGTAGTAGCCCGAGTCGGTCACCCAGCCGAGCCTGTTCCCGAAGCGGAATCCGAACGTCTCCGATTGGTGCACATGGCGTCCGCTGGTCGTGAAACCGACGCCGTTGACTGAGTACGAGGTCTGGGGCGCGAGGCGCACGATCTCTCGTGGAAACCGCCTCACGTACTCGAGGACGACGGGGTCTTGGTCGAGCGCGTCCGACGGGCAGAAGAGCTGACCTCGGTGCTGGAATCCGCCGTCGGTCATCCCCTCGAGCATTACGTTCACGTCCCCGCTGTGATCGAGGTGGCGGTGACTCAACACGATCGCGTCGAGCGTGGTCAGGTCGATCCCGCGCTGGGCGTAGTGGACGATCGCGCCGGGCCCGGGATCGAGGGCAAGACGCGTGTCGCCGTCTTCGAGGAACAGCCCGCCCGACGCCGCCACCTGCTTCGCGACCATGAACCGCGCGCCGGCGGTGCCCATGAACGTGAGCTTCACGTCTCGGCGACTTCCGAGAGGGCGACCTCCGATTTCTCGCCGAAGTAGCGGTCGTAGAGGTCGGCCACGCGCTCGAGGGTGTCGATCTCGTCCACCGGCTTGTCGTCGCGGATGCGCACGATGCGCGGGAAACGCAGCGCGTACCCGCTGAGGTGGCGGCCTGAGTGCTGGATCGAGTCGAACGCAACCTCGAGCACGACCTCGGGTCGAACCATCCGCCGGTAGCCCTGGTCCTGGATCGTCATCTCGAGGAATCGCGTCGTGTACTCGGCGATCTCGGCGTCGGTGAGGCCGCTGTACGCCTTGCCGACGTTGACGAGCTTGCCCGCGCTCGAGTCTTTGACCGCGAAGGTGTAATCGGAAAGCACCCCCCGTCGCTTGCCGTGGCCCCACTCGACCGCGGTGACCACCACGTCGAGCGTCGCAAGCGGGCGCTTGAGCTTGAGCCACGCAAGTCCGCGCCGTCCCGGCGTGTAAGGGCTGAGCGGATCCTTGACCATCAGGCCCTCGTTCCCTCTTTCGCGCGTCTCCTTGAAGATGCGGTCGAGATGCAGTGGGTCGGTCGCCTCCTCGAGTCGAGCCAGCAGGAAAGGATGCTCCAGCCCCAGTCCCTCGAGCAGCTTTCGGCGCTCCGTCAACGGCTCGTCGAGCAGCGTCCGGCCATCAAGCCAGAGCAGGTCGAAGATGACGAGAACAACAGGTATCTCTGCGCGCAGCGTTGGATCGACCTGTTTGCGGCCCAGGCGGCGCTGAAGTTCGAAGAAGCGGAGCACGCGCCCGTCACGGTGCGCTAACACCTCACCGTCGAAAAGCACGTCGTGACCGATGGAAGGCGCGGCCTCGACAAGCTCCGGAAAAGCGCCGGTCGTCTCCTTCAGGTCGCGTGAAAACAGCTCGACGCGTTCGCCTCCGCGGTGAAGCTGACAGCGGACGCCGTCGTACTTCTCCTCCGTCCATACCGCGTCCGCGCCCATGCGAGAAAACGCTTCGTCAGGCGTCTCGACCGGACTGGCGAGCATGAAACGAACCGGCTGGAAGAGCGTGATGCTGCTGGAGCCGATATCGCCCTTCCTGCACCGGACGGCCGTCTCGCCGATGTCACCGGTGATCAGGTGCACGCGTTTGACCTGCGTGATCGGCACACCGAACGCCTCGGCGATCGCAGCCTCGACGAGCCCTTCGCTGAGGCCGATGCGCATCTCGCCGGAGATGATCTTGACGAAGAAGCGCGCCGACTCAGGGTCCATGCGCTGCAACATGGCCTCGAGCGGCCTCGCCTTGGCGTTCCCTCGCGCGCTGTGGATCGCCTCGAGGGTCGCTTCGACATCGGCAAGCGTCACCGGCGTCGGCTCCGTAAACCCGTCGAGAGCTGCGCCTGCCCAATTGCCGAGGTCCGAGTGTTGGCGGAACAGCGAGCCCAGCTCGACCTCGTCGCGCGAGGAGAGCGACGAGATGACCTTGCTCACTGTCGACCAGCCAAGGCCGAGGGTGCGGCGCTGGGACGGCGGAAACGCCCGGCCGCTCATGTAGACCGCCGCGCGGCGGAGGTCGTCCTCGCCCAACGTGCGGAAGTAGGCACCGAGGATGCGCGTTTTTTCCAGCGTCGCCGGCGTGGCACCGATGGCGGCGCCCGCGCGGGAGAAGTCGAGCATCGGCGGTCTATCGTAGGACCCGATGCGGCGCTGCCCTTACCTCGAGGAGCTGGTCAAGGACCGGCGGGCGTTCTTGCGCGTCTACAGCTTCGACTGCCACGTCGACCACCGGTCCAAGCGCAAGTACGCCCTGAGCGACAGCCCGCCCATCTGCGTACGGAATTTCGAGGATTGCCCGTTATATCAGGCTGAAAAACGGCGCGAAGACCACACAATTACCCGCTACACGGACTGAATACCGCCCGGACCTACCCCGCCACAAAACATGAACTGCCCGGTCTGCTCCGCCCCGGCGTTGCCCATCGACGACGCGTGCGTCTTCTGCCACGCGCCGCTGGTGGAGCGCGATGAGCCCCACGAGCTGCTCGACTATCTCGTGGAGCGAATCCCGATCGCCCAGGCCAAGCGCGGCCACCTGAACCGGGGCCCGATCACAGAGCTCTCCATCGACGTCGATGGTCGGAGCTTCCACGCGCGGGTCCGCAACGAGATGCTCGAGCTGAGGCCGGCGGTCGAGCTGGCGGCGTGGGTCGACCTTCTCCTGATGAAGCTGAGCGAGGCTGCGGCCGCAAACCACGACCTGCGCCGCGCGGTCTTGCGTTCGGGCTGGGCGCTGCGCTAGCTGCCGAACTCTTCGGATAGTCCTGACTATCCGGGGTTTTCGCGCCACGAAATAGCTGATCGTCCGGACGATCCGGGGGTCCGGGCCTTCTAGAGAGCCAGGGCCAGCTGCTCGTTGGCCTCGAGCGCCCACGCCTTGACACCCTTCCTGCGCAGCGAGCGCGCGAAGTCCTCGGTGTATCCGTGGACCGTGTAGACCTGCTCGGCCCCGGAGCGGGCGACGACCTCCATCAGCTCGTCGAAGTCGCAGTGGTCGGACAGGTCGAACGACGCGTCGGCACCGAATAGCCGCGAGAACTCCGCATCCTTGGCCCATCCCGAGATGAGCGCCGTCCGGTAGCGACCGAGGCAGCGGCGGATCTCGTCCTTGCCGGCGGGTGGCGCGATGACGACCCGATCCCCAATCGGTTCACCGCCGAGCTCTACCCAGTCTGGAAGCGATCGTCCAGCCAGCGGGTACTGCTCGGCGCACGGCACGCATCGCGTCTCGAGCGCGAACGTGAACCCGTACTTCGCAAGCTCGAGCATCACCTCTTCCGTCTTGCCCAGCGCGTGGCACAACAGCACAGGTGTGACATTGCTGTCCAGCGCCAGGCGGCACCAGCGAGCGATGAGCTCCACCGTCTGGTCCGGGTCGCCGAAACGAAAGTGGGGCCGGCCGTAGGTGGTCTCGACGATCAGGACGTCGGCGCGGGGAATGAAGGTCTCGATCCGGCCCGGCTGCCGCAGCTTGATGTCGCCCGTGTAGAGCACAGACCAGCCATCGTCCTGAAAGTGAAGCTGCGCCGAGCCGAGCATGTGGCCGGCCGAATGAAGGGTCACCGAGCCCTCGCCCCGGCGCATGGTCTCGCCGAACCCCAGCATCCGCCAGCCCCGGGGCCGGCGCGCCTCCGGGATCAGCGCCAGCGTCTGTGGCGTGAGGAGCGCCTCCTTGTGCCTGCGCGCGTGGTCGGTGTGGGCGTGGGAGATGAAGGCAAAGCTCCGCACCACCAGCGGGTCGAGCCACAGCCGGTGGCCAGGAAGAGAGACGCCGTGGTCCCACACGACCTCGCCCCTCATGACCGGATTCGTTCTCTGAAGAGCTCAGGGCGGACCTCGACACCGATGGCGGCGTACGCCTCGAGGGGGATGCCGATGTCAACGACGACGACCTCTCCGCGCAGGCCAGGTTTCGGCAGGCCGAGGGCGATGGTGAGGTCGGCTCGCACGCTTGGAGAGTAGGCGACGCCGGTGTCGGCGTCGAGCCCCGACGGGACGTCGACGGAAAGCACGCGCGCGCCCGATGCGTTGATGGCCTCGATCCATTCGGCGAATCGGCCCTCCGGCGCGCGATTCAGCCCGGTGCCGAGGATCGCGTCGACGATGACGTCGGCCCCGGCGATGCTCAGCTCAGTCGAGATCTCGACGCCGATTTGCCGCAGGGCGGCCAGCTCGACCGCGGCCGCACCGCGCACGCGTTGCGGGTCGACGCAGCAGACGCCGGCCAAGCGACCCCACCGCCGCAGGTGCCTGGCTGCGGCGAACCCGTCACCGGCGTTGTTGCCCACCCCGCACACCACGACCGCGCGGCCACCGACCAACCGGGCGACCTGCCAGCCCGCGGCCTCCATCAACCAGTCTGTCGCGATGCCGAAGCGCTCCGCGCAGAGAGCGTCGACCTGCCTGACCTGGGAGCTAGTGAGCGATGGAAGGGCGCTGGACGACAAAGGAGCAGTACGGGTCGTGCCGGTGGATCGAGTCCGCCTGCGAGATCGCGGCCCCGGTCAAGCGCGAGATCAGCTGAGGCGTGATGGCGCAGACCTGCGGGAACTTCAGCGCGGTGTTGCGAAACGGACAGTTGTGGATGGTCACCTTCACGCCCTCCGGCGACTCGCTCTGCTCGACCAGCGTCCCCGCGCGCCCGATCCACGCCACGACGCGGCGGAGCTTCTCGTCGAAGTCGAGCCCATCGAGGTCTCTCCCGATGGCGTTGGCGTGCCTGGCCGCGACTCTCGCAAAAACCTCGTCCAGCGCCTCCGGGCCGCCCATCTCCTGGACCTCCTGCAGCACCATCGTCGCCAGCTGCCCATAGCGCTTCGGGAAGACCGAGTCCGCGCGTTCGGTCAGGACAAATAACAGCGAGGGGCGCCCGCGCCCGCTCCGCTCCGGCTGGCTGACCACGAGGCCGTCGCGCTCCATGTTGGTCAGGTGCTGGCGCACAGCGTTCGGGGTCACTCCCAGGTCGTTGGCGATTGTTTCCGCGCTCGAACGGCCCTTGCGCCGAAGCAGCTCGAGGACTTCCATGCGGGTCGAACGGCCGGCGATCATTCAGGCCTCATTCCGGTCGCTTGAGGCGACTCTAGCACAGGCCCGAATCGCTAAATCGATTTATTACAGGTCGTTCTTGACAAATTGCGGAGGCGGCTTAAACTTGATACGCGGAGGAGATAGAAGGGAATGCCCATGATCAAGCAGGC
>Ga0070717_10000222_pt1 | contig 39400 bp, 39 predicted proteins | sample LARL113metaG_FD_71366 | JGI IMG/M metagenome (GOLD analysis project Ga0070717, IMG submission 71366) | Corn, switchgrass and miscanthus rhizosphere microbial communities from Kellogg Biological Station, Michigan, USA - LAR L11-3 metaG | ecosystem: Host-associated > Plants > Roots > Rhizosphere ...
CCTTCGGGCGCCTCGTCGAGGTCGACGATGACCGGCGCGTGGTCGCTCGGCCCGCTGCCCTTGCGCGCCTGGCGGTCGACCCAGGCCGCCCGCACGCGCGCCGCCACCGCGTCGCTGGCCAGGACCAGGTCGATCCTCATCCCGAGGTCCTGGTGGAACATGCCGGCCCGGTAGTCCCAATAGGTGAAGACCCGCGAATCCGGCCAGCGCTCGCGGACCACGTCGTGCAGACCGTGCCCGACCAGCTCGGCCAGCGCCGCGCGCTCGGGCGGCGTGACATGGGTCTGGCCGATGTAGGCGTCGGGATCGAAGACATCGGCGTCGGCGGGCGCGATGTTCATGTCCCCGCAGACGATCCGCGCCGCCGGGCCGGCCTGGAGCAGCTGGTCGAGGGCAGCCAGCCAGGCCAGCTTGTAGTGGTAGTGCTCGGAGTCGGGCACGCGGCCGTTGGGCACGTAGACCGAGTGCACCCGGACACCGCCGCAGGTGGCCGCGATGGCGCGGGCCTCCTGGCGCGGGAAGCCGGGTCCGCCCGGAATCCCAACCCCGACGTCATCGAGGCCAACCCGGGACAGGATCGCCACCCCGTTCCACTGCGCCTCGCCGTGGTGGGCAATCTCGTAGCGGCGTCCGCTCAAGGCGTTGCCCAGCACGTCCATGAACGCGTCGTCGGTCAGCTTGGTCTCCTGGAGGCAGACCACGTCCGGTCGCCGTTCGTCGAGCCAGGGCAGTAGTCGGGGAATGCGCTGCTTGACCGAGTTGACGTTCCAGGTCGCGATGCGCACGACCCAAAGGTAGCCGCGCTCCCGGCTCAGACGACGGTCTCAGCTGATGAGCCGACCGCTCACTCCTTCGGTTTGGCGCAAACCGGAGCTATGACGTCTCTCTTCCAGTTATCGCCAACCATGACTGCGTCTTGAGGTTGAACCAGCGCTTGGGTGGCGGGTAGACGATTCTGGCGATGGAGGTCGAGAACCACGCGATTGCCCATCCGAGGAAGACCAACAAGAGACTATGAGTGGTGCTGGCATTTCCCTGAGCCCCGAAAATGACCAAGATCAATCCCCAAACCAGGAAGGCGGCGACGCTGTATCCCAAGTAGGTGTAGCGGACGTACTTCATATCACGACTGTAGTACCTAACCTCCAGCTTCCGAGTGGCCTGTCGGGGTCACATCAGCAGGAACGCGCCAATCCGGTCGGCAAGGTCGAGCGGACGCTCGAACAGTAAGGACCGTGGCCCTGTAATGTCGGAAACGGCCGCATCACACACGTGGACCAGGAGGAATCAAGATGCCCGAGCACAAGATCGGAACTCGCGAGGAGTGGCAGGCCGCGCGGGACGAGCTCGCCAAGCTCGAGGCCGAGCAGGCGGAGCGAAACGAGGAGATCAAGAGGAAGCGTCTCGATCTTCCGTGGGTCGCGATTGAGAAGGAGTATGAGTTCGACAGCGAGGATGGCAAGAAGACACTCGCTGAACTCTTCGACGGCCGCTCACAGCTCCTCGCCTACAACATCATGTTCGGCCCTGACTACACCGTCGGTGCCTGCCCCGGCTGCACGAGCCTGGGCGACGGGCTCGACGGCTCGCTCGTCCACCTGAACCACCGCGACGTGACTCTGATCTGCTTCTCGCGGGCGCCGATCGAGCGGCTGACCGCCTACAAGCGGCGGATGGGCTGGCAATTCCCCTACGTGTCCACATACAACACCGACTTTCCATTCGACTTTGCCCTTGCGCTGACCGAGGAGCAGGCACAGCAGATTCCCGAGGTCAACGAGATGCTCGACAATCCACCCGAGTGGCTCCAGGAATGGTCACGCCAGGTCGGGGCCGAGCTCAAGGACGGCCTGCGCGAGAGCCCGGGCTGGATCGCCTTCGCGCACGAGAATGGGACTGTCTACCACACCTACACGGTGACGGCGCCCGATCCGTTCGTGGCGCCGTACCACAGCTTTCTGCTCGACCGAACGCCAAAGCCCCAACCCGCCGAACCCCGCGCCTGGCGCAAGGACGAGTACCCGGACTGAGTCGGATCCGTCACTTCGTGGCTGGGCGGACCGCGCGTGGTGCCTTAGCCGATCCGCTCCAGAATCATCACCGGGATCTGCCGCGTTGTCTTTCGCTGGTAATCTCCGAACCCCGGCGCGATGGCGACGCGGTCGGCCCAGATACGCTCCCGCTCCTCGCCCTCGGCCTCGCTTGCCCTCACATCGAAGGTCTCCGTGCCTGACTCCATCCCCACCTCCAGCCTCGCCACCGGGTGCGCCTTGAGATTGTGGTACCAGGCGGGGTTATCCGGCGCTCCCGCCTTGGAGGCGACGACTACGTAGCGCTCCCCGTCGCGGTGGTGCATTAGCGGCGCGGTGCGCTCCTGCCCGGTGCGCGCCCCCCTGGTGGTGAGCAGCACCAACCGGTCCCCGAACTGCCCAACCCCCTTGCCGTTCTTGGCGTGGAACTCATCGATCATCGCCTGGTTCCAGTTCAACATCGCTAACTCCTTCTCCCCATGACGCTGTTCGCGGTCACCCGGTAGGCGCACACGAAGTCGCCCGCCATCTTGTGTTTGACGCGTTCCACGCGTGTGCCGGGCAGCACGGCTCTGATGAATGCGATTTCGCTCTCGCACGCGGCGCCGTAGCGCGCGGCGACGTCGAGGATCGCGCAGTTGTGCTCGACCACCAGCCAGGACCCGTCGCTGCCCGGCTGGCACTCGGCCACGTAGCCATCCTCATCGAGGATCTTCGTCAGCTCCGCGACGCGGTCGGCGAAGGAAAGGGCTTCGAGCCGGACCAGCGCCCTCCGCACCCGATCCTGGCCGCGCTGGTTGAACACGCGCTGGACCAGGTCGGGGTCGTCCTGCTCAACGAACCCGAGCAGCTGGTTGGCGAGCTGACCGTATCGCTTCGGCCAGAGCATTTCGGCGGCTGGCGTCAGGCAGTATCGCCGCCGGGGCCGACCAGGACCTGGACGTTCGTCGCGGTGAGCCACCAGGCCATCGGCCTCCAGGGCGGCGAGCTGCTGCCGGATCGCGCTCAGGGTGACCCCGACCGTGCCCGCGATCTCGTCCGCCGAGGCTTCACCAGACCGCTTGATGGCCTCGAGGACGCCTCGTCGCGGCTCACTGAGCGCGTTCAGACCGACCTCTGACCCAGCCGCCTCGGAGGGCGCGAGCTCGATCGGCTCGGACGTCCGCCTGGCCCCGGTCACGGCAGCACCAGGTGGCTGTCGCCGAACTCGTGCCAGAGGTACCGGGCCTCGAGCGCCACCTGGTATGACCGCTCCAGGAGCTCGCGGCCGGCGATCGCTTCCAGAATCGCGAGGTGCGAGGCCCGCGGCTCGTGCCAGCCGGTCAGAATGCCGGTGACCACCTTGGCCTCGTAAGCGGGACCTATGGCGAGGTCGGTGAGCCCGCTCGCCGGGAGGACGAGCCGGGGAGCGACGGCGGCGCTCTCGAGGGCGCGGACCACAGTCGTACCCACCGCGACGACGCGGCCACCCAGCCGGAGCACCGAGTTGACGCGCTCGGCGGTCTGGGCGGGCACGTAAAAAGCTTCCGGCTGAGGCGGCTCGCTCGCCTCAAGGGAGGACACACCGGCATGCAGCACCACTGCGACCACATCGATGCCGGCCACCATCAGCCGCGTGACCAGGTCGCACGTGAATGGGCGTCCCGCAGACGGCATCTCGGCGCTGCCGGGCTCGGTGGCGAAGACGGTCTGGTACGCGGCCAGAGGCCGGCTGATGGCTGACTCGACGTACGTGATCGGACGGCCCCAGGTCGCCAGGGCGGCGGGGACGCCGTTCGGAAGCCGGAGCTCGGCGATCCACAGCCGCGACCGGTCCCGGGGACCGACCTCACCAGCCGGAGTGCGGAGGACCGCCGAGCCGCGCTCGCCGAAGTCGATCATCGTCCCGGCGCGCGCGTCCAGCCAGGGCGTCGTCCGCGTGCGCCCGGGCGCTACATGACGCAGCTCGGCAATCCAACGCCGCCCGTCCAGATCGCGCGAGAGATGCAGCACGGCGGGCTCGCCGTCGACCGTGCCGTCGAGCGCCGCATTGAGCGTGGCCGAGCGATTGACGACGAGGAGGTCGCCGGGCGCCAGCAGCCCGGGAAGTTCCGGGAACCACCGGTGCTCGATCTGGCCCGAGCCGGTGTGGGCTACCAGGAGCCGGACGCCGTCGCGACCACCACCGCGGTCCTCCGGCGGCGCGGTCGCCTCGAGCTCGGCGGGGAGGTGAAAGTCGAGGACCGGTGTTAGGACCGCCACCTCAGGCGCCGACTCCCGTCAGGTCGGCGATGCGAATCCGACCGCTCGGGCGCCGCGACTCGACCAGGGCGATCAGCTGCGGGACGACGGTGTCGGGTTCGGGCCGGTCGGAGATGTCCTCGTCGGGGAACGCGGCCTGGTGCATGGCCGTCCGCAGGTCGCCCGGATCGACCGCCCAGACGCGCAGCGATGGTTCCTCGGCCGCCAGCACAGCGGCCAGCTGGTCCGTCGCAGCCTTGGCGGCGCCGTAGCCGCCCCAGCCAGGGTATGGCTCCACCGAGGCATCGGAGCTGATGAAGACGACCCGGCCACCATCGTTGGCGGCCCGGAGCATCCCGATGGTTTCCTGGACCAGGCCGAGGCCGGCGATCGGGTAGACCTCGAAGAGCTCGCGTGCCGCGTCGAGGGGGAGGTCGGCCAGCGCGGGTAGCGGGCTGGGCCCGAGGGTCCCCGCGTTGCACACCAACAGGTCGAGACCGCCGAGCGCATAGGCGGCGCCGGCTAGGGCGTGCCGGTGCTCGCGGTCGGTGACATCGCCCGCCACCGCGACCACGTGCGCCCCTGGGGGCAGCAGCTGCCACAGCTCCTCGTGCGCCTGGTCGAGGGCCGTCGAGTCGCGGGCGTCGATCACCAGCGACCAGCCACGGCGAGCCAGGCCTCGCGCCAGTGCTCGGCCCAAGCCTCTGGATGCTCCGGTGACGATGGCGGTGCTCACGGCGTAACCTCCTGCCACCAGAGTATAAGCAGGTAGATCTGTCTTTATTCCAGCAAGGCACTCGCTCGGCGCCCCACCTAAATTGCTAATTGGCTGACGGTCAGGCGCCCGCCTTGGCCGCGGTTGCGCCGGCCTCTCCCCGCGCTGCCGAAGGCATGGCGGCCTGTCGCCGCAGCGGGACCGTCACCACGGCAGCCAGCAGTCCTGGCGCCTGGCAAGCACCGGTCAAAGCCACCTGAGGTCCGCTCGGAGGGCATCATCGGCAGGCAGGCTGCGCAGCAGGTCGTCGAGTTCGCGGACCAGTCTGCCAATCCCGCGCCGGTTGCGCGGGAAGCGGCGCGCGTTGGTGAGGACGATCCCATAGTGATGCTCTCCCCGCGAGAGCCGCGGGCCGTGCAGGGCGAGGTAATCGGCTGCATCCTCGGTCACTACCGCGCGCCGCTGCCCGACCGCCCAGGCCAGGACCGCCGCGTCGTCTTTATGCCTCAGTTCAGCGATGGCAGCTGCCGCCGCCACGTCGTGACTCCGCTTTCTCAGCTGGTCGGCGATCGCGGGCGAGAAGTGCTCGTCGAGGAGCAGCCTCAAGCTTGGGAGACGGCGCGCCGGCGGCGAGCGCTCGCCTCGGCTTCATCGGCGAGAGCCTGGTTACGTTCCAGCCATCCATCGATCTCACTCGCGTGGTCGGCGTAGTAGCCGACCGCTGCGTTGACGAGGCCGATCGGCAGTCCCAGATAGGAGGCCGCGGCGGCGCTGTCCCTGCCTTCGGCGATGAAGGTACCGATGATCTCCCACACGTCCGGTCCGCCCACCACCGCCGGACGCCTGCCGGCGGGCCCGCTGCGGAAGACAATGCCCGGATGGTCCGCGGTCCGGATGGCTTCCCCGAGATAGCGCTCGGCGAGCGCGGTCTGACTGGCGCCCTCGCTGGCCGCCTGTCGAGCCAGTGCTTCCCTGAGGGGGACCGGAAGGCGCAAGGTTACGTGCTCCTTCTTCTGCGCCTGTGTCACAACTGCAAGCAACCTTAGCACGCGGGAGCGGCGTCGGATATCGCCCTAGAGCTGTCCTGCAAGCTCGGCGCCCTGGGCGCCTTCGTCCCTCACCGCCACAAGCCGGCCATACGTGCGCGCTGGGTTGCCCGAGCCGATGCGCGGCGCTAAGATTCGGACTAGAGTAGCAGTGAAACGCCGTTCCGGTCAATGGAACGAGCTGCGAAGGAGCGTAGATCGATGGCGGTAAAGACAGCCGGAGCTGAACGGGCGTCCCAGCGCGAGGTCGCGGTCCGGGTGGTCGACGCCGACGTCCACCCCACCCTGAGCGTCGACATGTTCAGTGAGTACATCCCCGAACCCTGGCGGAGCCGCTACTACCGGCAGTCGCTACCGATGGTTGGCGGCCTCTACGGCTCCGTGATGTCCTTTCACCGCGAGGACACCGCCCCGCCCGGCGGCGGTGGTCCCGGTTCCGATCCCGAGTTTGCGGCCAAGCAGCTCTTCGTTGACGAGAAGGACGACTACGCGATCTTGATCCCGATGTCGGCCAGCGCCAACCAGCTCACGAACCCGGAGGCCGAGACCGCCTTCCTGTCCGGGGTCAATGCCTTCCAGGCAGAGACTTGGCTGGGCAAGCACAATTGGCACGGCCGCTTCAAGGGATCCATCGTGGTGTCTCCGGCCGACCCGGAGGGGGCTGCCAGGGAGATCGAGCGCTGGGCCGGCCACCCGCACTTCGTCCAGGTCGGGATGCCCCTCGGTTCGCGGACGCCCTTTGGAAACCCCCGCCACGACCCGATCTGGGCGGCCGCAGCCAGGGCGGGCCTGCCGGTCGGCTTCCACTTCACGACCACGGCCAGCATGAACTGGCTCACGCCGGCCGGCTTCCCATCCTCCTACCTCGAAGCCCACGCGCTCGCCTCCTACCAGGCGATGACGCACGTCGCCAGCTTCGTCCTGGAGGGCGTCTTCGAGAAGTTCCCTGCCCTCAAGCTGGCCTGGATTGAGACTGGCTTCACCTGGCTGCTGCCGCTGATGTCGCGGCTCGACAACAACTGGCGCGACCTCGGCCACGAGGTCCCGCTCGTCAAGCGCGCACCCTCCGAATACATCAAGGACCACATGCGCTTCTCCACCCAGGCGCTCGACGACGTGGCGCCCTTCACCGACCTGGTCCGTGTGATGGAGCTGGTCGAAGGGGAGCGGATCCTGATCTTTTCCACCGACTACCCGCATCACGACACCGACGATCCCGACTGGCTCGAGGCTCGGCTACCCAAAGCCTGGCGGCACCGGGTAATGGCGGACAACGCGATCGAGCTCTACGGCCTGCCTCGAATGCGGCCCTGGGATACGTTTGACGACCAGCGCGCGAGCCCATGAAGGCCGGCGGGCGCTACGTCGTCGGCAGCGTCGATGAGCTGCCGCCGGGAACCATGAAACTGGTGCCGGTCGGCAAGTTCGGGGTGGGCGTCTACAACGTGGGCGGCGAGCTGGTCGCGCTGACCAACTACTGCCCGCACCGAGGCGGCCCGCTCTGCCAGGGCCAGGTGATCGGCTGGGCGGAGCAGGGCGAACGACCGTGGGAGATCCGCTGGTCGCGCCCGGGCGAGATCCTTCGCTGCCCGTGGCACCAATGGGAGTTCGAGATCAAGTCGGGGTCGGCGATCATCTACCAGGAGTCGAAGCGGCCCTACTCGATCCGCATGTATCCGGTGAAAGTCGAGGGCGGCGAGGTCGTCCTGGAAGGGGTTTAGGCATGGCCGCAGGCATCGACACCGTCGTCCACCCGCTGATGCGTCGCAACGACGTCCTCCAGCAGTACATGCGCGAACCGCTCAAGCGGCTGTTCGTCGCCGGCAGCTACCGCTCCATGTACCCGGCGCCGACCGGCGATCCGCCCCACGGTGAGTTCCTGGCAAGCGCCAACCCCAAGGACGCAGGCCCCCTTGACCTGCCCGGCTCCGATCCCGCGATGACGCTCGCGTTCCTCGACGAAAACGGCCTCGACTTCGCGGTCCTGGTGCCGCTGACGCGGGGCCTCAACGCCAGCAGCAACCACAACACCGCCATCTGCGCCGCCACGAACGACTGGCTGACCGACGTCTGGCTCGGCGAGCGAGCCGGCCGCCGGCGCTTCTACGGCTCGATCTGCGTCAACCCTCGTGATCCCGAGGCGGCGGTCGCCGAGATCCGCCGCTGGGCCAAGAATCCAGCGATGGTCCAGGTCGTCGTGCCCATGCTCGTCCACACGCCCTACGGCCAGCGGGTCTACCACCCGATCTGGGCCGAGGCGGCATCCCACGGTCTACCGGTTGCGGTGCGCAACGACGGCGGCAGCGGCCTCGAGTATCCGCCCACTCCGGTCGGCTATCCGCGCTTTTTCATCGAATACCACACGCTGGCGTCGGGCAACTTCGGCACCCACCTGGCAAGCCTGATCACCGAGGGCGTGTTCGAGAAGTTTCCGAACCTCAAATTCGTCTTCCCCGACGGCGGCCACGACGTGCTGAGCCACCTGGGCTGGCGGCTGGACACCACCTTCCCCGCCTGTCGCGGCGAAACGCCGTGGGTGAAGAAGATGCCGACCGAGTACCTGGCCGGCCATTTCCGGTTCGCTTCGGCGCGTCATGAGCGACCGAGCTTTGGCGCCCAGGGGATGGCCGACTGGGCCCGAATCAGCGACGCCGAAACGCTCGTGATGTTCGGCAGCCACTACCCGCACTGGACGGTGATGAGGCCGGACGAGCTGTTTCCCGAGCTGCCGGAGCCGGCTCGCGATCGGATGCTGGCGGGGAACGCGCTCGACTTCTACCGCGACCGGATCGGAGCCGAGGCGGCAGCGGCCTCCCGCTGATGGCGGCCGCGGGCCCGAAGCCGGTCCCACGCCTCCCGGTCGGGGCGCCGCTGTCGCCCCGCGACGCAGAGCTGCAGGGTGAGCTCGCCGCCCTGCTGGCCGAACACGACCGCCTGTGGCACGAACTCGACTTCGTCGGGCTGGCGAGCCTCTGGGACGCCGACGAGGGCCGGCCCGTCTACATCGGCGACGAGTACCCCGCGCCGGTGGTGGGCTGGCAGGATTTGGCCCGCCACTTCGGCAAGGTCGGCGGCCGGATGCACGAAGCCACCGTGCGCTCGATCCTGCTCGATGCCCACAGAGTCGCCGCCGATCTAGCCGTGGGCGTCTTCTTGATGAACTGGGAGTTCGTCGCGGTGGAATCGCCGGAGCGCCATAAGGGACAACGCTGGGTAACGGCGCTGCTGCGCAACCGCGACGGCGGCGGCTGGCGGTTTCTGCAGCACGCCGAGTCGCCCGCCTACGACGTTGATCCCGACCTGTTCGAGCCTGAGGAGAACGACTAGGCTCGGGCCAGGGTCGCGGTGTCCTCGATCCAGCTCCAGCGCGTGTTCTTGCGCACGAACCGGGTGGCGCCGGTCTCCTCGAGCAGCTCGGCCTGAAGCGCGTTCGCCTTGCTGATCGCGGTCGGGACGTCGACCTTCACCGGCTCGCCGTCGGAGACGATCTTGCGGCCGCCCACGTACACGTGCTTCACGAACTCGGTGTTGTTGCCGCCGCCGTAAACCAGGCTCGCGATCAGCGCCGCCGGCGAGCTCAGGTGGAGGGCCCGGGTGGTGTCCAGTACCGCGATGTCGGCTTCCTTGCCGACCTCCAGCGAGCCGATCCGGTCGTCCATCCCCAACGCCCTCGCGCCGCCGATGGTGGCCACCTCGAGGGCCAACTCGGCATTCCCGAAGATGTCCTCGGTCGCCCTCTGCCCGTGCATGTTGAGCTCGTGCTTGTCGTGCATGCGCTGGTTCTGGATCATCTGGCGCGCGCTGTACCAGAGGTTGTGGTGATAGGAGACGACGCAGCCGTCGAGCCCTACGCCGACGGCCACCCCTCGATCCAGGAAGTTGCGCGTGTCGAACTCCACCAGTCCCAGAAACGCCTCCATGTCAGGAACCAGCGCGATCGTCGCGCCGCGGCTGGCGATGAGGTCGTACTCGCCCTCGTGGAGAACCTGGGAGTGAGCGGAGATGACGTTCGGCCCCAAGATGCCCAGCTCGTCGAGATAGTGGAAGGAGCCGCCGTCCCAGCCACGCGAGGCGAGGTACTTGCGGTCCATGAACGCGGGAGCGTGGATGTCGAACTGCAGTCCGTGGTCGCGTGTGAACTCCCAGATCGGCTTCAGCTCGCCCTCCCGGACATAGGTGATTCCGATCGGGCCGGTCGCCATGGTGACCGTCGGCTCCTCGGCGTACTCGTTGAGCATCCGCTCGACGTGCTTCAGTCCCTCGTCGACGTCCTCCCGGCAGTCCTCCGGCACTGTGGTCGGGTCGTTGATGATCAGCCGCGCCATCCGAAGCCGGATGCCGGCGTCGAGGGCGGCCCGGACGACGCCGTCGGCCGACCGCTTGTGGCGGTTCGTGAAGTGGTCGTCGACGCTGGTGGTGACGCCGTTCTTGGCCAGTTCGAGGATGGGTGGCAGTGAGGAGACGTATGAGCGCTCCTCGTCGCAGGCCGACGTCATCGGGTAGTAGAAGCCGAAGAGGCGCTCCTCGAAGGTGGTGCCGTCGGCCATGCTGCGGATGCAGCCCTGAACCAGATGGGCGTGGGTGTTGACGAGGCCTGGCAGCACGATGTACTGGCTGCCGGACAGCGTCTCGCCGGTGGCCCGGAAGTTGCACTCCGACTCCTTGCCGGCGCCCACGATCTTGCCGTCCTTGATCGCCACGTAGCCGCCCAGGAACACGCGCTTGTCGCCGTCCATGGTGACGACGGTGCCGCCCTTGATCAGCGTGTCGCAGGTCTGCGTGGCGTCCATCCGGTTCAGGCCCCCTCGGTGTTCCTCTGAGTGGAACGGTGTTCCAGTGCCACCGAATCGTACCACAGCGCCCTCAACGCCGCGTTCACCTGCCCCGGCTGTTCGACCGGCGACATGTGGCCGGCGCCGGCGATCTCCACCCAGCGGGCGCCGGGGTTGGCGCCGGCGAGCTTGCGGCAGAGGTCGGGAGGCGTGTTGATATCCCCATCGCCGGTGGCGACCAGTAGCGGCACCGTGATCGAACGGACCACACCCTCCTGGTCGTCGATCGCCACCGGCCGGCGCGCGTTGGGAGCAGCGTGGGCCGAGTCGGCGCTGAACATCACGCCCAGCAGCGCGATCGAGCGGATGCACGCCGGCGACCGCCGCCAGGCGGCCAGCAGCTCATGCCCGCCCCAAGAGTGGCCGACCAGGTCGGCCCGCGATTCTCCCACTGATTCGATCAGGGCCGCCAAGTCGGGGCGGCCGTCCGCGGGCAGGTCGATCGCGATGCAGTGCCGAACATCGGCCAGGCCCGCGAGCTGTGCCCGCCACATCTCGTGGTCGAGGCCGCCGCCATGTACGAAGACGGCCAGCGGACCGCGTCCGCTCTCGATGTAGAACAGTTAGGCGACCGCCTCCCAACGGTGGGTTTCGGCCGCTCGCACGATCGCCTCGCACAGGGCGACGGCATCGCGGCCCGTCTGTCCAGAGACGGGGAAAGGCTCGCCCGCCTCGAGCGCCTCGGCCGCCTCCCGGATCACCGTCAGGTGCCCGGCGCCGAAGTCCATGCCTTCGACCTCAGGGTCCCAGGGGGGCGGCTCTCCGAGTGCCTGATCGCAGCTCTCGATCCCATAGCGGCCCAGCGTCAGCCGGCCCTCCTCGAACTCGACATCGACCTTGACGCCGGCACTGGTCGGGCCTATCCCGGCTAGCCGCAGGTCACCGGCGCCGCCGGTGAATCGAACCGCCCCCAGCACGTAGCCGTCGCCGGCCAGGCCCGAGACCTCGGACGGCTCGCCCAGCCACCAGCGCATCAGGTCGAGGTAATGGATGGCCAGGCCGAAGACCATCGGCGCGGCCTCGCCCCGGAACCGCGCCATCGCCGCCCGCACCGATACCACCCGCGGCGCCAGCCGGCCCGCGTCGATTGCAGCCTTGATCCAGCGCGTCTGCGCGTAACCGCGGTTGTTCAGGATCGCACCCAGCTGGATGCCGGCCGTTCGAGCAGCGGCGATCATATCCTCGGCCTCGGCCGTCGAGGCCGCCAGGGGTTTCTCGCAGAGGACGTGGATCCGGCGCTCCGCCGCCAGCCGCAGGGCGGGGAGGTGGAGTTGCGCCGGAAGGGCGACCGTCACCGCGTCGGGTCGCGCTTCGTCGAGCAGGCTTTCGATCGAGGCGAAGCCGGGCACTCCGAACTGTGAGACAACCCGCTTACGGGCTTCGCCGTCGACATCCGCGACCCCGACGACTTCAACCTGCGGCAGCTGCTGCAGGGAGATCAGGTGGCTGGGGGCGATCCCGCCACCACCGAGCACGCCCCAGCGCTTCATCCGCACGCCTCCATGAGCTCACGCACCGAGTGCAGCTTCTCCAGGCGGCCGCAGACCTCGGCGATCCCGTCGGCCAGAGCACCGACGTTGAGCTCGAGCTTGGCCTCCAGCTCGGCGCGGCTCAGCGGCCGACCTGGACCGCCACGGTTCACCAGCACCCGCTCCTCGACCACCGAACCATCGCGGAGGACCACGCTGGCGACACCGGGGAACTGATTAGGAAAGATCCGCGTGCACTCGTTGTCGACGACCACGTCCGTGATCTGCGTCAGGCGCTGCCGCACCGGATCGGAGAGCGTGGCATCAGTGAAGTCGGCGCCGCTCACGCCCAGCCCGCTGCCGCCCGCCAGCGCGGTGGCGAACACGAAGGGGCCGCTGAACTGGGCATGGTATGGGGACCGGGGCCGGCGCTTCTCTTCGATCGGGTCGCCGATCGTCCGCCAGCTGGCGGCGGCGGTGCCGAGGGTCACGTGTGCCACGTCTTCGGGCCGCACGCCCTTGGCTTTCAGCGCCAGCGCCGCATCGACCAGCGCATGGGCAAAGTGGTTCACCGGATAGGGCTTGTAGAAGATTCCCGGCGTGTCCCAGCGCTCGCCCAGGCCGGCGGTGACCTCCTGGGGATGCCAGTGCTCGCCGCAGTAGGCGGCGAAGAAGCCGAAGCGGCCCTCGAACACCGTCGCCGGTCCGGTCAACCCGTTGGCGGCCGCCGCAGCCGCCGAGACCGACACATGGGCCGCCCAGCCCCCATGAAACTTCTTGACGTTGCCCCCGGCCCGGTTGGCTTCGATCAGCCCGGCCCCCATGCTGCAGGCGATGGCCATCGCGTGCGTGACGCCGGAAGCGTCCAGCCCTCGCAGCTTGGCGCAAGCGGCCGCGCCGGCGACCGCGCCGATGATCGAGGCCGCGTGCAGGCCGCGCTCGAACATGACCGAGTTGCCGAGTTCCGCGTCGTACTGGGCCATCGCCAGCCGGGTGCAGATCTCGTACCCGGCGGCCAGCGCGGCGATCGCCGCCTCGCCGTCAACTGCGCAGGCCTCCGCCTGGGCGACCACGCCGGGCATCAGCATGGCGCTGGGGTGGACGATCGAGGGCAGGTGCGTGTCGTCGAAGTCGAGAGCGTGTGCACAGGTGCCGTTGAAGAGCGCCGCCGAGGCCGCCGGACGCCGTACCGCCGCACCGATCAGCGTGGCGTCGCCGCGACCGCCCCACTCGGCGACCATCCCGCGTGCGGCCACGGCGGCGTCGACGTCCCGCGCCGCCACGCAGATGCCGAGCGTGTCCATGACGCGGTCCTTGATGGACGCGACCACCACTCCCGGCAGCGTCTCGAACGTCAGATCCGCCGCGAAGGAGCCGAGCTGCTCGGCGAGCGTCACGCGACCACCGCCAGGGGTCGTACCGGGGAGCCTGTGGCGCCGACCAGCTTGAGTGGGATCGCGATAAAGAGGAACTCGTAGACCGAGTCGGCGGCCAGCTGCTCGAGGTCGAGGATCTCGAAGATGTGTATTCCGCACTCGACGATGAGGTGGGTGTGGACCGGCAGCAGCGAGTGTCCCGCGCCCGGCGCCAGCCACTCGTACGCGATCGTGTCCGACCCGGTCGCTCGGATCCCGCGCGAGGAGAGCCACCGCGCCGCCGAGACGTCGGGGCCGGGCACGCCCGTGGCATGGCCGTAGTAGGCCCCGTTGTCCTGGTAGCGGCCGACCGGCCAGCCGCTGCGGACCAGTACCACGTCGCCTTCGCGGGGCATGGTGCCCTGGGCATTGGCGGTGCGCTCGAGCTCCTCGGCCGTGATCCGGTGCGCCGGCTCCAACGCCTCGCGCCCCAGCCCACGCGGCACGTCGAGCAGGAGGCCACGGGTCAGCATCGGCGCGATGGTCTCCACGCCGAGTTCCCGAAAGCGTCCGCCCCGCGCCGCCGCCGCCGCGTCGATCCCGCCGTGCAGCTTGCCGTGGCTGGAGACGTGAGCGAGCGCATCGATATGAGTGCCGGTATGGCCGCCCAGGGTCATCAACTCGTTGGCGCCAGACATCCCGTCTTCCCGGATGGAGTCGCCGTGGCGCCGGATCAGGCCCATGCGGAAGGGCGGGTGGTTCGGGCTGTGGGGTGTTTCCGCCTCCAGCGGCCGGCCCAAGTCGTAGACGCGCGCGCGCGCGAGCGCTTCGACCAGACCGTCGCTCATCGGGTCGCCATCTCCAGCAAGCGCCGCGCCCGCTGGGCGACGGGCACGTCAACCAGCGTCCCGTCGTCGAGCCGGGTCGCCGCTCCGCCAGAGGTGGCGAACGCCGCGACAACCGCCCGCGCCCATTCAACCTCCTGATCGCTGGGCGCGAAGGCCTCGTTGATGACCGGAACTTGGTTCGGGCGGATCGCCGATTTGCTGCCAAATCCGAGACTGCGGGCGTGTTCGGCTGCCACCCGCAGGCCATCCCCGTCGGGTCCGGTGTATACGCCGTCGCAGGGCGGAGCGATCCCCGCCGCCCGAGAGACAACGACCAGGTGGGAGCGCGCATAGAGGAGCGGCTCGAAGCCGCCGCCGAGTCCGAGGTCCGCGATCAGGTCCGCGGTACCGATCACCAGCAGCGAGGTCGCCGGCACGGCGGCGATCGCGGCGGCGTGAAGCAAGCCGGCAGCGCTCTCGATCGTGCACGCGAGTGGCCTCCCTGGCGCGCGCTCGGCGACCCACGCCACTTCTGCCGCGGACTGCACCTTGGGCACCCGGAGCCCTGCCGCGGCACTGCCCACCGCCGCCAGGTCGGCTTCGGCCAGTGCCGAGCCCGGGGCATTGATGCGGACCCATGCCGAGCGCTCCCCAACCACCTCCGTTACCAGCCGGCGGGCAGTCGTCTTCAACTCCTCCGGCACCGCGTCCTCGAGGTCGAGGATGACGGCGTCGGCGCCGGCTTCGAAGACGCGGCCCAGCAGCTTCTCGGAATGGCCCGGGGCGTACAGCCAGCTGCGGACCGGGGCGTCCGGAGTCAAATCACACCGGCTGTCTTCAGCTGTTCGAGGCGACCCTGGTCGAGGTCGAGCAGCTCGCAGTAGACCTCGGCGTTGTCCTGGCCGAGGCGGCGGCCGGCGAACCTGACCGCCCCCGGCGTCTCCTCCATGCGGAAGGCGAGGTTCTGCATCTTGAGCCGGCCCAGGTCCTCGTCCTCGAGCTCGATGAACGTCTCCAGCGCCTTGAACTGTGGGTCGGACAGGATCTGCACGATGTCGTAGATGGGCGCGATCGCCGCGCCGGCCTCGTCGAACGTGCGGATCACATCGTCGAGGTCGCGCTGCGCGATCCAGGCGCCGACCATCGCGTCCAGCTCCTCGGCGTGCTGCGCACGCTGGGTTCCGGTCTTGAACCAGGGCTCGTCGATGACCTCGGGATGGCCGACCAACCGCATCGTCCGCTGCGCGATGGTGTCGGCGCTGGTCGAGATCGCCACCCAGCGGCCGTCGCGGGTCTTGTAGGTGTTGCGCGGGGCGTTGTTGCCGCTGCGGTTACCCATCCGCTGTAGAACCAGCCCCAGCTGGTCGTAGATGATCGATTGAGCGCCCAGCACCATCAGGATCGGCTCGACGATGGCTAGGTCGATCACCTGCCCCTCGCCCCCGCGGGCGTCTCGGTGATAGAGCGCCAGCATCACCGCCAGCGCGCCCGCCAGCCCCGCGATGCCGTCGGCCAGACCGAATGGGGGCAGGGTCGGCGGCCCGTCGGGCTGGCCGGTGATGTGGGCGAAGCCGCTCATCGCCTCCGCCAGTGTGCCGAACGCGGGTCGCGAAGCGTACGGCCCGAATTGCCCGAAGCCGGTCGTCCGCAGCAGGACCAGTCGCGGGTTGACCGCACGCAGCTCCTCGTACCCGAGGTTCCAGCGCTCGAGCACCCCCGGCCGGAAGTTCTCGATGATCACGTCCGACTTGGCCGCCATGGCCAGCAGCATCCGCTGCCCCTCGTCCTTGTTGAGGTCGAGCGTGACCGTCCGCTTGTTGCGAGAAACCAGCTTCCACCAGAGCCCCACGCCGTCTTTGGCGTGGCCGTGGCCGCGCATCGGATCGCCGCGCGGGTGTTCGACCTTGACCACGTCCGCCCCGTAATCGCCCAACAGCATGGCCGCGAACGGCCCGGCGTAGATGGTCGCCAGGTCGAGGACGCGAATCCCCTCGAGAGGAGTCGTCAACTAGACCGGTGCTGCCGCCCGGCGGGCGGTCAGCGGGCGGTTCAGGAACTCGCCGCTGGCCGGGCCGGTGACCTGGCCGTCCTGGAACACCGTCTTCCCGCGCAGCATCGTCCGCACCGGCCAGCCCTTGACGGTGACACCGGCGAAAGGGGTGTGGTCCTGCGCCGAGTGCAGCAGCTCCGGCGTCACCGCCTGCTCCAGCTCGAGGTCGACGATCGCGAGATCGGCATCGGAACCCACCGCGATCGCGCCCTTGCGCGGGTAGCAGGCATAGGCCTTAGCCGGATTGGTCGAGGCCAGCTCCGCGATCCGCTCCAGCGGCAGCTTGCGCTTGTGATAGCCCTCGGAAACCAGGACCGGATAGAGGAGCGCGGTGCCCCCGAAGCCGGGCTGGGCCGGCCAGAGGTCGTCCTTCTTCAGCTCCTCGAGGCAGCAGGCGTGGTCGGAGGCGACCCACTGGATGGCTCCGGAGGCCACGCCCCGCCAGAGCGCGTCGACGTCGCGCTGCGTGCGGATGGGTGGATTGACCTTGCCGCCCAGGCCCTTGCCCTCGAGCCTGTCGTAGGTCAGGCAGAGGTGGTGGAGCGTTGTTTCCGCCCGGATGTCGAGCTCGGGGTAGAGCCCGCGGATCTGGCCGGTCGCCCGCATCGCCTCTTCGCTGGTCAGGTGGAGGAGGTTGACGCGCACTCGGGCCGCGTCGGCGAGCACGCCGGCCTCGTGGATCGAGAGCCGCTCGGTGAGCGGCGGCCGCGCCATGTGGTAGGTCTCCAGCGGCGGCTTGCCGAGGTTCTTGACACGCTCGATGAAGAGCTTGATCAGCTCTGCGTTCTCGCAATGGATGGAGAGCGAGAAGCGGCCCCGGTCGCCGTACTTCGCGTCGGCTTCGGCGATCCGCTCCATCATCGTGAACAGGTGCCCGAAATCGTAGCTGTCGGACATCGTGTAGGAGGCGGCGTCGGCCGAGGACGCGGCCAGATTGAGGCCTTTGTAGAACATGTAGTACTTGAAGCTGGCGACGCCGGCCTCGCCCGCCAGCCAGTCGATCTCGTCGAGCTGCTGGCTGGTCATGATCGCGATGTGATAGCCATAGTCGACGTGGGCGCGGCCGCGGGTCGCGGCCAGGACCTCGGGGAAGATGTCCCGATAGGGTCCGGTCTTGTTCATGTAATGGCTGCCGGTCCGGAAGTAAGAGATCACCGAGGTAGCCCCGCCCACCAGCGATGACTCCGTCTCCGACGCCGCATCGAGCTCGATGGGTCGATAGATGCCGATGTGGAAGTGGCTGTCGACGCCGCCCGGAAAGACGACCTGGCCCCCAGCGTCGATGTGCTCGTCACCATCGGTTGCCTTCAGGTCGTCCGCCAGCGCGGCGATGCGGCCATTCTTGATGCCGATCCCGCATTCCACGACGCCCTGGCCGGCCACGACCACGCGGCCCTCCGTGATAACGGTGTCGTAGCGACTCAATTCCCAGCCTCCTCGGGTTATGCGAGCTGCCTTGACAGCTGCGCCGTTTCGTCCTTCACGAGCTCTCCGTACTCGGCCACCTTCTCCGGGTTGAAACGGTTGTGCGGCCCGCACACGCTGATCGATCCCACCAGCACGTCGCCCAGGAAGACAGGGGCCGCGACGGCGCCCGCCCAGGGGTCGCGCTCGCCCAGGCTCACCGAATAGCCCTGCCGGCGAACGAGCTCGAGCTGCTCGACGAGCTTCTCTCGGGAGGTGATGGTCTTTTCGGTGAGCGGCGCCAGCGGCGTCGACGAAAGGTATGCGTCGAGCTGCGCAGGGGCGAAGTAGGCCAGGATCGCCCGGCCCGACGCGCCTGCATACAGTGGGCAGCGCTTGCCGATCTCGATCGACATCTTGACGTCCTGCGGTCCTTCGACCTGGGCCGCGTAGAAGCGCTCATGGCCGCTGAGGAGCGAGAGCGTGGCCGTCTCCCGCGTGTGCCGGACCAGCTCCTGCAGCACGGGCAGGGCGAGGCCGCGAATGTCCGGCGTGCCCAGTGCGGCGAAGCCCAGGTCCGCCGCGCGCGGCCCCAGCCGGTAGCGCGAGGAGCTGCGGTCGCGGGCGACCAGGCCCATGCGGACGAGAGAGTCGAGCGTGCGGTGGACGGCGCTCTTGGGCAGTCCCAGCCGGCGGGCGATCTCGCTGACGCCCAGCACCGGCTCCTCGGCCTTGAAGGAGAGGAGTACGTTGCAGGTCCGCTCGACCGACTGCATGGTCAACCCAGGGGCAGCGTCCGAACCCCGGTCTGGCTGCAGAGATGGCCGTGTCTTTGCTGCGACGCTAGCTGTCAATGGAACAACGCCTCCTAAAACGTTCTATTACACGGAACGATAGCATGTTCCTCACCTGCTCGCCAACCGCACGTTGAGCGCGTCCCTGATGGCGTCGCCGATGAGGTTGAAGGAAACCACGGTGAAGGTGAGGGCCAAGCCCGGGAAGATCGCCTCCCACCACTGGGTGCGCAGCGCGCTCTGCGCCTCCGCCAGCATGGAACCCCAGCTGAACTGGGGAGCCTGCACGCCTAGACCGATAAAGCTGAGGCCGCTCTCGGCGAGGATCAGGACGCCCGCTGACGTCGACCAGAGGACGATGATCGGGCCCCAGACGTTGGGCAGGATGTGGCGGAAGAGCACGCGCAGGGTGCCCGCGCCCTGGAGTCGGGCAGCGGTCACGAAGTCCATGCGGTTGGCCTGAGAGACGGACACCGCGATCGTGCGCGCGTAGCCGGCCCAACCGACCACCGAGAGCAGGATCAGGAGGTTGCGCAGCCCCGGCCCGTAGACGGCGATCACGGCCAGCGCGACGACCGTGAAGGGGAGTGAGAACTGGATCTCTGCCAGGCGGAGCAGGAAGGGGCCCAGCGTGCGGTCGTAGTAGCCGGCCAGCAGCCCGAGCACGCTGCCCAGGGTGGCGGCGACCGAGGCCGCAAAGATGCCGATGAAGAGTGAGGTTCGCGAGCCGTAGATCAGCCGCGCCAGGAGGTCGCGGCCGAAGTTGTCGGTGCCCAGCGGATGGGCGGCGGTCCCGCCCTTGAGGCCGAGGGGCGGCAGGTTGACGTTGGTGAGGTCGGTGCTGGTCGGGTCGTAGTGGACGAGCACGGGCGCGAGCAGGGCGGCTCCGACGATCAGCACCACGAACCCCAGCGCGATCTGCCCCGAAGGGTTGCGGGCCACCGCCCGCAGAAACCCCATCCACCGCCCGCGGGCCGTGATCGGCTGAGCGTCGACGCTGATCGCCGTCGAGGCGAGTCGGGGGTCGGCGCTCACCTTGTTGCCTGCCTCAGGCGCGGGTCGAGGAGCCGGTTGAGGATGTCGCCGAGCAAGTTGGCCCCGATCACGAAGATCGCGAAGAGGAAGACGCCGGCCTCGACCATGGAGAAGTCACGGCCCGTGACGCCCTGGATCATCAGGATCCCCATGCCCTGGTAGTTGAAGATCGGCTCCAGGATGATGGTCGCCCCCAGCAGGAACGAGAACTGGATCGCGATCCAGCTGATGATCGGCGGCACCGCGTTGGGAAGCACGTGTCGCAACAGCACCAGCCGGAAGGGCAGGCCCTTGGAGATCGCGGTGGTCACGTAGGGCTGGGCGAGGACGTCCACCACCTGGCCGCGCACCAATCGGGAGAGGGTGGCCACGTTGGGTATGCAGATGGAGGCGACGGGCAGCACCAGCGCCTGCCAGCCGTCGCTCTGGACGGTCCCGGTGGGCGGAAAGAGTTTGAGGTTTAGCGCGAAGACCAGGACCAGGATCAGGGCCAGCCAGAAGAAGGGGACCGCCTGGCCGAAGAAAGCCGTGACCATAATCCAGCGCGAGGTCGCCGAAGCTCGGACGGCGGCGAAGGTGCCGACCAGGAAGGCAAGCACGACCGCGATCACCTGGGCTGTCAGCACCAGCAGCAGGCTGGTCGGCAGCCGGCCTGCCACCACGGGCAGCGCGGGCGCATTGAAGAGGTAGGAGTCCCCGAAATCCAGGTGCACCACGCCCCGCAGGAAGATCAGGTACTGGACGCTGACCGGCTGGTCGAGCCCGAGGCGGTGGTGGAGGGCGGCGATGACGTCCGGGTTGGGGTCGGCTCCGGCCAGGATCAGGGCAGGGTCGCCCGACGCCCGGAGCATCAAGAAGAGGATGGTCAGCATCCCGAGGATCGCGATCAGCGCCTGGAAGAGCCGGCGCACGACGTAGGTGGTCACCCTAGCGCGTCCCCGTCAGGGTGGCGGCGACCGCCTTTCCCGCCAGGTAGCCGAGGCCGAGGGCGGCCAGGAGTCCGTTGCCGGCGAGGTAGCCGTCGGGACCATGCCCGGAAACGCCGGCCGCCGCGCCTCCGGCCGCGTAGAGGCCGGGGATCCGCGTGCCCCCCTTCAGGACCGCGCCGCGGCCGTCGGTGAGCAGCCCACCCTGGGTGTGAAAGAGCGCGCCGGTCACCTTGATCGCGCCGTACGGAGGGGCTAGCCCGCCGGTCTCGGCGAGGGTCTCCGCCAGCGCGTCTTCGGGGCAGCCGATCGTCTTCGCCAGCTCGGCGTCGGTCTCCGACCAGACCACGGCGCCGCTCTCGACCAGGTCGCGATAGTCGCCGATGCTCCGGCAGAGGCCGTCGATCCGCCGATCGATGACGGTCCAGGCGACCCCGCCCGGCTGCCTCAGGACCTCCCGGGCGTACTCCGAGTACCCCGCCCGCTCGTCACCGAAGCGGCGGCCGGCGGCGTTGACCAGGAAGCCGCCATGCATGACCGTCGCCCAGGTGACCATGATCCCGTGCGGCGTGGCTACGCTGCCGTGGCCCTGGTAGGCATCTAGGTAGCCGGTGTCGGCGCCCAGCTCCTGCCCGATCCGGAGACCGTCGCCGGTGCAGCCCTCGCTGCCGAAGTAGAGGGCCCCCGCGATTTCCGGGATCAGCCTGGCGACCATCGCCTGGTTGGCACCGAAGCCGCCGGTCGCCAGCACCACACTGCGGGCCGCGAGCGTCTCCTCGGGAGCGCCGGGGGCGGCGACCACGGCTTCGGCGACCTCGCCGCCGGCGCCGAGGTGGACGGCTCGCAGCTCCATCGGAGAAGCCAGGTCGATCGCGGTCGACTCGTCCACCCGCGCCATCAGGTGGCCGTGTAGGGCATGGCCCGAGCGCTCCGGGATGGTGTGACAGCGATAGTGCGTGTGGCCGGGGTAGTTGAAGTCGGTTGCCAGCTCGATGGGCAGGCCCTGGGTGTCCGCCAACCACTCGACGAGCTCCGGCCCGACCTCGGTCAGTGCGCGGGCGAGGACGGGATAAGCGCGGCCCTTGGTCTTGCGCACGATGTCGTCGTAGAAGACCTTTGTCGAGTCGCCGATACCTGCCGCCTGCTGCCAGCGGGTGCCGGCCGCCGGGACCATGGCGGTCGACATGTACGTGTTGCAGCCCCGCCGGAAGCTGGCCAGGTGGTCGAGCAGGAGCACCGAGAGGCCACTGCCGGCGGCGGCCAGGGCGGCCGCGGTCCCCGCCCCACCCGCGCCGGCGACGATAACGTCGAACTCGGCTTCGGTCATGTCTTGAGCTCGCCCGGGTAAAAACAGGCGACCACCCGGCCCGGTTCGACCTCGGCCAGCGGTGGGTACTCTCGGGCGCAACGTTCCTTGGCGATCGGGCAGCGAGTCCGGAAATGGCAGCCCGACGGCGGGTTGAGCGGGGACGGGATCTCGCCCTTGAGAACGATCCGCCGGCTCTCGTAGCCGGCCGACTTGGAGGCCACCAGCGCCGCGGTGTAAGGGTGGAGCGGACGGTCGAACAGCTCCCGGGCAGGCCCAGACTCCACAACCCGGCCCAGGTACATGACCGCGATCCGGTGGCTTATGCGGCGGACCAGGTGCAGGTTGTGGGTGATGAAGAGAAAGCTCAGCCCGAGCCGCTCCTGGAGGTCCTGCATCAGGTTCACGATCTGGGCTTGGACGCTGACGTCCAGCGACGAGGTCGGCTCGTCGGCGATCAGGAAGCTCGGCTCCAGGGCGATCGCCCGCGCGATGCCCACCCGCTGCCGCTGGCCGCCGCTCAGCTCGTGCGGAAAGCGGTGGCGGTCGGCCGGGCGCAGCCCCACCAGCTCCAGCAGCTCGGCGACCCGCTGCTCGCGGCTGCGGGACGAGCCGACCCGGTGGATCGCCAGCGGCTCGCCGATGGTTTCGCCGACGCTGAACTGCGGGTCGAGTGACGTCCACGGGTTCTGGAACACCATCTGGAGCCGGCGGTGGACGTCCTTGAGCCCGGCGCGGCCGACGTGCGAGATGTCCCTGCCCTCGAACTCCACCTTGCCGGCCGTGGGCTCGTGCAGCCGGGCCACCGTCCAGCCCAGGGTGGTCTTGCCACTGCCGCTCTCGCCGACCAGCCCCACCGTCTCCTGGTGGCCGACCGCGAGCGAGACAGAGTCCACGGCGTGGACCTGGGCAGTCGTGCGCCCAAAGCGGCCGCGAACGGGGAAGAACTTGCTGACGCCCACCGTCCGCATGACGGCACCGTTCTTCTCAGACACGCATCCGCCCCTTCTCGAGGGTGACCCAGCACGCAGCCCGGTGTTGCGGACGGTCGGGGACCGCCATCAAGGGCGGAGTCGCCTCAACACAGCGCTGCTCGGCGAGAGGGCACCGCGGGTGGAACGCGCAGCCGGAGATGTTGTCGTTCGGCCGAGGCGGGCTGCCCGCGATGACCTTGAGCCGGCGCGCATCGGGCGGGGCCGACTCCGGCTCAGCCCCCAGCAGCATCGTCGTGTAGGGGTGCCAGGGCTCGCCCAGCGCGGCCTCGGTGGCCGCTGTTTCGGCGATGGTGCCCGCGTACATGACGATGACGCGATCGCACAGCTGGCGGACCAGGCCCAGGTCGTGGGTGGTGAAGATCACCGACGTCTTCAGCTCCCGGTTGAGGTCACGGATCAGCTCCAGGATCTGGGCTTCCGTCGTGACATCGAGGGCGGTGGTCGGTTCGTCACAGATCAGCAGCTTGGGATTGGCGGCCAGCGCCATGGCGATCATCACCCGCTGCAGCATTCCGCCCGACATCTCGTGCGGATAGCCGCTGAAGCGCCGCCGCGACTCGGCGATGCCGACCCGCTCGAGCATCTCGATGGCGTCCTTCTTGGCCTCGGCGGCCGAGGCCTGGCGGTTGGTCCAGATCGATTCCATGATCTGGTTGCCAACCCGCATCAGGGGATTCAGTGAGCTGCCAGGATCCTGGAAGATGATGCGGGCCTGGGTAGCCCGGAAGCGGCGGAGCTCCTCGCCGTCCATTCCCACCACGTCTTGGCCCTCGAACGTGATCCGGCCAGTGATCGAGGCGTTGGCCGGCAGCAGGTGGAGGATCGACATGCAGGTGACGCTCTTGCCCGACCCCGACTCGCCGACCAGCCCGACCACCTCGCCTTGGCCGACCTCGAACGAGACGCCCTTCACCGCGTGGACCGGCTCGCCGGCGGCGGATCGGAACGTGACGTCCAGGTCCTCCACCGCCAGCAGAGCGCGAGACCCCGCGTCAAGATCGCGGTCCGTACGCTCCGGGGAAGCCTTGGTCAAAGTTGAGTGTTCCACGACGCGGGACGGCGTTCTACCCTAGGGAATGCAGCTGGCAATGTCAACACGACCCTCAGCAAGATGCCCATCCTGACCCTGGACGCGGTCGACCTCTTCTACCAGGAGCGGGGGAACGCAATCCCCGCCATCTTCCTTCATGGCTTCGCGCTCGACCACACGATGTGGCTGGACCAGCTCCAGGGCCTGGCGCGCATGCGCCGCGGGATCGCGGTGGACCTGCGAGGCTTCGGCCGGTCGGGAATCGGCCACCAGCCGGGTCGGGCTCAGGCCAATCACGCCGCCGACGTGCTGGCGGTGCTCGAACGCCTGGCGGGGGAGCCGGCCGACCTGGTCGGCCACAGCATGGGCGCGCACCTCGCGCTGCAGGTGGCCTCGGCGGCCCCCGACCGGGTTCGCTCGCTGGCGCTCTTCGGCGTCATGCCGCGGGAGGAATACGCTTTCCCGCCCCGCTCGCCCGACGCCCTCCTCAGGCCGAAGGAGGAGGTCGCCCGCCGCTGGGCAGACGGCATGCTGGCGGCCGGCGCGAGCCTGACAGCGCGCGCCCGCACGATAGCCATGGCGATGACCGTCGACTGGGCGGCCGTCTACCCCGAGCCGGGCGCCGGTCGGGCCCCCGACGCGGCCGCTCACGCGCCCGGCGTCCCGGTCCTGCTGGCGACCGGCGGCGAAGATCCGATCACGCCGCCCGCCGCGGTCGCGCGCCTGGCGGCGCGCCTGGGCGCGACCTTCGAGGCGATCCCCGGCGCCGGCCACCTGCCTCCGGTGGAGAGCCCCGCGGCGGTCACAGAACTGCTGGCCGGCTTCTGGTCAGCCCAAGCGCGCGCGGCGCACTAGGCCGACCCGGCCCAGAAGCGGTCGAGCGCCGCCGAGAAGTCCGGCGGGTTCTCGATCGGCGCCAGCCGTCCCACGCCGGGCAGAACCGCCACGCTGGCCTTCTCATTCGTCCCCGCCACCTCGGCCGCCATTTCCGGCGTGAAGATGTCGAGCTCGCCGGCGATCAGCTGGATCGGCACGTCCACGCGGACGAAGATCGAGCGGAGGTCGCGGTTCTCCCTCATGGTCCGGAAGGTGGCGACCTGCATGTCGGTCCGCGTGCCCTCGAACATGGACTTGTAGCGGGCCCGTGCCATCAAGGAGGCGCGGCCCCCCGACGGCCCGAAGATGTAGTCGTTGAACTGCAGGAAGAGCCCCTGCTTACCCTGGAAGACAGCTTTCTGCGCGTTGTTGTCGAGGTACTCCGGGGTTCCCTGCGCGCCAGGCTCCCGCGGCGGCGGCGGCGGCGCGCCCGGCGCCGGCCCGAAGCCGGTGCTCAGGATGCTGAGCGAGCGCACGCGCTCGGGATGGCGCTCCCAGACCTTGAGGGCGATGGTGCCGCCAAAGCTGAATCCGACCAGGTCGGCCTTCTCCTCGCCGAGAGCGGCGATCAACGCGTCGACGTCGTCGGCGTATTGATCGAGGTCGAGTATCTCCGCGCTGATCGGGTCCGAGCGACCGAACCCGCGCTGGTCGATGGTGACGCAGCGTCGCGTGTGCGCGAGCTGCTGCACCTGGTCCAGCCAGAGGGTGTGGTCCATCATGAACCCATGCAGGAACACGGCCAGCGGCCCTGAGCCGCGCTCCTGGTAGAAGAGGTTGGTGTCGCGAACCTTGATGGTCGGCATCTACTCGACCTTGTAGGCCTTGTCGATCAGGAAGAAGAACCCGGTGCTGGGATCGTAGTCGCCCACCTTCTTCGTCCAGATGTAGGCGAAGTCCTGGCTGTCGAGCGGGATCACGGGCACCTGGTCGTGGAGGTACTGGCCCATCTGCTGGAGGATCGACTTGCGCTTGTTGACGTCCAGGGTCGTCCGCTCCTGCTGCAGCATGTCATCCCATTTCTGGTCGATCCATTCGCGCTTGCCCGGCGTCGGCGGCAGCGGACCGGTCATCCAGCGAAACGTCAAGTCCATGTCGTAGAGAGGGCTGAAGTTGGCGCCGTACATGTAGATCCCATGCGAGCTGCCGCCGTAGAACTCCTTAACGAAGGTGGTCCCGTCCTGGTCGACGACCGTGGCGTTGATGCCCACCTTGGCCAGGAAGCCGGCTACGCCGACCATCAGATCGTGGTAGGCGGTGGCGCTCGCGATGTCGGTTTGGAACCCGTTCGCAAAACCGGCCTGCGTGAGCATGTCCTTGGCCTTCTTGGGGTCGTACGGATACGGCTTTACGCTGGGGTTGAAGCCGAAGGCCTGAGGCGTCGCCATGTTGCCGTTGAGCGGCGTGCCGAAGCCCTTGTTGATGGTGCTCATGAGCGTGGGGACGTCGATGGCCATCGCCATTGCCAGGCGCACGTTCTTGTCGCTGAAAGGCGGCTTGGTAGTGTCGAGCTTCAGGTTGCGGGGGCCGCCGGACGGCGCCGACAGGGTGTTGTACCGGGTGTCGGCCGCGAGCTGGCTGAGCGCGTTGACGCCGCCGCCCAGGTACATGATGTCGACCTGGCCGCCCTCGAGCGCGTTCTGGATGGCCTGGGCGTTGGTGAACATCTGCCAGGTGACCCTGGGTGTGACCGGCTGGCCGGCCCAGGAGTGCGGATTGGCTTGAAGCTCAATCGCCTGACCGGGCGAGTACTTGGTGATCATGTACTTGCCGGTCCCCACGGTGGATTGCTGAAAGCCCTTGGTGCCGACCTTCGAGTACACCGCTTTGGGGACGATGAACTGGAGAGCGGTCTTGCGCTCGATCAGGGGATCCGGCGCCGAGGTGATGATGCGAACCGTCTGCGGGTCGACCACCTGGACCTGGGCCACGGTGTTGAGCAGCGAGAATACCGCCAGCTTTTCGCTGATGGTGGTGTCGAAGCTGAACTTGACGTCGTCGGCGGTCATCGGGCTGCCGTCGGAGAACTTGACATCGGGCCTTAGCTTGAACTCGACCGTGACATCGTCGAGGCGCTTCCACGAGGTCGCCAGCTTGGGTTCGATGGCGCCTTGTTTGGTGGGATCGACGTAGGTCAGCGCGTCCCAGGCCCAGTAGCTCTCGGAGTGGCCGAGCGTTTCCAGGGGGTTGATCGAGGCCTCGGGCATGCCTCCGTAGATGAGCTGGCCCACGCGCTTGCCGGTCGGGCCCGCCGTGCTGCCGGGTGTGGTGCCGCCACAGGCGGCGATCAGGTCGGCCAGCGACATCGTCGCGCCAGTCGCGAGCGCGTATTTGAGCATCGACCGGCGGCTCAGCGGCGCCAGCAAGTTGATCGGGTTTTGAGACATCTTCTCCTCCGTCACCGTCAGGCCCGAACCGGTTCGCGGTCCGAGATCCAGGTCCACCGGGTCTTCTTGTTGATCCATTTCGCGGACCCTGTCTCGTCGAGCTGCTCGAGCTGCAGCTTGTTCGCTGCCGCCACCGCCTTGCGCACGTCGACGTTGGCCACGCGGCCGGCGTCCACGACTTTGCGGCCGCCGACGAACACGTACTTGATCGCCTCCTGGTTGGCGCCCGCGCAATAGACGATGTTGTTGACGAGGGCCGCGCTGGGCGTGAGGTGTACGGCCTCGGCCAGGTCCATGACCAGAAGGTCGGCCTGCTTGCCGACCTCCAGAGAGCCGATCTGGTCGTCCCAGCCGAGCGCCTTGGCGCCATAGATGGTGGCCAGCTCCAGCGCGAGCTCCGGCCCGCCGAAGAGGTTGGCCTGGTCCCAGTTGCCAGACGGATCCGCGAGCCGGTCGCTCATCCGCTGCAGGCCGCAGACGTGGCGGATCAGATACCAGAGGTTCTGGTGGTACGCGATCACCGGCCCGTCGATCCCCAGTGAAACGGTGATGCCCTTGTCGAGGAGCTCGCGCACCTCCGAGTGGGTGCTGGGGAAGATCGTGTCGGCGTGGACCGAGACCTTGGCACCGGCCTCGGCGATCATGTCCATCTCGCCCTCGAGGGTCCCGCCGCCACCCACGAGGAGGGTGCGCTCGTCGAGCATGCCGTGCCGGTACAGCCACTCGTAGGAGCCCTTGTCCCAACCACGCTGCTTGAGGAACTTGCGGTCCATGTAGGTCGGAATGTGCAGATCGAACTGCGAGTTGTGGGCCCGGGTCCAGTCGAAAAGGGGCTTGATGTCGTCGAACCGGATGTAGGCGATTCCCAGCGGACCCGTGGTCACGCGGACGGTGTCGGATTCCCACTGCTTCTTGACCCGCTCGACCTCATGGATGGCGGTGTCGAGGTCCTCGTGGTAGTTGGCCGGCGAGGTGTCGTCGTCGTTGATCACCTGCCGCGTCATCCGGCAGCGGATGCCGACGTCCTTGATCGCCCGCAGCACACCGTCGATCGAGCGCTTGTCGACGTGGGCGAAGTGGGCGTCCTGGGTGGTGGTGATCCCGGAGCGCGCCATCTCGAGGATGGGGGCCATCGCCGAGGTGTAGGCTTCCTCCTCGTTGCAGGCGGCCATCATCGGGTAGTAGAAGCCGAACAGCCGCTCCTCGAAGGTCGTCCCCTCAGCCATCCCGCGGATGTTTCCCTGCACGAGGTGGGCGTGGGTGTTGACCAGCCCGGGCATCATTACCAGATCGCCCTCCAGCGTTTCGCCGGTCGCCTTCCAGTCACAGTCCGACGCACTCCCGACGTCGACGATGCGGCCGTCCTTGACCGCGACGTAGCCGTTGGTGAAGACGCGGCGCTGGGGGTCGATCGTGAACACGACGCCGTTCACGAGGGTGTCGCAGGTTCGGGTTCCATTGGCTCCGGTCATGGGCGGGCTGCTCCTTGCTTCTCGACTTCGACTGACGACGAGACGGGGGTCCAGAAATCACGCATGGCGGCGGTGGTGGCGGCCGGGTTTTCGAGCATCACGAAGCGCCCGGAGTCGAGGACCTTGACGATGCGGGCGTCGGGGATCTGGTCCGCGACCTTCACGAGCTGGTCGTAAGGCATCGACTCGTCCTCGCCGCGGATGAAGAGGACGGGAACGGCGATCTCCGGCAGCAGGCTGCTGTAGTCGGCGCCCCGCGCCAGGGTCTGGAAGGTGGAGACCATCATGTCGGTCCGCGTCCCCTCGAACATGGAGCGGTAGCGGGCTTTCGCGGTCAGGCTGGCCTTGGGCCCGAAGTGGTACCCGGCGACCTGGAAGCGGTCGAACAGCGCGGCCTTGCCTTCGAAGACCGCCCGCTGCGAGTTGGCGTCGAGATAGTCGGGAGCGCCGCGCTCGCCGGGTGCGGTGTTGAGGCCCGGCACCTTCGGGGCTGCCGTGCCGCCCACCCCCGCCGTCATCAGGACCAGCGAGCGAACCAGGGTCGGATGCCGCTGGTAGAGCGCCAGGGCGATGCTCCCGCCCGCGCTGAACCCGGCCACGTCGGCTTGATCCGCTCCCAGCTTCCGGATCACCTCGGCGATGTCGTCGGCGTAGAGGCCGTAGTCGAGGTAGCCGGGAACTATGGGGTCGGAGCGGCCGAAGCCGCGCAGGTCGACGGCGACGCAGCGGCGCTGGCCGGCCAGGCCCGCCATCTGGTCCAACCACATCGTGTGGTCGGTCATGTAGGCGTGGATGAAGACCGCCAGCGGCCCGGAGCCGAGCTCGCGGTAGTACAGGTCGGTGTCGCGCACTCTCAGATAGGGCAGGCCATCTCTCCTCCGCGTTCCGATGAGCAGAACGCTGTTCCAGTGCGCACATTAATCAGGGTTCCGGGGCTTGTCAAGCCGCCGTTCGGCCTTGACAGCGGACTCTCTGAGCGTCGAACATTGTCGACCATCGGCGTTCCGAGGAGCGGAACGATTCTAAAGGAATGATCAGGTGAGCGAAACGGTGAGTTCGGGCGAGCGGGTCGAGTGTGACGTCCTCATCGAGGGCACGGTGATCACCGTCGACCCCGAGCGACGGGTCTTCAGCAACGGCTACGTCGCCATCAAGGACGGCAAGGTCGCCGGTGTTGGCCGGGCGGCGGAGAACCATTTCCAGGGCCGCGAGACTCTCCGAGGCAGCCTGCTGGTGATCCCCGGCCTGGTCAACCTGCACGGCCACCTCGTCCAGGGCGTGATCAGGGGGATGGCGGAAGGGGCCGGCGAGGAGCGGGGCACGCGCTTCATGGCCTTCCAATTCCCGATGACCGACGCGCTCGACGAGGAGGAGTCTTACATCTCAGCCCTTCCGAGCATGACCGAGTTGCTGCGCAGCGGTGTCACGACCAGTGAGGACACCCACTTCACCAATCGCCACAAGCGCTCGGTCGACGGCGTGATCCGGGCGGCCAGGGACGCCGGCCTCCGCTTACACGAGGCGAGGCTGATCGTCAACGACCCGGAGACCACGCTGCCGACCATGCGGGAGGACGTCGACAGCGCCCTGGTCGAAGTCTCGCGGGTGAGGAAAGAGTGGCAGTCGGACACCATCGAGGTCACCACCGGAACGATCGGGATCGCTTACATCAACTTCGACGACCTGAAGCCGATCCACGACTGGACGCTGGCCCACAACGCGATCTTCGACATCCATGCCCCGTCTGGCGGCGACCAGCAGCATCTCGCCAAGCGCGGCTGGCCGGGCGGATCTTTCGAGTGGCTTGACGACCGCGGCATCCTCGGTCCCAACGTGCTCGCCGGCAACGCCCAGGTACACGTCCGCCCGGGCGAGCACGACCTGGTGGCCAAGCGGGGCGCCAAGATCTGCGTCGTCCCCGATCCGCTGTTCCTGCTCGGCTCGGCGAAGTTCGAGGTCAAGGCGTGGACCGAGCGCGGCGTCGACGTCGGCATCGGTCTCGACGGCTCCGTGATCGCCTATCACCAGAACCTCTGGATGGCGATGCACGCGATCAACGGCATCCAGCGGGTCCATGACAACGCCGTGGCCGGGACCGACATGGTTCAGATCGTCAACGACCCCAGCCGCATCCCCTATGGCAGCGCCGAGCAGGCCTTCGAGATGGCCACGATCGGCGGCGCCCGGGCGCTCGGGTGGGGGGACAAGATCGGCTCTCTCGAGATTGGCAAGGAGGCCGACGTGGTCGTCCTGGACATGACCGAGGCGCTCCACCTGACGCCCAAAGGCTCGCTGGTGCAGGAGCTCGTCTACTCCGGGTCGGCCAACACCGAGCTGGTGAAAAACGTTTACGTCGCCGGCCGCAAAGTGGTCGAGAACGGCAGGGCGGTGAACGTGGACGTCCCCAAGGCGATCGAGCGTCTGGACCACCTCCAGGACAAGGTCTTCGAACGGCTGGGCATCGAGCGGTTCCGCCGCGGCGAAACGAGGTGGAAGTGGATCGACTAGCCCGGGAGCTCGAAAAAGTTCCCGAACCGGTCCTGGAGACCGGCTCGGTGTCGGCCACGATCGAGCCCGCCTTCCCGCCGTCGCCCGCGGGCCAGGTGGGCCTCGACCGCCGCGGCCAGTCTCGCGTCCTGGCGGCGGCGATCAGCAGCTGGACGCTGATGGCCGTCGGCATCCTCGGGATAACACCGGTCTATCCCGATATCGCCCGCGACCTCGGTCTCAAGGCCGACAGCTTCGGGGCCCTCCTGGGCCTCGCGACCCTCACGGCAGGTTTCTTACAGATCCCCATGGGCGTGCTCGCCGACCGCTTCCGCGTCAAGTACATAGCCGTGGTCGGCCTCGTCGCCTGCGCCACCGCGCCGGCGATCTGGGCGCTGGCCCCCAACTTCCGCATCTACGCGCTTGGGCAGGTCGCCGCCGGCATCACGATCGTCTGCCTGCAGGCGGGCTTCCACACCGCCGTGGCCAAGGCGTTCCGGCCCTCGGCGCGGGCGGCGGCGATGAGCACGATGTTCGTCGCCACCAGCGTCGGTTCGGTGGCCTCGCTGCTGCTCTTCGGCGAGGTCGGCGGCCGAATCGGCTGGCGTGCGGTAGCCCTCGGTGTGTGCTGGCTGCCTCTGCTCGCGATCCCCGTGGTGCTCGCGATGCCCCACGTGTCGGCAGGCCACGCCGAGAAGACGATCCGCGAGATCGGGCGCGACGCGGTCACCTTCCTGTTCCACGGCCGTGCGATCGCGCTGGCTGGCCTGATGACGCTGACCTCCGGATCGGCAATGGCCGTGCAGTTCCTGATCCCCTTCGTCCTCCGAGGCCACTCGTATGGCGCAGGCGCCACGGGGCTGCTGCTGATCCCCTTCATCATCGGAGGGATCGTCGGCTCGCCACTGATGGGCGGCCTGTCCGACCGCTTCGGGCCGGCCCGGCCCATCGCACTCGGTATGACCTGCGGTGCCCTCGCCCTCGGCGCCCTGGCGGCGCTGGGGCCGGAACCGCCGGTTCTGATCGGCTGTTTCCTGGTCCTGGGCACGCTGGCGAACGGCGGCCAGGCGGTTCTTCTCAGCTCGACCGCCGACCTCGCCTCCACGCTGCCGGACGTCGGAACCGGCTCAGCGATGGGGATCACCCGGCTCGCGATGTCGTTTGGCCCGGCGATCTCGCCGACGGTCACGGGCTGGTTGTTCCTGCGGACCGGCGGTACCGTCACGGAGCTGTTGCTGGGGGGAGTGTTCCTGACCGCTGGCCTGACCGCTTACACGATCCTGAGGGTCCTCCGGCCTCAAGGCTAACTAAGTCAGCTCGACTGCTTGTCGGTCAGTATAATGTTGCCGTGGCGACAACTGATGCTGATATGAAGGCGCTGCTGGTCGCTTATCTGGACGCGGTCGGGCTCAGTGAGGGCGTGCAGGCGCGGGTTTGGAAGAAGGCCCAGCTGACGCTCGCCCAGGTCCGCGTCCTCCGGCGGCTCGCCAAGCAACCCCAAACCCTCGGTGAGGTTGGCGCCGAGCTCGGCGTCTCCCCGACTTCGATGACGCGCCTCGTCGACCGCCTGGAAGAGCGTGGCCTGGTCCAGCGCAGGCGAGACGGCGAAGACCGGCGCTGCGTCACCGCGGCCCTGCTGCCGGCGGGTCGCGCACTGGTCGCCGATCTGCCGCTGCTGGCCGGCACTCCGATCTGGCATGCCGCCCAAGGGCTGGCTCCGCGCCAGAAGAAGCGCATCGCCCAGGCGTTCAACGAGTTCGTTTCTGCCGTGCGAGCAGTCGAGCTGGCCGAGACCGAGGTGAGCCTGAATTGAGGCTCGAGTACAAGTGGACAGCGCTGATCAACACCACGATCGGAATGCTGATGGCCGCCATCAACCAGACGGTCATCATGATCTCGCTGCCCGCGATCTTCTCAGGGCTCCACGTGGATCCGCTGGCCCCGGCCAGTCGAGCCTGCTCCTGTGGGTGATGCTCGGCAATGCCGCCGTGACCACCGTCCTGCTGGTCAGCTTCGGCCGGCTGGCGGACATGTACGGGCGCGTGCGGCTCTACAACTTCGGCTTTGTCATTTTCACAGTGGGGTCGCTGTTTTGCGCCATCACACCGTCGATGGGCACGCAGGGGATGGTGGAGCTGATCGGCTTCCGAATCGTCCAGGCGGGGGTGGCGCCATGATCTTCTCCAACAGCGTCGCCATCCTCACCGATGCCTTGCCGCCCGAGCAGCGCGGATTCTCCCTCGGCATCAACCAGATCGCATTCTGCGGGGGCAACACTGTGGACCTCCTCGTGGGGCTGGGCAGCCCAAGAGTGAGGTGTCCACCGAAGCGGGTCAACTGCGAGCCGTTGCCGCCAGAGCGGCGGCGTACAAGACCGGTCCGCCCCATGACGTGAGTGTCAGCGCGTCCTAACCGTCCCATATTCGTACGCATTGAAATTCGGGGATTGGCGACTTGACATGGACGGGACCGCAGCTAATCGTGTCATCGATCCGATTGACCGACATTGGAGTCGCTTGACAACTGCTTGACACGCGGTAGACTCTGCTCGGCTGAGCGATTGGCGTTTGCGTCGGGGAGGAGTGCGATGACCGAGCTACGTCACGGAACGTGGTGGGACCAGGTGGCGCGCCTTCCGCTCCAACAGGCAATGGAGGGCCGGTTCACAAGACTGTTCCCCGACCTACCGGGCGCAGCGTTCGATCAGGCCGACCTCGAGAAGCTCGCCGAAGCGATGAGCGCCCCCGCGGAAGACACGCCTACTGCGGAGACCGAGGTTGACCCGGAAGAGAACCCGGGCATCGAGGCGGTGTACACGTACTTGGGACAGTTCGTGGACCACGACCTCACCTTCGATCCCACCTCGAGCCTGCGCGAATTCTTGACGCCCGCACAGCTCAAGGACCTCGTCAACTTCAGGACTCCCCGCTTCGACCTCGACAACTTGTACGGAGCTGGCCCGAATGAACAGCCCTACATGTACGAATCCGATGGAGTCCACATGCTGCTCGGCGAGGCGATGTCCGGCAATCCCATCGACAAGAACGCGGTCCAGCTCCCCAGGGGACCCAACGGTCGGGCGCTGATCGGTGATCCGCGCAACGACGAGAACCGGATCGTTGCCCAGCTCCACTGCGCGTTCCTGCGCTTTCATAACCAAGTCGCCGACGCGATGAAGGGAAAGAGTCCCACCTTCCAGGATGTGCGCCAGCAGGTGCGCTGGCACTACCAGTGGGTGCTCGTCAACGACTTCCTCCCAACCATCATCGCCGCGGACATCGTGCGCAGCGTCTTTCCCGACCCTCACAGCCCCGAGCTGACCATCCACAAGCTCAAGCAGGGTCTGGAGCTCATGCCGGTTGAGTTCTCGGTGGCCGCCTACCGATTCGGCCACTCGATGATCCGCCCCGAGTACCGGTTGAATACAACCATTGAGCGCCGTCCGATCTTCTCGGGGGACGACGACGACGCCGCCGACCTCGGCGGATTCCGTCCGATCCCGGTGGATTGGGCGATCGACTGGCAGTTCTTCATCGATCTCGAGCACGGAGCCGTGCCGGCGACCGGGGACCCGCTCTTCGACCCGATCACCCGCAGGCCTCAGAAGGCGTACAAGATCGATACCTCGTTGGTGAGCCCCCTCCACGACCTGCCGGCTCGAGTGGCCGCGAATCCATCGATCCTGGCACTGCGCAACCTGGAGCGGGGAGCGACCTTCGAGCTCCCCTCGGGGCAGACGGTTGCCGAGGCCCTGGGCATCGCTCCAATCCCGGATGAGGAGCTCGTGATCGGCAAGGCGACCGAGACCGACCCCAAAGTACCGATCACGAACATCGCGCAAGGGTTTGCCGGGAACGCACCGCTGTGGACCTATATCCTCTCCGAAGCCCAGGTCAGTTCCTGGAAGAACGCCGACCCGGCATTGAAGAAGGACGACATTCCAACCCGACTCGGTCCGGTTGGAGGCAGGCTCATCGCAGAGGTCTTCGCGGCGCTGCTGCTTGGTGATAAGACGTCGTACCTCAATGCCGGCACTCGATTCACTCCCGATCCCGCGTTCACCAACAACGGGAACTTCGGCCTCACCGAGCTCATTAACGTCGCGCTCGGTCGCCAACCCTGATCAGCGCCAGGCCTGAAGTGGCTCAACTTTCTCCGATCTAAAGGCAGGCCAATGGCAGCCTTTCCCGACGGCGTGCAGTGGGTGTTGCAGCCATCCGGCGGCGCCATCAAGTTCGCCGCCGGCCCGTTGGAAGCGCGGATCTCCACGGATTCCGGTCACATCCAGCTCGCCGGTCCTGATCTGGCCGGGAACCCCTTGGCCAACGTAATTCAGATTTCGCCGCCGGCTGTTCTGACGCCGGCTGGACCGACCCTGTTCGGTCGAGTGATCTCCTCGAAGCCGATAGCAAACGGCCTGGCCATTCGACAGGCGGTCGGGACGGGGCAGATCGATGCCGAGCTCACCTTCGCCCACGACGGCGTGCTTCGCTACGAAGCCGTCAACTGGGGCGCCCTGAAATCCATTCAAACGGCGATCGCGGGGCCCTGTACGGCGCAGGAACACTTCTTCGGCCTCGGCGAGAAGTTCAATGCGCTGGATCAATCCGGCAACCACGTTGACGTGCTGACCTTCGACGAGCCGGGCACCAAGCACGATCGTTCATACAAGGTCGCCCCCTGGTTCGTCAGCACGCGAGGCTATGGCTTCCACCTCGACTCGTCAGCCGAAAGCACCTTCGACCTGGCGGCTAGTGCCGCCGACCGTTTCGTGGTCACCAATCGCTTCGCGACGCTGCGCTTCAATCTCGTCTACGGCCCGACTCTGACGGAGGTTCTGACCCGCTACACCGCCTACATGGGCCGGCCTTCGCTTCCCCCGCCGTGGGCATTCGGTCCCTGGATCTCATCCGACATCTGGAGGAGCGGGGGAGAGCTTCGCTATGCGGTCACGCAGTTCCGCGACCGTGGGATTCCGGCTTCAGGCTTCGTCTTCGACTCGCCATGGGAAGTCGCCTACAACGACTTCCAATTCAACATGGCGCAGTTCGGACAGGACGCCACCATCGACGGAGTCCATTACTCGGGCTTCGCGTCGGTGGCGGAGATGATGCAGTTCCTCCGCGGGAACGGCTTGAAAGCTGTCTGTTGGATGGCCCCCCTCGTCAACGTCGACTCGAAGGACGAGCAGGTGGTCGGCCAGAATCTAGGCCAGGCGGCCAATTATGCGGAGGGGGCCGCCAAGGGCCACTTCGTCCGGAACGCGCCCGCCGGCCCGCCGTTGGTGGTCCCCTGGTGGAAGGGTCACGGCAGCCCGATCGACTTCACCGGCGCCGCCGCTCGCCAGTGGCTGCAGGATCAACTTGCGGCCCTGCTGAGTGAGTCGAGCGTCGCCACCGCCTCCGGCACGCTCGAACCCGCGATCGGCGGATTCAAGACCGACGACGGCGAAAGCGGAAACGGGAGCGACACCTACATCCCACCGACGGCCTCCTACGCCGACGGGCGCACCGGGGTCGAGATGCGTAACGGCTACTGCCTCGAATACCACAAGACCGTTTGGAACGTGTTGGGAACCGCCGGTCTACTCTTCGCCCGCAGCGGCTTTGCCGGGTCACATGCCTTCCCGGGCTACTGGGCTGGGGACAACGAACCGAACTTCGGCGACAACGGCCTGCCCGGGGTGATCGTCGCTGGCCAGTCCGCCGCGATGAGCGGCTACTCGATCTGGGGGCACGACATCGGCGGATATCAGGACACCAACTTCAGCCAGTCACCACCCGACCTGTTCATGCGCTGGGCCCAGTTCGGCTGCTTCTCGCCGATCATGCAGATGCACCGGCAGGTGACCCGCGAGCTGCAGTATCCATGGCGATTCGGCGACGCGGCCCTGGCGAACTACAAGTTCTACACCGTGCTCCACGTGCGCTTGTTCCCGTACATCTACACCTACGCCAAACAGGCGAGCACGACCGGGCTGCCGATCATCCGGCCCCTGGTCCTGCTCGACCAGACGGATCCGAACACCTTCAAGGTGCAACACACCTATTGCTTCGGCAATGAGTTGCTGGTGGCTCCGATGCTGGCACCGAACGCCACAACTCGTGACTTGTACCTGCCCCGCGGGAACTGGGTGGACTTCTGGACCAGTGCCAGGCACGCGGGCGGCCAGACCATCACCTGGACCGACGCCGACCAAACGAAGTTGCCCTTGTTCGTCCGAGAAGGGGCCATCGTCCCGATGCTGCTCAACGACGTTCGCACGCTCTGTGATGCGAACTACGTCAACGATGCCCAGGTGACGACCATGGACAGCGGGCTGCTCATCCACGCCTATCCGGGCGGCGGGTCGGCCTTCACCGTTTTCGACGGGACCCAGATCAATTGCAATGGCGACGCAGCCACCGGCAGCATCGTCGTGCAGTCGACGGTGCGCGCGATGAAGTTGCACATCCTCGCCCAAGAGCCGAAAGAGGTCCGGAGGGACGGCGTCATCGTGAACCGGCAGCCGGCCGTCGCGCCCGGACCTGACGCATGGGAGTACGACCCAGGGTCGGGATTCCTCGATGTGACCTTTGCGCACAGCGGAGGCGCCACGACCATCACGTACTGAGGTCCGCGGTGTTTCGACACCACGAGTAAGGAGCAACGAGACGAATGGCCAACCTTGGAAATGCCTGGCACATCCCCGGCAATCCGGAACCGCGGGGCTTGGGCGGCATGCGCGATCCCGTCGGCGCGATCGTTCCGGGAAGCGATCTCAGGATCTTCACCGGCAACCAGTTCCAAGGAGCGGGAAACCCGGGCAACCAACTGCAGGTCGGGAGCAGCCTCTTCTTCAAACGAGAGGCCGACCAGGGTTGGACCGAGGCGCCGCTCCTGTTCCAGAGCGCCGCCGACAACAACAAGTACTACGCGGCGACCATCGCCGCGGGCACTTTCAACCCGGGTGAGGTGATCCATTACTACCTGCGGATCGCCTATGACGACCACGACACGACCTTCCTGCTAGCCAACGGCAACCTCTCGTCCGCAACCGGCGACGAGGCCGCCGCCCGGGCCGGCCCCTTCACGTTTACCGTCGAGTCGAGCGCCGTCAGAGGCGCTTGGGGACCCGTCGTCGCGCTTCCCAATGTCGGTATCCACTCGCACGTGCTGCCGAATGGCCTGGTCCTGATGTGGGGCAGGCGGCTCGCCGGGAATCAATCCCTCGACGTCCATGAGTGCACGCCATTCCTGTGGAACCCGTCGACCAACCAGGCAACCAGCACCAAGGCGCAGCCCACGCTGACGGATGGCACGAAGGTCAACCTGTTCTGCTCGGGCCATACGTTCCTTCCGGACGGCCGCCTCCTGGTCGTGGGGGGCCACCTCCTGGACAGCCAGGGCCTCAGCCAGGCCATCATCTACGATCCCGCGGCCGACGCCTGGGCGCCGACCGCGGTGATGAATCATGGGCGCTGGTATCCGACTGCGATCAGCTTGCCGGACGGTACCGCGATGGTGGCATCGGGGAGCTTCCTTCAAGGCCCATCGACGACCAACAACACCGTGCCCCAGGTCTGGAACGATGCCAAGTGGACCGACGTCGCCGCTCTTCCAGAGGCTCGGGTGTTCGACCTCTACCCGCGTCTACACATCAAATCCGATGGCGGCCTCTTCATGTCCGGATCCCAGATGCAAAGCTGGTTCTTGAAGACATCCAGCGGGGCCCAGTGGACACCGGGGCCACGCCGCGACAATTCGCAGCGTGACTACGCTCCGTCGGTGATGTACGACGTCGACAAGGTCGTCTACATCGGCGGCGGCAACGAACCGGGGACCTCCCAACCTACGGCGGCTGTCGAGGTCATCGATCTTGCCGCGCACCCGCCCGCCTGGCAGCCGACCAATCCGATGCATTTCGCTCGTCGCCAGCACAACGCGACTCTTCTTCCGGATGGGACCGTGCTGGTGACCGGCGGTACGCGGGGCGGTGGCGGGCCCGGCCCGGGTTTCAACGATCTTGGGCCAGGCGCACCCGTCCACATCGCCGAGCTGTGGGATCCGGCCACCGGTCAGTGGACGGAGCTGGCGGCCGAGCAGGTGGACCGCTGCTACCACTCCACTGCTGTGCTGCTTCCGGACGGCACCGTGCTCAGTGC
>Ga0070717_10000224_pt1 | contig 39308 bp, 33 predicted proteins | sample LARL113metaG_FD_71366 | JGI IMG/M metagenome (GOLD analysis project Ga0070717, IMG submission 71366) | Corn, switchgrass and miscanthus rhizosphere microbial communities from Kellogg Biological Station, Michigan, USA - LAR L11-3 metaG | ecosystem: Host-associated > Plants > Roots > Rhizosphere ...
AAGCCCATGAGGATGAAATTCGCGAACTCGATGGGCCACGGCATACGCAGCGCGATGACAAGAAGACAAAACCCCATTGTCATGCCGCCCGCGGCCATGAGCCGACGTTCTCCGATGTTCGCGAGTAGCCATGCGATCATAAAAGTGTAGATAACACCGCCGATACCAAACCCGGCGATAACCACGCCCGCCACCGAAGAGCGCTCCACGCCATCGGTGCGCAGCATTCCCGCCATGTAAGGAAACACACCGAACAGGAATACGGCTTCAATGAAGACCGCGCCGAAACAGTATTTCGCCATCGGATTGCTGAAGATCGCGCGATAGTTCGGAATCAAAGTCGACAGGTCGAAACGGCCGGGCTTCTCCCCAATGCTTCGAAATCCAGGAATTGCGACGGCGAGCGCGATGAGATCGATGGCGCCGGTGACAAAGAACACCGCGCGCCATCCCAATACGTCACCGATCACGCCTGCCCCCGACGCTCCGAGCAGGTTGCCGCTCATCGCCGCAAACAGCAGCCGACCGATCGCGACCTGGCGTTGCTGCACCGGAACGCGATCGCCGGCGACCGCCAGCGCAATCGGAAAGACGCCGCCTGCGGCAACGCCTGCCAGCACACGGAGCGCCATCAATGTTTCAAAATTCGTGGCCAGCCCGCATGCCAATGTCGCTACGCCAACGATCAGCATGCATAGCGCAATCAAGCGTGTCTTGCTGAACATGTCGGCCAAGGCACCGAGCACCGGCTGCACGAGCGCGTACGGCAATGTGAAGCCGGTTGAAAGCAACGCAGCGGTCGTCGTCGTGACCTTCAGATCCTGCGCGATTTGCGGAATGACAGGATCGACTGAGCGCATGAAAAGCGTCGTCGCGAAGATGACGAACGCCATGAGATTGAGGACGCGTCCCATGGAGACCGATTGTGCGCCCTAGCTCTTGGAGAGCCGATCGAACTCAATCAGCTTGCGCAGGAGCGGCTCCATTTCTTTCACGGGAAGCATGTTGGGCCCGTCGGACGGCGCCCTGTCGGGATCCTGGTGTGTTTCGATGAACAGGCCGGCGACCCCAACCGCGGTTGCGGCGCGCGCAAGCACGGAGACGAATTCGCGTTCGCCACCGGACGATGTGCCCTTGCCGCCAGGCTGCTGCACCGAATGGGTGGCGTCAAAGATGACGGGCGCTTGGGTCGTTTGCTTCAGGATCGGGAGTGCGCGCATGTCGGAAACGAGCGTGTTGTAGCCAAACGACACGCCACGTTCGGTAACGAGCACGTTGCGATTACCCGCACCGGTGATTTTTTCGACGACGTTGCGCATGTCCCATGGCGCCAGGAACTGACCTTTCTTGACGTTGACGGCCTTGCCCGTCTTGGCTGCCGCCTGGAGAAGATCCGTCTGGCGACAGAGAAACGCTGGGATTTGCAGGATGTCCACGACTGGCGCCACGCGCTCGCATTGCTCGGTGTCGTGCACATCGGTGAGTACGGGCATCTTCAGCTTGTCGCGAATTTCGGAAAATATCGACAGCGCCTGTTCAAGGCCAATGCCCCGCGCGGAGCTTGCCGACGTCCGATTGGCTTTGTCGAAAGACGTCTTGTAGACGAGGCCAACGCCGACGCGTGCGGCAATTTCCTTGAGCGCCGTCGCCATCTCGAAGGCGTGGGCCCTGCTCTCAAGAGCGCACGGCCCGGCAATCAGCGCCAACGGCAAAGTGTTGCCGAAGCGAACATCGCCCACCACGACCGTGGAATTGGCTTTCTGGTCCAAGATTTAAGCCCTCGCGCGCCGGACCATGAATGGGGGCAAGCTGTTGGTCAACCGGGCTTCCGCGTTGCTGGCTCGAACACAAGGACCGCGCCCATCGCGTCTTCCGATCCGATAATCGCATCGTTGCCGACATAGAGGCCTGCGATCCCGGCAAGCTCCGGTAGCGCCTGCAGGCGGCTCGGCGATGTCACGGCAAAACGAAGTGCGGCCAGTCGGGCGCCCCGCGACATGTCGGGAGCCTTGACTCCGAAGCGACGTAAAAAGGCGGCGGGTGTCAGCACGTCAATTGTTCCGCGTGGCGTGGTGATGGCAAATCCGTCGCTACCGGCATTTGCGTGGCTGTCAGCAAAGACTTCGAAAAATCGTCGGTGCTGCTCCGGTTGCTCGGCGACAGCGACGACACCGGCCACCGCAGAGACGCCGTTGGGATGTTGCTGAAAGTTCGGGTTCCAGAAATTCTCCGGATAGTGTTGCTGGCACGCCGCGAAATGAATGTCGCGCGCATCTTTGTCTTCTGCAAATGCCAGAGAGAACCCGACCTTCACCGAGGATCCGTCCGGCCTTTTGGCCTCGCGTTCGAAGCGCAGCGCATCCGGATCGCCGATGTGGGCGCCGGAAAATGTTTCGGCATCCCCTGCGGCATCCTTTGATTCAAGAATGAGCAGCGAGAAGCCCTCGCCGCGCGCAATGAAATCGCGATTGTACGCCCCGAACATCGTCGAGAACCCGTCGCTGCCAAGCTTCTCCGGCTCTGCCAGTGTCAGCAGCTCAATGAAAAAGCCCGGCAGCTGGACGATGTGATTGTGTGTCCCCCACGGATGCTTGTTGCGCGCGCCTACGTTGAAGCCAAGCCGCCGATAAAGATCGGCGGCGGCATCGAGGTCGCGCACGGCATGGACGATATGATCGAGGCCGCGAGCCATCGCTGCGATACTACACCAAGCGGCTGCGCTCGACCGCTGCCCCGATGAATGACGAGAACAATGGATGTGGCTCGAACGGTCGCGATTTCAGCTCAGGATGGAATTGCACGCCAATGAACCAGGGATGATCGTCATACTCGATGATTTCAGGCAGGATCCCGTCTGGCGACATACCGGAAAAACGCATGCCCCGCTGCTCGAGGCGGCCTTTGTAGGCCGTGTTGACCTCATAGCGATGGCGGTGGCGCTCGGAGATTTCGGTCGCGCCATAGATATGCGACACCCGGCTTCCGCGTGACAGGACCGCATCATAGGCGCCAAGCCGCATGGTGCCGCCGAGGTCACCGCTCGCGGTGCGCTTCTGCAATTCATTGCCCTTGAGCCACTCGGTCATAAGTCCGACCACCGGCTCTGAGGTCTGGCCGAACTCGGTGGAATTGGCGCTTTCGATGCCGCACAGATTACGCGCGGCTTCCACGACAGCCATCTGCATGCCGAAGCAGATGCCGAAATACGGCACGTTCCGTTCGCGCGCGAACTGCGCCGCCTTGATCTTCCCTTCGGCGCCGCGTTGTCCGAACCCGCCGGGTACAAGAATGCCGTTAACGTGTTCGAGAAATGGTGTCGGATCCTCGCTCTCGAACACCTCGGACTCGATCCAATCGAGATTGACCTTCACTTTGTTGGCGATGCCGCCGTGCGACAGCGCTTCGATCAGTGATTTGTAGGCATCCTTCATGCCGGTGTATTTGCCGACGATGGCAATCGTGACGTCGCCCTCGGGGTTGCGGATGCGTTCGTTGATGAAGCTCCAGCGGTCGAGATCCGGGGACTGGCGCGGTTCGATTCCGAAAGCGGCCAACACCTCGGCATCCAATCCCTGGGCTGAATAAGCTTCCGGGACCGCATAAATGTTGTCGACGTCGCGCGCCTCGATCACCGCACTTTCACGAACATTACAGAACAGCGCCAGCTTGCGCCGCTCACTCTCGGGGATCGGTCTGTCGGTGCGACACAGGAGAATGTCCGGCTGGATGCCGATTGAGCGCAATTCCTTCACCGAGTGCTGGGTAGGCTTCGTCTTGAGCTCGCCCGCGCTAGGGATGAAGGGCATCAAGGTCAGATGGACATACAGCGCATGCCGGCGCGGCAGGTCATTGCCGAGTTGGCGGATCGCTTCAAAGAACGGCAGGCCTTCTATGTCGCCAACAGTTCCGCCAATCTCGCACAGCACGAAGTCGTATCCTTCGTTGCCTTCCCGGATGAAATCCTTGATGGCATTGGTCACGTGCGGAATGACTTGAATAGTGGCGCCGAGGTAGTCGCCGCGTCGCTCGCGCGTGAGGATGTCCTGATAGATGCGCCCGGTCGTGATGTTGTCGTGGCGCGTTGCGGGCCGACCGGTAAAGCGCTCGTAATGGCCAAGGTCGAGATCGGTCTCGGCGCCATCGTCAGTGACGAACACCTCCCCGTGCTGGTAAGGCGACATCGTTCCCGGGTCGACGTTGAGATAGGGGTCCAGTTTGCGCAGGCGGACCTTGTACCCGCGCGCTTGCAGGAGCGCGCCGAGAGCCGCAGAGGCCAGACCTTTGCCGAGAGAGGAGACCACGCCGCCGGTGATGAAAATATACCGCGCCATGGGACCTAACCTTTAGCCTCCGCGAATCGATTCGACGAGCCCGAAAAGCACAGAGCTGTCCTGCGCCTGTGTGTAGTTCGATAAATTTTCGACTTTCCAGATGCTTGGGCTGCGATCTTCATGCCGACTTCCACTCCTCCTAACGCCGAAGGGCCGGAGTTCCCGGCCCTTTGCTAGCGACTTCATTTTGACTGTGGCACCTGCGGCCCGGAGGGCGCCGCGGGAGCCGCCGGGGCGGCAGGCGGCGTGCCACCTTGCAGCTGATTGAGCAACCCGCCACCACCACCCCCGAGCGGGGTCGGCGCGCCAGGTGCTGCCGGTGCACTTTGCTCGCCCTGCAACACCGAGGTCGGTTTGCGGTTGATGCCGGCGAGGATCGAAAGCAACAGGCTGGTGACGAAAAATAGTCCGGCCAGGATCGCGGTCGCACGCGTGAGAACGTTCGCGGTGCCACGGCTGGTCATGAAGCCGCCGGTTGAACCGATCCCTAGTCCACCACCTTCGGAGCGCTGCAGAAGCACCACCCCGATCAGGGCGAGCACCAGCATCAGGTGGATGACAATGATCACATGCTGCATTCGTTCAATATCCGTCCAAACATCGCCGGTCCGGCCTTTCCGCCGGGCGGAGCGCGCTTTCCATATAGGAATTCGCCGCGGTCTCTACACGATCAATTCGGCTTTTTCCACCCTTGCGACCGCTAGCGGTAAATCGCCGCAATTCCGAGGAAATCGGCGGCTTTCAGGCTCGCGCCGCCCACCAAGGCACCGTTTACGTCCGCGATGGTCAAAAGCTCTCCGGCATTGCTCGGCTTGACCGACCCTCCATAGAGGATCTTGATGCGGGCACCTGCCGCGCTGAAGCGTTCGGTCAGACGCTTGCGGATAAACCCATGAACGTCGGCGACGTCGGTCGGGGTCGGCGTCAGTCCGCTTCCGATGGCCCAAACCGGCTCGTAGGCGATCACCAGCTTTGCCGCGGTGGCTCCATCGGGCAGCGATCCCTGCAGTTGAGATCCGACCACATCGAGCGTCTTGCCTGCCTCGCGCTGCGAGCGCTGCTCGCCGACGCAAACAATGGCCGTCAGGCCGGCGCGAAACGCGGCCTGAGCCTTCGCCCGCACCATTGCGTCGGTCTCGTGATGGTCCGTTCGTCGCTCGGAGTGGCCGATGATCACGGCGCCCGCCCCTGCATCGGCCAGCATTTCGGCCGAAATGTCCCCCGTGTGGGCGCCTGTAGGCTCCGTGTGGCAATCCTGGCCGCCGATTATCACACCCGAACCTTGCGCCGAGGCGGCAAATTCGCGGATCAAGGTCGCGGGAGGACACACCATCAACTCGGCTTTGCCTTTCAGCTCGGCCGCACCGGACAGGATCTTGGCGAACTCGGCTCGCGAAGCGGCGAACCCGTTCATTTTCCAGTTGCCCGCAACCAGTGGAATTGAGCTGCCCGCCGCCATGGAAAATCCCCTTACGCGTGCGGTATCAGACCAGACCAGCCAACGCCAGCACACCGGGCTACGAGCTGATCCCTCTTGAGTTGCAAGGAGTTGGCCCGGTCACTATGGTGCCCCCGCCGTGCTTGAGCTAGACAAGCGCGGTCATCCACGCAACCAACCAATCATCGTAACCACAGCAACTCGCATGCTCCGCGGTCTTCACAAAGCTTCATCGACCTGGCTCGGCAAAGCCGTCATGGCTGTGATCATGGGCTTTCTTGTCATCAGTTTCGCGATCTGGGGAATTGGCGACATCTTCCGCGGATTCGGGCGAAACGCCGTGGCCACCATCGGCGACAACGAGATTTCCATTGAACAATTTCGTCAGTTCTACAATGACCGCATCCAGCAGCTGGGACGTCAGTTGGGTCGACCGATTACGCCCGATGACGCAAAGGCCCGCGGCCTCGACCGACAAATCCTCGGACAATTGATCGCGGAAACCACCCTCGACGAAGAGGCGAAAAAACTGCGTCTGGGCGTTTCCGAAGCCGACATCGCCAAGCGCATCACAGCCGACCCGTCATTCCGTGGTCCGAGCGGCCAGTTTGACCGCAGCCGCTTCGAACAGCTCATCCGCCAGGCCGGCTTCACGGAAAGTCGATTTGTCGACGATCAGCGTCGCGCGTTGTTGCGGAGGCAAATTGCCCAGAGTGTTGGTGGCGAAGTGAAAGTGCCAACCACCGCGGCGACCGCCCTCAATCAGTTTCGAAACGAAAAGCGCAGTATCGAATATGTGGTGCTCGGCCCGGCTCAGGCTGGCGAGATTCCTCCGCAAACGCCTGAGGTACTCGGCAAATACTTCGAGGAGCGGAAGGCTCTTTTCAGGACACCGGAATTTCGGAAAGTCACGCTGCTGCGGCTGTCGCCAGCGGATATTGCCAAGCCCGACACGGTGAGCGAGGCCGACGCCAAGGCTTATTTCGAGCAACGCAAAGACACCTACGGTCGACCTGAAAAGCGTGAACTGCGTCAGATTGTCTTTCCCAATGCGGAAGAGGCTGCGGCCGCACGCGAGCGCATCACCAAAGGCGCAACCTTCGATGACGTCGCCAAGGAACGTGGCGTAAGTGAATCGGATACCGTGCTCGGTACGGTCGCTAAAGCTGACATTATCGACCCTGCGATCGCTGAGGCAGCCTTTGCTCTGAAGCAGGGCGAAGTCAGTCAGCCGGTCAAAGGTCGGTTCGGAATAGCCCTGCTGCAGGTTGGTAAGATCGAGCCGGGCGAGGAGAAGACTTTCGAGCAGATGGCGTCTCAGGTCAAAACCGAGATTGCCGAAGGCCGCGCCAAGAGCGAGGTCACAACGCTGCGCGACAAGATCGAAGACGAGCGGGCGGCCGGTTCGACCTTGGCCGAGGCTGCCAAGAAACTTGGTCTTTCGCTCATCAACGTCGAGGCGGTCGACCGCTCCGGACGCGGTCCCGACGGCCAACCTGTTCCAAACCTGCCGCAGACGCCCGATGTCGTTAGTGCAGCTTTTTCGAGCGACGTCGGCGTCGACACCGAGGCGCTACAGTTACCGAACGGCGGCTATCTCTATTTCGACGTGACCGGTGTAACCCCGTCGCGCGAACGCACGCTTGAAGAGGTCAAGGATCAGGTCGAGGCGCGATTTCACGACGACGAGGTCGCCAAACGCCTGTTGGCAAAAGCTAACGATATCGTCGGCAAGCTGAAAGCCGGGACGAACTTCGCTCAGGCTGCGCAGGAAATTGGTCTGTCGGTTGCCACTGCGACCGACCTCCAGCGCGGCAAGCAAGCAGGCTTTGTGCCGGCGAAGGTCGTTGACGTCGTTTTCCGTACGCCAAAGGGATCCCCAGGCACTGCCGAGGGCGAAAAGCCCACGGAGCGGTTTATCTTTCGGGTAACCGACGTCGTGGATCCGACACTCGATGCGTCGTCGCCACAAAGCAAGGCGATCAATGACACGCTGCAGAACTCCTACGTCGACGACATCGTCAACGAATTCATTGGCCGGCTAGAAAACGATTTTGGTGTGAATGTGAATCCTGCCGCCCTGAACCAGGCGACCGGCGGCGGCGCCCAACAGTAACTTCGATCCATGCAAATCGAGCCGTCGGAAACCGCCTTTGCCGAACGCTATGGGCGCGACGAAGCGCAGGTGGTGTGGACCACTCTGGTGGCCGACCTCGAAACGCCAGTCTCTGCTTTCCTGAAGCTTGGCGGCGGCAAGGCGATGAGCTTTCTGCTTGAGTCCGTCGAAGGCGGGGCGGTCCGCGGTCGCTATTCAATCATCGGCCTCGACCCGGACCTGATCTGGCGCACGGTTCAAGGCAAAGCCGAAATCAACCGTACCCCGCGCAGTAAGCCAAATGCGTTCGCCCCCTGCTCCGAGTCGCCTCTGCCGGCGCTGCGCACGTTGATCGCGGAAAGCCGGATCGCTTTGCCTGACGGATTGCCGCCGATGTCTGCAGGTGTATTCGGATATCTGGGCTACGACATGGTGCGGCTGATGGAAGAGCTTGCGCCGCCCAATCCGGATCCGATCGGCATTCCCGATGCGATCCTGGTGCGTCCGACGATCATCGTCGTATTCGATGCCGTCAAGGACTCGATCACAGTTGTTACGCCGGTGCGCCCTGAAAAGAACCTTGACGCGAAATCGGCACTGGCGCGCGCCGTTGAGCGGCTCGCTTACGTGGTCGACAGTATGGACCGTCCGTTGGACAAATCACTGACGGAGCACGACGCCGGCCCGATTGATGTACCGGCAAGATCGAACACCACCCGCGATGAATTCAGAGCCATGGTGCGTAAGGCCAAGGACTACATCGTCGCCGGGGATGTTTTTCAGGTCGTCCTGGCGCAGCGCTTCGAGGCGCCCTTCGCCTTGCCGCCCTTCTCTCTCTATCGCGCCCTCAGGCGAACCAATCCGTCGCCCTATTTGTACTTTCTCGATTTTGGCGACTTCGCTGTCGCCGGATCGAGTCCGGAAATCCTGGTGAAAGTCTCCGAGGACGTTGTCACCATTCGTCCGATCGCGGGAACACGGCACCGCGGCGCGACACCTCACGAAGACAAGGCGCTCGAGGAAGAACTCCTGGCTGATCCGAAAGAGCGCGCCGAACATCTCATGTTGCTTGATCTTGGCCGCAACGACGTCGGTCGCGTCGCAGCGATCGGTACGGTCAAGGTCACGGATCAGTTTTTCGTCGAACGCTACAGCCACGTGATGCACATCGTGTCCAACGTCGAGGGCAAGCTTGCCGGCAATCGCGATGCGCTGGATGCCCTGGCGGCGGGCTTCCCCGCTGGAACCGTCTCTGGCGCGCCGAAGGTGCGCGCAATGCAGATCATCGACGAACTTGAGAAAGAAAAGCGCGGGCTCTATGCCGGTTGCGTCGGCTATTTCTCTGCCGCCGGATCGATGGACACATGCATCGTCCTGCGGACCGCCCTGATCAAGGACGGCACCATGTATGTGCAGGCAGGGGCCGGCATTGTCGCCGACAGCGATCCGGATTTCGAGCAGCAGGAGTGCATCAACAAGGCGAAGGCCTTGTTTCGCGCGGCCGACGAGGCGCGGCGCTTCGCAAGCGTCGCTAAACGCGGCCAGTAACCACATAAAAGCCCGGCTGCTTGACCCCCCTCCGAGGGCACCGTAAACCCCTGCTACAGCGGTGAAACATGATCGTTCTGATCGACAATTACGACAGCTTCACCTTCAACCTTTTCCACTATCTCGGCGGGTTGGGGGCCGATGTTGCCGTGCATCGCAACGACAGGATTTCCGTCACCGATGTGATGGCGCTCGAGCCCGAGGCCATTGTGCTGTCGCCTGGCCCTTGCACGCCGAACGAAGCCGGCATTTGCCTCGATCTCATCGCGAAGGCGTCGCCGACCACACCGATCCTCGGGGTGTGCCTGGGCCATCAGGCGATCGGTCAGGCTTTCGGCGGCAGAGTGGTGCGCGCAACGCCTCTGCATGGCAAGGTGTCGGACATCAGCCACAAGGGCACTGGCGTGTTTCGCGGCATCAACGGACCTCTGAAGGCAACGCGCTATCATTCGCTGGTCGTCGAGCGCGCCAGCATGCCAAACGCGCTTGCGGTCAACGCCGAAACCGCCGATCGCCTGGTGATGGGGTTGATGCATGAGACCCTGCCGGTGCACGGCGTTCAATTTCATCCCGAGAGCATTGCCTCCGAGCATGGTCACCTGATGCTGCGCAATTTTCTCGAACTCGCCGCGGCCTGGAATGCATGGCGCGGCCGCGACGGGACGAAAGTCCGCAAGTCGGCGGCACTGCAGGCGACTTGAGACATCCCCATGGCCGATGATTTCAAAGCGCTCATCGCCAAGGTTGCGACCGGCGCTACTCTTTCCCGCGAAGAGGCTGCTGGCGCATTCGACCGCATGATGTCCGGTGAGGCGACGCCTTCCCAGATGGGCGGGCTGTTGATGGCGCTGCGCGTGCGCGGCGAGACCGTCGAGGAAATCACCGGAGCGGTCACGACCATGCGCGCCAAGATGCTTGGTGTGAAGGCACCGCCCGATGCCATCGACGTTGTCGGCACCGGCGGCGACGCGTCCGGCTCATTCAATATTTCGACCTGCGCGGCGTTCATCGTCGCGGGCGCAGGCATCCCTGTTGCAAAACACGGAAATCGCGCCCTCTCCTCGCGTTCGGGAGCCGCCGACGTGTTGCAGGCGTTAGGCGTGAAAATCGAACTTACCGCTGATCAGGTCGGAGCGTGTATCCGTGATGCCGGCATCGGCTTTATGTTCGCGCCGGCACATCATCCTGCGATGAAGAACGTCGGACCGACGCGCGTCGAACTCGGCACGCGCACCATCTTCAACCTGCTTGGGCCGCTCTCGAATCCCGCGCGCGTGAAGCGGCAGATGATAGGCACTTTCTCCAAGCAATGGGTTGAGCCGATGGCCCAGGTGTTGAAAAATCTCGGCGCAGAAAGCATCTGGGTCGTGCACGGTTCGGATGGCCTCGACGAAATTACCACCGCTGGTCCGACCACTGTGGCCGCGCTTGAAAACGGCAAGATAAGAACCTTTGAGGTCAGTCCGGAAGATGCCGGCCTCGGCCGTTCAAAACCCGAGGCCTTGCGCGGCGGCGATGCGGAACACAATGCGAAAGCTTTGCTTGACGTGTTGAAGTGCAAGCAAAGTCCGTTTCGCGATGTTGCGATCCTCAATGCCGCGGCAGCGCTCATTGTCGCCGGGAAGGCGAAAGATCTCAAACAGGGCGCGGCGATTGCGGCGAAGTCGATCGAATCCGGCGAAGCTGAGGGCCGCCTTGACCGGCTGATCGCTGTCTCAAACAGCGTCGAGGCCTGAGGTACAGGCGTATGACCGATATCCTGACCAAGATCGAGACGTATAAACGCGAAGAGATCGCCGCCGCCAAGCGCGCACGCCCGTTGGATGCGTTGGAGCGCGATGCAAAATCGGCGTCGCCGCCGCGCGGATTTGTGCGCGCCATCGAGCAGCGCATTGGGCTTGGTGACTACGCGCTCATTGCCGAGATCAAGAAAGCCAGCCCCTCGAAGGGATTGATCCGAGCCGATTTCGATCCCCCGGTTCTCGCCAAGGCCTATGAAGCGGGAGGCGCTACGTGCCTTTCAGTACTCACCGACGCGCCGTCGTTCCAGGGGCAGCCCGAATACCTCGCAATGGCACGCAACACCACCGCACTGCCTGTCCTGCGAAAAGACTTTATCTACGAGCCCTATCAGGTCGTGGAATCGCGCGCGCTTGGCGCTGACTGTATTCTGATCATCATGGCGGCTGTCGAGGACGGCGCGGCAAGCGAAATAGAGCGGACGGCCTTCTCGCTCGGTATGGATGTACTAGTTGAAGTTCATGATGAAGTTGAGCTTTCCCGCGCGCTCAAACTGAAATCGCGGCTGATCGGCATCAACAATCGCGATCTGAGGACGTTCAAGACATCGCTTGCCGTCAGCGAGATGCTGGCGCCACGCATTCCACGGGACCGTATCGTTGTGGCCGAAAGCGGTCTGAACGCACCTGCCGATCTTGCGCGGCTTAAACGCATCGGGATCTCGACCTTTCTCATTGGCGAAAGCCTGATGCGCGAGGCGGATGTCGCGGCTGCGACCAAGACCTTGCTTGCGCGCGGCACTCAGCGCGCTGCCGCGGAGTAAACGATGAAGCGGCGAAAAAGTGCACCGGCTGGCGGCAAAGCCACCGTAGCGAAGCAACCCGACAAACCAATTCCGGCCTCCGCTAGCCCCCTCACGCATATTGATCAGCGTGGGCAGGCCCGCATGGTCGACGTCACCGAGAAAGGTGCAACCGAACGCACTGCGGTGGCGGAAGGCCGCGTCATCATGCGCAAGGAAACACTGGACCTCGTGCTTGAAGGCAATGCCATGAAGGGCGACGTCCTTGGCGCTGCGCGACTTGCCGGCATCATGGCCGCGAAGCGTACGCACGGTCTCATTCCGCTCTGTCATCCGCTTCCGCTCAGCAAGGTCGAAATTGAGATCAATCCGGAACACGCCCTGCCCGGATTTCTGGTGCAGGCTACGGTCAAGGTTACGGCCAAGACGGGCGTCGAAATGGAAGCGCTTACCGCGGTCTCGATCTCATGTCTCACGATCTACGACATGGTCAAAGCAGTCGAACGGGGCATCCGGATCGAAGGCATTCGTCTGCTGCTCAAGAGTGGCGGAAAATCCGGTGAGTGGCGTGCGGAGGCGTAGTCGATGGCGCTGATGGCGGTTGCCGAAGCACTGCAGCGCGTGCTGGCTGATGCGAGACCGCTGCCGGCCGAAACCGTCGCTCTCGATGAAGCGCTTGGACGCGTTCTCACTGATGACGTTGTCGCCTTGCGCACGCAGCCACCCGCCGCGCTGTCGGCCATGGATGGTTACGCGGTGCGTGGCAGCGATGTCGCGCGGGCGCCGATCACACTTAAAGTCATTGGTGAGGTAGCGGCGGGTCATCCCTTCGCTGGAAAAGTCGGGCCAGGTGAAGCCGCGCGAATTTTTACCGGGGGCGTTATGCCTGCCGGCAGCGATACCGTGGTGATTCAGGAGTTCACCGCCCGAGACGCCGACAGCGTCACAATCCAAAAAGAGACCGCCGCCGGTCGCAACGTGCGCGCCGCGGGCATCGATTTTGCTCAGGATGAGAACCTGTTGCGCAAGGGTCGCCGCCTGACTGACCGCGACCTGATGTTGGCGGCCGCCATGAACCACCCCCGGCTCAAGGTGCATAAGCGACCGAAGGTGGCCGTACTCGGTACCGGGGACGAACTGGTGCCGCCTGGTAGCACGCCGCAGGAGGGCGAGATCGTCTTCTCGAACGGCTTTGCCCTCGCCGCGCTTGCGCGCCTGAACGGAGCCGAAGTGCACGAACTCGGTATCGTTCGGGACCGTGTTGAGGACATTGCAGCCGCCGTGCGCCACGCACGGCAACTCAATGCAGATATTCTCGTGACCACAGGCGGCGCTTCCGTCGGCGAGCACGACCTGGTCCAGCGGGCACTCGCGAAAGAAGGTTTGGAACTGTCGTTCTGGCGTGTTGCGCTGCGTCCCGGCCGCCCGATGATGCACGGCCGCCTGGAGGGCATGCAGGTCCTGGGCGTCCCCGGGAATCCGGTGTCGTCCTACGTGTGTTCGTTCCTTTTTCTGGTGCCGCTCATCCGGACGCTTGCCGGGCGGCAGGATATCGCCCATTTGCCGGAAAATGCGCGGCTTGGAAGCGATCTCCCGGCAAACGATGAGCGCGCCGACTATCTGCGGGCCACCCTGCAACCGGGGCCGAACGGCCCATTGGTAACCCCCCTGCCGGCCCAGGACAGCTCCCTGATGGCTCCGTTGGCCAAGGCGGATTGTCTGCTGATTCGCGAACCGCATGCGCCTGCTGCGCCCGCTGGTTCAGACTGTGTCATCCTTAAGCTAGGCCTTTAGCGGCCTTTTGCTTTTTTCACTCCAAATTAAGTGGTTGCGGAACACATATCGAACAGATAGTGTCCGTTCATGATTTGTTTCTGGCTTGGACCCCTTTTGGGGTCGGCCGACGGGGAGAGACCAGATGCTGACCCGCAAGCAATTCGAGCTGCTGAGGTTCGTCCACGAGCGCCTGACAGAGACGGGGGTGCCCCCCTCTTTTGACGAAATGAAGGACGCTTTGGACCTGCGCTCCAAATCGGGGATCCATCGACTGATCACGGCACTCGAGGAACGCGGATTTATCCGTCGCCTTCCCAATCGGGCGCGCGCGATCGAGGTGATTAAATTGCCCGACTCGGTCGGCCATGGGCTCGGCTCGTCCCGCGCGCGGGGTTTCACGCCCAGCGTGATCGAAGGCGATCTTGGCAGGGTGCGCGCGACGTCTGAGGATGATGGAGGCCGCCCGGTTGCGGTTCCGGTCATGGGGCGCATTGCGGCCGGCACGCCCATCGAGGCGATCCAGACACGAAGCCATATCATCAACATGCCGCCCGACCTTCTTTCGGCCGGCGAGCATTTTGCACTCGAGGTTCGCGGCGACAGCATGATCGAGGCCGGCATTCTCGACGGCGATCTGGCCCTGATCCGCAAGTCCGAGGCAGCCGACACCGGCGACATTGTGGTGGCGCTCATCGACGACGAGGAAGCGACGCTAAAGCGGTTTCGCCGGCGGGGCGCCTCGATCGCGCTTGAACCTGCCAACACCGCCTACGAGGTCCGTATCCTGCCGCCCAACCGTGTGCGTATCCAGGGCAAGCTGGTTGGATTGTTCCGCAGGTATTAGTCGTCCGCCTCGAGAGCCTCGGATCGCGGCGACGCTTCACGCGGCGCGGGCGTTCCGGCGCGCTGGTCAGCCGACGGTGCGTTGCCAATGGCACGCGTCCACGGCCGCTCGTAGCCCGGTGGCAGCGTAACGCTTCGCTCGAAATGCTGGCCGCTCCAGCGCAAGGCGACGGCACCGTGCGTGCGCCAGACGTCGCGGTCAATCAGCGCGGCTGCACAAGGCAATGATGGCGCCTGCCGTGCGCTAACAACCACAGCTGCTCGCCCGCAGTCCTCGGCGAATGCCTCAACGTCCAGCACCATTGATGCGAGTCGACCATCGGCCAGCTTGCCGACGCAGCCGATCGCATCGCAGGTCACGCCTGCGTTCAAACTTGGGTCTTTCGGCGTTCGCGCATCAGCGTCAGCGGCAAGCCATTCCTTGACGGCAAAGCTGTCGCGGCTGCTACGCAAAATGGAAAGTCGGCCATCGGGCCCACGGATGGCGACCGTCTGGCCATCGTCGGCAACCAATACATCGGGCTGCGGAGACGCAATCGCCCAAAGACTGGCGCCGACCAGCAATGCCGCACCACCCAGACGCAACGGCGTGCGCAGGAGGCAAATCATCAATAGTCCGGCAGTTCCCGTCAGCAGCGGACCGGTGCCGAATGCCCGCATGCGCCCGACCGCGCCAGGTAGGTTGCCAACCCACTGCGCCACCCAGACCATCCAGTCGATGCCTTCACCCATCAGGTGCCAGAACACGCCATCGAAACCGAACGGCATGCTGAGGACGCCCAGAATTCCCATCGGCATTACGACAGCCGAGACCACCGGCATAGCGAGAAGGTTTGCCAGGACGCCGTAAGGCGCCAACCGATGAAAGTGGTAGGCGGCATAGGGCATGGTTGCAAAACCCGCGACCAATGAGGCGAGCAGCAGGCCGCAGACTTCGCGCACGCCCCAAAGCGCGACCCGCCGACCGAGCGAGCTGTCACGGTCGGGCTGCCAAGGGAGCCCCTTTTGATAGGCCGCGATCAGGGCCAGCGTTGCCGCAAATGACATCTGGAAGCTCGGGTGCACGACGGCCTGCGGCGCCAGCGAAAGAACAACGATGGCTGCAATCGCAAGCGTACGGAACGTGAGCGTTGGCCGATCCAGCATGACTCCGACAAGCACGATCGCGATCATGATGAACGAGCGTTGTGTCGCGACCTCTGCACCCGAAAGCAGAAGATAAAAGGCGGCCGCGACTAGCGCTGCAAACGCCGCCCACTTCTTGATGGGATGGCGGCTCGCCACTGACGGGACTAACGCGAGAATGGCCCGGATGAAAAAGAACACGATGCCCGCAACGACCGCCATGTGATAGCCGGAAATCGACAGGACGTGAGCGAGACTCGAAACATACATGGCGTCGTTGACGGGCGTGGAAATAGCGTCACGCTTTCCGGTTATCAGCGCCGAAGCGATCGAGCCGTTATCGCCCGGGATCACCGCACGGATCCGCTTGTCCATGGTCTCGCGCAGATCGTCGATGACGGTTGCGTAGCGCAACCAGAAACCACGCTCCACCGGCGGCGATTTCACTTTGATTGCGCCGAGCGCGTAGCCGGATGCACCTAAGCGTTGGAAATACATGTCGCGGGCGAAGTCGTATCCGCCGGGTCGCAAGGCCTGCAGCGGCGGCGACAGATGTGCCTTGAATTCGACGAAGCTTCCCACCGCCGGCGCGCTGCCCTTGCGCACCGCGACGCGGATTCGCTCAGGCGACGCGCTTGGCACGCCTGATGCCTCGAAACGCTGGACGCGGACCACAATTCGGTCGCTGCGCTCGCGTTCTTCGCGAACCTCTACAAATCCGGTGAGCAGCGCACTCGAAATCGGGCGTTGCAGGATCAGATGGTCTATCCGCACGGTCTGCAAGGTAGCCACTGCAAGCCCAAGAGCCATTGCGGCCAACGCGAGCGCAACAGGAAACGCGATCGCGCGTCGACGCGCCAAAAAGGTCGATACCGTCGTTGCGAGAGCCAGAGCGAGAGCAGCCCACCACGTCGGTTCCCGGTCTGCGGTGAAGTAGACAACAATGCCGAAACCGAAAGCGACAGGCAGCCAAGGCATCAGACGCCCGGGCGCCACTTCCGCCATGGCCCAGCTGGAGATTGTCTCACGCAGCCGGCCGGTCGCGTCACTGATCCCTGTAGGAACCGATACGCCGGCGGGACGTGGCGTGGTGTCCCAGGTTTTTGTGCCGGCATGGGCTCGCCGGGTACGGGAATGTTGTCGGGCCACGGAGGAGCTGCGCCTCCGACGCTGCCCATTGCAACCGACCCTATTGTAACTCGCCCTTAGGTTGTGACCAGAGACTTGGTCACTTACCCTGTGGCTTTCTCCTTGGCCCAGGTGTCACGTAGTCCGATCGTACGACTGAACACGGGGGCTCCGGGCTTTGCGTCTCGGTCGAGACAGAAATAACCCTGCCGTTCGAACTGTACGGGCTCCTCGATGCGGGCGTCCCTGAGCGCCGGTTCAAGGCGTGCCGCGGGGAGCACCTCAAGCGAATTCGGATTGAGGTCGGCGGTGAAATTGTCGCCGGTAGGATTGGGCTGCGTGAAAAGCGGATTATAAATGCGCACCTCGGCCGGAATGGAATGGGCCGCCGCAACCCAGTGGATGGTCGCCTTCACTTTGCGGCCGTCGGGCGCGTTGCCACCACGCGTTGCCGGATCGTAACTGCAGCGAAGCTCGGTCACTTCACCCTTTGCGTTCTTTATAACTTCGCGACACGTTACAAAGTAGGCATAGCGCAAACGCACCTCGGCACCGGGAGAGAGCCGGAAGAACTTCTTGGGCGGGTTCTCCATGAAGTCGTCTTGTTCGATGTAAAGCTCGCGCGCAAATTTTATTTTGCGTGCACCCGCCGCCGGATCGTCGGGATGATTGGCGGCATCAAGCTCTTCGACCTGTCCTTCGGGATAGTTTTCAATAGTGATTTTCAGCGGACGTAACACCGCCATCCGACGCAGCGCCTTCTTGTTGAGCACTTCGCGCACCGAGAAATCGAACATGCCAACGTCAACGACGCTGTTGGCCTTGGCGACGCCGATACGTTTGACAAAATCGCGTATCGCTTCGGGCGGCACACCGCGCCGCCGCAGGCCCGCGATCGTCGGCATGCGGGGATCATCCCACCCGTTCACATGCCCATCGCGGACAAGCTCGGTCAGAACACGTTTGGATAAGACCGTGTAAGTCAGGTTGAGTCGCGCGAATTCGTACTGATGCGGTCGCGAGGGCACCTTCAGATTGGTGATGAACCAATCGTAAAGCGGACGATGATCTTCGAATTCGAGTGTGCAAATCGAATGAGTGACATGTTCGATCGCATCCGACTGCCCGTGTGCATAGTCATAGCTCGGATAGATCTTCCACTGGGTGCCGGTGCGTGGATGCGTCGCGTGTAGAATCCGGTACATCACCGGGTCGCGCAAATTGATGTTACCCGACGCCATGTCAATCTTGGCGCGCAGAACGCGCGCGCCATTCGGGAATTCGCCGGCTCGCATGCGGCGGAACAGGTCGAGGTTCTCATCAACACCTCGGTCGCGGAACGGACTGTTCTTCCCGGGCTCGGTGAGTGTGCCGCGATTGGCGCGCATGTCGTGCGGGCTCTGATCATCGACGTAGGCCTTGCCCGCCTGGATCAGATCTTCCGCCCAGGAATAGAGCTGCTCGAAATAGTCCGACGCGTGATAGAGGTGCTTTCCCCAGTCAAAGCCAAGCCAGCGCACGTCGCGCTCGATGGCATCGATGTATTCCTGCTCTTCTCTTGTTGGGTTTGTATCGTCAAAGCGCAGATGGCAGCGGCCGCCGAATTCCTCGGCGATGCCGAAGTTCAGGCAGATCGACTTGGCGTGCCCGATATGGAGGTAGCCGTTAGGTTCCGGCGGGAATCGCGTAACGACGCCCTTCGCCCGACCGGAATCGAGGTCGGACCTGACGATGTCGCGGATGAAATCGCGTCCCGCCTCGGCGACCTGAGTCTCGTCCAATGCCATGCCGTACCAGCCCCTATCGACGCGTATTTGCCGGGAGCGGCAGTCGCGTGCGGCCTATCTGCCAAATCCCGGTGCACGCCTCAAGCTGCGTTTTCGGCTTAAACCGTTACTCCAAAGGCAAACAAAAAGCCCGGCGAGAGGCCGGGCTTTCCGTCGAGAAAAGGTAGTTGCCAATCGCGCGATACAACCAGTTATCGTGAGGATGTTCTTCCGCCGCTGCCGCCAGGGCCCGGACGAGAAGTGAAGGTTGATATGGACCCATTAGCATTGCGGACAGTATAGGTCGTGATGCTGGTCTTCGCGTCAGTTGATCGAATGTCGCCGCTACCGTCGGAATAGCGGTTAGCCTCGTAACGATTGCCATTACTGCTAACGCCTGAGGCAGAATATGTAGTGCTCTTTATTCGGCCCGCCTGGAGTTTAGTTCGTTCATCCGCATATTGGTCGGAACCAGTCTTCTGACCCTCCCTCGGCTTCGTAAGGCAATGTTGACCCGAGGCTTGTTTCCCATCGCGAGCAGTCGAGCAGTTGCCCGTACCCCCGGTGACAGCCGTGTTGTCATCAGCAAAGGCCGGCAAAGTGACCCCGCCATTCAAGCTCGTAACGCTGAAGGCCAGTAGTAAAAGCCCAGTCGACATTTTCATCAACATTTCCTTTTCAGTTTTTTGATTTGTATTTCTGCGGCGCAACGCCCACCCGTCACGAGCAACACGCGATAGCTATCGCGAACGAACCGAACGCAACCTGACCGGTGCATTGAGGATAGGTTCATCTTCGCGGGATTGGATCAGCCGAATAGTCGATTTCGTCTAGTGACGAAAACCATCACGCGTAAGCATCATGGACCGCCGCGTTTGGCGACAATTCATCAACCAAAATTTGTCGTCATAGACCTGAAATTGCGACCACAGACCCGAAACTTATGATACATGAGCGCGGCACTATTCATTGATATGAACCTGGATTTTTATCGAACTGGACATGGCTGGCGAAATTGTCACTCGATTTGCCCCGTCCCCGACCGGCTTTTTACATATCGGCGGCGGGCGCACAGCCTTGTTCAATTGGCTCTATGCCAAACGGCACGGCGGCAAGATGCTTCTGCGGATCGAGGACACGGACCGCGAGCGCTCAACCGCCGCTGCGATCAACGCCATTATTGATGGCCTGACCTGGCTCGGATTGAGCTGGGATGGCGACATTATCTTCCAGTTTTCCCGGGCCGCGCGACACCGGCAGGTCGCCGAACAACTGCTCGCCGCTGGCCATGCCTATCGTTGCTATTGCAGCCCGGACGAGTTGACCGCAATGCGTGAGAAGGCGCGCGCGGAGGGCCGTACGCGGTTGTACGAGGGCCACTGCCGCGATCGCGATCCGAAAGACGTTCCGGCAGGCGTCAATCCGGTGATCCGCCTCAAGGCTCCGCTCACAGGCGAGACCGTGGTCGACGACCAGGTCCAGGGGCGAGTCGTCTGGCAAAACGAAAATCTGGATGACTTCGTTTTGTTGCGCTCGGACGGCACGCCGACTTACATGCTGGCTGTTGTTGTCGACGATCACGATATGGGCGTCACCCACATCATTCGCGGTGACGATCACCTCAACAACGCGGCCCGACAGACGCAGATTTACCAGGCGCTCGGTTGGAAGGTGCCCGTGATGGCACACATTCCGCTCATCCACGGACCAGACGGATCCAAGCTGTCGAAGCGCCACGGCGCGCTCGGTGTCGACGCCTACAGGGCCATGGGTTATCTGCCCGCCGCGATGCGCAACTACCTGGTGCGACTCGGGTGGTCGCATGGCGACCAGGAGATCTTCAGCACCGAGGAAATGATTGCAGCCTTTGACCTGCCGCAGATCGGACGCTCGCCGGCGCGGTTTGACTTCACGAAACTCGAAAGCCTCAACGGGCACTACATACGCGCGAGCGATGACGCCGACCTCATTGCTGCCATGGAACAGCTTTTGCCGCACATCGCCGGTGGGCAGGAACTCGCCAGCAAAATGACGCCAGTGCTCCGCGCCAAGCTTCTGGCTGCCATGCCCGGATTGAAGGAAAGGGCCAAGACTTTGGTCGAGTTATTCGAAGCGTCGCGCTTCCTGTGGACCAGCCGGCCGCTGGAGATCGCAGACCAGGCTAAAGCCCTGCTTACCGGGGAGGCCAAAACCCTGATCGCCGCGTTGTTGCCTGAGCTCGAGGCCGTTCCCGATTGGAACGCAACCACAGTCGAAGCCATCGTTCGGCCTTATGCCGAGCGGGCGGGCCTGAAGCTTGGCGCTGTTGCGCAGCCACTGCGCGCCGCCCTCACCGGCCGCACCACCTCGCCGCCGATTTTTGACGTTTTGGCCGTGCTGGGCCGCGATGAGAGCCTGGCCCGGCTGCGGGACCAGGCGGCGTAAACTTTTCATAGCGGGCAAAAATCCCATGCCTATCTATATGCATGGCAGGACAAGACTTTGCGCTATCTTGCAGTGCACACTTGGATGGGATACGCAAAAAGCGGCCGGAACTTCCCAACGCCAATCGGCGTCACACCTGTCCGGCTGTAACGTTCCACGCGCATCACTCGCGGCCAATTCGAGGGCTCGATCATGGACGCCAAAACCAGTGCCAAAAACAAGACCGGCACTCTGACGGTCGGCAACAACAACTGGGACATGCCGATATACCCCGGCACGATCGGGCCGGAGGTTGTCGACATTTCGAAGCTCTACGCGCAGAGCGGGATGTTTACCTACGACCCCGGCTTCACCTCGACGGCGAGCTGCGAGTCCAAGATCACCTATATCGATGGTGACGAAGGCATCCTGCTCTACAGAGGCTATCCGATCGAGCAACTGGCCGAGCACGGCGACTTCCTCGAGACCTGTTATCTGCTTCTTTATGGGGAACTGCCGACCGCCGCGCAGAAGGCGGACTTTGACTACCGCGTGACCCGTCACACGATGGTTCACGAACAGATGAGCCGCTTTTTCCAGGGCTTCCGCCGCGACGCTCACCCGATGGCGGTGATGACCGGCTGCGTCGGCGCGCTCTCGGCCTTCTATCACGATTCAACCGACATCTCTGATCCACATCAGCGCATGGTTGCTTCGGTGCGCATGATCGCAAAGGTACCGACGCTTGCGGCAATGGCCTACAAATATTCGATCGGCCAGCCGTTCGTGTACCCGAAGAACGATCTGGACTATGCGTCCAACTTTTTGCGCATGTGCTACGCGGTGCCGACCGAGGACTACAAGCCGAACCCGGTCCTGGCGCGCGCCATGGATCGCATTTTCATTCTACATGCCGATCACGAGCAGAACGCATCGACGTCAACGGTCCGTCTCGCCGGCTCATCCGGCGCCAACCCTTTTGCCTGCATCGCGGCGGGTTGCGCGTGTCTTTGGGGTCCCGCGCATGGCGGCGCCAACGAAGCGGCACTCAACATGCTGCGCGAGATCGGCACGGTGGATCGCATCCCGGAATTCGTCAAACGCGCAAAGGACAAGAACGATTCCTACCGGCTGATGGGATTCGGCCATCGCGTTTACAAGAACTACGATCCGCGCGCCAAGATCATGCAGAAGACCTGCCACGAGGTCCTGGCCGAGTTGGGCGTCAAGGACGATCCTTTGCTCGATGTTGCCATGGAGCTCGAAAAGATCGCGCTGCATGACGAGTATTTCATCGAGAAAAAGCTGTATCCAAATATCGATTTCTATTCAGGCATCACCCTGAAGGCCATGGGCTTCCCAACCACGATGTTCACCGTGCTTTTCGCGGTGGCGCGTACGGTCGGCTGGATCGCCCAGTGGAAAGAAATGATTGAGGATCCGAACCAGAAGATCGGTCGGCCGCGTCAACTCTACACCGGCGCAACGCGCCGCGATTACGCGCCGATCTCTCGGCGGAAATAATCCGGTCTAACTGCTTTTGCCGTTGGATTTGCCGTTGAGCTTCGGCGCGGTTGCGCCGTCGTAGGCCCACTGCACATAGGCGCCAGCCCAGGTGAAACCGCCGCCAAACGCCGCGAGAACGAGGCGATCCCCGCGCTTCAGTTTCGGCTCGTAGTCCCAGAGGCAGAGTGGAATCGTGGCGTTGGTCGTGTTGCCATATTTGTGGATGGTGACCATGACCTTGTCCATGGACAGGCCCATCCGCTCGGCGGTCGATTCGATAATGCGCTTGTTGGCTTGATGTGGCACCAACCAGTCGATCATATCGGCGCGCAAGTTGTTGCGCGCCATGATCTCAGCAGACACTTCCGCCATTTTCGCTATCGCGAACTTATAGACGGCCGCGCCCTCCTGGTGAACGTAATGCAATCGTTTGGCAACGGTGTCGGCAGTCGGCGGCATGCGGCTGCCGCCTGCTTTCTGATGCAGATGGATCATCCCGGAGCCATCGGAATGGATCAATGCGTCCATGATCCCGTATCCGATTTCATTCGGCTCAACGAGGACCGCGCCGGCGGCGTCGCCGAACAGCACGCAGGTTGCCCGGTCCCTGTAGTCGATGATCGACGACATCTTGTCGGCCCCGACAACGACGACCTTCCGCGCCGTGCCAGTCGCAATGAATTGCGCGGCGATGGTAAGGGAGTATAGGAAACCTGAGCAGGCGGCCTGAACATCAAAGCTGCCGACGTTGCGCACGCCGACCATGTCGCAGATCAGGTTGGCTGTGGACGGAAATTGCATGTCGGGGGTCGTGGTCGCGCAAATCAGCAGGTCGACCTCTTCCGGCTTGGTGCCGGTCTTCTCCAAGAGGCCACGCACGGCTTCTGCGGCCATATAAGAGGTGCCGAGACCCTCGCCTCTGAGAATATGGCGTTCCTTGATTCCCGTGCGCTCGATAATCCAGGCGTCGCTCGTGTCGACCATGCGCGCAAGTTCTGCATTGGTGAGCAGATCAGGCGGCAAATAGCCGTGAACAGCAGTGATCGAGGCTCTGGGAGAAAGGGTCAAAGGCTGGAGTCCGGTTTAATGGAATGACATACGCCCAAGGAGGACCTTCCAGCAAGTCATACTGAAGGCTGGAGCATAGCTGGTATTTCACGTTTTTTAACGTGCTGTTGCTTCACGATATCGAGCACGATTGTTGCTCCCCGATCGCTGGGGTTGCCATTTCCGACCTCCATGATGGTGTCCAAACGCGCGAATGCCTGCGTTTGCCGCTGGCGCTCCGGGGTATCGGACAGCAAGGGCAGCAAAGCGTCAGCGAGCCGCGCAGGCGTGCAATCACGCTGTAAAAATTCAGGCACGACATTTTCGCCGAGCACCAGGTTGGCAAGGATTATTGACGGACCATTGAGAAGCAGACGTCCGACGACTTCCTCGATCAGTGACACTTTGTAGGCGGCAACCATTGGCACGCCGGCAAGTGCAAGTTCGAGGGTCGATGTGCCTGACTTGCTCAGCGCCGCTCGAGCTGATCGGAAAGCCTCGGCCTTTTCTTCCGCCTCGGTTACGACGCGAGCCGGCACGCGCCACGATGCAACTGCTTTCCGCACAGTATCGGCAAGCCGGGACACCGCCGGGACGATCACCTCGGCCGGACCGGCTCGTTCGATCACGCGCGCAATTGCCGCCCCGAACACGGGCGCCATCCGCCGGATCTCGCCTTCGCGGCTGCCTGGCAAAACCAAAATCAGCGGCGGGTTCGCAAGTCGCAACCTTTTTTCGAGATCTTTCGGGCGCAAGTCATCGATACGTTCAACCAACGGATGCCCCACAAAGGTGCAGGGCGGACCACCAAGTTCGGCCAAAACTTTCGGCTCAAAGGGCAGCAGCGCGAGGACATGATCGACATAGGCCCGCATTGTTCGCGCACGGCCCGGACGCCACGCCCATACCGAGGGACAGACGTAGTCGACAATCGGGACTTCCGGCAGCTTCGCCCGCACGCGCTTTGCCACCCGGTGCGTGAATTCCGGGCTGTCGATGATAACAAGCGCGTCAGGCTGTGCGGATAAAACGGCATCGGCCGCTTCGCGAATGCGTCGCAAGATCTTTGGCAAGCTCCCCGGAATTGCCGCGAAACCGATAATCGCAAGATCTCCGAGTGGAAACAGACTCGGCACTCCTTCCGCGGCCATGTGGGCGCCGCCGACGCAAGAAAAATGGACCTGCCCTTTGGTGCGTCGCTTGATCGCCGCGATCAGCGCCGCGCCTAGCCGGTCGCCCGATTCCTCGCCGGCAACCAAAAAGATGTGGGGGCTCATTTGTCCGGTCCGGACGGTACGCCTACGACAAAAATATTGGCGCGATCTGCAGCGCTGATCAACTGCTCTGCCTCGGCCACAATGGTGCTGCCAGCAACCACCGCAATGCCGGCAAGACCCGCGCCGATGACACCCTCGACGGTCCTGGGGCCGATTGACGGTAAATCGAAACGACGATCCTGTGCCGGTTTGGGCGCTTTCACCAAAGTGCCGGTGCCTCGTGGTGCCCGCACGCGGCCATTGGCCCGCATTTCGGCCACGCGCTCGAGCATCGCGTCGGTTCCCTCCGCTGCCTCGACAGCCAACACATGAAGGCCTGCCACGACCACGGCCTGTCCGATATCGAATTTCCCGGACGTGTGCAGATAATCAAGGCCAAGCGCTATATCCGCATGGTCGCGGTCCGATGCCTGCACGCGGCCGAGAGCGCCTTCGGATATAAGAATGTCCGGCGCCACCTCGTGCGCGCCGAGCAGGCGGAACCCATCGTGCTCGAGCACTTTGCCCATCCCCGTCAGCAGATGGTTGTCGCCCCCGCGATACGCGGCAATCACCCGCGGCAAAACGCTGAGCCCTTTGAGGTCGGGGTGCACCTGCCAGAGCGACGGCCGCACCAGTGACCCGATGAACACGACATCGCGACACCCTGCTGCGCGCGCAAGGCGCATGAATTTCCCGATTTGGCCGATATGAAGCCAATGATGCGGAAACCGCTCGACCGCCGTTCCCTCCGCAGCCCCGCGCAGCGGAAACAACAGGACCGACCGCCCGGATTTCGTCACCTTCTCCGCTACCGCCAAAGGAAGGCTGCCACCCCCGCAAAGCATGGCGAGAGGGCCTTCGCCACTGACGGCGGAAACTGCGCTCATGCCTCCGCGTCCGCGGTGTTGCGCATGACGCCCATCGTCAGTGGTCGCTTTCCCGCACGAATGAATTCGATAATTTTGTTCACCAGGGGATCGGCACCGTACTCGGAAGCCACTTGATCGATGCGTGCCCGAAACTCGCCGTCGCCGAAAAACAGAGCTTGATAAGCCGATCGCACGCGTTGAACGTCGCCCTTTGAAAGACCGCGACGACGCATCCCGATCACATTGAGCCCGATCAAATCGGCAAGGGGACCGTGCGCCATCCCAAAGGGTATGACGTCGGCCCGCACCCCGCTCAGTCCGACAATCATGGCGCCTTCGCCGATACGCACGAATTGCCTCACGGCGACGCCACCACCGAAAACAACGTGATCGCCGATGGTCACGTGTCCGCCGAGCAATATGTTGTTGGCAAAGGTCACGTGATTGCCAACCTTGCAGTCGTGGGCCACATGTGAACCGACCATGATGAAGCAGTGGTCACCCACTTCGGTGACACCGCGGTCTTGCTCGGTGCCGGTATTCATCGTCACGTTTTCGCGTATGTCGCAGTCGGCGCCCACCACCAAACGGGTGGGTCCGCCGCGATAGCTGACCGATTGCGGTGGGGACCCCAGCGAGGCAAATGGATAAATAACGGTGCGAGGACCGATGGTCGTATGTCCGTTCAGATTGACGTGAGCGACAAGACGGCAGCCGTCGCCGATACTCACATGCGCACCCACGGTGCAGTAAGGACCGATCGATACATCGTTTCCGATCTTGGCCCCGGCCTCGATCCGGGCCGAGGGATCGATCATGCGCTCACTCATGCGTCAGAAAGCATGGCGCCGACTTCGGCTTCGGCGACGATCTGTCCGGCTACTTTTGCCTCGCCGCGAAACCACCACATCGATTTGCGCCGCGTAATTCGATTCATGTGGTACTCGATCGTGTCGCCGGGCCGAACGGGCTTGCGGAATTTGGCTTTGTCGATCGTAAGGAAGAAGACGGATGTTGGTTGCGTTCCGGTTGCCGCGACACAAAGCACGCCAGCCGTCTGCGCCATCCCCTCGATCATCAATACGCCGGGAAACACCGGATTGCCGGGAAAGTGTCCCTGAAAGTGCGGTTCGTTGAAGGTCACGTTCTTGATGCCGATCCCATGTTCGTCGCCGCGGATGTCTATTACGCGGTCGACCATCAGAAACGGATAACGATGCGGCAACATTCCAAGGACAGTCAAAATATCCGCAGCCTCGATCGTTTTCACGATTTTGTTCATGACGGCGCTCTCATTCATCGGCCGCGGGATCGGCGCCGCCCTTCTGCCGCGCAAGCCGCTCGAGAATCATCATTTCGCGGAACCACTGTTTGACCGGCTTGGCGGGCGTGCCGCCCCAGCGCGCCCCCGGCGGCACGTCTCCGTGCACGACGCTGATTGCGGCGATCTGCGCGCCTTCACCGATCGTAACATTGTTGTTCAATCCAACACGCGCACCGAGCACGACAAAGTCCTCAAGGGTGGAACTGCCTGAAATTCCCGTCTGCGCAACAATAACGCAATGGCGGCCAATGCTGACATTGTGGCCTACCTGCACCAGGTTGTCGATCTTGGTCCCCTCGCCGATGACCGTGTCACGAATTGCGCCGCGGTCGATCGTCGTTCCTGCGCCGATCTCGACCTCGTCCTGCACGATCACGCGACCGACCTGCGGAACCTTGAGGTGTCCCTTGCCGCCCATCACGTAGCCGAAGCCGTCCTGACCGATCTTGCAACCGGGATGGATGATGACCCGATCGCCGACCAAGGCATTTGTCAGGCTCGTACCGGATCCAATCGAACAGTCGCGTCCTATCCTCACATCGGCGCCGATGACGGCGTTCGCTCCGATCACTGTACCGCTGCCGATCTCGGCACGCGCCCCAATCACGGCGCCCGGTTCGATGCTGACCCCATCTTCCGTGCGGGCACTGGCGTCAATCCGCGCATGCGCAAAGTCGCCTGCTTCGGTCAACGAAGACGGACGCAGTGCGTGCGGAAACATCGCGCGGGCAGCAATGACAAACGCGCGGTACGGTTCGCGCACGATCAGGACTGCAACCCGCTGCGGCAGCTCTTTGGCTAACGCGGCGGTTGTAAGGCAGGCCCCAGCATGCGTTGCAGAGGCCGCTTTGACAAAGTTTCGACTGTCGAGAAATGCAAGGTCGGACGGGGCAGCCCGATCGAGCGGCGCAACATTGACGATACGACGAGCGTGCGGCGCCGGCGATCCCAGGGTGGCGCCGGTCAAAGAAGCGATGTCCTCAAGCGTGAGGCCCGATGACTGTCGTAAGAAGATCGGCTCGCTCATACCCACTGCAGTCCGATTCCTGGCACCGCCTGCGGTAGCCGAGATCAGAACTTGGTGCCGCCGCTGAAACGGAAGAATTGCGTGCGGTCACAAACTTCGGGGCCACCGGCCGTGGGTGTCGCACAATATTTCGTAATCGGATAGGCCAGATCGAAGCGAAGCGGCCCGAGTGGTGAATCCCACAAGAGTCCGACGCCGACCGAGCTGCGAATGAACGACGCACTATCAAGGCCGACCTGCAGGGTTTCGCCGGTCACGTTCCAGCTCGTTGGGCCTTTATAACTCCACAAATTGCCGGCATCGGCAAAAGCCGCAACCTTGATACCAATATCCTTTGGCAGGAAATACAGCGGGGTCTGTGCTTCGACACTCGCGCCCCAATAAAGAGTGCCGCCGAGAGAATCGTTCGTCGTTCCGGGGGTCAAGTCACGAGGACCGAGGCCGGACACAGAGAAACCACGCACGAGATTGGGCCCCATCTGGAAATGGTCGAGCATACGCAGCTGCTGGCCACCCCATGGCTCTACGTTGCCGGCTTGCACTTTGAAAACGCTGACGACGTCGTTGAAAACCTCGTAGTAGGTGCGCGCTTCGATAGCCGTACGAACGAAGTTCACGTCGCCGCCGACGCCGGCAAAATCCTGCCGCAACTCGGCGTAAAGACCGCTTGTTGGAAGCTTGTTGTTGTCGAGCGTGTTGTACGAGACGGTATAGCCCACCAGTGACACGTTGACCGGGCCCTGCGCCAGTTCCTTACGAACAGCAAGTGACGCTTCGCCATCGGAATAGCAGCCGAAGGGGAAGTTAACGAACGTGTCGCCTGGCCCGCCGGCAGGAACGGTGGGGAACGGCTCATTACCCGGCGATACACCAGGCCCACCATTTCCAGGTGTGTTGCTCGAAAACTGACAGTTATTGTACTGAATCGGCAGTGTGATCTTCTGCTGATAGAAACTATATCGCGGTTGAAACGCGATTTCTTCGGTCACCGCAAAGCCGAGTCGCAAGTTGGTCCCGACGGTCTGGCTGTCGTAAGACACATAGCTCGAAGCCAGTTGCTGGCGCGCGAAGATATCGATACCGCCAGCCATGCGGTAACCGAACAAGAACGGTTCCACGTACGACAAATTGAAGCCGCGGGTGTACTGGCCATAGGTGACGGACGCCTTGCCGTAATTGCCTTTACCCATCAGGTTGCGGTCAGCGACGCTGACTTCTGCAATGAAGCCGTCCGCCGTTGAGTAGCCGCCCGAGACCGAGAACTCGCCGGTCGCCTGTTCTTCAACATCGACATTGATGACAACGCGATCAGGCGCTGATCCGGGCTCGTTCGTAATCCTGACCATTTTGAAAAAGCCGAGATTCTTCAACCGCCGCTCGGCGCGATCGACCAGAGCACGGTTGTAAGCATCGCCCTCGCCCAAATCGAACTCGCGACGGATCACGTAATCGCGGGTTCGTACGTTGCCGCGGATATTGATGCGCTCGATATAGGCACGCGCACCTTCCTCAACGACAAAGGCAATGTTAATCGTCTTGGTTTCGAAATTGCGTTCACCGCGCGGGCGGACGTTGGCGAAAGCGTAGCCATGCTTGGCGGCCTGGACCGTCATCAACTCAACGCTTTTTTCGACAAGGTCCGCGTTATAGACGCTTCCAGCGCTCAATCTGAGCTGACTGCGGAGCGTTTCCGGGTCGATTGCTCGCACGTTGGAAAGGACTTCGATGGTTCCAACCCGATACTGGGCGCCCTCGTCGATCGTGAACGTGACGATAAACCCTTTTCGCGCGGGGTCGTATTCGCCGACGGCGGAGACGATACGCACGTCAGCGTAACCGTGCTTCAGATAGAAACGACGCAGCAGATCGCGATCGGCTTCCACGCGATCGGCATCATAAATGTCGGTGGTCTGCAGAAAGCTCAGCCAATTACTTTCCGAGGTTTTGATCACTTCCTTCAAGCGACCGTACGAAAAGGCTTTTGTCCCGACAAAGCGGATATCTTTGATGCCGGTTTTCTCGCCTTCCTTAATCTCGAATACGAGATCAACGCGGTTGTTCGGCAGCTCGATGATTTTCGGAGTGACAGAGACGTCGAACCGGCCGCTGCGATGATAGATCTCGATAATGCGCTGCACGTCCGCCTGGACCGTCGGCCTAGACAGTGTACCGCGCGGCTTTGACTGCACCTCTGCCGTGAGCTGCTCGTCCTTGGCCTTCTTGTTGCCTTCGAAGGCGACCCGGTTGATGACCGGATTTTCGACGACCGTCACCACGATGCGACCGCCGCTGTGGCTGATGCGGACGTCAGCAAAGAGCCCTGTGGCGACAAGGGCCTTAAGCGCCTCGTCTTCCTGTTCGGGGCCTATCCGACCCCCAGGACCGGGCTTGAAATACGAGCGGATGGTGTCGAGTTCGACGCGACGGCTGCCTTCAACGACGATAGAGCTAACCGTCTGCGCAACCGCCGGGCCCGAGGAGGCAAGGGTCACGCAGCAAGCACTGACAAGGATGCCGCCGAGGAACAGGCAGCTAAGGGCCAGTCCCCGAACCCTCCTCACACTAAGTCCCATTCGCTACGCGCCCTTTATTCTTGCGGCCGCCCCCAAGACGGTCCGGGCTGGCATAGGCGAGCTTTTTACAGCGTTTTTTCCGCGCCGCAAACGAAAGTCCCCGCCAAGTTTCCCTTTTCCCTCAAAAAGTTGCCCGTCAGCAACGGTCAGGAAGTGGCGAGGTGGAGGATGTCATTAAAGGTTGCAAAAATCATCAACATGAGGACGATCGCGAGCCCAATCCGGAAGCCAAGTTCCTGGGCGCGCTCCGAAAGCGGTCGGCCTCGAATCGTCTCGATGGCGTAGAACAAAAGGTGACCCCCATCGAGCAGTGGTATCGGGAACAGATTGAGTAGGCCAATGGACACTGACAGCACGGCTGTCAGGTGAATCAGGGGGGCGAATCCGGCGGTGGCTACCTGTCCAGATACCTGCGCGATCCGGATCGGTCCGCCGAGCTGATCAGCTGCTTCCCGCCCTGTAAACACGCCGCTGATGTAGGACAGGGTCCGATCGACCACGAACCATGTTTCCTGCGCACCCATGACGATCGCACGCAGCGGTGGCGCCCTCTCTGTCTTGATGTCGCCCGGGGCCATCGACCGGCTGATTCCAAGCACGCCAAGCCGATGGACGTTGCCGAAATTGTCCTTGATTTCCTTCAGCTGCGGCACAGCCTTGAGCGTTACCTGCGCGTTGTCGCGATCAACCTCGATGGTCAGAGGAGCGCCCGCGCTAATGCTGACGATGCGCTGCATGTCAGAGAAGCTTTCGATCTTCTCGCCATTGATCGTAAGGACAAGGTCTCCCGGCTTGAAGCCAGCGGTTTGTGCGGCGCTGCCCGCCTGCACAGTATCGACACGAGCGCTGGTCGTTTGCTTACCAACGGTCATGAAGATGCCGGCGAAAATTGCAATTGCCAGCACGAAATTGGCGACAGGGCCAGCCGCGACAACCAATGCGCGGGACCCGACGGGCTGGAATTGGAAGCTGTCCTTTTTCTCCGCTTCCGTCATCGTCGCGGCGGCAGACTGATCAGGCGCGCTCGCGGCATTTTCGTCGCCGAAAAATTTCACATAGCCGCCGAGCGGAATGGCGGAAATCTTCCAGCGCGTCCCATAGCGGTCGTAGAAGCCAGCGATCTCAGGACCAAAGCCAACAGAGAACACCAACACCTTGATGCCGCACCAGCGCGCCATCAGAAAATGACCAAGCTCGTGAAAGAAAACGACAATGGTCAAAACGAACAAAAATGGCACTACATAGCCGACGAGGCCGCCGCCCAGAGCGCTCAGGCCTCCCATGATTTCCATTCCCATTATCGCCTCGTCCTGCCCCTCGGGGCTTTTTGCCGCCCAATTTTACCTAGGATGCCTTTACGGCAATTTCGGGCAAGAGGTCACGTGCCAGACTTCTTGCAATATGGTCAACGGCCAGCGCCGCATCGATTCCGGCCGGTTCCCCCAGTAAACCTCGTCCTGCAGCCATATCCAGCGTTGCTTCCACCAATGCCGTAATGGCCGGAAACGAGATCCTGCCGGCGATGAATTCGCTGACAGCGACCTCATCCGCCGCATTGAGCACAGTGGGCGCAGCCCCACCCGCTTCCATCGCCCGCCGCGCAACCGCGAGCGCGGGAAACCGTTCCAGGTCCGGTGCCTCAAACGTGAGTTCCCGTAGAGCGGCGAGATCCAGCCGCGCCGCCGGCCCGTCAATCCGTCGCGGCCAAGCCAGGCAGTGAGCAATCGGGATGCGCATGTCGGGCGACCCGAGTTGGGCAACGACCGAACCGTCGCGAAATTCCACAAGTCCGTGCACAACCGATTGCGGGTGAACGAGGACGTCGATCTCCTCGGGCTTGAGCGAGAACAGGTGATGAGCCTCGATGATCTCGAGACCCTTGTTCATGAGCGTCGCGGAATCGATCGTGACTTTCGGGCCCATGACCCAATTGGGATGACGCAAGGCCTGTTCAGGTGTCGCCGCCTTGATCGCTTCTTTTGACCAGGTTCGAAACGGTCCGCCGGACGCAGTGAGAATTGCGCGTTTCACATCGGCGCGATTCCCAGCACCGAGCGCCTGAAACACCGCATTGTGTTCTGAATCGACCGGAAGGACGGTGGCACCGGTCGTTGCAGCACGGCGCATGAAAAGACCGCCCGCGCAAACGAGGCATTCTTTGTTGGCGAGTGCAACCGTGGCGCCCCGGTCGACAGCCGCAAGCGTCGGCTTTAATCCGACCGAACCGCTGATCGCGGCCATCACCCAGTCAGCTGGTCGCTGTGCCGCTTCCACCAAAGCTTCTTCGCCGGAAGCAGCTTCGATGCGCGAACCCGACAGCGCGTCCTTGAGTTCGCGATAGGCGGCGTGATCTGCAACCACCGCATATCGCGCGCCGACCTCGCGTGCAATCTTGCCGAGAGCGGCCGCATTGCGGCGCGCGCTGATCGATTCAACCCGGTAGCGCCCTGGGTCGCGTTTGATCAGGTCGAGCGTGCTGGCGCCGATCGAGCCGGTCGCTCCGAGAATTGTAATCCCGCGCACATCCGCAGACGGCCTTGAACTCGTGCGCGCAACATCAACTGTACTCATACACTCACCATACCAGCAGTCCGCGTGCAGGCCCATCGAAGCCACCACGCATCAATCCGATCAGGCAGCCGGCGACGGCCGCGGCCCAAAACCCGTCCAGTCTGTCCATGACCCCGCCATGACCGGGAATGAGCCGACTGGAATCTTTCGCGCCGAATTGCCTTTTCACCCACGATTCGAACAAATCGCCAAATTGCGCCAAGACTGAAAGTACGAATGTGATCGCCAGAATTGCAACCGTATTGAACGACCCGAAAAGACTTACGACGAGCAGTCCAACGATCATGGCACCGGCCGTACCGACGATTGCACCTGACCAGGTTTTTTTTGGGCTTACGAGCGGCATCAACTTCGGTCCGCCCAAAGCGCGGCCCGCGAAATAGCCGCAAACATCCGTGGTCCACACGATCGCGAACAGCAAGGCAATCACCGCAAAACCATATGCGGCATCGTGTCGTAAAAGGATCGGCGCCAGCAGCAACGCCCCCGCGTAGCCGATCCCGAATGTCACCCAAAGTCTTCGCGCGGATGGTGAAAAGATCGCCGCCGCCAGCGCGCCCAAGCCCAACATCAGCAAAGCGGAGATTGGACGATCGAGCCAGACCAGGAGGCCAGCCGCCACGACCGCGCCCGCACATGAGATAAACAAAGGTCGATGCGCCTTGCCGGCAACAAGCTCCATCCATTCCCACAGTACTGCGAGCGCAGCCGCGCTCCAGAACAGGACGAATGCCCATCCGCCGAAATACGCCGTCACCAGTGCGAGCGGTGCAAGAACAGCGGCGGAAGCGATCCGCAACGCAAGATTGTTGGCGGACAATGGCTTGCTGGGATCGCTGGACTGGGAAACGGGGTTCGAGTCAACCACGGGGTTTACGATCCAGTCTGCGCTACGAGGCCGCCAAATCGCCGCTCGCGTTGTTGGTATTCGCGGATCGCAAATTCGAGAGCAGCGCGATCGAAATCGGGCCAATAGGTCGGCACGAAGACCAGTTCGCTATACGCAGATTGCCACAGAAGAAAATTCGACAGGCGTTGTTCGCCGCTGGTGCGAATGATGAGGTCCGGATCGGGAATATCGGGCGCGTCCAAGAACTTGGCGAACGAATCCATGTCGACGTCGGCCAGGTTCAGTTCACCGCGCTTCACGGCGTCGGCCACTCGGCGGGCCGCACGCACAATTTCCTGACGCGCGCCATAGTTGAACGCAACGACCAGCGTAAGGCCGTCATTGTTTTTCGTTAGCTCTTCGGCCTCGACCAGCAACCGGCTGATGTCGGGTTCAAGATCCGCTCGCTCACCTATCACGCGCACCCGGACATTGCTTTTGTGAAGTTCGGCCAGATCGTTTCGTACAAATCGACGAAGCAGCCCCATCAGTTCGCCGATTTCGCTGGCGGGTCGAGACCAGTTTTCGGCGCTGAACGAAAAAATCGTCACGATCTTGATGCCGATTTCGCCGGCGCCACGAATGGTCCGTCGCAGGGCCTCGACACCGCGACGATGTCCTTCCGCTCGCGGCAGTCCGCGCGCAGCCGCCCAGCGGCCGTTGCCATCCATGATGATTGCAACATGACGCGGCACGTCAAATGCCGACGCAGCGTTATTCGGGGTCTCGGCCTCGGGCATAGAGCACGACCTCAGACCGTGAGGATTTCCTTTTCCTTTGTAGCCAACATGTGGTCGATCTCCGCGATGCCGGCATCGGTTGCTTTCTGGACCTCACCGGAAAACCGGTCGTGATCGTCCTTGCTGATCTTGTGTTCTTTTTCCAGTTTTTTGATTACATCCATGGCATCACGTCGGACATGACGAACCGCAACGCGCGCGGTTTCGGCGTACTTGTGAGCAACCTTCACAAGCTCTTTTCGCCGTTCTTCGTTCAGTTCGGGAATGCGCAGGCGGATTGTCTGACCTTCGGTTGCAGGCGACAGGCCGAGATTGGAGTTCACGATCGCCTTTTCGACTGGATGAACCAGCGAGCGATCCCAGACATTGACGGAAATCATCCGCGGTTCCGGAACGCTCACGGTCGCCACTTGATTGAGCGGCATCTGCGCACCATAGGCGTCGACCATGACGGGATCGAGCAAATGCGCGGACGCACGGCCAGTGCGCAGCCCCGACAATTCGGCTTTCAATACACCGCTAGCGCCCTGCATGCGGCGCTTGATTTCATTTAGGTCATGCGTAGTCGCGTTTGCCATGGCAATTCCTCGCACACCGCGTCTTGTCGCGCGGCGTAAAATGCGTCGTCGGGCTAACCGACGACCGTTGCGCGCCCTTTGCCGCGCAGCACGGTCTCTATGGCGCTCTTCTCAGCGATCGAGAAGACAATGATAGGCATCCGGTTTTCTCGGGCAAGCGCGAAGGCGGCGCCGTCCATGACCCGGAGGTCCTTCTCGATTGCCTCCTGGTGGCTGATCTTGTCGTAACGCTTTGCTTTGGGGTCTTTTTTGGGGTCCGCGGTGTAAACGCCATCGACATTGGTGGCCTTGAGCACCGCCTGCGCCTCAAGTTCGGCCGCGCGCAGCACCGCGGTCGTATCGGTCGTGAAAAACGGATTGCCGGTACCGGCGGCGAGGAGCACGACGCGCCCTTTGCCGAGATTCTTCATGGCGCGTTTGCGGTTATAGGTCTCGCAGACCGCGGTCATGGCGAGCGCCGACAGCGTTCGCGCTTCACATCCCGCCCGCTCGATCGCGGCTTCCAGGACAAGACAATTCATCACGGTGGCGAGCATGCCCATCGTATCGCCGACCGGACGTGGCACCCCACGTTCGGACACCTCTACGCCGCGAAAGATATTGCCGCCGCCGACGACGACGCCGAGCTCGACACCCAGTTTCGCGCTCCCCGCAAGATCCGCGGCAAGACGTTCGACGGTTGCTTGATCGATGCCGAAGCCATTCGCGGCCGACAACGCTTCGCCAGAGAGTTTGACGATGACACGACGATAGACCGGGCCACTCATGCGTTGCGATCCCCTATCAGCTTCAGCACGCATGATGTCCGAAAACCGGATGACCGCTTTTCGGGATCATGAGCCGGGATCGCCGCGAGCCACGCCGGCCGGCGATCAATCACGTCTGACCGGCGGCGGCCGCGACCTCAGCGGCGAAATCGGTTTCCTGCTTCTCGATGCCCTCACCGAGTGCGTAGCGAACAAATCCGGTGACCTTGATCGGTCCACCAGCCTTGCTTTCGGCCTCCTTCAGCGCCTGCGCCACACTCTTCTTGTCATCGAAAATAAATGGCTGCTCCAGCAAACAAACTTCCTTGTAGAACGTCTTGAGTCCCGACTCGACGATCTTGTCGATCACGTTAGCCGGTTTGCCCTGCTGCTTGAACTTGTCGGCAAGCACATTCTTCTCGCGTTCCACAACTGCTGGATCGAGTGCCGCGGCGTCAAGCGCCAGAGGGTTAGCCGACGCGACATGCATCGCAACCTGGCGACCAATGGCCGCCAGTTCGTCAGCGTTACCAGTCGATTCGAGCGCGACAATCACCCCGATCTTGCCCAGGCCATCCGTGACCGCATTGTGCACGTAGGAGCCGATTGCGCCCTTCCCGACCGACAAGGCGGCCGCCCGGCGCAAAGTCATGTTCTCGCCGATCTTCGCGATCGTGTCGGAAATGGACTCCGACACCGTTATGCTCCCGGCTTTCGCGGCCTTGAGCTTCTCCACGTCGGTGCCGACCGAAAGCGCAACGTCGGCGATCATCTTGACCAAACCCTGGAACAGGTCATTGCGCGCAACGAAGTCGGTCTCTGAATTCAATTCGACCACGACACCTTTCGTGCCTTTCACGTGAACGCCGATCAGACCTTCGGCAGCAACGCGACCGGCTTTTTTGGCCGCCTTGGACAAACCCTTCTTGCGCAGCCAGTCCTGGGCCGCCGTCATATCGCCGCTGGTCTCGGTCAGCGCGGCCTTACAATCCATCATGCCGGCGCCGGTCGACTCGCGCAGCTCCTTGACCATCTGGGCGCTGATATTTGCCATCGTCTCTTTTCCTTGATCCATGACGGCCGGGCATGCACCGGCCATCCACGTTTTGAAGTCTGCAACTGCCGCAGGACGCGTTCCGATGCGATGTCGGGGAAAGGGCCCTAGGTCACTCCGCCGTCAATTCCTTCGCCTTGACGATCCAGCCGTCGACGCGGCCGGGAAGCCCAACTTCTTCGCCGACATTGTGAGCGGCTTTCGGGTTGAGTTCAGCGAGCTGCGAATAGTGGAAGATACCGAGATCGTTAAGTTGCTTTTCGATCGCCGGCGAGATGCCAGGCAGCTTCTTGAGATCGTCCGCAACGCCACGCGGCCCGGGCAATTGCTCGAAGCCAAGATCACCGGCTGCCGGTGCCGTCGGTACAGACTCGGTAACGATCGGCTTCTCGGCCGCGCCGATATCAACGCCCATCTCACCCTGAGCACGGGAAATTCCGTCGATTGCAGCCTTCGCCACGAGATCGCAGTAGAGCGACACCGCGCGACTTGCATCGTCATTGCCTGGCACCACGTAAGTGATGCCGGCCGGATCGCAATTGGTGTCGACGACGGCGGCGACCGGAATATTGAGCCGCTGCGCTTCCTTGATGGCGATGTCTTCCTTGTTCGTGTCAATTACGAACAAAAGATCGGGTACGCCACCCATGTCCTTGATGCCACCGAGCGAACGATCGAGCTTGTCCCGCTCGCGCTGCATGGTGAGGCGCTCTTTTTTGGTGTAGCCCGCAGCCTCACCTGAATTGAGCATCTCGTCGAGTTTGCGCAGCCGCGCGATCGACGCCGAGATCGTCTTCCAGTTGGTCAGCGTGCCGCCGAGCCAACGCGAATTGACATAGTACTGCGCACTACGTTTGGCGGCGTCGGAAATAGCATCCTGCGCCTGACGTTTTGTGCCGACGAACAGGATGCGACCGCCTTTTGCGACTGTATCGCTAACCGCCTGCAGGGCCCGATGCAGCATCGGGACGGTCTGCGCCAGATCGACGATATGAATGTTGTTGCGGGTGCCGAAGATGTACGAGCCCATCTTCGGATTCCAACGGTGGGCCTGATGGCCGAAGTGCACGCCAGCTTCCAAAAGCTGACGCATTGAAAAGTCAGGAAGCGCCATAATCTTCTCCGGTTGATCCGCCGCGGACGGTCGTGAGCCCATTTGGGCCACCGGACGGCCTTTTTGACCCATTGTCGGGGCCTAAAGCCTGCGTCCGCGTGAGTGATGTCGGGGCTTATATAGGTGCGATTTCAGGAATGCAAGGCGTAACAAAAGGTTAGCGAGCCACCTGGCCGTCCGCCTCAGTGTTAGGCGACCTGCAGCGCGTGGCGAACCACACGATCCGTTTGAACCCCAATTTCAAAGAACAATTCCGGGTCGTCTTTTGCGCGGCTCTCCCTCTGCTCGCATGGGGGGAGCCCGATCTGCTCGGTCAATCTGACGAGTTCGGCGATCGTGCGGACGCCCATCTTTCCCATGATGCGGCTGCGATGCACCTTGATTGTCTTTTCGACGGTCCCGAGATCCCAAGCGATCTGCTTGTTCAATCGGCCAGAAATCACATGTCGGAGTACCTCGGCTTCGCGCGGAGTCAATTGAGCCAGCCGCTGCTTGATACAAGCCAGCTCCGCACGTTTTTGCATCGACTTTTTCTGCCGCTCGACTGCGGTCTCAATCGCCGCCAGCAGCGCGGTGCAATTAACCGGCTTGATCAGAAAGTCGATTGCGCCCGCCTTCATCGCGCCAACGATGGTCGGCACATCGGTCGTGCCGGACACAAAAATGATCGAGCGCTCATCCTCATCGTCGCACAGGGCCGCCTGCAGTTCGCGTCCGTCGATGCCGGGCATTCGCAGGTCGACAATAACGCAGCCCGGGACGTCATGGTCATGCGCGGCGAGAAACTGCTGTGCCGAGGAAAAACTTTGTGTTGCGTAACCGGCGGCTCCAACAAGTCGCGCGAGCGACTTGAGCACGCCCGGATCGTCATCAACTATGAATACGGTGAACTCTGCCGGCGCCGCCATTTCTTCAGACAAGCAAGGCGCAACAGGCGTCACGCAATCAGGCTCGGAATAGTTTGACGGCTTGATAGTGATGTTCATCATCTCCCCGCAATGACATTGATCCAAAGC